>Ga0207695_10000073_pt1 | contig 312565 bp, 256 predicted proteins | sample KBSC54metaG_FD_184354 | JGI IMG/M metagenome (GOLD analysis project Ga0207695, IMG submission 184354) | Corn rhizosphere microbial communities from Kellogg Biological Station, Michigan, USA - KBS C5-4 metaG (SPAdes) (version 2) | ecosystem: Host-associated > Plants > Roots > Rhizosphere >...
GGATCATGGCCGCACGGCAGATCCTCGAAAATACGCATCACCAGGAAGAGGTGCCGTTCTATCTCACGTTGCGGAATTCGCTGTGAGGCTGTGGTAGGATGAGTGCGGAACTCGCTGTGAGGCTGCGCGCGGTCGTCCATCACTCCCCCGGATACTTCACTCCTATCTGCCGGCGTATCTCATCCATCGTCCTGCTCATGAGCAGGCTGAACGCATGGCGCAGCGAGGGGCTTTCGATAAGCCCCTGTTCCATACAGCTCATCGCCTCCCTGATCTGGTATTCGAAACCATTGACCATCGGTTCCAGCTGAACGGTCTGAGCGGGCTGGCCTGTCCTGTTCCATTCGAAATGATCATTGCGGTACCATGGCCCCGGGACACGGATCATGCCTTCTGTGCCGGCGATCTCGGCGGTCAGCGAGGTCTGGCAGGCCAGCGTGCTGCTCACCAAAGCGGTTGCCCCGTCCCTGTATTCGAGAATGGCATGGCAGGTTTCATCGCTGCCCGTTGGCGACAGCGTTCCCGCCGCCGTGATACCGTCTGGTTCGCCGAGCAGCTGCAGACAGAGGTACAATGGATAGATGCCGATATCGAGCAAGGAGCCGCCGCCCAGCCGGAGATCGTAGAGCCGGCTCGTTTCATTGAATGGCGCGGGGAAGCCGAAGTCCGCACGGACATAGCGTACCTTCCCGATGCGGCCGGAGTCTGCCAGCGTGATGATTTCGCGCATAATGGGGAGGAACCGGGTCCACATCGCTTCCATCAGGAAGGCATGGTGCTTGCGGGAAGCTTCGATCATGGCGCTGACCTGGACGGCGGACAATGCCATGGGTTTTTCGCAAAGCACGGCTTTGCCGCGTTGCAGGCAAAGCAGGCTATGTTCGGCGTGAAAACCATGCGGGGTGGCGATATAGACCGCGTCGATGCCGGGATCCGCCGCGAGGTGTTCATAGCTCAAGAAAGTCCTTGCCGCGCCGTGCTCCCGCGCGAAGGCTTCGGCCCTGGCGGCGTCACGCGAGGCAATGGCGCCCAGGCTCGCCCCTTCCACCATGGTGAGTGCGCGGGCGAATTTATTAGCGATCTTTCCCGGGCCGATGATTCCCCAAACGGTTGGTTTCATTAGCGCAATGTAGGCTATCTTCGCGAATCGTATGCATGGAGTCACGCTGTTTTTGGTGTTGCTTGCGACCGGGATTCCCGGCGGGGCGCAAACGCGATATACCGTCAGCGGAACGGTGCGGGATCAAAAGACCGGCGAGGTCCTCATCGGCGCCTCGGTCAGTCTATTGGATGTTCCGCGGTCGGGGATCGCCAGCAATGCCTATGGTTTCTATTCCATCACGGCCCCCGCCGGCAAATATTCCCTTCTCGTCAGCTTTGCAGGCTATGCTGCCGACACTTTGCCGCTGCAGCTGGATCATAACATCGATCTGCGGGTGGACCTCGCGGTGGCCGGCGATCAACTGGCCGAAGTAGTGGTCAGCGCTCAAAAAAGGAACGAGAACGTGACCAGGGCATTGATGGGCGTCCAGAAACTGACCACACGCGAGATCCGCGATATCCCCGTGCTGTTCGGGGAAAAAGACGTCCTCAAGACGATCCAGCTGCTGCCGGGTATTCAATTTGCCGGCGATGGCAACAGCGGTTTCTACGTCCGCGGCGGCGGCGCCGATCAGAACCTTATCCTGCTGGATGAAGCGACCGTGTACAACCCTTCTCATTTGCTGGGGTTCTTTTCCACGTTCAATTCCGACGCGATCAAGGATATCACCGTCTACAAAGGCGGCATGCCGGCGGAATACGGGGGCCGTCTATCCTCGGTCGTCGATATCCGCATGAATGACGGCAATAACAAAGAGGTTCATTTCGGCGGAGGCATAGGGCTCATCTCCACCCGTCTCAATGCGGAAGGACCGATCGTAAAGGACCGCGGCTCGTTTTCCATCAGCGGCCGGCGTACCTATGGCGATCTGTTCCTGAAACTGTCGTCCGACTCGTCGGTTAATGACAACACCGTCTACTTCTATGACCTGAATGTAAAGGGCAACTACCGGATAGACGACAGGAACAGGGTCTATCTCTCCGGTTATTTCGGTCGCGATTACCTGGCATTCGCCCATACGTTCGGCATCGACTATGGGAATGCCACCGGTACCGCCCGCTGGAACCATGTCTTCAACAGCCGGCTTTTCTCGAATACGTCGCTCATCTACACCAAATACAGCTACAAGATCAGGATCACCAACGCCAACAACGATATCGGATTTACCTCGAATATCCGCGACGTCGATCTGAAGGAAGATCTCCAGTATTATGTCAATGCGGAGAATAAGATCGATTTCGGTCTCAGCGCGATCCATCATGCGATCGCCCCGGGCATCATCTCGGCGTCCGCCAGCTCGAGCTTCAACTCGCTGGCGCTGCAAAACAAGTACAGTCTCGAGAATGCGGCCTATGTTTCGCACGAATGGTCGCCATCGGACCGGTGGCATCTCGATTATGGGCTCCGGCTCGGCTCGTTCATCGTCCTGGGACCAGGCACCTTCTATACCTATGACTCCGCCGGGAATGCGAAAGACTCGGCACGATATGGCCCCGGCGGCATCGTTACGCATTATATGTACCCGGAACCGCGGATCTCCATGAGCCTGGAGCTGAATGAGTCCAGCTCGTTGAAGCTATCCTATAACCGCAATACGCAGGTCCTGCATCTGCTGTCCAACTCCACCTCCTCCAATCCAACGGATCTCTGGATACCGAGCAGCAATATCGTAAAGCCCGAGATCGCCGACCAGGAGTCGATCGGCTATTTCCGGAACTTCCATGACGACCGGTATGAATTCTCGGTCGAAGCCTACTACAAATCGATGCAGAACCAGATCGATTACAAGAACGGCGCGGAGTTGATCGCCAATGCGAATGTCGAATCGCAGCTGCTATTCGGGAAGGGAAGAGCATATGGTCTCGAGCTCTTTTTGAAAAAGAAGATGGGGAAATTCACCGGATGGATCAGCTATACCCTGTCCCGTACCGAGCTGAGGATCGATGGGATCAACCAGAACAACTGGTACCCGGCCAAACAGGACCGGACGCACGATATTTCGCTGGTCGGTATCTACCAGGCGGGTCCCCGATGGACCCTTTCCGCCACCTGGGTGTATTACACCGGCAACGCCGTCACCTTTCCCAATGGGAAATACGAGGTCGGCGGACTGACCGCGTTCTATTATACCGAGCGCAATGCCTACCGCATGCCGGCTTATCACCGGATGGACGTGGCGGCGACGCTGCAGGGGAAAAAAAGGAAGAAGTTCGGGAGCAGCTGGACATTTTCAGTCTTCAATCTTTATGGAAGGGAGAACGCCTACAGCATCATCTTCCAGAACGACCCCGCCGATCCGTCGAAGACCCAGGCCGTGCAGTATGCTTTGTTCCGGTTCGTGCCTTCCGTAACCTACAACTTTAAATTCTGATGAAAAAGCCAATTCGCCTTATCCGTTTCGTGTTGCCGTTCGTGCTATTTATAGCGGCCTGTAAGAAAGTAATCCAGGTGGATCTCAAAAGCGCGGAGCCACAGCTCGTCATCGAAGGTGAAGTCACCAATGGCCCGGCGCCTTATTATGTACGGATCAGCAGGACCGTCGATTTTTCGGCTCCCAACGATTATCCGCCGGTGACGAATGCATTCGTGCGGCTGACCGACACGACCAACGGGATCAGCGATTCGATGGTGCAAGTGGACCACGGATTGTATAAGTCGCTTGAGGTAGGCGGCGTTCCGCATCATACCTATCTGCTGCAGGTGGACATGGACGGGAAAGAATATACCGCCTTTTCGACGATGCCGGGGATCGTCCGTCTCGACTCGGTGACCTTCACGCAAAACATCGGCGTCGACAATAAAACGGAGATCAATGCGGTTGCGGGATTCCAGGATCCGAAGGGGGCAGGCAATTACTACCAGTTCATCGAAGTGGTAAACGGCCGGCAGATACCCGATATCTTCGTTTTCGAGGACAGGCTTTCGGACGGGAAGTATATCAGCTATCCGCTGTATAACGATAGCGCTTACCTGCAGCCGGGCGATACCCTGACAATGACGATGAACTGTATCGACAAGAAGAGCTACAATTACTTTTTTACGCTGATGAGCGTGGCGGGGAGCAATAATTTTCAGTCGGCGACGCCGACCAACCCCGTGAACAATATCTCGGGCGGCGCGCTGGGCTATTTCAGCGCGCATACGACACAAGAGGCAAGCATCAGGGTGTACTGACCGCGGGCTGGTGCCGGTGCGGCTCCTATCGCGGCGTGAGTGTACTAAGGCTGGTAGCTTTTGATCTTGTTGTAAAGCGTCTTTCGGTCGATCTTGAGGATCTCCGCCGCGCGCGATTTGTTGTAATTCACCTGCTTGAGGACGTTCATGATCGTATCGTACTCGGCCTGGGCCGCAGCGTTCTTCAGATCGGTGTCCTTATGCGCGATGGGATGATGCGGCGCCGGTACTATGGGTGCATCGGCTTGCGCCGGTATGAAATTTTGCGAATAGCCATTGACATCCACGATCTCGGCAGGCAGCACACGGGGATTTACGCGGCCCGAGGAGGTCAGCAGCGCGGCGCGGCGAATGACGTTCTTGAATTCACGGAGATTGCCCGGCCAGGGATAGTTGAGGAAGATCTGCGTGACCTCGGGATCGAAACCTTCTACGTCCTTATTCAGCTCGCCATTCGCTTTGGAAAGGAAGAATTCCGCGAACAGCGGGATGTCTTCTTTACGGTGACGCAGGGCCGGAAGCACAATCGAGAATTCATTGAAACGGTGGAAGAGGTCTTCGCGGAACCTGCCTTTCCGGTACGCTTCCTGGAGGTTCTCGTTGGAGGCGACGATGATGCGTACGTCGGTCTCCATTTCCTTAACGCCGCCTACGCGTTTGAACTTCCGTTCCTGGATGACGCGCAGCAGGGCCGCCTGTATCTCGTAGGAGAGATTGGCTACTTCGTCGAGGAAGAGCGTGCCCCCGTTGGCCAGCTCGAAATGACCTTCCTTATCACCGAGCGCACCGGTGAAGGCGCCCTTGACATGACCGAATAGCTCGCTGCCCGCCAGTTCCTTCGACAAGGTGCCGCAATCCATTGCTACGAACGGCTTGTCTTTCCTGGCGCTATTTTGATGGATGGTCCTCGCGATGACTTCTTTTCCTGTGCCGCTCTCGCCATAGAGGATGATACTGTAATTGGTAGGCGCTACCAGTTCGATCTGGCGATAGAGCTCTTTGGTGGCAGGGGATTGACCTACCAGGAAATCATCGTCCGACGGAATGTTCTTCCCCGGTCTGCGAACGGCCTGCGGTGCCGTTGGTTTCTGCGATTCGCCGCCGGCCTCCGACTGTTGCAGCGCGCGGCCGATGACATTCAATACTTCCTCGGGGATCAGCGGCTTGGTGATATAATCGAAAGCGCCCGCCTTGATCACATCCACGGCGGTCTTGATATCCGAATATCCGGTAATGATAATGACGATTGCATAAGGATCGATATTCTTGATCTCCCGTAGTACTTCCCTCCCTTCTTTGTCTCCCAGGCGGAAATCACACAGGACGATGTCGAATTTGGATTCTTTGAATTTTGCGATGCCTTTGCCTCCGCTGTGGCTTGCCTCCGTCTCATATCCTTTTTTTTGCAGGAAACGGCCCAGCAGATTGCACATATCCATATCGTCATCAATGATCAGGATTCGCTTCATAAAATTGTAGAATCGGGTTTTCGATAAAATTAAAGGAAAAACATAAAATAGGAACAGTCAGCCAATTACCTCATGTCCTATCCTAAAGTCTTGCCAAACTTAGTTACCCTGAGAAACTTGAGTTTGGCACGCTGTTGGGGAGAAAATTCCCCAATGTGGGAAAGCATGCCTATCGTAATATAAGGAATTTTCGCCAGAATTGCATATTGCAGGCGGCTCAAGGCAATATTAAAGCCAGTGCGGGTTGAAAATTTCATGGCAATAAAATTGTAACTAATCAGTTAGATAAATTGTGGGGTTTCTAAAATTTGAGGTTTAGCGGAAACATTAATTATGAGTGATTCTAATAATAAAGTACTTATCGTAGACGATGAATTGGATATTTGTTATTTGCTAAGCGGCATGCTAAAACAGCGAAATTTTCTCACCGGCTTCGTGAATACGCTCAACGATGCGGTCAATGCGCTACAAACGGATACTCCTACCTTGTTATTCCTCGATAATCACCTTCCGGACGGTTTCGGACTGGACTTCATTCCCTATATAAAGAAGAATTACCCGGAAGTCAAAGTGATCATGATCACGGCGCATGACGGTGCTGCGGACCGGAAAAAGGCCTATGATGGCGGCGTCGATCTTTTCGTGGCCAAACCGTTGAATCGCAAGCTGATCAATGATGCCATCGACAAGTTGTACAGCAACTGTGCAACAATGATCTTGCAGGACAATTAGCCAATAATTTACAATCCGCCGGCAAAGGCATGTAGCAAAAATTGCCCAATCTTTCTCCATTTTTCCCCACCCGACTTGCTTTTGCATGTTATCGCGGGGCCCGGAACAGCCCGATTTACTTTTCGCTGTCGTCCGCTGAGCTCAGGCCAGATCGAGATGGATGGTAGCTGAGTTCAGGCCAGGTCGAGATGGATCTTAAAGGTGGTGCCGACTCCTTTTTTGCTTTCCAGACCGATCCAACCGTTGTGGTTCAGGATAATGTTCTGGGTATTGGTGAGTCCGAGACCCGTGCCTGCGGGTTTACTGGTGAAATACGGTTCGAATACTTTCGACAGCGAATCCTCATCGATCCCGGACCCGTTATCCGAGATCGTTATCACGCACTTGTTGTTCGACATGCCTGTCTTCAGCCGGAGAATGCCGACGCCGGGCTCCATGGCCTCGAGCGCATTGACGATGATATTCAGCAGGGCTATCTTCATTCGCCGGGCATCGACCGACACCTCGCAGATGTCGGTCATATATTCCCGTATGACACCGATATTGTTCAGCCGGATGCGGTCCGCCGCCAATTCGAGCGTTTCGTCGAGCAGATCGTTGATGGAGACGCGTTGGTGATCGAGGTCGGTAAATTTCGTGGAGTTCAGCAGATCGGTGATGAGCCCGTTGATCCGTTCGCTGTTGCGGCCGATCATCTCGAGTAACAGACCGGAATTTTTCACATTGCCGTCGTCCAGTTCATGTTGCAGCTGTTCTACCGATAGATTGATATTGGTCAGCGGATTGCGCACTTCATGCGCAATGGTCCTTGCTATGCGTCCTGTCGCCGCGAATTTCTCTACGCTCCGCATCTGGAGCAGCGATTGATTGGCTTTGTCGAGGTCCCCGATCCTTTCCTGCAATTGTCGCTGATATGCCGCTATCTGCCGGTCGGCCATGCGCCGCGCTCTGTTCTCCCGCGTGTAGGTGAGCCAGGAAAATATAGCGACCAGTACGGCAAGACCGACTGAGATGAAGATGACATCATTGAGCAGGTGATAACGCGCCGTAATGTTGGCCATTTCACTCCCGGTAATGGAGTGATGGGAGTAGGCGATGCGGCGGGTTTCTTTCAGCAGCATTGCATTGGCGTATACAGTTAGGAGATAGGAAGCCAGCAGCAGGATGAAGGCCGTACCATATCCCGCGTGAACCCGCATGTCGGACTTGAATTGTTTGATCGTTTTCATATTGTCCGTCGACGGGGGCGTGTCCGGCAATCCTCACACACCTTCTTCCACCCAAACCGATACAGAGCGGCCCGCGGCGCGAAATTCGCCTTTCCCTTCCCCGTCGATTGTTGTCGTCCCCGGGCATTTTTTCAACAGATCGGCGAACTTCTTTCCTGCATGATGTTTCCCTATCTCCATGGTCTTGGATCCCTCGTCGCTATTGCAAACGACCACCGCGCAGCCGGATCCGGGATGTTCGTCGTCGCCTTCGCGCGTCCACCCGATACAGTTGGGGTGATCCAGCCATTCCCGCTGCATGCCGTATGCGAAGCGTTTGCGCGCCTGCATCAGCCAATCGAGATGTTCGACCGGTCGCATATCGATCTGGTATTCTTTGCCGTCCTTCCCTTTGTCTTTGTAGCAGGCTCCATACAGGTCCCCATAGAAGACGCAGGGATAGCCGGTCTCCCGCAGCAGCAATAAGGCGTAGGCCGCGGGCTTGAACCAGTCCTCTATCGGCGCCTCGAGGGATTGCAGCGGTTGCGTGTCATGGTTAGTAACGACGGTGACCGCCAGCTCGGGTTTTGTTGCGACCAGGGTCTCGTTGAAGATGGTCGTCAGATCGAAATCGCGTCCTTTTTTGGAGGCCGCCAGGAGGTTGTGATGCAGTGAAGCGTCGAACAGCGACATCCTCCCTCCCGTGGCGTCGATATATTTCAGCAGCAGGGGGAGATTGCCAGGCGCCCAGTACTCGCCCACCGCAAAGAATTCCCTGCCCGTTGTCTTTCGCATGTGATCCAGCCATTCGTTCTCCCAGCCGGGAGGGATATGCTTTACCGCATCGATCCGGACCCCGTCGAACCGGGTCAGCTGCCAAACCCACTCGCCCCATTTTTTCAATTCCTCCCGGACGTAGGGGTTCCTGAATTCGACATCGTCGTACATCAGGTAGTCGTAATTGCCTTTTTCCTCGTCGATCACCTCCTCCCAGCCTTCCCCATAGTCGTTCTGGATGGTGTAGATGGCCATTTCTTTGGTTTTGTTATCATAATCGACGCCCGTGAAGCAGCGATGGTCCCATATGAACGGCGAATATTTTCCTTTCCGGCCCGGGAAAGTGAATTTGGTGAAGGCTTCGATATCGAATGGCTCACTGATAAATTTGGTCCGGTCCTCGGGGTCTACCTTCCTGGCGCTGACCAGTTCCTTTTCGTCGCCCCCCGCCAGGTGATTTTGGACGATGTCCAGGTAGACCTGCATCCCGGCCTGATGGATGGCCTCCACCGCGTCCAGGAATTCCTGCCGGGTGCCGTATTTGGTTCGAACGGAACCTTTCTGGTCGAATTCGCCCAGATCATATGGGTCGTAGACATCGTAACCGACGGAGAAAGTGCCGTTCGTTCCTTTGCTGGCGGGAGGCAGCCATATCGCTGAAAAGCCCATTTCGGCAAGGTGGGGTGCTTCTGTCTTCACTTTTTTCCAGAGACTGCCGTCGGTGGGGTAATACCAGTGAAAGTACTGCAGGATAGTGCCGTTTTGCATACCTTTCAGCAACCAGAATAGTACCACATTCGTCCTGACCGTAAAAGCCGCAATTGACCGGCCCAGAATGTAGAATATTTTTCACAATCACCCCTATTTCCATCTGTAAAAGCTGCTATCTGTGTGGAAATCCGCTATTCAGAAAAGTGGCAAGGATTTTTTGGGAATAGATATGAACCTTCAAAAATTCAAACATTATGAGCAGCACTTCGAAAGTATTAATGGGGTTTATTGCCGGCGCGGCCATCGGCGGCGCGCTAGGCGTATTGCTGGCGCCCGATAAGGGATCGGAGACCCGCAGGAAATTAATGGAAACAGGTTCCGATCTCGGGGACAGTATCGCTGGTTTCGGTGAATCCGTAAAGGAGAAATTCACCGATGTGGTGGAGGGAATGAAGGGCAGTTTCAACCGGTCGAAGAACTCCATGTCCTGATATGCAAGACGAACCTACGGATATTGACATTCTGCTTTCCGATGCCGGTGATTTTATCGAGACCAAGACCAGGTTGTGGAAGCTGAAGACGATCGAAAGCCTGGCCGATGTCTCGGGGGAACTGGTAGCGGGCCTGACGATGATCGTGGTCACCTCCTTTGTGATCATCATTTTCAGTATTGGTCTGGCCTTATGGATAGGGGATCTGCTGGGCAAATACTATTGGGGATTTTTTATCATAGGCGGGTTCTATGCTATAGTTGCGTTGATCCTGTATGCCGGCCGGCATCGCTGGTTGAAAGATCCATTCAGTAATACACTGATCCGAAAGATATTAAAATGAAGACTGCCAGGATCACTACGATTGATCAGTTGCGGGAGACGATCCGGGATCTCGAGCACCAGGACTATGTCAACCAGCAGCACATGCGGACGAGGGTCGCGGAGATCGCCGACCGGTTCAAGCCGGCCAATATCTTCCGGAACCTGATCGGCAACCTGCTCCATATCGGCAATGAGCCCAGGGCAAGCCTGCTCCGGATGGCCGCGGGCATTGCCACCAGTCTTATCGTGAAAAGATTCTTTAAAAAAGGGTTGCGCAGGTAGTGCAGCGGTCAGAGATCCTGTTCGGGATCGATCAGCAGGGTATTTTGCAAAAACAGCAGCTGTTCCGTAGCGCCTTGCTTCTTTAGCCAGTCGACGACGTGCTTGACCAGGATCTTGTAGACGAAAGCCGGTTTTCGCAGCGGCCTGAATAGCTCGTCGCTATGCTCCCAAAGGTCGATGAAAATCTCAACGGTCAGTTTTTCGAGCACCAGCTTGTCGACCGGACCCGTGAGCTTCTGTACCCCGCCGAAGATGGAAGGGTAGTACCGATCGATGAATTGTTCGAACAAAATGAACTTCTCCGTCTTGCTATCTGTCATGCCGATCAACATTTTAGATGGGTTGTATTCAACGTAGTCAACGCTGGATGCCCCGATGTAACCGGCAAAAGCGGATTTTTTGTGATCCGCATCAACTTATCGTCAATTTTGGAGGGATTCGGTCATTATGGTATATAATTTGTGGCAAATTACTAACCCGGACAACGAATAGTCTTTCTTCAAAGAAGAGCAACATATACTTCCTGTGATCAACCTGAAAAGAGTACTCGTTCACCTGCGCGGCCATTAAGGCGTTGGCAATAGCCTCTCAAGTTAGAGGGTAATGTATGGAGGGCCCACCCTACGTTACCTTTTTTTATGGGCCGTCCCAGGCGGGATCGGGTAGGGGCGTATGGATAGTCTCAGGCGGGATGGAGTAGTCGCGTTTTGGTGGAAGTTGCCGCGGGCCTCCCTCCAATCCTCATTTCTGCTTTGCCGCGAACAATGTCCAGGGCCAAGCTTTCATATCATGCAGATATCTTGATTCCCATTGATATTCCGGGTGTGCCGCGAGGAACGGCCCGGCGAGAAAGTCCTCTCCGTCGGGGTTTCCCATATGGGCCCAGAATTTCAGGTCTTTCGCCAGGCTGGCGGTGGTGATCTTCGCCTGCACGGTACCGCCGGGGAAGAAGGGGCCCCAGCTCCATTCGGGTATCCCGTTGGGGTCGGTGTCGGCGCGGCCGGCGATGACGCACCGGTTGGCTGCTTTGGCCTTAGTCAGCTCGTCATAGCTGTCGCCTTCGATGGTTTTTGCCGTCTCCACATCCAGGTGTCCCTTGTATTGTTCGGTCAGGTGCTCCCAACGGCGACGCCGGCTGTTGGGGGAATTCGTGCTATCTGCGGGGTTGAAGGTCGTTTCATCGGCAATGACCTTGTCGTCGAGTGGAAAATTCGAACCGGTGTAGATGCCGTCGCGGGTCCGCCATACTTTGAAATGTTTCAGGCCGAGCTCGAGTCTCGCGATCTCGTTGGTCTTGATATCTCCCACCAGCCAGTCATTCGCATATCCGCCATTGTTGCCGGTGGTCATGATCTGCACGAAGTCATCGATGCTGTTAGCATATTGCGCGGCCTTCCGCGCCCGGACGAATTCTGGTATCCCCTTTTCATCGAAACCTTTGAATTGCGTGATCGTGGTCTCGGTGATGAGGATGCCGCCGCTGGTCACCACGAAATCGTCGCCGCTGTGGATCAGGCCCGGCATGCAGTCCATGATAATATGATTGCCTGTCTGCGGTACGATATCGGCTATGACGTTCCATCGTTCCCCTCCTATATAATCGGTCCAGTTGTTATGCCCGATGGCGATCAGCCCGTCGGCCGTATAGCTGCCGGTAGCAATGAACCCGCTGCAATTGCCGGGCGCCTTGTTGTTGGCTGCCGTCGATCCGGGATGTTTTTTGCCTTCGAGCCAGGGAACATAATATTGCGAGAGTTCGATGTTTCCGTTCAGCACCACGAGATCGTAGACGTCATAGCGTTTGCCCCGCGCCCTCAGGCCTTCGGTGATACCCGTGAGCTCGTCCTGGTATTCTTTATCGATCTTATCCCAGAACATTCTTTTCACGGCTTCGCGGTAGAACGACCAGTCCTTGCCGGAGAGATGCGGCAGCGACACCTTCATGGCCCTGATGAGATCGTCGATCTCGGCTGCGAGCAGGTAGCCATGCTGGTACCCGATATCCGTGGGACTTCCTTCGAGATGAACATAGATCCAGCCGTTGCGATCCTCACGTGAGGCATTGGCAAGGCGGGGATTGGCTTGCTGGCAAAAGGCAGTAGCCGTCAGCGACAGGGCTGTCAGCAGCGCGGTTAATTTCCTCATGAATGGAAGTTACTTAAAAAACTTCACCGAGATTCACAAAAAAACCGCCCGACCCGTGGATGCCCCATCCGTAGTCCACGCAGAGATTGGTGCGGGAGAATTTGTTCAGGCTGATCCGGATGCCCGCTCCGTAACCGGGTGCGATCGTAGTGTACCGGCCGGTCACGGGATCTGAAAAGGATTGCTCGTTCGCGAAAACGACTCCGCCAAGCAATCCGTTGGGCGTGATGCCGAACCGGTATTCCGATTCGAAGTAGAGCATATTCTTGCTCCGGAACCGGCCCTGGATATAGCCCCTGCCCGAATTGCTATAGGCATCCCAGCCGGTGCTGGGCAGCAATAGGTAAGGCGGATTGCCGTTGCCGATGGTGAGCCAATCATAGCTCCACATCGCCAGGATATTGTGTGTCGAAGACGGGAACCGGATGTATTCCCGGACATCGAATAGCAGGGACTTCCAGTTGTCCGCGTTGCCGAGCCAGGTGAAATTGTCCCGGTAGGTGACATTGAAATAGGTGCCGTTCTCCGGATTGATGGGGTTCCGGCGGTTATCAAACTGCCCGCGAAAGGTGATGCCGGAAGCCTGTTCGGACCTGGAAAGACCATAACGCTCGAAATCGGTCGGCTTTCCGGGAGGCGGGTCGATCTCCCGGACGTTCCAGAAATAATCGAAATCGTAACCGATGCCCAGGTAGAGGTCCTTCGTGACACTGCGCAGAATCGCCTGGTGCAGCCTTATATAACCATAATCTATATTATAGCCGCTGTCCGCGCTGGAATTGCCCCCCAGCCCATAGGTAAGCGACGGGTATTTGAGGTAACGCCAGTCGGTGAGGATATTGTATTGGTTGCCTCTGGTCCAGAGATTGGCCTGTATCGGGAAAATGATCTGCTGGTATTGCGAGTAGGTGAAGCTGGTCAGGACATTCGAGAGGTTGCTTTGTTCGCTCGTGTAAAAGGCGAAATTCGAGCTCAGCACCCCGGCAAACCCCGTCTGCAGCGTATAGCCGGCCACCGGGAGGGCGGAAATATGCAGCTTGCCCACCTTCTGTTCTATAGTATCGATCCTTGTCGATTTGTAGCCCCTTAGAAAGCTGCGGCCTACATCCACCAGGTCCACCTGGTTATTGGGATCGTAGGAGAAAAGGGGATGCTGGTAGCGACGGCCGGCGGGTGCCGAATCATTTCCTAATTTGTTGGCCGACAGGGAGTCCTGCGCATGCAGTTGCAGAACGGTAAGGGTTGCGAGGACAATCGGGACAACGATATTAAGGCGTAGGTTCAACAATATTGGCTTGATAATGAATTTTGACCACGAGACCTTATAACGGTTTACTCGCGTCAGGTATTTTACCCGTTCATGATGTCTGTTCAAGGTCGGGTGGAACCTCGCGGGGCCCGGTTTCGTTCATAGCTTAGCAGTGGAGGCGGCGGGGGCGGATACAGACGCGGGGCCAGCTATGTTCACGGGTATGAACTCGTTCAGCTTGTGGAGCTCTAAGATAGTGGTTTTCCCGTCTTCGCTTTCCCTGTACATGGGTACAAATTTACCGTTGAAAATAATTTCCTGGTAGGTGTATGAGGTGCGTTGCTGGACCAAATTGGAAAAAACGTCGTCGAAACCCCTGATCAATACGTAGAGCTCCACATCGGCGGCTGCCATATCCTCCTCTGTGAAACCGAGAAACGGGCTTTGTTCGTCGATAGGATGGACCACGGTCCAGTTCATCGGAAGGCTTTCCACCCTGGTCCGTTCGAGGTTCAGATCATAATACCGGTATTCCGCGTTGCCATCCATCTGGACCTTCAGGCCCACGTTCACCCTGATCTGCACATCCGTGAGGGTATGGTTGTCCTTATAGGGGGCAAAGCGGAACATCAGCGCCGTCGAGCCTCTGAAAGGACTGATCAGCGCAAGGTCGCTGAAGACCAGGTAGCTCCTCGGACGAGAAAAACGACCGAACATGAGACCCGCGAAGATCGCGAAGGACAGCAGGCCATTCAGTGCCTCGATGGCCGCGACGATGTTGGCCCCGTCGCCCACGGGGTTCACGCGGCCGTAACCAACCGTGGTGAAGGTCTCCGTGCTGAAGAAAAAAGCTTCCTTGAATTTTCCCCAGGGCGTATCGGCGACCAGACCCGTCAGCTCGTTGCTGCCGATGTAAAAATAGATCACGGCATAGCCCAGGTTGATCACAAAAAAGATGAGGAAGACCAGGCACATGAATTTCCAACGTGGCATGTTGAGCAGCTGGTGATACACGCTGAAGCGGTTGAAAAAGGACATGCCTTCCTTACGAAGATTGAAAGTCCCGTCCCGGTTGATGAAACGGCCACCGTAGCTGGAGGCGTTGGTGCCAAACCCGGTGTCGTTGTTGATCTTCAGCCTGGGATCGATCTTCTGTTTGCTCAACGCCATGATGGTCGATGGATTTATTCTGCAATTTACGGTCTTCGGTCGAATCCGTGACGGGGCGTTATCCGAATCGGTGGCGGGTCGGGCGGCTAACTGTCTCCCCGCCGAATGGCCAGCGCCTCGTACAGCACTTCCACGGGGTGAAGGGCTATTCTGCCTGTCCCGTCCTTTATCTGGTGACGGCAGCTGGTCCCCGGAGCCGCCACGATCGTACCTGGCGACGCATTTCGTACGGCAGGCAGCAATACGAGCTCGCCTATCTGCCGGGAGACGGTATAATGTTCTTTTTCATAACCGAATGAGCCGGCCATGCCGCAACACCCGGAGGCGATGGTGCGGACCGTGTAGTTCTTCGGCAGGGACAATAGCCTGACGCTTCCCGCTGTCGATGACAATGCCTTTTGCTGGCAGTGTCCATGCAGGAGGACCTCCTTTTCCTCGCCGGTAAAGGACGCGGAGGTGATATGTCCCCGGTCGATCTCGCGGGCGAGGAAATCGTCGATCAGCCAGCTGTTGGCTGCCAGCCGTCGCGCGTCTTCGAGCCGGCCGTCGTCGGCCAAATCGGGATATTCGTCTTTGAAGGCGAGGATGGCCGATGGTTCGATGCCGATCAGTGGCTCGTCTTCCGTGATCATCGGGGACAGCAGCCGGATATTTTCATTGGCGATGGTTTTGGCTTTTCTTACGAGCCCTTTCGAGAGCCAGGTCCGGCCGCTTTCGATGTGGTTCGGAATGATCACCTGGTAGCCCAGTTGTTCCAGCAGCAGGATGGACTTGATACCGATGCTCACATCATTATAATTGGTGAATTCGTCGCAGAAAAGATAGACGCGCCGAGCTGCAGGTTTGCTCCGGTGACGCTGCCACCATTTCCGCAGCGTAATACGATGCAGCTTTGGCATGGAACGGTCGGGGGCGAAACCGACCAGTCTTTTTATGAGACGGCTGCTGGTTACGGCGTTGTAGAGACCAGGCGCGATGGAACCCAGCTGCGCCGAGCGGGTGAAATTGGCGATCAGGCGCGTCCGCAAGGGAATGCCATTGGCGTCGTAATAGTGCTGGAGGAATTCCGCCTTCAGCTTGGCGACGTCCACATTGGAGGGACATTCCGATTTGCAACCCTTGCAGCTGAGACAGAGGTCCATCACCTCGTAGATCTCTTTATGGTTATACCGGTCGGGCGAATCGTCCCGGGTCAGGAATTCGCGCAGGATATTGGCGCGGGCCCTCGTCGTATCTTTTTCATTTCGGGTAGCCATGAACGAGGGGCACATCGTTCCGCCGGACAGGTGGGTCTTGCGACAATCGCCGCTGCCGTTGCATTGCTCGGCGTGCTGGAGGATGTCCTGCCGATGGAACCGGAAGACGGTCGGAAAGGGTGGGGTTTGCTGCCCCGGTTCATACCGTAAATGCGTATTCATGGGCGGGGTATCCACGATCTTGCCGGGGTTGAAAATGCCCGCGGGATCCCAGCTGCGTTTGATGGTCTTGAACAGGGAGTAATTGTGTTCGCCGACCATGCGGGGGATGAACTCTCCGCGCAGACGGCCGTCGCCGTGTTCGCCGCTGAGCGATCCCCGGTATTTTTTTACGAGCGTCGCGATCTCGTCCGCAATGACGCGGAAGAGGCGGTTGCCCTCGGGTGTTTTCAGATTGAGGATGGGGCGCAGATGGAGCTCGCCGCTGCCGGCATGCGCGTAGTGCACGGAATACAACCCGTATTTTTTCAGGATCTCGTTGAACTCGCGGATATATTCGGGGAGGTCCTGCACGTCCACCGCGGTATCCTCGATGACCGGCACCGCCTTTTCGTCACCCGGCAGGTTGGCCAGGAGACCAAGACCTGCCTTACGCAGCGACCAGATCCTGCCCGTGTCGGCCCCGAACAACAGCGGAAAATGATATCCCAGACCGGCGGCGCGCATCTCGGCCTCCACGACGGCGGCGATGGAGGCTATCTCTTCCCGCGTGTCCTTTTTGAACTCGATGACAAGGATGGCGCCGGGGTCGCCCTGCACGAAGAAACGGTTCTTTCGTTGTTCGATATTGTCCCTGGTGCATTCGAGGATAAAGTGGTCGATGAGCTCGCTGGCGGTCGGATGGTGTCTGAGCGCGACGAGATTGGCGCGCAGCGATTCGTCGATCGTGTTAAAATGCACGCAAAGCAAACCGGTTTCCTTCGGCGGCAACGGGGAAAGGTCCAACTTGATCTCCGTGAGAAAGGCCAGCGTGCCCTCCGAGCCGGCCAGGAGGGTACAGAAATTGAAATCGGGACCGCCCGCGGTGAATGGCGCCGTCTCTACGAGGAGGTCGAGCGGATAGCCGGTATTTCGCCGCTCGATGCTTTTCCTGGGAAAGTTTTCGCGAATGATGACCTGGTTCTCGTAATTGCCCAGCATCTGCCGTATGGAACGGTAGAGACCGGACTCGAGATCCGTTCCCTCGCATTTCGTATGAAACGTCTCGGTGTCCAGCTCGCCGAACGTGGCCTCGCTGCCGTCGCTGAGCAGCGCTTTCACCTCGAGTAAATGTTCCCTGGTGCTGCGATAGACGATGGAATTGCTGCCGCAGGAATTGTTGCCGACCATGCCGCCGATCATCGCCCGATTGGCCGTAGAGGTTTCGGGACCGAACAGCAAACCGTGCGGCCGGAGGAACAGATTGAGATCGTCGCGGATAACGCCCGGCTGTACGCGCACCCAGCGCTCATCCGTGTTCAACTCGATTATTCGCGTGAAATGACGCGATACGTCGACGACGATCCCATTGCCGACTACCTGTCCCGCCAGCGAAGTACCCGCCGTTCGGGGGATCAGCGATGTATGATGAGTGGTCGCGAAGGCGATCAGCTTCTTCAGGTCTTCGGTAGTCTTCGGTATTGCGACCGCCAGCGGCATCTCGCGGTAGGCGGATGCGTCGGTGGCATAAAGGGTCCGCATGGTGGTGTCATAGTACAGCCGGCCTTCCAGCTCGTCTCTCAGTTTCTTCAGATTTTCCTCCATAGTGCGCAAATTTAAGGTGTTTGGCTATCTTTACGCCATGCGTATCCGCCTCTCTCTTCTTGCCTGTCTGCTGATCTCCTTCGCGGCTGCCGCACAAACCCGAAATAGCCTGGAACCCAAGCCGGCGCTGTTGCGGCTGATCGACGGCAATCTCCGTCAGGCCGTCAATCAATATAAGGTATTGATGGGTCGGGTTCCTGCCGGGCGTTTGCCAAGAACCTATATGGCGGCCGGCGACAAGGTCGAGACCAGCGATGCGGGTTGGTGGACGAGCGGGTTTTATCCCGGCACGTTGTTTTATCTCTATGCTTTCTCGCACGATACATCGTTGTTGCGCGAAGCGGACGACCGGCTCCGGCTGCTGGAAAAGGAACAGTATAATAAAGGAACGCATGACCTGGGGTTCATGCTGTATTGCTCGTACGGGAACGCGTTGCGGGTGGAAGATCGTCCGGGATACAAGGACATCCTGCTTAATGCGGCCCGCTCGCTCAGCACGCGTTTCGATCCCGCCGTAGGTTGCATCAAATCGTGGGACGGCAAGCCCTGGCATTTTCCCGTCATCATCGACAATATGATGAACCTGGAGTTGCTGTTCTATGCGACGCATGCGACCGGGGACTCGTCATTTTATCATATTGCCGTAACACATGCTAATACTACTCTGCGTAATCATTTCCGGCCTGATTATAGTTCCTATCATGTAGTCGATTATGACAGCGCAACGGGTGCGATCATCGCGAAAAAAACGGCTCAGGGTTATTCCGATTCGTCCGCCTGGGCCCGGGGGCAGTCCTGGGGATTGTATGGCTTTACGATGGCCTACCGGTGGACACACGACCCGCGTTATCTGCAGCAGGCGCAGCATATCGCGCGTTTTATCCTCGCGCATCTTCCGGAAGATAAGATACCTTACTGGGACTACAATGCGCCCGGGATGCCTAATGTGCTCCGGGATGCCTCGGCCGGGTCGGTGCTGGCCTCCGCGCTGATCGAATTGAGTCATTTTGTTCCGGCTTCGGAGGCGCGCGGCTACGTGGGCGTTGCGGAGCAGATCATCGTCACGCTTTCTTCGAATACCTACAAGGCCGTGGTCGGCTCCAACGGCGGATTCATCCTGAAGCACAGCGTAGGTAATTTGCCCGGTCACGGCGAGATCGACGTGCCGCTGACCTATGCGGACTATTATTTCGTGGAGGCGATGCTGCGGTACCGGCAGTTGGGCATCAGAGATCGATCTCCCTTCCTATAAAATCGAAGGCGCGAAGCGCGGTATCCCGGAGCGGACTCGTCTCATAATCGTTTTTCGTCATCGTCCAGACCATGGTATCGGCGGGTTGCCCGTTCATATCGGTAGCATGAGCCTTCAGTGTCATCTCGTGACGGAAACCCAGCCGCAGCGGGATCCGTCTGCTCGGCAGGTTATTTGGGGCACAACGGATCTCGATCCGCGACAACTGTTCGATAACGAAGCCTACGCGTACGAGGGCGCTTGCCGCTTCGGTGGCATAACCGCGGTGAGCATGACGGGCGTCGATCCAGTAGCCGATCTCGCGCGCATCCTTGCCGATGCGGTTGTGTAAGCCCGTTCCGCCGATGAACTGCGTTCCGGTGCTGTCGAAGATGCCGTAGATGGCGTCCTGGCCGAGATCGAACTGGCCGCGGCACATCCGGATAAAGCTTTCCATCCATTCCTGTTCTCTGGGTTCCTGTCTTGCCCAGGGCACCCAGGGGCGGAGGTGTTCGAGGCTGTGGGTGATGGCCTTGTGCAATTGTGGTGCGTCGCCTGGTTCGTAGCATCGGATCAGCAATCGATCCGTTTCTATCCGATATGTTTTGGCAAGTTCCATTATTATTGTTTCCAGTTATTTTCCGAAGAAGTAAAAAGGGCTTCATGCCGTTAAGGTACAAAGGAATTGGGCATCGCTGTGTCTGCCGGCAAGCAGACCGGCTGCGGTGAGAAGGGCGAGCGTAAGAGGGGCTATTTTCATGAATTTTTTGGCCCTTTAACGAATTTGAATGGAAAAATCGTATAATTTCCCGCCCTTATGCACCTATTAAAGCAAGCCATCTGGATGGCGGTCGTGGCAGTGATGACGAGCGTTCCTGTATGGGCTCAAAGAAAACGCGCTAACCCCGTTCCAACCGACACTTCCAAGCCCCGGATACCCGGATTTCCCGGTTTCAATCTACCCAAGCAAGGGCCCAAGCCTTACAAAGAAGTGATCACCGACAAGGCCATCACGCATACGGGTCTGTTCACCGTGCACAAGGTCGAGGACAAATGGTATTTCGAGATCCCTGATTCGATGTTGGACCGGGAGTTCATGGCCATCACGCGGTTCAGCAAAACCGCTGCCGGCGGGGGCATCTATGGCGGTGAACTCGCCAACCAGCAGACGCTGGAATGGGAAAAGGGCCCCTCGCATACGCTGTTCCTTCGGGTAGTCACGCTCGTAAGCATGGCGGACTCGACCAATAAGATCTATAAGGCCGTCACCAATTCCAGCGTCAATCCGATCGCCGCGGCATTCGATATCAGGGCATATGGCAAGGATTCCGCGAGCGTCGTCATCGACGTATCGGAATTCTTCAAGGGTGACAACCTGGTCGTGAGCATACCCCAGCACATCAAAAGCAGGATGCGGCTCGGCGGTCTCGCCTCCGACCGGTCCTTTATCGAGCACATCAATACCTATCCCATCAATACCGAAGTGCGGAGCGTGAAGACCTACACTTCCGGCGGCGGAATGCCATCGATTTTTGGACTGACCGTCACCACACCGACCGATGCGGCAGGCGCCGTCACGCTCGAATTGAATACTTCTTTTATCCTGCTACCCGCCGTTCCGATGGCCAAACGCCTCTTCGACCCCTGGGTCGGCTATTTTGCGGACGACTATGTGGTCTATTCCGATGAGCAGCAGAAGGTCGATAACCAGGAGTTCATCGTTCGCTGGAAGCTCGAGCCGAAACCGGAGGACAGGGAAAAATGGCTGCGCGGGGAACTGGTCGAACCGAAAAAGCCGATCGTCTATTATATCGATCCGGCCACGCCGCGTCGATGGGTGCCTTATTTGATGGAGGGGATCAATGACTGGCAGCAGGCGTTCGAGCAGGCCGGTTTCAAAAATGCGATCCAGGCGCGCGAATGGCCGGAAGGCGACAGCGCGATGAGTTTGGAAGATGCGCGTTATTCCGTGCTCCGCTATTTTGCTTCCGATATTGAAAATGCCTATGGCCCGAATGTGCACGATCCGCGCAGCGGGGAGATCATCGAAAGCCATATCGGCTGGTATCACAACATCATGGAGATCCTGCACGACTGGTATATGATCCAGACGGCAGCGGTGGACCCGAGAGCCCGGACGATGCATATCGACGACAGCCTGATGGGGCAGCTGATCCGGTTCGTGTCCTCTCACGAGGTAGGGCATACGCTGGGCCTGCGTCACAACATGGGCAGCAGCAGTACCGTACCCGTCGACCGGTTGCGCGACAAGGCGTGGCTGGATAAGCATGGACATACTCCCTCGATCATGGACTATGCCCGGTTCAATTATGTAGCGCAGCCAGAGGACAGCATCCCCGAGACGGATCTTTTCCCGCGTATCGGTGAATACGACCGCTGGGCCATCCGGTGGGGTTATGGTTACGCAGGCGGCAGCAGCCCTAAAGAAGAGTCGAAGATCCTGAACAAATGGGTGATCGACAGTCTGCAGACCAATCCGCGTCTTTGGTTCGGCGGGGAGGGGTTCAATGGCGATCCCCGTGCGCAGCTGGAAGACCTCGGCGACAATAGCATGAAGGCGGGTGAATACGGCATCAGGAATTTGCGGCGTATCCTGCCGATGCTGCCTGTTTGGACGAGAGAGGAGGCCGACAAGTACGACAATCTTTCGGAGATGTACCGCCAGCTGGTCGCACAATTCAACCGGTATGTGGGACACGTGTTGCGGAATGTCGGGGGCATTTATGAGACTTTTCACAGCGTCGAGCAGACGGGTGATGTCTATGAACCCGCGCCGAAGGCGGTACAACGGCAAGCCGTGCGGTTCTTATGTGTGCAGCTGTTCGAAACGCCGCACTGGCTCGTGGATACGACGATCCTCAATAAGGTAAGCAATCCCGACATGGGCGATCCCGTGGCGCCGGTGCAGACAGGTGCGCTCAGCAGTCTCCTTTCGGCGGGTCGCCTCAACAATATGCTGCAATCCGCCAACCGGTTTGGTAGCGCCAGGGTATATACTGTGGAAGACCTGCTGACCGACACGCGTGCCGAGATCTGGAAAGAGCTGGCGACCCATCGGACCATCGATGTCTATCGTCGCGGTCTGCAAAAGACCTATGTGGAATCGCTGATCTCGCTTGCTCATCCCGCGGCGCCATCTTCCACGGGTATTCCCGGCCTGGTCCTCTTTTTCGGACCGAATACAAAGAATACGGACCTGACATCCATCGCGAAGGCCGAGCTGGTCTCATTGCGCGCACGGATACTCGCTACTATTCCATTGACGGCCGACCGGCTCAGCAAATATCATCTGCAGGATTGTGCGGATAGGATCAAACAGGCGCTGGAGCCGAAAGGGTAGACAGGCGGGTCACACGCGATGCAACCCAGGTGGCAGGACTTTTGAAGGCTCATGCGGAAAAGGAATATGCCGTCTTCCGATCGGGCTCCGGTTTCGCGAGAGGGATACTATAGACGCCGCACATTGGTGATCCTGGTGGTCATCGCGGTGGCCGTGGTGTCTTTTTTTGCAGGAAAATATTATGGGGGCAGGACCTATATTCAGCCTGTGAACCCGCCGGCTTCGGGCCAGCCCGCCGCCGATCATGCGGGCATACCGCCGGATTCGCTGCCGCACTGAGGGGAACATTAGCATGTTATTTGCGGCTGGTGGAAGAAAGACTATGCGTGTTCCTGCCTATTCCGGAAAACAGGCCGACATCGGAGACGACCAGCGTGCGCTCTCCGCCTTTGCCGGTTCGCTATTGCTGTATTTTGCAGCCAAACGGCACAAGGTCGATTCGCTGCTCATGCTCGGCGGCGGCTACCTCCTTTATCGCGCGATATCGGGACATTGCCCCGTCACTTCCGCACTGCGATCGATCCCCCGTCATGAAGGTTCCAATATCAATATACGCACAAGCGTTATCGTCAACAGGCCCCGTGAGGAAGTGTATGCTTTTTGGCGCCATCTCGAGAACTGGCCGCTGTTCATGCGCCACCTCGAGAATGTTGACGAGCTCGACAACAATACCTCCGTCTGGCGGCTGAAAATGCCAGGCATGGACGAGATACGCTGGGAGGCGAGGATCGTCAAGGAGGAAAAGAATGCCGAGCTGTCCTGGCATAGCGAGACGGGCGCCCCTATCGAGAGCACCGGCAAGATCAATTTCTCCGATACGCCCGGCAACGCTACGCGCATCGATGTCATGCTGTCCTACAGGGCGCCCGCGGGGGCCCTGGGCGAAAAACTGTCCCGCCTGCTGACCCCTGCTTTCCGATGCAGGGTCCTGGATGATATCCAAAACTTTAAACATTATTTCGAAAATATGGGTATCCCGAAGGGGGACGGGGTAGGGCAGGACATGGATATGGTCGGCGAATGACCGGGAAAAAAATTCCCCATGCTGAAACGAAAAAAACAACGGAAATACCTCGCCAAAAAGGGAAAGGAATGGCAGGACCAGCTGCGGGTCTTTGGCAACTCCCACCAGGATGAGGCCCTGCATCAGCTGCGCGTGGCCGTCAAGAAGATCAGGGCCTTCGCGCGCTTATCGGAGGCCTGTTCGGGCAAGGCGGCGGCGGCAAAGGATTTTCGTCTGCTGAAAAAGATGTTCCGCCAGGCCGGCATGATCCGCGACGTGGGCAACAGGCTGCACCAGCTGGAACATTTCCATACGGCACCCGGGCCCATCCAACTGGAACAGCTTACGCTGAAAGAGGCCGAGACCAGGGTTTTCATCGATCATATCCCGCAATACCGGAAAAAAGGTAAGAAAGCAGGCCGGCTGTTGTTGCAGGACGTGCATTCCATCCCCACCGATCGCATCCGGAAATGGTATGGCGAACAGCTCATTCATATCAGCGTGTTGCTAACTGCGTCGGGCGACCGGCTGCACAAGGCGCGCAAAAAAATAAAAGAGCTGCTCTACGTGTTGAAGCACCTGTCTTCGCGGCTGCAGGATGGACTCGCGCTGGATGCCGAATATCTTGACAGCGTCCAGGATGCCATTGGCAAATGGCATGACGCGGCTGTATTGGTCACGTCCTGGGCGGGCAAGGACCTCGATAGCAGCCAGGCGATGGTGAAAGAGTGTCGGGAAAAGGAGGCCGCCGTTCGCCGGCTCGCGGGTGATTTCTATTTGAAAGCGCACCACGGGTGAATCGTTCAGCGGCCCGCAATCTGCGTCAGACGTTCCCGCAGATTGATGCGGATGTCCTTACCGGCGGTGGTGATGACGTCCGCGCCAGTGAGCTCGGTGAAGAATTTAAAGACGGTCTCATACGTCGTTCCCGCATACGCGGCAATATCCTGGCGGGTAAGCGTCACCCCCAGAAATCCTTTATCGGTGGTCCCGAAGATCCGGGCGATGTCCAGCAACGCTCCTGCGATACGGCCTTTTACGTCCATGTGCGTGAGATCGCGCATCCGCTTTTCGGCGGCTTGCAGCTCAGTCGCATAGAAATGCATCAAGGTGTAGGTCAGCGAAGGATTGGCCTTCAGGCTGAGTTCGAGGAATTCGTTGCCGATGAAACATGCCGTGGTGTCTTCCAGTGCGGTGGCGGAGATCGGATAGACCGTATTGCCGCCCAGACCGCGGAGCCCGGCGATGTCCCCCGCCCTCGCCCAGCGGATGATCATCTCGCGGCCGTCGCCCCAGGGGGCATGGATCTTGACCGCCCCGGAATAGATGAAAAAGATGCCCTTGACGGGCTCACCCTGCCCGAACAGGGCCTTCCCCTTCCGGAAGGAAATGGTCTTTTTGTGCAGGGCTGTCACTTCCCGCCATTCCGGCATGCAGTGACGGCATAAAAAGCAGTGATCCAGGTCACAAAGGAGTTCTTGCATAATATGGTCTGGGCAATATGTTAATGAAAATTTAGTACGAAAAACGTGAAAAAATATGGTTTATACAATATCTTTGCATTTCTGAAAAATATGAGACCGAAAGCTAGTAGCACCATTCCTCTCTCGACATCGCTAGGCAGTTTGGATGAGCACGGAATATCGAAGCGCACCCGTCCGGTGAACAAACGGGTTTTTTATCTCAGCATCCAGGTCGTGTGCAATGCCATCATTATCGGCGTCGTTGCCAAGGGGCTCGTATACCTGATCGATTTCATCACGAACGTTTCATTTTACGGTCGCTTTTCTTTCGAATATGCAGCCCCTGCGGGTAACCAGCTGGGGTTGGCTGTCATCGCCATTCCGATCGTCGGCGCCGTTGCGGTCGGGCTGATGGCCCGTTTCGGGTCGAGGGCCATCGGGGGACACGGCATACCCGAAGCTATGGAAAAAATCATTCTGGAAGAAAGCCGTATCCCGCCCGCGATCACCTTCCTCAAACCCCTTTCGGCTGCCCTTTCCATCGGGACGGGAGGTCCGTTCGGCGCCGAGGGTCCTATCATCGCCACCGGCGGCGCTTTCGGTTCGCTGACGGGTCAGTGGATCCATATCTCTTCTTCGGAACGCAAGATCGTGCTGGCGGCAGGCGCCTGCGCCGGTATGGCGGCCATTTTCGGCAGTCCGCTGGCGTCCGTTCTGCTGGCGGTCGAGCTCCTTCTTTTCGAATTCTCGCCGCGCTCGGTGATACCCGTCGCACTGGCCTGCGTTACAGGTGCGGGTATGCATTTCCTGCTCTTCGGCATGCGGCCAGTCTTCGCGATGTCCGAGATCCCGAACCCCAATACCGATGCGATCATGATCTATGTGGCGCTGGGCGGCTTTGTCGGCGTAGTCGCCGCTTTGGTCAGCCGGTCCGTTTATTGGATCGAAGATATGTTTGAGAAATTGCCCGTCCATTGGATGTGGTGGCCTGCCATCGGCGCCGTAGCTATCGGCGTCATCGGCTATTTCGCGCCGCACACCATGGGTGTCGGGTATGACAATATTCAGCTGCTGCTCACCGGGGTCGCTCCCCTGGCCATAGTAGGCTCCCTATGTTTTCTGAAATACCTGTCCTGGTCCATCAGCCTGGGCAGCGGTACGTCCGGCGGTACGCTGGCGCCCCTGTTCACCATCGGCGGCGCGCTCGGCTGTCTGCTTGGCGCGGCCATCCTGCACTATTTCCCTCACAGCGGCATCAATACCGCTACCGCCGCATTGATCGGGATGGCGGCGATGTTTGCCGGCGCCTCCCGGGCCTGGCTTACCTCCATTGTTTTTGCGCTCGAGACCACCGGGCAGATCCATGGCCTGCTGCCCCTGCTCGGCGGCTGCGTGGCCGCTTATTTCGTATCCTTCTTCCTGATGAAGGGAAGCATCATGACCGAGAAGATCCTGCGACGCGGCGTCAAGACCCCCGATGCCTACGAGCCCGACATCCTGCAGGGTGTGGCCGTCAGACAACTGGTGATCCCGCTGAAAGACGGGGAGACCCCCGCGGAATATATTTATGCTTCCGAGGACGCCGGTCTCGCTGCCGAGATGATGGGCCGCCACAACACCGACGTTCTCACGGTCAAAGACGACAAGGATGGCGACAAGGTGATCGGGATGATCACGGCGCGCGGTCTTCTGCAGTTCTACAGCAATCACCGCGAGAATGAACGGCACTACGAATCGCCGGCGCGCACCCGGCGTATGTTGGCGCGCGGAAGAAAATTATTCAGGAATATAAATCACGAATCAAATGAGTAAAGACAATTATCATGCTTTTCACAGAGCGATGATGACCGGTCTGTTCGTCGGCATCATCGACACCCTTATCTGCCTGGTGTATAACATCGGCTTCCGGAATTATACCGGCTACATCCCGAGCGCATTCATTAATGTGTCGTCGTTGATCTTTATGGTCAACCTCACGATGACCGTGGTCGGTATCGTGTTTTACGCCTTCCACCGCAATCTCAAGCAGGGAGACAGCGTCTTCTTCATCTTCTTCCTGGCGCTGACCGCATTCCTGGCCTGGAAGATCACCGGCATCCATCGTTTCGACGACGGTCATGACAACTCCAGCTTCAAGGGTCTCCTCGGCGGTATCGTGGTGATCATGGGGATCAGCGGCGCCTGTTTGCCTTTCCTTTTCAAGAGCAGGAAGTTCGTCGACGCGATCATCTAAATTCCCGCTTCAGGGCTCGGGCGGCGTTGGGATGCTTTGGTGGTGTGGGCTCACGGGGCGGGATGAAGGTGCTTTGGCGGCGTGGGCCTACGAGGCGGCTGGGTAGCGCTTCGGGGGACGGGCTCATTGCAACGCTTCCAGGTTCTTGAGGACTTTTTGCATATCGATCCCTTTCCCCAGCACGGGCTGGAAAAGATCGCCCATCTCCTTTACCCTCGCGGGCATCGTACGCATGGTGAAGTCTTGCCTGTCGAGGCCCTTCCTGACCTCATCCCAGTGCAGCGGCGCCGAAACCGTGGCTCCGGGTTTGGGCCGCACAGAATAGGGTGCTGCGATGGTCGCCTGCGGTCTGTTCTGCAGGAAGTCCAGGTACATCCTGCCTTTCCTTTCCCTGACGCTGCGCTCGATGGTGGTATACGCGGGGATTTGCGCATTCACGAGCTGAACGACCAGCCGCGCGAATTCCCTGGAGTGATCATAGCTGTATTTTGCGCCCAGCGGGAAATAGACATGCAGCCCGGTGGAACCCGAGATCTTGCAACAGGAATCGACACCTGCCGCATCCAGCACTTTTTTGGTGACCTGCGCCGCTTCGATGACCTTGTCGAAGGGCGTCTTTTGGTCCGGGTCCAGATCGATGATGCACCAATCCGGATTGTCCGGGTTGCCGATGCGGCTGCTCCATGGGTTGACTTCGATACAGCCCAGCGAAATGATATAGAGCAGGCTTGCTTCGTCCGTGCAGACCAGGAACTCCTTGTCCTCGTCGTCTTCCGCGGTGCGGTAGGGAAAGGTCCTGATCCAGTCGGGTACTTTACCGCTGACGTTCTTTTGGTAAAAGCTGGGGCCGTTGATCCCATTGGGATGCCGGTTCAGCGATTGCGGCCGGTCCTTCATATAGGGAAGGATGTACGGCGCCATCTCGTAGTAATAGTTCAGCAGATCGCGTTTCGTGTATTTTTCTTTCGGCCAGAAGACCTTGCCGAGATGCGTGAAGGACAGCTGATGTTTATTCAGCGTCACGGTTTGGTCGTCCTCGCCAGGCGACAGCAGGGTTTTGCGGCCGCGCGCGGCAGCGGTTGCATGCGCGGGAGGCGCCTTTCTTGCGGGCGCGGGGATGGCGTTGCGCTGGGGTTTATTACTTTTCCATTCCTTTGCCCGGGGGTTATGCGCTATCTGGTCCAGCGTCTTATTCGACACTACCGATTTGTCTTTGTCCGTCACCGGTGTATCGCTCGCATATTTGTCGCGGTGTTTGATCAGCAGCCATGCGTTGTCCTCCTTTCCTTTGGTGTGCACGAGCGCAAATTCTCCTTTCAGCTTCTTTCCCTTCAGCACGATCTTCAGCGAGCCCTCGCGCAATTGTTTCAGCAGCGCCCTGTTTTGCGCGGCTTTCGTTCCGCCGGGGGCCGCCAGCGGCTCATAGGTCCCCTCGTCCCAGACCATGACCGTTCCGGCGCCATAATTGCCCTCGGGAATGATGCCCTCGAAATCTTTGTAATCGAACGGATGATCTTCGACCATCATCGCGAGCCGTTTGTCGGCGGGATTCAGCGACGGTCCTTTCGGGACGGCCCAGCTTTTCAGGACGCCGCCCATTTCGAGACGGAAATCGTAATGCAGACGCGAGGCGTCGTGCTTTTGAACGACGAACCGGAGCGCATCCGGGGAGGGTTTTCCTCCTTTCGGCTCCGGCGTGGCGGTGAAGGAGCGTTTTTCTCGATATTCTTTCAGCGGCATGCGTGTAAAGTATTGATAAGATAGCTCGCGGCAAAGCCAATGCCAAAGGACCGGCCCCATATTTGCGGCCCCTTTCGTAAACAGGTGTATGGCCCTTCACAGACAAAAAAAGGAAAAACTACCCGACCCCACAAAGGACGCGCAATACGAGGCGCAAAAAGATATGGACAAGGACCCTGAGTTCGAAGCACCCGGTCCCTTGGACGATCTGGACGAAGGCGAGCTGGCGCGAAGGGATAATTCGGATGAAGAGGGGTTCGACGCGCTGGAAAAGAAACGCCCGCGCGGCAGCGGTCATGCCGGACACAGCGGGCAGACCGGGGGACGTCATCCGGGAGACCGTCACTCCGGGGACCCTCACCCCGGCAAAGGCAATGAGAAATAGAAGATCGCTGATCGTTGCCGCCGTATTTGCCCTAACGGGATTGTCTGCACATTCACAGACGACCAAAGATCCGGGCACCCGTTCTCCGGACATCGCTGTTCGCGCCCCTAAACACGCGTCGGATTCGCTGCATCACCAGGATACGACCAGAGTACATTATACGTACACCGGAGCGGGAACCATCAACAGGATACGATTTCATCGACAAAAAGACCGCGATCGTCGGGCTTAGCGATGGCATCGCTAACGCTGCCTATAGCCGGTTCACGCGAACTCGTGGACGGGACCTGGTGATCGGTTTCGGCGTCGGCATCCAGCGATAATGCCTATATTGCTCATCCAAAAATTGGGTATACAACAGACGCATCATGCCGTTACTCGAGAAACAGCTCATCGTCAAGCGGTCCACGCTCAAAGGTGCCGGCAAAGGACTCTTCACGACAAAACCCATCCCGCGCGGAAAAAAGATCGTGGAATACAAGGGTAAAGTCACCCGGTGGAAGGACGTCAATGATCATGACGGGCTTAACGGATACCTCTACTACATCAACCGGGATCACGTCATCGATGCGGCGCCGGCAACCGATGCGCTGGCCCGTTATGCCAACGATGCGAGAGGCATGGTCCGCCGCGACGGGTTGCGGAACAATTGCATTTACCGGATCGAAGGGCTTCGCGTCTTCATCTACTCCATGCGCGATATCCCGGCCGGGAGCGAGCTGCTCGTAGGTTACGGCAAGGAATACTGGGACATCATCCGCGAGAACCTCGAATGCAGATAGGCCGGCAGGTCGACCGGCAGCAGCCAGCCGGTCGGCGGTCTGCTATCTCCCCAACAATGATTTGGCACGGGCTACCACGTTGGCTACCGTGAACCCGAATTCCTTGAACAGATCGCCCGCGGGCGCCGATTCCCCGAAACGCGTCATGCCCAGCATATCGCCTTCGTCGGTGATATATTTATGCCAACCTTGCGGTGACGCCGCTTCGACGGCCAGCCGTTTGCGCAATCCTTTTGGAAATACCCGTTGCTTATACCCGTCGTCTTGTCTTTCGAACAGTTCCCATGAAGGCATGCTGACCACCCGGGCCGCGATGCCGTTCTCTTTCAGCTTGAGCTGCGCCTGGAGGATCAGTTCCACCTCGGATCCCGATGCGATCAGGATCAACTCGGGCGCCCTGTCGGGTTCCGACAGGATATAGGCGCCCCGGCTGAGATCGCCGGTGCTCCGGTAATTGCCAGCCTCTATTATTGCGACGTTCTGCCGGGTAAGGACGAGCGCTACCGGGCCGCCCCTGTGCAGGAGCGCCGCTTTCCAGGCCTGCGCGGTCTCATTGGCGTCTGCCGGGCGGATGACCGTCATGTTCGGGATGCTCCTGAGCCCCGCGAGCTGTTCGACCGGCTGATGCGTGGTCCCGTCCTCCCCCAGACCGATGCTGTCGTGGGTATAAATGAAAATAGGTTTGATCTTCATGATCGCTGCCAGCCGGATGGGAGGACGCATATAATCGGAAAAGATGAGGAATGTCGCGCCATAGGGGATCAGGCCCTTCGTCACTGCCATCCCGTTCAGGATAGCGCCCATTGAATGTTCGCGGACGCCGAAATGGAAATTGCGCCCTTCGGGCGTCTTGGGCCCGAATGCGGCGAAGTCCTTCAGGTTCGTTTCCGTACTCGGGGCGAGATCGGCGGACCCGCCCAACAGCGTAGGCAGCAGACCTGCGATGGCATTCAGCGTCTTTCCAGCCGCCACGCGGGTAGATAGCTTGCCTTCTTTGCCGTCTGTCGTCCGGAAACCGGGTATCTTCTTTTCCCAGCCCTGCGGCAGCCGGTCCTGGAGCGCCATTTCATATTCCCCCGCCAGATCGGGGTATTGCTTCTTATACGATTCGAAAAGGGATTTCCATTCCTGTTCCGGACCGGCGCCTTTTTCGCCGGCGGCGCGGTAATACTCGAGTACGTTCTCCGGTACGACGAACGACTGGTCGGGATCGAACCCGAAGAATTCCTTCACCTTCTTCACTTCGTCGGCGCCCAGCGGAGAACCATGCGCCCCTGCCGTATCGACTTTGTTGGGACTCCCATAGGCTATATGCGTCCGGACGCGGATCAGCGAGGGCCGGGAGCGTTCATCGCGTGCCGCCCGCACCGCGCGGTCTATCGCAGCCGTGTCGTTCCCGTCGTCTATCGATTGTACATACCAGCCATAGGCCTCAAAACGGCGGCAGACGTCTTCGGTGAAGGTGATGGCCGTGTCCCCCTCGATCGAAATGTGGTTGTCGTCATAGAGATAGACGATGTTGCCCAGCCCCAGATGACCCGCGATAGAGGCGGCTTCGGAGCTCACGCCTTCCATCATGTCCCCGTCGCTGCAGATGGCATAGATGGTATAGTTGAAAAGTTCGAACCCCGGTTTATTGTAACGCGCGGCGAGATGTTTCTGCGCGATGGCCATGCCCACGCCGTTGGCGAACCCCTGCCCCAGCGGACCCGTGGTGACCTCTATGCCGGGTGTGAGACCGTATTCGGGATGCCCGGGCGTCTTGCTGTGCAGCTGCCGGAAGTTTTTGATATCATCAAGGGTGAGGGCGTATCCGGTCAGGTAGAGATAGCTGTATTGAAGCATGCACGCATGGCCCGCGGAGAGTACGAACCGGTCGCGGTTGGGCCATGCGGGGTCCTTTGGATTATAGCGCATGTGCTTCGCCCAGAGCACATGTCCCATCGGCGCCGTGGCCATCGGCGTCCCGGGGTGACCCGAGTTGGCTTTTTGTACCGCATCGGCGGAAAGGACCCTTACCGTATCGATGCATTGCTGCTCGATATCTTTCGTATTTACAGGTGTTGGATGGGCCATAGTGGTTGCAGGCATAACAATTGAATTTAGTCCCTGAAAAACCCTCAATAGTCATGCCTCTTCCTGAGATCATCGCCGAAACGATCCTTCGGCAGGGCCCTTTGTCGTTCCACGATTTTATGGAAATGGCGCTTTATTACCCTGGGCAGGGGTATTACACATCGCCCGGGGAGCGGACCGGCCGGTCGGGGGATTTTTATACCAGTCCCTATCTCACCAATCTCTTCGGAGACATGGTCGCCGGCCAGCTGGAAGAGATGTGGCTGGTATTGGGTGCCCCCTGTCCGTTTACCGTGGTGGAATGTGGTCCCGGCACGGGTCTGCTCTGCGCGGATATCCTCAAACGGCTCCGCCGCAACAAGACCCTCTTCGATCATTTGCACTATGTGCTGATCGAAAAAAGCCAGTGGATGCGCGAAAAGGAAAAAAGACTGTTGTCTTCCGAAGGGTTGCTCGACAAGGTTCGCTGGGAAAACGGTTTGGGTGATCTCTTCCCCTTTACGGGATGCATCCTGTCCAATGAGCTGATCGACAATTTCGCTGTTCACCGAGTGGTGATGGAAGACGAGCTGATGGAGGTCTTCGTCGGTTATGACAACGCGTTTACCGAAGTCCTTCGACCGGCAGCAGCGGAACTGAAAGACTATATGCACCGGCTTGGGGTGATGCTTCCCGGCGGTTACAGCGCAGAGATCAATCTCGAGGCGACGCAATGGATCCGGCAGGCATCCGCAGCGCTGCAAAAGGGATTTGTCATCACCATCGATTACGGGAGTTCTTCCTCCGGTCTTTATCACGACAAGGCGGGAACGCTGATCTGCTATCATCATCATTCCATTAACCATAATCCTTATTCGTTCGTCGGCGAGCAGGATATTACGAGCCATGTCAATTTTTCCGCGCTCGATCACTGGGGCCGGAGCGAAGGTCTCGAGTATTGCGGTTATACCAGCCAGGCACGTTTCCTCCAGGGTCTGGGTCTCAACCGGCGGCTGAAGGAACTCGAAACGGGTAGCGACCCCGGCGGCAGCCGCACCCCGGCAGCCGTAGCGCCACAGGCGGTATTGCGGCAGCTGTATACCCTGCTGGTGCAGATGGGCAATTCGTTCAAGGTCCTCATCCAGAGCAAAGGCGTCGGCCATCTTTTTCTTTCGGGCCTGCAGTTCACGCAGCGCCTGGCATAAGGTGTACGCGCAGGGATCCAGGCGCGGAGGCCGGCGTCCGCTGGAGAATGCGGGCATAGGCCCGGTTTTTGCTCGACCGTCATAAACTCCCTCAGTGAGCTATCAACCCATCGAGAATTACGGCATCATCGGCGACCTCCATACGATCGCGCTGGTAGGTCTCAATGGGTCCATCGATTTTTTCTGTTTTCCCCGTTACGATTCGCCAAGCTTGTTCGCCCGGCTGCTGGATGACAAAAAGGGCGGATTCTTCTGTCTCCACCCCGATTTCACGGAGATGAGGACCAAACAACTGTACATGCCCGATACCAATGTGTTGCTGACCCGTTTCCTCTCGCCGGATGGGATAGGGGAGCTCACCGATTTCATGCCGGTAGGGCATGAAGAAGAAAAAAAGCTCGTCCGCCGGCTGACGACGATCCGGGGCGAGGCGAAATATTGCCTGGAATGCCGTCCACGGTTCAACTATGGCCGGGATAGCCATACGGCAGAGCAGGTGGGGCCCAGGGAAGTATTATTCCATTCGGATGGGTTGACGATCCGGCTGAAAGCTGGCATTCCGCTGCGGATAGAGAATGGCGATGTCACGGCCGAATTTTCGCTCGCCGCGGGCAGCACCACCGATATCGTCCTCGAGATTGCCGGTAACAAGTCTTCTGCCGCCGACGATATTACCGAGATGGTCACACAAACGCTTTTCCGCACCGTCAATTACTGGAAGGGCTGGATAGCCCGAAGCACCTACAGGGGCCGCTGGGCGGAGGTCGTCAACCGGTCTGCCCTGGTCCTTAAGCTCCTGTCCAGCAGCCGTTATGGCTCCATCATCGCCGCTCCGACCTTCAGCCTGCCCGAGAGTATCGGTGGCCGGCGAAACTGGGATTACCGGTACACCTGGATACGCGACGCCTCCTTTACCGTCTATGCGCTGATCCGGCTGGGTTATTCCAAGGAGGCCGGCCGCTTCATGGACTGGGTGGAGAAGGTATTCAGGGAGATGAAGAATGACGAGCGGCTTGGGATCATGTATTCGTTCGACGGCAAACGCCAGTTGAAAGAGCATGTGCTGGACAACTTCGAAGGCTATAAATGCAGCGCCCCGGTCCGCATCGGAAACGACGCCTATGGGCAACTGCAACTGGATATCTACGGCGAGTTGATGGATTCGGTATATTTGTACAACAAGTACGGCGAGCCCATCTCGTACGATTTCTGGACCGATCTCTCCAGGCAGATGGACTGGCTCAGCCGCAACTGGGAGCAGCCCGACGACGGTATCTGGGAGGTGAGGGGCGGCAAGCAATATTTTCTAAATTCCCGTCTGGGCTGCTGGGTCGCCCTGGACAGGGCGATCCGGATCGCCGAAATGCGGTCCTTTCCTATCGGCGAAACATGGAAGAAACAACGGGACAGGGTATACGATAGCATTTACCATGATTTCTGGGATAAGAAGAAACAGGCTTTCATGCAATATCCGGGTTCGGCGACCGTCGATGCCTCCAGTCTGCTGATGGTCCTGTTCCGCTTCATCAGTCCCAAGGATCCGCGCTGGCTTTCCTCGCTGAAAAGGATCGAGGACGAATTGATCACCGACTCGCTTGTTTACCGCTATCGCCTGGAAGTTGCCGCGCCGGATGGTTTTGTGAGCAGGGAAGGGGCTTTTTCAATGTGCAGCTTCTGGTATGTAGAATGTCTTTCGCGGGCCGGACAGCTCGACAAGGCCCGGTTTCTTTTCGAGAAGATGCTCGGGTATGCCAATCATCTCGGTCTTTATTCCGAACAGCTGGGTTTCGAAGGCGAGCACCTGGGTAATTTTCCGCAGGCCTTCACCCATCTGGGCCTGATCAGCGCTGCTTACAACCTGGACCGGCAATTCAACGACAATCAAAACAAGAATATCAATCTCGACGAATACTGATGCCCTCCCCTGCCAACCTCTCATCGACAAGGCGCCGCCCGCGGTACCTGCTCTTTTTGCGTATGCGCCGCTGGCTGAAGGTCCTGGGTCCGGGCCTGGTCACGGGCGCCAGCGATGACGATCCTTCGGGCATCGTCACGTATACGCAGGCCGGTTCGCAGTTCGGTCTGGCGACACTGTGGACGGCACTCATCACTTTTCCACTCATGGCGACAATGCAGGCCATGGCGGCCCGGATCGGGCTCGTCACGGGCCAGGGGCTTACCGGCACCCTCCGCAAGCATTACCCGAAATGGGTGCTGTACGGCATGGTCCTTTTTTGTTTTCCCGCAACGATCCTGAACATCGGCGCCGATATCCAAAGCATGGGAGCGGTCGCCAACCTGCTGGTGCCGGGCATCCCTGCATTTACGTTCAGTATCCTTTTTACCGCTGTGCTCCTCTATATGATCATCCGGTATCCCTATCAGAAAATGGCGGGGTTGCTCAAATGGTTTTGTCTTGCCCTGCTGACCTATGTGATCGTGCCCTTCCTGGTGCATCCGGATTGGGCGACCGTGGCCCGGCGCACGTTTGTCCCAACGGTCCGGCTCGACAAGGAATTCCTGAGCATCCTCGTGGCTATCCTCGGGACCACGATCTCTCCTTATCTTTTTTTCTGGCAGGCCACGATGGAGGTGGAGGACCAGGAGCACAACGGGCGAAAGAGAGGGCAGGCCACGACGGGGGTCAAAGATCAGCAGCGCGGCGGGCGGGCGGCAGGGCAACGCACGACGGACGCGGAGGATCAGGAGCGCAGCCGGAAAAAGAGGATCTACGTCGACAAACGGGTGCTGGACAATATGCGCGACGATGTCAATGTGGGCATGTTATTCTCGAACATCGTGACCTTCTTCATCATCCTGACCGCGGCCGCCGTATTGAACAGTGCGGGTATTAAAGAGGTCAGTACGGTCGAGCAGGCAGCCAGCGCGCTCAGGCCCCTTGCAGGCAAGGTCAGCTACGCCTTATTCACCATCGGCGTCATCGGCACCGGTTTTTTGTGCATACCGGTCCTGGCGGGCAGCGTTTCCTACATGCTAGCCGAGACCTTTCAGTTCTCGATGGGCCTGGACAAGAAATTCGGCGAGGCCCGGCGGTTCTATGCCGTCATCATCGTCAGTCTCGTTGCGGGTCTTTGTCTGCAATTCTTCGGTGTTTCGGCGGTGAATGCGCTGATCTATACCGCCATCCTTTACGGGATCACGTCGCCGGTGCTCATCGCCGTCATCCTGCACATCGGCAATAACAAGGCCATCATGGGCAAATATACCAACAGCATCCTGTCCAACTGTCTGGGCTTTTTGACGCTGATCCTGATGACCGCCGCCGCCGCGGCCATGCTCTATTTCACTTTTTTGTGAGTTGCGCGCTTTTTCGCCCGGGTGCCGGACTTTTTGGCATGATCCTCCCGGAGGATCTCCTTTGCCTTTTCGAGGACCTTCGTTTTCGATGCCGGCAGGTTCTTGCCCGCCCGGTTGATATAGAAATTCAGCATCGACATTGCCGACTGATAGGCGGTGCCCTTCTTTCTCCGGCTGCTTGCCGCGGACCGCTCGAGCGATCTGGCTACTTTTTCCGGGTTACCGGTTCTGAAGACGCCCTTTTCAAGGTCCAGCGCATTGCTGTGTTTGGTGACGCCCGCGGACCATTTTTTTGTCGCCATGATTGCTGAATTACATTCCCCGATCCTCCAGGTGTTCTTCTTCCTCGTCCGGCCGCCCTCCTTCTTCCATTTCTTCTCCTCCTTCTTCTTCACCCTGCTGGCCTTCCAGTTCCGCCACGATATTGATATAGTTCTCCGCGATATCGGTCAGCAGGAAGTCCGTTTGTTCCTCCTCGACCAGCGTCTTGTCCAGCAGATCGGCCTGCTCGAACATTCCCATCGTGATGGCCATCGTTACCAGCCCGCCATAGGTGGCGATCTCGTAATGCTCCACTTTTTGTCCGCCCATGATCAGCGCCGCATCGCGCGTCATGGTCCCTTCCTCCGTTTCATCGATGATCGTTTCCACTTCCCTGATGATCCCTTCGATGGCATCGCAACGTTTTCCTTCGGGCCGCATGCTCATCGACCCGAACACTTTCTCGAGGCGCCGGCAATGCCGTTCCGTCTGGTGCATGTGGTCCTCGAAGGCCTCCTGCAATTCTTCCGTGGTGGCGGCGTCCCTCATTTTGCCCAGCGCCCCGACCAGCTTCTGCTCGGCATAATAAATGTCCTTCAACTGATCGTTGAAGAATTTCTCGAAATAGCGTTCTCCTCTTTGCATGCCTTCGCGCGAAGACCGTTCGGAGGCGGCGGGCTTATTGCCCCTGAAACTTGCGGACGAGAGACTATTGCTCCGCTGATTACTCCTGCTGGGGGCTTCCGCCCGGGAGGACGACCGTTTGTTGCCTGCGGCATTCTTTCCTGCGCGATCCTGTTTGCCGGCTTTTCTCCCTCTCGTGGATGTTGATGCTTGTCTCATATAAATAGTTGTTTTTTTGAACCCTTTGCGATTTTGCCGAAAAAAGCATGCCATGGCTGGCACGGAAATTTCTGCGATGCAGCGACTAAATTGGTATGCTTATGACCGGAACGACGACAAGGAAAAGGACCGGGGCAACGGCTTCGAAAAAGAAAACAAGGGACCTTTCGGCTTCCTTTAATAAGTTCAAAACGTTCAATGGGAAATTGTACACGGGCGTCCAGATCGGCCGCGGTCATCACTGGAACTACGATGCCGGCGACTGGAAAGAGACCAAGATCACGCCCGATCTCTGGGAGATCTCGTACCAGGTGACCAAACGCAGGGTAGGGCATGCCCCCGAATATTCCGGCGCGCCCGTGGGCACCGAATACCACTGGTACATCCTTGCTCATCAGACGGCGGTCAAACGCAACGCCAATGACTACGATACGAAGATGACGGGGCTGAAGTTCAAGCTGGCGCACAAACGCGCAGACAAGGGGAAATGGAGCGCCACGGGGCCTACCCAGCGGAAGCACCTCATTGCCTTCCTGAAAGAGTTCATCACCCAGCTGGAGAAAAAACCGGTCCCCATCGAGTTCGAATACAAAGGAAAAAACTTCAAGGGTGAGGGAGTGCCGGTCCCGCAGACGTGCTCGAAGGGATTTTGTTACGAGCTGGATATAACCCTCAATAACGAGACCCTTGGGATCATCCGGTATGGCGCCTCGGGCTGGAAAATGGACCTCCTGCAGGACCAGCACCTCATCGACGCCATCGGCGCCTGCATTATGGAGTGGTTCGAATGACCGCCCGCGAGTACGCGGTATGCTATTTGAACAAGATGATTTAAACTTTCCCCGTATGATGAATGCACCCGACAGTATGGCCACTACTTCTTCCCAGGTGATCGAAAGGCTGAGACAGAACAATGCTGGCAATGAGTTCCGCTGGACTCCCGGAGGATTTACGGTGGGGAAAGACAAATGTTACCGTCCCGACGAACTGGAAATATTGAAAACCTATCGGTTCGAAGGCGCCAGCGACCCGTCCGACATGGAGATCATCTATGTCATCCGGGCCAACGATGGGCTTGTCGGCTACAGCCTGGATGCATACGGTGCGTACAGCAGTCATGATAACGAGGCCGGTTATGATAATTTTATCCGGCAGATCCCTGAAAAGGGTCATGACCAGCAGCTGACATTCGAACTCTGAGGAAAAAAATCCTCAGTAAAAACCAATAAGCATATTCCATGGCAATCTATCCGGGCAACCCCTATCCTCTCGGCTCTTTCTGGGATGGGAAGGGGGTCAATTTCGCGCTTTATTCGCATAATGCAAGCGGCGTCGAATTATGTCTCTTCGATGACCCGAAAGGCGTAGGGGAAAAGCAAAAGATACGTTTCACCGAAAGAACGCACGATGTCTGGCATGCCTATGTACCCGATCTTCGCCCGGGCCAATTATACGGGTACCGTGTCGAGGGTCCCTACGATCCTTCCAATGGACACCGGTTCAATCCAGCCAAGGTGATGCTCGATCCGTATGCCCGCGCCTTCTGCAACATCGGACAGTGGGATGACACCCTGTTCGGCTATACGCTCGGGCAGGACGACCTGGTACGCGATGACCGCGACGATGCGGCGGCTGCGCCCAAGTCGGTCGTCATCGACCACCGCTTCGAGTGGGGGAATGACCGTCCTCCAAAGGTGGCCTATTTCAACACGGTCATCTATGAGACGCATGTGAAAGGTTTTACCCGGTGTTTCACCGGTATCCCGGAGGAGATCAGGGGCACTTATGCGGCGTTGGCGCACCCGGCCGTCATCGGCTACCTGAAAAAGCTGGGCGTCACGTCGGTCGAGCTGATGCCCGTACACCAGAGCATGTCCGAGCGGCATCTCGTCGATAAAGGGCTGACCAACTACTGGGGTTACAATACCATCGGATTTTTTGCACCGGCTCTCCGATTTTATAGCGGCAGGGAACTCGGCGGACAGGTGCGGGAATTCAAGAACATGGTGAAGATGCTGCACAAGGCGGGCATCGAGGTCATCCTCGACGTCGTATACAACCACACGGCCGAAGGCAACCAGATGGGCCCCACGCTGGCTTACCGGGGCATCGACAACAGCGAATACTACCGGCTGGCGGACGACAAGCGTTTTTATTTCGATTATACCGGCACGGGCAACACGCTCAACACGCGGCTTCCCAACGTGCTCATGCTTATCATGGACAGCCTTCGGTATTGGGTGACCGAAATGCATGTCGACGGTTTCCGGTTCGACCTGGCTTCGGCGCTCGCGCGCGAGCTGCATGACGTGAACCGCCTGAGCGCCTTTTTCAGCCTCATCTACCAGGATCCCGTCATCAAGCAGGTGAAGCTCATCGCCGAACCATGGGATGTAGGGGAAGGCGGCTACCAGGTCGGACAGTTTCCCGCCGGCTGGGCGGAATGGAACGGCAAATACCGCGATTGCATGCGCGATTACTGGCGCGGCGCCGATTCGATGCTCGGCGAGTTTGCCGAGCGGTTCACCGGCAGCAGCGATCTGTATAAGAACGACAACCGCAACCCCACCGCGAGCATCAATTTCATTACCGCGCACGACGGCTTTACGCTCAACGACCTGGTCTCCTATAACGATCGCCACAACGAGGCCAACAAAGAAGACAACAACGACGGCCACCAGGACAACCGGTCCTGGAACTGCGGCGCGGAGGGTCCCACGGATGATGCGGGGATAAACACCCTGCGGCAGCGGCAGCGGCGCAATTTCCTGGCGACGCTGTTCCTTTCACAGGGCGTGCCCATGCTGGTGGCCGGCGACGAAATAGGGCATACCCAGCAGGGCAATAACAATGCGTATTGCCAGGACAACAATATTTCCTGGCTCGATTGGGAAAAGGCGGACCAGGACCTCATCCGGTTCACATCCCAATTGATCAAGCTGCGCAGGGACCATCATGCATTCTCCCGCAAGATGTGGTTCAAGGGCAGGCAGGTGCGCGCGGCGGGTCTCACGGATATCGCCTGGTTCAAACCGGATGGCAGCGAGATGACCGAAGGCGACTGGAAAGAAGGGTTTGCCAAATCCCTGGGCATCTTCCTCAATGGCGACGGGCTGCATGCCGTGGACGAATTGGGCGAGCCGATAGTCGACGACAGCTTTTATATGATCTTCAATGCGCATTCGGGGCCGGTGGAATTCAAATTGCCACCGGAGAAATATGGCCCGGGTTGGAAAAAGCTGTGGGATACGACGGTTCCCGCCACCGAACGCAAGGTCAGCTACCGGCCCGGCGAGACCGTTAAGGCGGGGGACCGGTCGGTCATCGTGCTTCAGGCGCCGCGGATCCGGAAGCCCGGCGTCGTCACTACCGACACGCACTAACGGATACGCGAATTAGCGCCGGTGGCCGTATGCTCCCGGCATGAGCGGCCGGTCAGGACCGCTTTCGCTCGAATACCGCGATACTCATCGGCGGGAGAGGCACCGTTCCGCCGGCGCGCACGCTCTGCGGAAGACCGGCTTCCGAGCATAGCAGCGGCATCCAGTCGCCTCCTTCTTCCGCCGACGCATAGCCGATAGGGAAGGACAGCGATTTATCCGGCGAGAAATTGAAGAGACAGACCACGTGCAGATCTCGCATCGCGGTACACCGGTACACGGATAACCCCCTCGTGCCATTCGCGGCCGCATGCATTCCTCTCCTCGAAAGATCGGACAGCACGGGATGTTCGCACCGCAACCGGATCAGCCGGCGATGCCAGTCCAGCAGCGAGGCATGGTCGCCCGAGGAACGTTTTTCCCATTGCAGCCGGGACTCGCGGAATACCGATTCATCCTGCGGATTGCGTGGCTCGCCGTTCCACTGAAAGGATTCAAACTGCTTTCGACGGCCTTCCAGCAGCCGGCGTACCGTTTCCTTCTCCCTGTAATCCGAAAAGAAATAAAATGGCGCGTCCTCTCCATACTCTTCTCCCATGAAAAGCATCGGCACGTATGGCGAGAGCAACACTGCCGCCGCCGCAACCTTGAGCGCAGGCATACCCGCCAGGGCAGACAAACGCCGCCCGTCCGGCCGGTTGCCCGGCAGATCGTGATTCTGGTTGAAGACGATGAAATGCCGTCCGTCGATGCCTGCCGAAGAGGCGCCGTGTTTCCGGTGACGGAACCGGACATATTCCCCGCTGTGCACGAACCCTTCGGACCACGCCTTTGCCAACTGCTCGATCGATCCGTAATCGCGGTAATGGTTCCTCCCGTCCGGGTCGAGCAGCACATACAGGGCATGATGAAAATCGTCCAGCCACTGGGCGTCGAAACCAAGACCGCCCGTCGCCGGCGGCCGCACCACCTTTGGATCGTTCCCGTCGGACTCGGCCACCAGCCAGAACCGTTTTCCCGACCGCTGCTCCCATCCTTTGACGGACCCGTACAACTCGTCCCAGATCCGCACCGCGTTCCGGTCGAACATCTCATGGATGGCGTCCAGCCTCAGACCATCGATATGAAAATGTTCCGCCCAGTACAGGGCGTTGCCCGTGATGAAATCGCGAACGCCGTCCGACCAGGCGCCGTCGAAATTCATGGCTTTGCCCCAGGGAGTGCGATATTTGTCGGAGAAATATGGTCCGAAGGCATCGAGAAAATTGCCTTCATACCCGATGTGGTTGTAGACCACGTCGAGAAAGACCGCGATGCCTCGGAGGTGACAGGCGTCCACCAGCCGCCGCAATCCCTCGGGTCCCCCGTAAGAATGTTGCACTGCATATTGAAAAACTCCGTCATATCCCCAGTTGCGCGTACCGGGAAATTGCGCTACCGGCATCAGTTGAAGGGCTGTGATCCCGGTCGCCGCCAACTCGTCCAGCCTCGGGATGACGGCGTCGAAATCTCCCTCCGGTGTAAAAGTGCCGATATGCAGCTCATAAAAGATCAGCTCGCCGAGCGGGCGTCCTTTCCAGGCGAGGTCGGACCATTTGAAGCTTCCGTGGTCGACAACTGCGGAAGGGCCGCCGATCCCATCGGGCTGCCAGCACGAGGCGGGGTCCGGAAATCGCCGGTCCGCTTCCGGTAGGTGGTAGTAGTATCGCTGGCCGGCGCGGATGCCGCTTACGTCGAGCGAGAAATAGCCCTCGGGGTCCCTGGTCATGGGCAGACGCGTGGAAAGATGAGGGAGCCCACCGGTCACGGCCGGCCGCATCGAAGGCTGAACCAGTTCCAGGTCGACCTGCTCCCTCTCCGGGGCCCAGACGCGGAACAGAAAACCAGTTCGGGTACATTGCGGATAAACGGATCTGTGGTGTTGCGACATCGTATTCATTCGTATCATTCAGGAAATGACTTGAGAGGAAACCGATTGCCAGTCATCCAGTTTGACGACAAGACCTTCGTCTCCGAAAAGATCGATGGTGTCCGTGACGGACACCTGTTCCTGTTCGGGCAGCGTGTCGATTACGATTACGCCGGTGAACCGGATCGTCGACGGGGTGAAATAGCATGGACGGTGTGTGAGGTTAAGTACGATCAGAAATGGCGGGTGACCCTCGGCCTGCCGGATATATGCGATCAGTTGATGATCGGAACAGACGGGCCGGTAGGCGCCCGTCATCAGCGAAGGTTCCTGTTGCCGCAATTCTATCAGCCGCCGGTACAGCATGAGATGGGATAAGGGGTCGTTTTTTTCCGCCTCGACATTCCGGCGGCGATAGCTGCGATCCAGCCGCAGCCACGGCTCGCCGGCGGTGAAACCCGCATTGGCCGAAGCATCCCACAACATCGGCGTGCGTTCGGGATCCCGGCTGAGATTCTTTCCCGGCATGTTCAAGCCCTGCGGATCGCGTATCTCGTCTTCGGGGATCGGTACGTCGCGCATACCGATCTCGTCGCCATAGTAGAGCGTGGGAGTCCCCCGAAGCGTCAGCAAAAGGACCGCGGCGACCTTGGCCTGCTGGATCCCTATCCGGCTGCTTATCCTCGGTTGGTCGTGATTGCCCATTACCCAGTTGGGCCAGTCCCCTTCGGGCAGCGCGCCCTCGTATTCGTCGATGGCCGCCGCGAGCAGGCGCGAATCCCAGGGAAGGCTGATGAGCATAAAATTGAACGGCAAATGCGCCTCCTTATCATGCGAGCCGTAATACGCCACAAGCCGGTGAACGGGCAGGTATATCTCGGCGATCATCAGGCGGTGATCGTATTTATCGAGGACTTTCCGCATCCGGGCGACGATACCGTGCATCTCGGGCTGATCGGTGGAATACACCGGCAGCAACTGTTCGTAGGTGCTCATCCATTCCTTGTAATCGGGGTTGCGCGGGTTGTCGCGCCATTGCAGGTCCTTGACCATATGCCACATGGCATCCACGCGGAATCCGTCCACGCCTTTATCGAGCCAGAAACGCATCACGCCGTGCATGGCCTTTTCCACTTCCGGATTGCGCCAGTTGAGATCCGGCTGCCGGACGAGAAAGGCGTGATAATAATATTGGTGCGTCTTATCATCCCATTGCCAGGCGCTGCCCCCGAAAACGCTGAGCCAGTTGTTCGGCGGACTGCCGTCGGCTTTGGCATCCTTCCAGATATACCAGTCCCGTTTCGGATTGTCGGGTGAAGACCTCGATTCGAGGAACCAGGGATGCTCGTCCGAACTGTGATTGGGCACCAGGTCGAGGATCAGTTTCATCCCCAGTCCATGCACCTGGTGCAGCAAATCGTCGAAATCCTTCATCGATCCGAAGACCGGCCAGATACCGGTATAATCCGATATATCGTATCCAAAATCGGCCATGGGCGACGGGTAGACAGGCGATAGCCAGACGGCTTTGACCCCCAGCCATTTCAGATGATCCAGCCGTGTGATGATCCCTCTCAGATCGCCGACCCCATCCCCATTGCTGTCCTGAAAGGAGCGGGGGTATACCTGGTAGATGATGCCATCCTGCCACCAGAGCCATTGTTTTTGATCGTGTGACATACGAATGCGGGATGCAACGGCGATGCCATCGGAGATGGCAGGTGGCATAATTTTTTCCCAAATCACATCATGGAAAGCTTCCGTGAGTGGTGGAAAAGCGCCGTGGTATACCAGGTCTATCCGCGCAGTTTCCAGGATAGCAACGGCGACGGCATCGGTGACCTTCCGGGTATCCTGTCGCGTCTCGACTATATCGTGTCCTTGGGTGTCGACGCCGTGTGGATCAATCCCGTTTTCCTTTCCTCGGGAGAGGACATGGGGTATGATATCGTCGATTTTCTGGCGATACAGCCCGAATATGGCACGATGGCGGATATGGACCGGCTGATCGCGACCCTGCACGACAAAGGTCTGCGCATCATCATGGACATGGTGCTCAATCATACCAGCGACCGGCACGGGTGGTTCCGGCAGGCGAGGAGTTCGCGTGAGAATCCATATTACCGATGGTACATCTGGTGGCCTGCCGAGAACGGCCCTCCGCCAAAACGTTGCGGATTCTTCGATACGGAGGGCAATGCCTGGTCCTACAATGCAACCACCGACGCTTATTATCTTCACTATTTCGCGCCGGGTCAGCCCGATCTCAATTGGGACAACCCCGATGTGCGCCGCGCGCTTTATGCCATGCTTCGTTTCTGGCTGGACAAGGGCGTCGACGGACTAAGGTTCGACGCGCTGACCTATATTTCCAAAGACCAGCGTTTTCCGGTCATCACCCCCGGCATCCTGAAAGACCGCTATAACAGCGATTGGGGACATTATTACGCGTCGGGACCGCGCCTGCATGAATATTTACGCGAAATGCACCGCGAAGTGCTGGCACGTTACCCGGTCGTATCCATTGCGGAGGCTTCCGGCGTCGGGCTGGAGGAGGCGCTGCGTTTCGTGGCGGAAGACCGGCAGGAGGTCGATCTTCTTTATCATCTCGAGGGTATGGGCATCGGTTATGTGCCGGGGCAATTCAAAAAGCCCGATCCGGGCGGTTACAGCAGACGCGCATGGAAAGAGGTGTACAGCCGCTGGGCAAGGGTCTTCACGGGCGAGGGCTGGGGCACGGTGTATCTCGGCAACCATGACCAGCCGCGTATGGTATCGCGGTGGGGTGATGACTCGGATGCTTTTCTGCGGCTCTCTTCAAAACTGCTGTTCACTTTCCTGCTCACGATGCGAGGCACGCCCTTTTTATATAATGGGGACGAGCTGGGCATGACCAATATCCGGTTCACGTCGATAGACGACTACCGCGACGTCGAGACCCGCAGCCGGTACGCGATGCTAAAGAAAAAAGGCGAAGACGCCGAGGGGTTCCTGAAAGATCAGCAGCTTAGCGGAAGGGACAACGGGCGCACGCCCTTCCAATGGAGCGAGGCGCCGAATGCCGGGTTCACCACCGGCGAGCCCTGGCTGAAAGTAAATCCGAACTATATCCATATCAACCGGTCGCGGGAAGAACAAGACCCTTCTTCAGTCCTTCGATTCGTCCGCGGTCTCATCCGGCTTCGCCGGCAAAATCCCGTGCTGGTCCGAGGAGATTATACCCTGATGAACGATGACGCTACGCCCGTATATGCCTATTCCCGATCGTACCAGGGTTCGACCCTTGCCGTACTGCTGAACCTTTCCTCCCGGGAACAGGCCTTCGAAGGGCTACTGTCCGCACCTGCCGCCGACGATATCCTGAGCAACAATTATCCATCCTTCCAGTGGACACGCGATGGCATCCGATTGCAACCCTGGCAGGCGCTCGTTTTTTCCTGCGGCCGACGCTACACAGGATCGTAACGGTATGCCCCCGGAAGACAACAGCAAGGTGTCGATCCCGGAAATTTTGCAGCTTGATTTCCGTGACTTTTAGCTTAAATTGCACGCCTGCTAAGATCCTTTCAATTTTCAAAAAAAGGACCTATGTCGCAAAGGACATTTACTCCCTACCATTTTAAGTTTTGCGCAGCATCGGACGAGATACGTCCATCGTTCCCCATAGCGGTGCTGTTCATTCCCCCGGGGGACCTGTCGGTATTCGAACGGTTCTTTCACCGGCTGCCGCTTTCCGTCGGTGTCAGCTATCTCGTGATGGAGTATCCCGGTCCGTCGGGGGGCCGCGGCGCCGGCGCCGCGGCCGAAAGTATTCCCTCCCTGCTGGAAAGAACGACGCTTGTTCCCGTGCGTGTGCCGCAACAGGGAACCTTCCTGGAAAAAGACTGCATTTACCTGCTTCCCGCTGGAAGCGTCATCGATGTGACCGGGGGACGGCTGGTCTTTCAGCAGCCAACCTCCTCCGGCGGGAATAATTCGCTCCTGGACCTGTTCCTGGCGTCCGTCGCCACGGCGTGCCAGGGACGCTGCGTGGTCATCCTTTTGCCGGATCTGGCGGCCCGCATCCTTCCGGGTCTCCGGGGGGTAAGGGACGAAGGAGGTTTTATCGTCGCGCTGGACGAACAGGATTTCGTTTTATCGACTCCCCCCGCAAACCGATCCCCGCTCGTAGATCTGTTCCTGACGGGACAACTGGCGGCATCGAGATTGCCGGAGTTGACCGCCTATTTTCGAACGGAGCGAGAACATGGCCGTACGGAGTTAAATGACATCTACCCGCTGTTGTCCAGGGCAAAAGGCGTCGATTACTCGAGGTTTGGGCAGGACGATATCCTCGCTCATCTTCACCGGCGCATGGCGGTCCATGAGATGAAGGACACCGATGCCTATACCGACCTGCTCCGGTCCAATGAAGAAGAGCTGACACGGCTGCATGAAGAACTCGCTTCGGTCGCCAGCGGTTTTTTTATCGATCCGGATCTGGAGGCTGCGCTTACTTCGGATCTGTTGCCCCAGTTGCTGGGTAAACAGCGGCTTGCACCACTGCGTATTTGGATGCCGCATTGTTCCGGCGGTCACAGGGCCTACGCCATTGCCATGGTTATCAGGGAATACCTCGAGGAAAAACGATCGGATCCTACCTTCCAGCTGTTTGTTACCTGTTTCAACAATAACGCCATCATACGCGCCAGAAAAGGAATGTTCACGGACGACGAGATGGACGGCGTCAGCCGGAGCAGACGCAGGAGGTTTTTTGTCCGCCAGGAGAAGGGTTGGCAAGTGGCAAAGCCTGTCCGCGACAGCTGCATTTTCGCCACGCATGATCTGCTGACCGACCCGCCTTTCTCGCGTATCGACATCGTCATCGGCGCATGTTCGTTGTTCGGGTTCGGGGCCGGCGATTGTGCGAAGGCCTTCCGGCTCTACCATTATTCGCTTAATCCCCGCGGTTATCTTATAGCGGGCAAGCATCACCTTCCTGCGCCGCCGGCCGAACTCTTCCTGCCGCTGCAAAACCATCGGGACATATACGGCCGGAAGGCCGCTCTCGTCAATTACTGGCTGGAAGCACCGAAGCCCTTGCCGGCACCAGGTTCCGGAGAACGGGAAGCCGACATGCTGCTGTTGTCGGATTATGTTCCGGCCTCCTTCCTGGTAGACGAGCAATTCAGGGTCGTCCGTTATTACGGCAATACCGAACCCTATCTCAAGACTGTCCGGGATAAGACCTCCCGCTATCTTTTCCGCATCGTGCGCGACGAGCTGGTTTTCGAACTGAACGATCTCATCGAGCTGGTCGACAGGGAAGGCCGGGCCATTACCAGGAAAAACGTCTGGCTGGGCGACGACGAACAAGAAAGAGAGGTGTCGGTCGAAATGGCACCTTTACGCTCATTCGGCGCCAACTGGCGGCTCATCATCATTCGCGAAAAGATCGAGCGGCCCGGGGCCCGACCTCCCGGAGGTGAAACAGGCCGGGGGCCCACCGCCAAGGACCTGCGGATACAGGCGCTCGAAAAGGAGCTGCAGGAAATGCGTGGGCTTTTGCTGGTTGCCAATGACGATGCACGCAACACGCAGGACCGGCTCCAGAGTGCCAATGAGGACCTGCAGGCGTCCAACGAAGAATATCAAAGTCTCAATAAAGAGCTGAAAGGATTCAACGAGGAACTGTCCGCTATGCACGAAGACCTTGTGACGCGCAATAGAGAGCTCAGTGGTTTGAATGCGGGCCTTCGCAGTCGTGTCCGTGAGCTTCGTGCTGCTTCCGATGCGGCAATGGCCGTCATGGAGACGCTTCAGCGTCCGGTCGTGGTGTTGCGGGATGACCTTCATATCTATACGGCCAACCACGCTTTCTTCCATTATTTCGGCCTGTCCGCAGAGCAGGCCGTGGGCCGGCATCTGGATTCGGTCGGTCCGGAGGTCTTTCACAGGGACAGCCTGGTGGATCGTCTCCGGCAGGTGCAGACCCAGCGGAAGGGGATCGATTTCGAGGTCAGCCACCATACCCACGATCACGGCGAAAGGATCCTGCTTTGCAGTGCAAGCCGGATGGCGGGGCTGCGCGGTTTCCGTTCCGGTCTTTTGCTGTCCATGGAAGACATTACCGAACAACGCGTTGCCGACCGGTTCAGAGACCAAATGATCGGCATCGCCAGTCATGAGCTCGGGAGGGCGGCCACCAGTATCAGGGCTTACTCCCGGTTATTGTCTAACGAGCTGAAGGAAAGCGAAGCCCCCGGATCTACCCAACTGGTCACCAAACTGAACACCCAGGTCGACCGGCTGGCCATTTTGACAAGGGATATCCTGGATGTCAGCCGCATCGCGAGGGGACGGATCGTGCTGGAAGACGACCCTTTCGATATCACTACGCTGGTCGCCGAAACGGTCGAAGATATACAGGAGGCCACCCCCGTACCGATCCGTATCGACCGGCGCCAGCCGGTACCGTCCATTCGCGGCGACCGGGAAAGGATCGGCCGCGTCCTGACGAGCCTTCTTTCGAGCGCCGCAAAATATGCCGTGACGGACGGGAAGATAGACATCCATATCGTTGCGGCGAAAGACGAAATCGATGTTTCCATTACAGTCTCGGGTGGGCAGATGCCGGTCGAACAGATGAGGGAAATTTTCGATCGGACGTATGTGCCGGGTGGCCCATTGTCCATCGGTCTGCCCAATGACAGCATCGGGCTCTATATCGCCTCCGAGGTCGTTCGAAAACACGGAGGGTCGATCACGCTGAGTGAAAAAGGCAAATCGGCCGTCTTTTCGATCGTCCTGCCTTTAGAGAAAAACAAGGTGCCGGTGCTGTCGGTCGTATAGCCCAGGTGTTCGGCGCCCGGCCGGCCGCGTGGTATCCAATTTGCCTTACCTGGTAAAACAGATCATATGAAAGTTGCTTCACCCGTCACGGACCGAACGGCGCGCCTGATCCATCAATTGGAGGAAGCCCTGCTGCTGGGTAATGCACACGTTTCCTTCGAAGATGCCGTCGCGGCCATCCCGGATTCCCATGTGGGCGAGATCCCCCGCGGGTTGCCGTATAGCATCTGGCAGCTGGCGGAGCATATCCGGCTGACGCAATGGGACATCCTCGGGTTTTGCCGCGATCCGCAGCACAAGAGTCCGGCCTGGCCCCAAGGGTACTGGCCAAAGAACAAGGCGCCGGAGACGGCCCGCGACTTTTCACGATCGGTCGAACAGGCCCTCGCGGATCGCCAGGCATTCATCGGGTTGCTGCATGCAGCCGGGGACGAGATCTATACTCCTTTTCCCTATGGAGACGGTCAGGACCTGTTGCGCGAGGCCATCCTCCTTATCGATCATACGGGCTATCATGTCGGCGAGATGATCGTGCTCCGGCGCCTTCTGGGAGACTGGAAATAGGGCCGGATGGGAAGAAGGAAAGCGGGAGACTGCAAATAGGGCCGGATGGAGAGAAGGAAAGCGGGAGATTGGAAAAAAAGTACCTTTGGTTGCATGAAGGAGATCAGGTCCATCGTACATGCCTGGCAGTCCATCGACTTTCACGCCACGCAGGCGGCGCTTGCCACCGTCGTCCGGGTCGAAGGTTCTTCCTATCGCAGGGCGGGTGCGCGAATGCTGGTCCTCGACAACGGAACCTATCTCGGCGGTATCAGCGGAGGCTGCCTTGAAGGCGATGCGTTGCGCCGCGCGCAAAAAGGGATTGCTCTGCGTCGTCCTTCCCTGATCACCTACGATACCACGCAGGATGACGACTACCAGATCGGCGTCGGTCTGGGCTGTCAGGGTATCATCGACGTGCTCTTCACCCCGCTCGAACCCGGTGATCCGGCATGTCCGCTGTCCATCCTTGCGGGTCTTACCTCCATCCGGCGGCCTGCCGTGGTCGTGACCGTCACGGATACTCCCGATCCTCAATTACTGGGAAGGAGCTTTCTTTTCGATGACAAAGATTCCTTTCGTGCGGCTTGTCCGCTGGGAAACCTGCTGGAACCGGTCCTGGCGGAGATCGGGCAGGCACAGACCGAACGCCAGTCGCGGAGCGTCGTATCCGGGGAGCTCCGGTTGTTCATCGAGGTCATCCTTCCGGCCATCCATATCGTCGCCTATGGGGGCAATTATGACATGCGGACGCTGCTGAACCAGACCCGTGAGCTCGGCTGGGACTCCACGGTAGTCCTGCAGACGTCGAGGATCGATAAGACGCTGGTGTCCGCGGCTACCACCGTACTCGACAGCAGGGAGGCCGTTTCCCCCCTGATCGACGAATATACCGCCGTCCTGCTGATGTCTCATGATTACCGGACGGACATGCTCAATCTGCATCGGGTGCTGCCTACCGGTGCTTCCTATATCGGGATGCTGGGTCCGCGTAAACGCGCCGACCGGCTGTTCGCAGCACTGGCAGAAAAGGGGTGTTTGCTTGGTGAAGAAGAATTGCGACGCATCTATGCCCCGGCCGGCCTGGATATCGGGGCCGCCTCGCCGGAAGAGATCGCTTTATCGATACTGGCGGAGATCCGCGGTCATTTCTCGCACCGCCAGGGTACCTCGCTCCGTCATCGCGAAGGTTCTATTTACAGCTGAACCGATTGGTACACCATCTCCTTTAACGTGAGCACATTATTCAGGGCATCGCCGATGGTATTATTAAAATAGACATATACCTCTTTTCCGTGATTGAGCCAGGCGGTGATCCTGTCCGCATCGCGATCCAGCCGCTCCTCGGGATAGCTCCCCTTATAATCGCCGACAGGGCCATGATATCGTATATATATAAAGGGAGCCTCGTGCATGGAATCGCGCATCATCGAATCGGGCATATCCTGTATGACCCATGTGGCGCCGTAGGATTGCAGCAGACCGATCGTTCGCTCATGATACCAGGAAGGGTCGCGGAATTCGACGGCTATTTTCCATGTTTGTCCGGGATCGTACTGGGCAATGCAATCGAGCAGGCGTTGAAGATGGGGGCTTTTGTCCGACCTGGTGCCCGGGGGCAGCTGCACCAGCAAACATCCTTTTTTATAGGATAGGCAATTGACGGCCTCCATGAAATGCGCCACATCTTTCATCCGGAAATGCAGCGAAGGGATGTGAGTGATGCCCCGCCAAAGCTTGATCGAGAAGCGAAAGGCATCGGGGACCTCATATACCCATTTGGCGAAGGTAGAGGGTTTCGGCACCTTGTAGAAGCTGCTGTTGACTTCCAGCGAATTGAAGAGTGTCGCATAATAGGTCAGCCGGGGCTTGTTGCGAAAGATCTCGGGCAAGGCCGCTTTGTTCGGTACCGGAAGGACCAGGGTACTGGTGCCGGCAAAGAATTGTTCAGCTGTCATATGGACGGTTATGCAAAGGTGCGGCCAAAGTTTTGCGGCGACGGGGACAGATGGGAGTGCGAAGTGAGGGGCGGAGGTACATTTTACGAGACCGAAGTGCAGACGTTGCCGGGAACGATTGCGTAAATAAACCCTTGATAACCTGTCGTTTTTCAAAAACTTCTCGCTAAGATTGGGGCAGATTGCATACGTATAAACTAAACTGCCATATGAAGAGAGTCACACTTCTCGTTTTCCTGGCGCTGGCGATCCAGATCGGCCTGCGCGCCCAGACCATCCATGGCCGGGTTGTCGACGACAGTACAGGAACAGGGCTCGAAGCGGCTTCCGTCGTCCTTTCGGGCACCAGTAAAGGAACTACCTCCGGTTCAGACGGGCAATTCACCCTAACTATCCCGAATGACGGTAAAAAGCATTCCATCAGCGTCTCGCATGCCGGGTATGAGACGGTCAAACAGCAGGTGTCGGGAACGGAGGCGGGCATCGTGATCCGGCTCAAAATGGCGAACGAGTCGCTGAACGACGTCGTCGTCATCGGCTATCAAACGGTCCGCCGGAAGGATGTCCTCGCTTCGGTGTCGTCGATCAGCAGCCGAGACGTCAAGGATATACCCCTGAACTCCGCTCCCGAAGCCTTAGCGGGTCGTCTGGCGGGTGTCCAGGTGACGGGCTCTGAAGGATCCCCCGATGCCCAGGTACTGATCCGTGTAAGAGGCGGCGGTTCGATCACCCAAAGCAACAATCCCCTTTACGTGGTCGATGGGGTCCAGATCGACAATGCGCTCAATTTCCTCAATCTTCAGGATATCGCCTCGATCGACGTCCTCAAGGATGCCGCCGCCACGGCCATCTATGGCGCGCGTGGTTCCAACGGCGTTGTGATCATTACAACCAAGGGCGGCCATAACACGGGCGGCAAGACCACCATCGGCTATAGCGGTTTCGCGGGCGTAGGCACACTATCCAAAGAGCTGCCGGTCCTGCATCCTTATGATTTCATGTATTATCAATATGAAAGGGCACAGGAGACGGGCGACACGTCCGGCATCTCTCCCTATGGCGGATATAACTGGCAGACCGTTCAGAATTATAAGAATGTACCCTTCTATGACTGGCAGAAAAAAATGATCGGGCGCAATGCCTTCCAGCAGACGCATATCGTCACGCTGAGCGGAGGCACCGATAAGACGCAATATTACCTCAGCCTCGCGCATAACGACGCGGATGGGGTCATGCTGCTATCCGATTACCACCGGAATACGGTCAATTTCCGGTTCGATCACCAGGCCGCCAAAAATCTGAAGATCGGCGCCACTGTCCGTTTCAACAATACGATCGTCGATGGTGCGGGTACTTCCAACCCCGGTTCATCCGGGCTCAACTTCCTGCGGCAGATCATCCGTTTCCGGCCTTTTATTGCGGCAGGGCAAACGCCTACCTCGCTGGATCAGGCTTATACCGATGCGACCAATGCCAATGGTCTTTCGCTCGTCAATCCCATTCTCCTCAACCAGGCCCAATACCGGAAAAGCAACCAGAATATACTCGACCTGAGCGCGTTTGCCGAATACCGGTTTACGCCGTGGCTCAGCATTCGCACCACCTTCGGATACGATAATAACAGCCAGCGCAAGAACGCTTTCGATGATACCCTGACCGCTAATTCCAAATCCAACGGCGCCGGAATGCCCATCGCCAGTATCGCCACCAACGAGATCCAGACCATCGACAACTCCAATGTTTTCACCTATTCGAATGCCAACGGCCACGGAAAATTCCATGAGCATAATACGCTGACTGTGATCGCGGGCGAAGAGACCTACCAGACGGACGAGAATGATATCAGCGTTCAGACCAACTATTTCCCGGTCGGTACCACGGCAAGCGCCGCGCTGGCAAATATGAACCTGGGTACGCCTCCTTCGGGCACCACGCTGCTGGAACCAAAACCCTCTACCACTGTGAAGCCCGTGCGGCAGTTGTCGTTCTTCGGCAGGGCCAGCTATGCCTTCGACGATAAATACTTGTTTGCCGCCTCTCTGCGCGCGGATGCATCCTCGCTGTTCAACCCCCAGATCCCCGGTCAGCAGTGGGGATATTTCCCTTCTGCATCGGCTGCCTGGCGTGTCTCAAAAGAGGATTTCATGTCGAACGTCACCTGGGTCACCGATCTCAAAGTCCGCGCAGCCTATGGACAGGCCGGCAACAACCGGATCGATCCATATCTGTATCAGACCAATTTCGTGACGAACGTGAACGATGGTCTGGGGGGACAGCTGGTCACCACTTTTACGCCGAACAATTTTACGACTCCAAAATTGAAGTGGGAGACGACGACATCCCGGAACCTGGGCGTGGACGCAAGTCTCTTCAACAGCCGGCTCGGCATCTCGGTGGATGTCTATAGAAATACCACCGATAACCTGCTGATCGCCAGACCGGTCTCGTCGATCTACGGTTATACGAGCAAGTTGGAGAACGTGGGCGCCACAAGTAACAATGGCGTGGAGGTCCAGCTCAACGGGATGATCCTGCAGCGGCGCGACTTCACCTGGTCGGGCAATTTCAATATCTCGTTCAATCAAAATAAGATCATCAGGCTGGCACCCGGGGAAAACTCCTATCTGCAGAACTCCGGTTGGGCGGGAGGCAGCAACCCCGCAGACTTCATCGTGCAGGTGGGCCAGCCTGTGGGCGCCATGTATGGCTATGTCAGCGACGGGTTCTACAAGCTGAGCGATTTCAACTATAACCCGGCCACCCGCGTCTATACGCTGAAGGCGGGAGAGCCCAATGATGCCAGCGTTACGGCCTCTCAGCCGATGCCCGGCAGCATGAAATACAAAAAGTTCGGCAAGGTGGGGGACAGCACCATCTCCGCCAACACCGACCGTACGATCATCGGAAATGCACAACCGAAGTTCTTCGGCGGTCTCGGGCAGCAGTTCTACTTCAAAGGATTCGACTGCAGCATCTTCATCAATTTCCAGTATGGCAACAAGGTGTTCAACGACAACAAGCTGGAGTTCTCCAGCGGCTATACGCCCGGGGCCAACCTGCTCGGGATCATGAAAAACCGCTGGCATACGGTGGATCAGAACGGCAATGCCTACGAATCCATCGTCGGCGGACAGGTTGTGGGGGCCTCGCCCGACAGCATCGCTGCATTGAACGCGGGCGCCAAATACTGGATACCGCTGGTCGGCTCCAGCAGCACCACCTTCTCTCCCAATTCCTGGGCAGTGGAAGACGCCTCTTTCATCCGGATCAACAATATCACGATCGGATATTCGCTGCCGCCTTCGCTCATACAGAAACTGCATATCGCGAAACTTCGGGTCTATGCGACGGCGAACAACATCGCAACGCTCGCCGGTTACTCCGGTTATGACCCTGAAGTGAATGTGCGCAACTCGAACCCTGTCACGCCCGGTGTCGATTACTCGGCCTATCCGAGAAGCCGAACTTTTATCGGGGGCCTCCAGGTAACCTTTTAAAAAAAAATTTTAGCCATATGCAACCTAAAAAATCGAAAACCCTTCTGCAGTTGGCAGTCATCGGCTGTCTGGCTTTAGCGGTTGCCGCCTGTAAGAAGTATCTGTCACCCCCTGCGCAAAGCTCTTTTACGAATGATTATGTGTTCAACAACGTGGCGAACGCCCAGAAAGCGGTATTGGGTGCATACCAGTCCATGGAGGGCGACAATGGTTATGGTATCCGCATCACCATGTATTACCCTTATGACAACGATGAGATGATCGGTATGCACCAGCTCGGCGACAACGATCGCGGCGATATTGCGCACTACAATGCCAATGCCGGAAACTCGCAATTGTTCAATCCCTGGAATCAGTTGTACCAGGGCATTGAAAGGGCCAATAATTGCATCTATTATATCCCGAAGATGAGCCTCTACGCTAAAGGGTCGACCCAGCAGGTAAGCGAATTGCAGCGTTTATACGGCGAAGCGCTGACGCTCCGCGCGCAGTATTATTTCGAGCTGATCCGCAACTGGGGCGACGTGCCCGTCAGCTATCTGCCCGCCGCGGAAGCAACCAATCTGTTCCCCGCCAAGACGGACAGGGACAGCATCTACAATCACATCCTGAACGATCTGCTGACGGCGGAAGGCCTGGTGCCCTGGCGCACGGAAATCGGCGCGTTGGGGGACCCTGCCGACGAACGCATCACGAAAGGGGCGGTCAAGGCCCTCCGTGCCCGCATCGCACTTTTCCGCGGCGGCTATTCGCTGCGCAGGGCCAGCAGCTCGTATGGCCAGACCATGGCCCGCCCGGCGGATTATCTCACCTACTATAAGATCGCGCTGCAGGAATGCACCGACCTCATCGCGCGTCGCGACGAGCATACCCTGAACCCGAGCTTCCAGGCCGTCTTCAAGAACGGTCCGGATGCGCATACCCTCGACAACACCTATGGCGAGATACTATTCCAGGTGGCCATGACGGGCGGCCAGGGGACTAACGACAGCAAGCTGGGCTATTATGACGGTACGAAGATCTCCGGCGCAAGCGTTTCGGGCAATGCCGCCATTGCCGTGCTGCCGACCTATTTCTACCTGTTCGATTCCACCGATACCCGCCGCGACGTCACCTGCGCGCCCTATGAGGTGACTACGAATATCGTCACGCCTGATCAGAATACGATCAAGGGACATCCGCTGACGACCATCGTCGACGGGAAATTCCGCAGGGATTGGATAACACCTTCGGCGATACAGGCCACGGCACAGTATTATGGCATCAATTGGCCCATCATACGGTTCTCCGATGTCCTACTGATGTATGCGGAAGCGGACAATGAGATCAACCAGGGCCCCAATGCTTCCGATATCGCCGCCTTCAACGAGGTGCGGACGAGGGGCTATGGCGGGAAGGCCAACCTGATCGGGACCACGCCGACGGACTATGTGGGATTCTTCAATGCCATCGTTCGTGAACGGTCGTTGGAATTCGGCGGCGAGGGTATGCGTAAATACGATCTCATCCGGTGGAACCTGCTGGCCCAGCGGCTGGCCGATGCAAAGACCAACCTGACGGCGATGTCGAAACGGTCGGGCACTTTCACCGGCGGCTATGCCAGCAATGTCTGGGATTTTTCGCAGCTGCCCGACACGGCATTTTACAATACCAAATCAATCGTCTCTACGGGCGTACAATGGGGCACCTCGCTGTATGCGCCGCGGACGATCAACTCCCTTTCTGGTTATAGCAAGGTTGCCTGGGTGACCAAGGGTGTTGCCAACGTCCTGAGCTCGACAGGTTCCTCCAATGGCTATGCGGTCGACTTCAAACCCAATCACAGCGAACTGTTGCCGATACCGCAGTCCGCTATAGATGCAAATCCCAACATCACGCAGGATTATGGTTATTAGGCGGGGCATAGTGACGTCCGTGTTGCTGTTGCTGGCGGCCGTGGTCCCGCCGGAGACGAAAACGACTATCTGGCTCATCGGGGACTCGACGATGGCCGACAAAGAGATCAAAGCATACCCCGAGACCGGCTGGGGAATGCCTTTCGAACATTTCTTCGACTCGACCGTCGTGGTCGATAACAGGGCCAGGAACGGCCGGAGCACCAAATCCTTTATCGCCGAAGGTCGCTGGGCTGCGGTAAAGATAGGGATGAAAGCCGGGGACTATGTCTTCATCCAGTTCGGGCATAACGATGAAGTACCGACGAAGACTACCTATACGCCCGTCGATCAGTTCGAGGCCAACCTTCTGCTGTTTATCCGGGAAACGCGGGAAAAGGACGCGATTCCCGTGCTGATCACACCCGTGGCGCGGCGGAAATTCGATTCGGCGGGAACGGTGGAAGAGACCCATGCCGTCTATTCTGCCATCGTCCGAAAAGTGGCTGCTGCGCAGCATGCCCCGCTGATCGATCTTGACGCGGAAAGCCAGGTCCTGCTCCAGCAGATGGGGGCCGACAATTCAAAATTGCTGTTCGATTACCTGGCGCCGGGCGAGAACCCGCATTATCCCGACGGGCGAATGGACGATACGCATTTCAACGAGCTGGGCGCCCGGCGCATGGCGGAGATCGTGCTGGCGGATATCCGATCGCTGAACCTCGGTCTCGCGACGCATATCTTTTCACCGGCGGTCCCAGCCAAGGGGCAACCTGCCGCGGCACGGATCGACCCGGGACCTTTTGCGGACAATTCCGGGCACTGGTACGGCATATTCGACAAAGAGGATATCATCCATCCCCTGATCGGCCGTCCGCGTTTTGCGCCTACCGATGTAAGGGATATCGCCGATAACATCCTTCTTTTTCAAAAAGCGAATGGCGGCTGGCCCAAAAATTATGACGTGTTCGCAGTTCTCACTGCTGGCCAAAAAGATTCCGTTGCCGCTGCAAAGAATGAAACCAACACGACATTCGACAACGGCAGCACGTATAACCAGGTAGCCGCGCTCGCCGCTGCGTGGCTCGCGTTGAAGGATTCACGTTATAAGGAAGGGGCTTTGCGTGGACTTGGATTCATCCTAAAGGCGCAATATAAGAATGGCGGATGGCCGCAATACTATCCGTTGCGAAATGATTACAGCAGATGCATCACCTTCAACGATGGTGTATTCGAGGGAATTATGCGGTTATTAAAGGACATTCGGGAAGGCGCTCCACAATATGCGTGGGTCAACGAGGGGTTGCGCAGGAAATTAACTGCCGCCTACGAAAAGGGAATGGAATGTATCCTCCGGACCCAGATCGCCGATATGGGCCGGCCCACCGCCTGGTGTCAGCAATACGACGAAAAGACGCTTGCGCCGGCCTGGGCGCGTAAATTCGAACCGCCATCCATCTGCAATCGGGAAAGCGCGGGGCTGGTGCTATTCCTGATGAGCATCGATCACCCCGAACCGCGGATAAAGACAGCGATAGAAAATGCGGTGGCCTGGTTCCGGGCGTCCCGTATTTACAACACCCGCATCAAGACCATCCCCGCCGACCGGATGGTCACGCCTTTCCGCGTCTCGCTGACCGACCGCATCGCGGTGACGGATCCTTCGGCGCCGCCGATCTGGACGCGTTATTATGAATTGAAAACGCATGTCCCTATTTTTTGCAACCGCGACAGCAAGATCGTTTACTCGCTGGCGGAAGTGCTGCGCGAACGACGGGACGGCTATGGATGGTATACCTACGAACCGCAGCAGGTGATCGACCGCTATGCGGCCTGGCGGCTGAAACAAAGCGAACACCCGCTCACGGTGGCGGCAGATGGTTCGGGCGATTACCGCACCGTACAGGCAGCCTTCGACGCTTGTTCGCCGCACACGACGATTTATATTCGCGGTGGCGTCTATCATGAGAAGCTGCTGCTCGGGAAGGACTCCATCACGCTGCTCGGCGACGACAACACCGTCCTCACCTGGGACGATCATACCGGAAAGGTTGCCCCGAACGGAGACACGGTCAATACCCGCACTTCCTACAGCCTTCGCGTGACGGGAAGGGATTTCACCGCGAGGAACATCACGTTCCGCAATGACGCGGGTTTTACGGCGGGACAGGCCGTGGGTGTGGAGGCCGACGGAGACCGCGACGTGTTCATCGATTGCCGGATCGTCGGCAACCAGGACATTCTTTTCCTGAACAACGCGGACAGCCGGCAATATTACCAGGACTGTTATATCGAAGGCACCACCGACTTCATCTTCGGGAACGCCAGGGCCTGGTTCGAACACTGCACCATCCACAGCAAAAAGAATTCGTACGTCACGGCCGCGTCAACGCCGAAGGATCATGTCTTCGGTTTTATATTCGACCACTGCAAGCTGACCGGCGATCCTTCGCTGACAAAAGTCTCGTTGGGCCGACCCTGGCGTCCCTATGCCAGCGTGACCTATCTTCACTGCTGGATCGGCCCCCATATCCTACCGGAGGGATGGGCCAATTGGAATAAAACTGAAAATTACAAGACCGCCCGCTATGCGGAATTCGACGATAAAGGCCCGGGGGCGGAAACGGCTTCACGTGTACCCTGGTCGCGGCAGCTGACCCCTGCACAGGCGGAGGACATCACCCCTCGCAGGGTCTTTGGCGATTGGAACCCGATGGAGACTTCTACAATTAAATAAATACCTATGCGAAGCTGTTTGGTTACCGCCGTTTTTTATTTCCTGGTCTGCGCCGCCTGCGCCCAGGACTATTCCTTGCAACACCTGCCGGTCATCCACCGGCCCGTTTTTAAGAAAGACACTTTTTCCATTATACGGTACGGCGCCGTCGCAGATGGCGTCACCATCAACACGAAAGCCATTGACGCGGCCATCGAAGACTGCAGCCGGAAGGGCGGGGGAGTGGTACTGGTCCCGCCGGGATTATGGGCCACCGGCCCGATCGTCCTTCGGAGCGGCGTCAACCTACATGTCGACCGTGCGGCCATCCTTCAGTTCAGTTCCGACAAGGACCTATATCCGATCGTGTCAGGAAACTGGGAAGGTCATCCTGCCGCGAGGTGCCAGTCCCCCATTTCGGGCGCCGGTCTCGAGAATATCGCTATCACGGGCGGAGGCATCATCGATGGAAATGGCGATGCCTGGCGCTGGATCGCCAAAGACAGGCTCACCGAAGGGGAGTGGAGACAGAAAGTGGCTTCGGGCGGGGTGGTTACGGAAGACGGCCGGATGTGGTTCCCGTCCGAGGGGTCGCTGAAGGGCTACCGGTCAAAGGAAGCCGGCGTGCTCAAACCGGGAATGGCCGCTGATGATTTTAAGGACATCCGGGATTTCCTGCGGCCGAACCTGTTGGTGCTTACGAATTGCAGGAATGTATTGCTCGAGGGAGCTACTTTCCAGAATTCGCCCGCCTGGTGTCTGCATACGTTGTTATGTGAAGACCTAACGGTCTGCGATGTCCATGTACGGAACCCCTGGTATGCCGCCAACGGCGACGGCATCGACGTGGAATCCTGCCGGGCCGTTCTCATCGAGAAGAGCACCTTCGACGCGGGCGACGACGGCATTTGCGTCAAATCGGGACGGGATGAAGAAGGTAGGAAACGCGGGCGGCCGACAGAGAATATGATCGTCCGCGACGATATCGTGTACCGCGCGCATGGCGGATTCGTCATCGGCAGCGAGATGTCGGGCGGCGCGCGGAATATTTTCGTTTATGACTGTTCGTTCATCGGCACCGATATCGGGCTCCGCTTCAAAACCGTCCGGGGCAGGGGCGGCGTGGTGGAAAAGATCTATGTGAAGAATATCTCCATGCGCAATATCGTCCACCAGGCCGTTTTTCTCGATATGTATTATTTTGCAAAGGCCCCGGCCATTGCGGACGTCTATTACGGGAAGGCGAGGGTGGATATCCCGCCCGTCACCGAAGCTACACCGCAATTCCGGGACATTCATATCAGTCATATTGTCTGCGATGGGGCCGAAGAAGGTATATTTGTGCGTGGTTTGCCGGAAATGAACATAAAGGATATTTATCTCGATAATATGGTGCTGAAGGCGAAGAAGGGCGCCTCGATCATCGACGCGCAGGGAATTGCGCTTAAAGATATTCGCCTGATCACCAGCGATACCACGCCGGTGATCTATGTGGAGAACAGCAGCAACCTTCATTTTGATGGGATCCATTACAATGCGGGGGCCGGTCTTCTTTTCAGCATCAACGGCGATAAATGCGCGAACATCCGCGTGGATAATACCGATCGTTCCGGCGCCACCAGCGACGCGGCCTTCCATTACGGGGCCGCCCGGTCAGCGTTGGAACTAAATCAATGACGATGATACCAATCAGGACTGCCGTTTGCTCGTTCGGGATGTCCGGGCGTGTTTTTCACGCCCCTTTCCTGCATGTCAACCCGGGGTTCGAATTTTATTCGGTTTGGGAAAGGACGAAGGACCTGGCAGCCGGTCTTTATCCCGGTGTGCGCACCTGCCGGACGCTGGACGAACTGCTGGCGGATCCCGCGGTCGAGCTGGTGATCGTCAATACGCCCAACATTACCCATTACGAGTATACCCGCAAAGCGCTGGAGGCGGGCAAGCACGTCATCGTCGAAAAGCCGTTCGCCGTCACCGAGAAGGAAGGGAAGGAACTGATCGCGCTGGCCGCGCAAAAGGGGAGGAAGCTTTCTTCGTTCCAGAGCCGCCGGTTCGACAGTGATTTCCGGACCGTGAGACGGATAGTGGATTCCGGCGTGCTGGGCAGCATCGTGGAAGCGGAGATCCATTACGACCGGTATACGCCGGCGCTGAGCCCCAAAGTGCACAAAGAGACGCCCGGGCCGGGGACGGGATTGCTTTATGACCTGGGTTCGCACCTGATCGATCAGGCCTTGCAGCTTTTCGGCGATCCCGAGGCCGTGTTCGCCGATCTGTTCATTATCCGCGACGGCTCGAAGGTCGACGATTATATGGAAGTGTTGCTGTTCTACCCGGGGCTGCGGGTCCGGCTGAAGTCCAGCTACCTGGTGCGTGAGCCGATCCCTGCCTATACCTTCTTCGGGCATGTGGGCAGCTTTCATAAGACACGGGCCGATATACAGGAGAAGTGCCTGCTGGCCGGAGAAATGCCGGGCGGACCGGACTGGGGAACGGAACCGGCAAACGAACAGGGGTTGCTGCATACGGTCATCGACGGGAAGGAAGTGCGCCAACGCGTTCCCACCGAAAGAGGTAATTATATGGACTATTTCACGGGGATCCATGAAGCCATCCGGAACGATGCCCCGCTGCCCGTCACCGCAGAAGAAGGTACGCGCATCATCCGGGTCATAGAATCGGCATATGAAAGCCTGAATAAAAAACAGATCGTTCCTTTTCGGTAATGCGTTAAATTTATTCGTCATGAAAAAACTGGTTATATTATTTTTTTTTACCAGCTCCGCGGTGCTGGCACGATCGCAAGGGCCGCGGGAGCGTAATGAGGCAGAACGCGTAGCGGCGACCGCGATGAGCTTGTGGAATGGCGACGACACGGCATCCGCGCGCTGGACCTATGACGAAGGGGTGGTATGGAAAGGGATGGCCGACCTCTGGTACAACACGGGGGATGCCGGTTATTTCCGGTACGTTCAACACCAGATGGACCGGCTGGTAGATAAGGAAGGGCACATCCGGACCTATAAGCTGGAGGATTACAACCTGGACAATATCTGCTGCGGACGCATCCTGCTGCTCCTTTACCGGGTGACTGGACAGGAAAAATATTACAAGGCGGCGGGCGAATTGCGCGAGCAACTGCGGCAGCAACCCCGGACTTCGGAAGGCAGTTTCTGGCACAAGAAAAAATATACCGAACAGGTGTGGCTCGACGGCCTGTACATGGCGCAACCGTTCTTTGCGGAATACGCCTTGCTCTTTCATGAGGACAGCGTGTACGACGATATCGCCCGGCAGTTTGCCAACATAGAGCGCCATACGCGCGACACTCGTACCGGGTTGCTTTATCATGGCTGGGATGAATCGCGGAATGAAAAATGGGCGGACAGACAGACGGGGCATTCCGCCAATTTCTGGGGCAGGGCCATGGGCTGGTACGGGATGGCGCTGGTCGATGCGCTGGATTATTTCCCCCGGGGCCATCCGGGCAAAAAGACATTGGAAGATATCCTTCGCCGTTATGCCGCGGCCATCGTGAAAGTGCAGGATCCTGCCAGCGGCTGCTGGTGGGACGTGCTGGATAAAGCGGCCATGAAAGGCAATTACCTGGAGGCCTCCGCCAGTTGTATGTTCGTGTATACCCTGGCGAAGGGCGTTCATCGCGGGTGGCTGCTCGCAAGCTATCTTGCGGCAGCGGAAAAAGGCTACCAGGGTATCCTTCAACGATTTGTCGGCAGCGGCAGCGATGGACGGTCCAGTCTCGAAGGGACGGTCAGCGTCAGCGGGCTTGGCGGCACGCCCAACCGCGATGGCAGCTATGCCTACTATATCAGCGAAAAAGTGATACCAAACGATCCAAAGGGCGTCGGCGCCTTTCTCCTGGCCTCTGCGGAGATGGAAAAGAAACCTTCCGACGGGAAAGAGGTCCTGCTGGACTATTATTTCAATAACGAGCATCACAATGACGTCACGGGCACGCCCGTGCGCTTCCATTATGTCTGGGAAGACCTGGCCAACAGCGGATTTTCCATCTGGGGGCATATCTTCCGGATGGAAGGCGCGAAGACCGACTCGCTGCCGGTAGCGCCCACGGCCGCCAATCTGAAAGGAGCGTCGGTCTATATCATTGTCGATCCGGATGACGAAAAAGAGGTCCCGTCCCCGCATTTCCCCGATGACCGGGCCAATGCCGCCATCGAAGACTGGGTCAGGGCCGGCGGCGTGCTGGTCCTGCTATCCAACGATTCGGCCAATTGCGAATTCCCCCATTTCAACCGGCTGGCGGCACGTTTCGGCATCCATTTCAATTTCGATTGTTATCATAAGGTAACCGGCAACCATTTCGAAATGGGCGCCTTCACCATGACGGGGCAGGATGGTATATTCAAAACAAGTAACAAAATTTACATCAAGGAACTGAGCACCCTCCAGCTCACCGGTCCTGCCAAACCTGTTTTCACCGATGCCGGCAACAACATCATGGCGGTGGCGCAAGTGGGCAAGGGAACGGTTTTCGCCGTGGGGGACCCCTGGTTCTATAATGAATACACGGATGGGAGGAAGCTTCCCGCGGACTTTGAAAACTACAATGCCGCACATGATCTGGCCCGATGGTTACTCGGCCGCGCTGAACGGCAGGCGACAAAAAAATAAGAACATGAAAAAATTTTTAGACGAGAATTTCCTTCTCCACAGCGAGGCCGCCCGACGGCTTTACCATGAATACGCCAAAGAGATGCCGGTGATCGACTATCACTGTCACCTTTCCCCGCAGCAGATTGCATCCGATCATCAGTTCGACAACCTGACACAGGCCTGGCTATACGGAGATCATTACAAGTGGCGCGCCATGCGAACCAACGGCGTGGATGAGAGCTATTGCACGGGCGACCGGTCCGACTGGGAGAAATTTCAGAAATGGTCCGAGACGGTACCCTATACGTTGCGCAACCCGCTGTATCACTGGACGCATCTGGAACTGCAGCGGTATTTCGATGTAGAAGAGACCCTCAGCGGCCGCACGGCAAAGAAGATCTACGAGCAGTGTTCCGGAAAGCTCAAGACCAAAGAATATTCCGTTCGCAACCTGCTGCGCAAAATGAATGTCCGAGCCATCTGCACCACCGACGATCCTGTCGATACGCTGGTATACCATGCGCAGCTGAAACAGGAGGGATTCGAGATCCCCATCCTGCCTGCTTTTCGCCCTGACAACGCGATGAATGTGGACGACCCGGGCAGGTTCAACGCCTATATAAGGAAATTGGAGACGGTCACGGGTGTGGCGATCTCCAGCTTCAACGATTACCTGTTCGCGTTGGAGAACCGGCATGATTTCTTTGCTTCCATGGGTTGCACGGTCAGCGATCACGGCCTGGAAGAGATCTATGTGGAAGAATTCACCGGTTGGGAAGTGGAGGCCATTTTCAATAAGGTCAGGGCGGGCAAGGACCTCAATGAGACCGAGCGCCGGAAATTCCGGTCTGCGATGCTTGTGCATTTCGCCGAATGGGACTGGGCCAAGGGCTGGGTCCAGCAATTTCATTTGGGAGCGCTTCGCAACAATAATACCCGCATGATGCAGAAATTGGGACCCGACACGGGTTGGGACAGCATCGGTGATTTTTCGCAGGGGCGCGCGCTGGCGCGTTTTCTCGACCGGCTCGATAAGGAGGACAAACTGGCGCGGACCATCCTGTACAATCTCAACCCCGCGGACAACGAGCTGATCGCCACAATGGCGGGCAATTTCAATGACGGGTCCGTCGCCGGCAAGATCCAGTTCGGTTCTGCGTGGTGGTTCCTCGATCAGAAGGATGGGATGACGAGACAGATCAATGCGCTATCCAATATGGGGCTTCTGAGCCGTTTCATAGGGATGCTGACCGACTCCCGCAGCTTCCTTTCCTATCCGCGGCACGAGTATTTCCGGCGGATCCTGTGCGGTCTGTTCGGGGAGGAGATCATGAATGGCGAGTTGCCCAATGACCTCGAATGGATCGGCAAGGTCGTGCGGGATATCTGCTATTACAATGCGCGTCAGTATTTCAATTTCCAGCCAGCCGGTTCGCTGGCGTATTCGGAATAGGAGAGACCGGCCGGGCCGCCGCAGGCGGCCCGGGTATTGAGTCGAATGCCCCGCCGCAGGCGGGGCATTCATTTTGCGATATCCCTAAGTATGGCAAAGAAGGACAAGAAAACGATCGACATGCCCGATGTAAAGGACATTCCGGGGCAGGAGCATATCCGGCCGCCGCGGCTCGGCGAGATGGAAGATACAACCGCATCCTCCGCCGATGAAGAGGGCGAAGAGACCGATTACGAGGGTTTCGGGGATATCGACGAACGCGAGCCCGGCACCGAGGACGATGTGCTGAACGAGGCCGCCCTCGACGACACCGATGACGACGGCGATCCGCTCAATGAGGAAGGGTTCGGCAAGGAGGTGTCTGGTGACGACCTGGACGTTCCGGGTGCAGACCAGGACGACGATGAGGAAACCATCGGCGAGGAAGACGAAGAGAACAACGGGTACAGCCTTAGCAAGAACGACGAAGAGCACGACGATCTCGAGCGGGATGCGCTGGACTAGGGCGTTCCGGCGGCGGGCCGGCATGGCCACGCCGGGGTGCGGCAGGTAACCCGCCGCACGGGAATCGCAGAGTGAGGAAGGGCGGCGCGGAAATGGCCTCGGGACGGGGAAAAATTGGCACAATCCTGGCCCTGCCGCCTTTAAATAGCCGTGGCATATCTTTTTATGTTACAGTACCTAAGAAAGAGAAGCACATGGACAGGACCGATGGACGGACATCCCTCACACATCACGGCGGCAGGCGCCATTTGTTGCAGCAGTTGTTCGTGGATATGCTGGAGGATATTTACTATGCGGAAAAGCACCTGACCAAGGCGCTGCCGAAGATGAGCAAGGCCACCACCACGGACGAACTGCGGCGTGCCTTCGACGACCACCTGGCGCAGACGGAGCAGCATGTCGACCGGCTCGAAAAGGTGTTCGGCCTGATGGGAAAAAAGGCGAAGACCAGGAAATGCGAAGCGATAGAAGGACTGACCAAAGAGGCGGACGATCTGAAGAAGGAAACCGAAAAGGACAGCCTCACGCGCGATGTCGCGCTGATCGCTGCCGGTCAGAAGGTCGAGCATTACGAGATTGCGACCTACGGCACCCTGGTCCAGTTGGCCAGCAATATGCATCTGAACGAGGTCGTCTCGCTGCTTGAGGAAAATCTGAAGGAAGAAAAGGCGGCCGATCTCAAGCTGACCAACATAGCCGAACACAACATCAACTGGCAGGCGTTGGAGGCCGAAGGCTAAAGATAGTTTTAAACTTTTTGTGCGATAGAGGTTTAGGTTAATGGACGCCGCCCCGGTTCACCGGGGCGGCTTTATTTTCCGGGGCGGCGGCCCGTGCGGATGCGGAAGTCGCCTCGGACGCGGGGGGCGAGCCGGTCGCGTCCATCGCAGCGGGCTCGTTCGTCTTATGGATCGTACGCAATTTGGCATGTAGGATGGAATTTCGCTTGAAATGATATTTCTGCGGTTTGCCCAGCAGGAAACCCACCGCCTTGAACCCCGGCAGCATATCGAAGATGATCTTACAGATAGCCGTCACCGGTAGCGCCAGGATCAGACCGGACAGCCCCCACAGCTTGCCGAAAAGCAGCAGCGAGAAGACGGCTACCAGCGGGTTGATGCTCACTTTCGATCCCACCACATAAGGTGTGATGAGGTTCCCCTCCAGGATATGCACGAACAGGAACACGCACATTACGCCGATCGCATACCAGTAGGAGTCCTTTGTCACCAGCGCGACGAGGACAGGCAGCGCGGACCCGATCAGGATGCCGATGTAGGGAATGATGACGAGCATGCCGCCTAAAAATCCAAAGAACAGGGGCGATTCGATGCCGAGCGCCCAGAGCCCGATGGAATTGAGGGTGCCGATGATGGCGATCACTTTCAGCAGACCCAGCAGGTAGTTCTGTATCACGGCATAGATCTTCTGGAAAGTGTCATCGATCAGCAATTTGTCTGAAGATGGAAAAGCTTTATAAAAGAACTCCAGGAAGAAGACGCGCAGATACAGCAGGAAAAAGCCGAACAGCAGGATCAGCAGGAACTGCGAGATGAAATTGGTCGTAAAGGACATGGTCGACGAGAAGTAGGCGGTGCTGTTGTCGAGCAGCTTGTTCAGCAGCAGATGGATATGATCGGACTGCGTCGATTTCCCGATATGGAAACGCTGCGCGATGCCGGTCTCGACATGGTCCACCAGCAGGGACAGTTTGGCAGCGAATTGGGGACCCTGACCCGCCAGATGCATGACCTGCATGATCACCACGCCCATGAAAAATGCCGTAGCCACGCCCGCCGCCAGAACGGAAACGAAGGCGGCCACCCCTTTGTGACAACCCCATTTTTCCAAGCGGAAACACAGCGGAAAAAGCATCGAAGAGAAGATAACGGCGAAGAGCAGCGGAACGATGACATCCTGGGCCCACGACAGGATAACGAAAAAGATCACCAGGATGATCAGGATCGCCGCGGTACGCAGAGGAGATGCGAATTTTATTTCTTTCATGGCCGTGACATTGGCGGGTGAAGGATAGGTGGTATTGGCGGGTCAAGGATAAAAAAATAGCCGGTCACTCGACCGGCCTGGAGACCCACGCGCGGGTCCATTACCCCGAAACATGCCGGTCAGGCCCTCCTGATGATACCCAGGATAAGCGCTATGACCGCGAGTACAATCAATATATGGATCAACCCGCCTACACTGTAGACGAAAACACCCAAAAGCCAACCGATCAGCAATATAACCGCTATCAGATACAATAAGCCGCTCATAGATCCAAATTTTAGAAGTAAGGAATTTTGTTTATCTACTATTATAGTACTTGAAAAATGCTTGCCACTTTTTGTTAAAGCGGCAAATAACACAGGCGCGTCGCCTATGGGGAAGGATTTCTACAGTTTCGCCCATAATCCGTTGGCATGGTCTTGCGGTTTATCCGAAACATGGGACGTTTTAGCATTTCCATCTGTTGGTCGGCCATGAAAAAGGCAGTGGTCGATTTCATCAATGACAACGGCTTCAAGCTGGCCGCGTCGCTTTCGTATTCCATGATCTTTTCCGTCGCCCCGCTGCTGGTCGTGGTCATCTCGCTGGCCGGTATTTTCTGGGGACAACAGGCGGTGGAAGGGCGCATTTACCAGCAGATCAAAGACCTAGTCGGCGTGAGTCCTGCCGTGCAGATACAGGATATCATCCGGAACATCCAGCAGTCCCGGCATTCGGTCGCCGGAGCCATCATCGGGGGCGCCATTCTCGTCATCGGCGCTACCGGCGTTTTTACCGAGATACAGGGGTCGATCAATTTCATCTGGTGTATCCAGGCAAAACCCAAAAAAGGCTGGTTGAAATTCCTGATGAACCGGCTACTTTCCTTTTCGCTGATCGTAGCCTTCGGATTCATCTCCATGGTTTCGCTGGTCGTCAATTCGCTGATGGATGTACTGAGCGGATACCTGAAAAAATATTTCACCCATTTCACCGTCTATCTCTTTTATGGTGTCAATTTCCTGCTTGCCCTGGCAGCTATCGTAATCCTGTTCATGATCGTCTTCCGTATCCTGCCCGATGCGATCATAAAGTGGCGGGATGCGTTTACCGGGGCCGTGTTTACCGGGCTTTTGTTCATGCTGGGCAAGCTGCTGATCGGCATCTACCTGGGACACTCCAATATCAATCATCTCTATGGCGCCGCCGCCTCCATCATCGTCATCCTTACCTGGGTGTATTATTCTTCCATCATCCTTTACTACGGCGCGGAGTTCACCAGGTCCTACGCCATCCTCAGCGGCGGCGGCATCCGCCCGTCCGAAAATGCGGTCTTCATCCTAAGGAAGGAATCGAAGCAGCCGTCGTGAACGGGCCTGCGGCCGGCTTTGCGAAGGGGTGGCCGGATTGTCGGGGCCATGCGATGCCGCGCTAACTCGCCTTTCTTTTTTTCTCGCCGAGGCTGGCCTTCAGCTGGGACAGCAGGTCCTTGCTCTTCGTGGAGTGGACGACACGCAGCGTGGGTTTGGCCGGTTTGCCGCCCTTGGCCTTGGCTTTGATGATCTTCAGCAGCTCGTCCGTGTACGTGTCCTTGTAATTTTCGATGTCGAATTCGCCCGTGAGCGAATCGATCAGTTGCATCGCCATCTTCATCTCGGCGGGCTTTGGCGCGGCGGAAGGGACTTTCAGGTCGCTGGTCGACCGGATCTCCTGCGCCCAGCGGATGCGGTTGAGCACGAGGATATTTTCCATCGGCTTGATCAGGCAAAGCCCTTCCTTGTTGCGCATGACGAAGCTGCCGAAACCGACCTTTCCCGTCTTGTGCAGGGCATCGCGAAGGAGGACATAGGCCGCACCTCCGGATTTATCCGGTTCGAGATAGTAAGGTGTCTCGTAATAGATGCCGTCGATCTCGCTTTCCTCGACGAATTCATTGATCCCGATGATCTTTGTTTTCTCGGGGCTGGCCTTTTGAAAATCCTCATCCGTCAGGACGACATATTTGTCATCGAGCTTGTAGCCCTTCACGATATTCTCCCAGGCCACTTCTTTGCCAGTGGTTTCGTTCACGCGCCGGAACCGGATGTTCGAATGGTCTTTTTTGTCGAGCATGTCCAGGTCCAGCTCGCTATCCTGGACGGCGCTGTACATCTTTATGGGGATATTCACCAGGCCAAAGCCGATGGCCCCTGTCCAAATCGATCGCATAGGCGTTTTTTATGAAATGGAGAACAAACTTCCTGCCAGCGCGGCGGCCGGGGCAACGAGAATAGGAAAGGCCGCGCCGGGCGAGGCTAAGTTTCCTGGTTCCGGAAGCGAAACAGGGCGTCGGCGAGGCGCTGCTCAGTTCCAGAGACCGCGTACCTGTGCAACGGGTATATTCATCAACTCCCTGTACTTCGCAACGGTCCTGCGAGCGATGGAATAGCCTTTTGCCGCGAGGATGGCCACCAACTGCCGGTCCGTATAGGGCGACTTCTTGTCCTCGCTCTCTATGACATCGCTGATGATATTCTGGATCACCTTGTTGCTGATGTTGGTGCCTTCCTGGTTGACGATGCCTTCGGTAAAGAGGTCTTTGAGAAGGATGGTCCCGAACGGCGTTTCGGCATATTTGTTACAGGTGAGACGGCTGACCGTCGAGATATCCACCTTCACCCTGTCGGCGATATCCTTGAGTTTCATGGGTCGGAGGAGCAGGATGTCCCCGTATTTGAAATACTCGTATTGCATATCCACGATGGCCCGCATGATCTTGAGCATGTTGTTCTCGCGCTGCTGGATGGCATTGATGAACCATTGGGCGGAGGACAGCTTGCTCCGCAAATACTGTTTGGTGGATTTGTCCATGGCGGCGTTTTGCGACGTCTGCTGTACCATTTCCATCCAGGATTGGCTGATATGCAGATTGCTGCTGCGTTGGCGATAGAGCGCCAATTCGAGCGTATCGCCTTCGTCCAGCACGATGAAATCCGGCAGGATGGAAGGATTGGCCTGCATGACGCTGCCCTGGGGATTGAACGGCCGGGTGCTTAAATGAGCCAGCATGTTGAGCACGATGCGTATCTCGTCGTCTTCCAGCGCAAGCTGTTTCCGCAGGCGGTCCAGGTTGCAGCTGCGCAGATCGGTGAAATGGTTTTCGAGCAGATCGATGGCCATCCGCACATCGGGACGTTTGGTGTTCATTTTTTTCAGCTGCAGGAGCATGAACTCCTGTACCGACCGGCAGCCCGCTCCGGCCGGCTCCAGTTCCCTGATCTGCAGGAGTACCGTTTCCAGCTCTTCGGGCTCGATCCAGGCCTTTTTTTTGAAAGAGATTTCAGAGGCAAGCTCGTCGAGGTCCTGTTCCAGGAACCCGTTTTCGTTGAGCGAATCGATCAGGAAATCGTACAGATAATATTTGTCCTCCGGCACCTCGAGGAAGCGGCATTGCTTTTTGAGCTCGTCCCGAAAATCGGGGACTTCCGCGAGCGGCTTTTCAGGCACTTTTTCCGTATTGATATAGTTGTTGTACTCGGTCTTATAATCGGGGATATCGTCGTAACCGTATTCTTCCCAATTCTGAAAATCCTGTACTACCTCTTTGGAGCATTTGTCGCCGGCAGCCTCATCGCCGGAAGCCAGTTCTTCAAGAGCTGGGTTTTCGCTCAGTTCGTCCTGTATGCGTTGCTCGAGCTCCAGGGTATTGAGGTGGAATAGATTTAGTAGTTCTATTTGCTGCGGAAGGATAGTGTGTTGCTGTTTCTGTGTCTGCACTTGTTTCAGCATAAACCCGGTTTTAGTACGAACCCTTATGACAAATCGGACGCCAGAACGATAATTGCTTTGGATTGAACACCAAAGAAGCCGTCTGGCCCGAAGGTTGTAGAAATATGTGTACGATGCTGTGGAAAAAAGTGTACAAACTTGTGAATGACAATATATTCGAATATGATGAAGAAGGCCTGCGACTAAGGGTATCCCTGTAGGCATGGTCTGCATTTTGTCAGGATTACTTATTGGCCTGTCTTAATATTAGCGAGAATTATAATCTATGAGCGCACGATCTTCCGAAAATCCGCCACGTTCATCGTTGTTCCGACGGCTAGTGCGCATCCTTTTGCGGAGCCTGCTGACCATCTTCATCATCGTGCTCATCGTGCTTTTCCTCGTCCAGACGCCGTTCGTTCAGGATTTTGCCCGCGGAAAGGCCGAACGTTACCTTTCCCGCAAGTTGAATACGAGGGTCCGGATTGGACACTTGCACATCGCCTTTTTCAACTCGGTGACCCTGAAAGACGTCTATCTGGAAGACCGGGGCCGGGACACGCTGCTGTCGGCCGGCATGATCGATGTCCATCTGCATATGCTGGGCCTGCTCCACAATCGATTGGATATCGAGGACATTGGGCTTCAGGATCTGACTGCCAAGGTGTTGCGCGGATCGCGGGACAGTGCTTTCAACTTTCAGTTCATCGTCGATGCTTTCGCTGGACAACCGCAAAGCGCCCCGGCAAAGCCGGCGGGAACACCCCTGGTGATCTCGCTGCGAAACCTGGCGCTCGATCGCATACGGCTGGTCTACCGGGATAGCCTGACGGGCATATCTGCCGTCGCCGCCATCGGCCGGGATCGAACGAAGGTGGGCTTGCTGGACCTCGACCGCTTGCATTTCGGGTTGTCCGATCTCGATCTGCAGAACACGGCACTTGCCTATAGTAATGCTAAAGAAAAACTTTATACATCATTTAATTTCAGCAGATTGAAGTCTGTCGATCTAGGTCTTGATCTCAACCGGCTGGTCTTCCGTAGCGGCGATCTGAGGCTGGACAGCGCAGGTCTTGTTTTTGACGATGGAAAGATGCCGATGCAGCGGTCGGGCATGGACTATTCGCATCTTCGGATCGATGGGTTCACGCTTCATGGCGAGGACATGATCTATAGCCCGGATTCGGCGGCGGGCGCCATCCTCTCCTGCGAAATGGCGGAGCGGTCCGGTTTTCGGCTCACCCGGCTGCAGACCCGTTTTTTCTATTCCGATCGTCGTCTCTCTTTACAGGACCTGCTCCTTCTGACGCCGGGAACCATGCTGCAACGTTCGGTCACGCTGCAATGCGACTCGCTGGCGGGCATGCTGAAGAATCCATCGCATACCCGGGTCGATCTCGATCTGCCGAACAGCCGGGTACAGGTGAAAGATATCCTCCTGTTCGCACCACAGCTGGCCAGCCAGCCGGTATTCCGCAACCCGAACGACGTATGGCAGCTCAATGGGAAGGTCAGGGGTACCTTCGACGTGCTCGATGTCCGGGAGTTGCAATTCAGCGGCATCAGGGATCTGAGGTTGGATATGGCGGGGGTGATCCGTCATCCCTTTGATAGCCGGCGGATCGGGGGGGATATCGATCTTCGCAATTTTTCCGGCAGCAGGGCCGCGCTGGTTAGCCTGGTCCCAAGGGGAACGCTCCCTTCTTCCATTACGCTGCCGGCCCGGTACGATCTGCACGGGCGCCTGGCGGGGAGCATGGATGGACTTACTACCGATCTGACGCTGCATACTTCCTCAGGCTCGGTCGTCGTCCGGGGGACTGCCCGGAATTTCCGGTCCGCGACGGATGCCAGCTACGATGTCGCGGTCGGGACAAGGGGGCTCGATCTGGGTACGATCCTGCAGGACCGCGCGCAGTGGGGAGCGGTCACGTCGGACTTTACGTTACGCGGTACGGGGCTGGATATTCACAGCGCGAAAACGCACTTTACGGGTAGGATAGCAGCGGCGACCTTCCGGCATTATCGTTACCATGATCTGACGATCGACGGGTCGCTGATCGATCAGCAGGCGACGCTGCATTCGGCGATAGACAACACGGCGGTCAGTTTCCAACTGGAGGCTTCGGCTGACCTGGCGCATAAGTTTCCCGCGCTCAAACTCGACTGGCAGGTAGACACGCTGGATCTCCACGCGGTCGGGTTATCGACTGATACGCTGCAATTCAAAGGGCATCTCGCTGCTGCGTTAGCCGACACCGATCCCGATTCGTTGCAAGGGTCGCTGCGGCTTACGAAAATGGATCTCTTCCAGGGGCGCCAGCACCTGGTCACGGACAGCCTTATCCTGCTCGCGGCGCGGGAGGCGGACAGGGAGCATATACAATTGCATTCGGAGATGGCCGATCTCGATCTGGATGGGCATTATCTGTTGACGCAGGTACCTACCGCTCTCGAACATACGATCAGCCAATATTACCATTTGGAGGGATCGCGGGATACTATTTTTTCACCGGAGGACTGGACCTTGCGTCTCCAGCTGCGCACCTCGCCGCTGGTGCTGGCGGTGATGCCTTCGCTCCGGGGTACGGATACAGTAGGCGGTGTGATCACTTATAACAGCGACCGGGACGATCTGCAACTGGGGATCAGGACCCCACGGATCGATCTTGGCACGCAGTTCTTCCATAATGTAGCCTTTACTGCGGGTACTGGTACTGGGCAATTGCGATATGCCGTTGCGATCTCGGATGCCCACGGCAGCGGGTTGGCGCTGTATAAGACTTCGGTGGCCGGTGCGTTGAAGGGCGACAAATTGACGACGACGCTTTTGCTGAAGGATAGTAAGGGCAAGGATCGTTACCGGCTGGCGGGGGAGTTGGAAAAGCTGTCGGGGGGATTGAAATTTCATTTTGATCCGGATAGCCTGCTGCTCAACTATGACCGCTGGCAGGTAAGCCGCGATAACTTCGTCCAATATGATCCCAGCGGTGTCGTTGCCCATGACGTCACCATCAGCAAGGACATGGATTCGCTTAGCCTCAGCAGCCGGGGAACGACCGGCGCCGCTGCTCTCGACATTAGATTCGGCCATTTCCGGCTCAGTACCCTCAGTCGTCTCGCCAACCAGGATTCGGTGATCGCCGACGGAGTCCTGAATGGGACTGCCGAAGTTAAGAATGTTACGACCAAACCCGTATTTACGTCCGATCTGAAAATTGAGAACCTGTCCTATAAGACGGACACATTGGGTGACCTGACCCTGAAGGTCAACAATGAAAAGGCTGATGCTTTTACCGCCGACATCGGATTGCAGGGAAAGAATAACGATATCGCTGTCTCGGGTAACTATTATACGGGTGAAAGCAAGATGGATCTCCAGCTCGATCTGCGGCGTGTCAACCTCGCAGCCTTCTCCGCTGCCGCGCAGGGCGTCGTCGACAATATGAAGGGGTATCTCATGGGGAAATTTACCGTTACGGGGACATTCGATAAACCCAATGTCAGGGGCAATCTTTATTTCGACAGCACGGTCGTCACGCCTTCGATATCGGGGGAAGCGCTTGACGTTTCTAAAGACCGGATCGCCTTCGACGAGGACGGTTTCAACTTCAGCGAGTTCGCGTTGAAGGACTCTGCCGGCAACAAGCTCATCCTTGATGGCAACGTGTTTACGAAGGACTATCACCAATTCGCATTCGACATTTCGCTGAATGCGCAGAACTTCCGGATGATCAATGCGCCGGAAAACAGCAGCCGGGATTTCTACGGCAAGCTCAATCTAGACGCAGCCATCAACCTGGAAGGCAAAATGGATGCGCCGAGGATCGACGGCACCATCCGGGTAAACCGGAACACCGATTTTTATTACGTGATGCCTGCCAACAATCCGGATGTCTCCAACCGTATTGGGGTAGTCCGCTTTATCGATCACCGCACGGGCGACTCGCTCGTGGACAGGAAAGCGCTGGCCCTGAATGCGACAAGATCGGAGATAAAAGGTCTGGATGTGAGCCTAAACCTGATCTCGGATACCAGCGCCCTGCTCAACGTCGTCATCGATCCGCAAAGCGGGGATGCACTTAATATCCGCGGTCGCAGCAATCTGGTGTTCCAGATGGAAAAAAGCGGCAAGATGGATCTTACGGGCTCGTACCAGGTGAATGGAGGGTATTATACCGTTTCCTTTGAGGTACTGAAACGTAAATTCAATATCGACCCGGGCAGCATCATCACCTGGACGGGCGATCCGACGAAGGCAACCGTCAACCTTACCGGTTCCTATACCGCTATGACCCCTTCCATCGATCTGGTGTCGAATGTCATTAAAGACCTTCCCGTGACGGAGCAAAATAAGTTCCGGCAGAAATTGCCCTTCCTCGTGACGCTGAAAATGGAAGGCGACATGCTCAAACCGTCGATCAGGTTCGATATCTCGCTGCCGATCTCTACCCTGACCCTCTGGCCGGACGTCGATCAGCGGCTGACAGAGCTGCGTACGCAGCAGTCGGAAATGAATGAACAGGTCTTTGCCCTATTGTTGCTCGGCAGGTTCGTAGGTGAAGATCCGCTGAACTCGCAGGCGGGTGGCGGTTCGACCGTAGGTAATCTCGCATTCTCCAGCGCGAGCCAGATCCTCACCAACCAGATGGACCAGGTTGCCGCCAGTCTCATCAAGCAGGTGGATATCCATTTCGACCTCAACAACCAGCAGGATTGGAGCACGGGTACGAAGGTCGACTATACCGAACTCGATGTAACGGTTGGGAAAGCGCTGTTGCACGACCGGCTTCGCGTCAGCGTGGGCAGCAGCTTTGACGTTGCAGGCACCGGCGCGCCGCAGCAGGCGCCGTCCAATCTGGCGGGAACGGTCGATGCGTTTTACAAACTCTCGAAAGACGGCCGGTACCTGCTTCGTGCTTACCGGCAGAATCAATACCAGGCTGTAGTGCTGGGGCAGGTGATCGAGACGGGCGTGGGCTTTGTCTTTACCTTTAATTACGACAAGTTCAAAGAGATCTGGCATCGGGCCAAGGGCGATACGATAGAAGCAGCCAAAGCATCAAAATCCAGTTCAACTTCTTCAAAATGACAGGCATTCGGCGCAACCTCCGGCTTTTCTTGTCTATGGGACTTTTGTTGGGTGTCCTTGCGGGTTGTAATGAATCGAAATATCTTGCGGTGAACGAGGCCCTGTATTCGGCGAACAAGACCGAGGTCAAGTCTTCCGTGCCGATATCGAAGAAAGAGAAAAAGCGATTGGCCGACGACGATATGGAGGATTACCTGCGGCCGAAGCTAAACGGCAAGATCCTGGGTCTCCGGGTCAAGCTTTGGATCTATAACATTGCCGGCACGACGCATAAGAAAAAAGGGTTTAAACACTGGCTTAAGTACAAGATAGGGGAGCCACCGGTGCTGGCATCGCCTGCGATCCTCGCGGCCAATGTGCGGGTGTTGCAAAGCCACCTGGAGGATATAGGGTTCTTCCATGACACCGTGATCGTGACCACCTTTGTCAAGGACAAACATCTGACTGCCACCTATACAGCGCAGATCGGCCCGCGCTATACGATCGGGAAGATCAAGTATCCGGATGACTCGGATGCCATCAGCAACCGGATCGACTCGCTGCAAAAGCGGTCACTTCTGAAAACAGGCGATTTCTATGATCTCGAAACGATCAGGGAGGAACGCGTGAGGATCGACAGCCGGCTCAAGAATCGCGGCTTTTACTATTTCAGACCCGACTATCTTATCGTGGATCTCGATACGGCGGTCGGGGACCACAAAGTCGACCTGTTCATGCGGTTGAAGGACGATATGCCCGATCCGGCCCGCGAAGTATATCGGATCAATAAGATCACAGCTTACGTCAATGCCATCAACCATACCGATACCGATCGCCGCCATGCCTATATTACTCCGGAAGGTTATCAAATCGTCGACTCGGCCCATTTCCTCCGACCCCACGTTTTCAGCAGGACATTGCTGATCAAGCCGAACGACATCTATAAGGAAAACGATCACAACTCGTCGCTGAGCCGCCTGGTAAGCCTGGGTGTTTTCCAGTTCGTAAAAGCGCGCTTTGAGCCTGCGTCATCGGCCGATACGAACAATAAGCTCAATCTTTATTACTATCTCACTCCTTCGCAAACGAAACAGCTGCGATTCGAGGTCACGGCACTCAACCGTAGTGACAACACGGCGGGAACGGAGCTGGCGCTCAACTGGAGGCATCGTAATCTCTTCCATGGCGGGGAATTGTTCAATATCCGGGTCTATGGCGGCCTGGAAGGTCAGTCGGTGAGTACATCGAAAAAATCGCTTACACGCCGCAGTGGGGTCGATGCCAGCCTGGTCATACCGAAGATCGTCGCCCCGTTCAACCTGAATACGAGCGGTAAATTCGTGCCGACGACCAGGATCGAGGCGGACTATGATATCTATGAGAATAACTCGCTGTACACCCTCACTTCCTCGCGCGCGAGCTTTGGCTACCAGTTCAAGAACCGGGTGACGTCCGAGAATGGCATCACGCTGTTGGGTATCAGTTACGTCCGGCCCACCAATATCACGGACAGCTTCCAGGCTTCCATCAATAGAAACCGCAATCTGTTCTATGCCATCGAACCACAGCTCATCATCGGCCCTTCCTGGAATTTCAACTATTACTCGATTTTCGATCCCCGTCACACCCGCCAGCCAAATAACTTTTGGTTCAATGCCAATGTCGACTTTTCGAACAATCTGCTTGGCCTCTTTTCGGGCGCCAACTTCGACCGGACCGGCAAGCAGAAGGAGATATTCGGCGTGCCGTGGGCGCAGTATATGCGGTTCGAGGTGGACTTCCGTCATTATTTGAATTTCACCAAGTACAACGTGCTGGTGAGCCGCGTCAACGCGGGGATCGGGATCCCGTATGGGAATAGTGTCAGCCTTCCTTTCGTGAAGGCGTTCTTTGCCGGAGGGACCAATGATATCCGCGCCTTCCGTGCCCGGGCGCTCGGTCCGGGACATTACTACGCCGGCGATCCCAATGCGAATGCGTTTATTCCGGACCAGCCCGGGGACATAAGACTGGAGTTCAACCTGGAATATCGCGCTAAGCTCTGGGGTCTTATCCGATGGGCAGTCTTTACGGATTGGGGCAATGTGTGGACATTGCGAAACGACCCCAACAGACCCGGGGCCGTCTTTACACCCGGTTTCGGGAAGGATCTCGCCGTAGGCGCCGGCGCCGGCCTTCGTTTTGATCTCACCATCCTCGTCCTGCGTATCGATGTCGCCGTTCCGCTCCGGACTCCTTGGAAGCCTGAAGGGTCTAAGTGGAATTTGCGCAGCGCGACGGACATCAGTGATATGGTGCTCAACCTGGCCATCGGCTATCCGTTCTAGCGTAGCCCTTTGGGGCTAAGCGCGCAGCGTGTCGTTGCGGAACAGCAATCGGGTCGCCCGTCGCAGCCCTTCCCCAGAGCGGGAAAGATTTCCCCGTCACCGCCTTCATCCCCTGAATGGCATTATTTTTTCGGCCTTTTTTTGATTACCTTATTTCTTAACGTTTAAACGCAGGATTATGAAAGACGAAAAAAATAAGCAGCAGCGGCCTCACCAACCGCAGCAGTCCGATACCGGGCAGAAAGGACAACAGTCGTCCGGACAAGGGCCAACGTCAAAACAACCAACCGAGCGGGACCCTTCGAAAATGAACAATCCCCGCAAGGGTCAAATGGACCGGCCCATGGATGTCGGAGAGGGTGACCGGAATATGAAATCGAATATAGAAAATCCCGATCAGCAGGAACAGCCGGGCAAGAAGATAAACATCGATGACGACCCGGATCAGACGAAAAAGAAAGTGCCCAACGTGCACAAGTGATTGTTTTGTCCCGGTACGGCTCAAGTCGTGCCGGGATATCAAACCTTTTTTATGAAGTCGAAGTTATATGAATATGAGGTGAAAGGTCCGGCGAGAATGACGGGACGGAATAAAAAAATTTTGAGCATTCTGGATGACCTTATCCGTATCAATATCGACCGGATTACCGGGTATGAAAAGGCCGCGCATGAAGAAAGCACCCCAGATCCCGAATGGCGCGCCAGGTTCTATCGAATGGCCACCGACAGCAGGGCATATGTGAACAACCTGCATGCGGAAGTAATCCGCCTGGGCGGCGCGCCGGTCACACAGGCCACCATCAGCGGCAAAATATATCTCCACTGGCTGGAAGGGAATCCGCGGTTCGACGGGTCAGACATCTTTTCCCGGCTCGGTGCATGCCGGTCGGCGGAAATGTCCATTCAAAAGGCCTATCATCAGGCCCTCGACGAGCCGGATCAGTTACCGCCCGACGTTCACGATCTGATAGAGACCCAGTTATGGGCGCTCGAAAGAGCCTATCAGACCTATCTCATCCATGCTTAAAGTACTGGATCTCCCGCTCGTGCTTTTTGGCTGCCTCGAGGCTATCGAAAGTGCCAAGGTTCCTACGCTTGTTCGTTTTCGGATCCTTTTTGCGGGAGTAGATGCGAAACTGTCCCGATTTTAGTTTACGTATCATAAGCCGATGTTTTTTTGTGTTGAAAAACAGGACCCCGTAGAAACGGGGTCCATTATATTATTCTTTCAGGTTTATTGACAATTGCATAAATTAAAATATTATGCCCGAATGCCGGCGTTGCCCGGTATTATTTCCTGGGCAATAAATTCCTCAACCATCCCCGGAACTGCGGGCGTCTTTCTACGGTTTAAATCCTGCGGGGTTATTGCTTCTTGCTGATAATGAAACCTTCCGGGGCTTTTTCTCCGCAAATGGAGCCGTTTTGCCCCAAAAGTGGTATTGCTTTTGAAAAAAATGTTGTTAAAATATTCAATCTATGCTCCCCCAACCAAGCCTGCTTTTTCTGCGGGAAAAGATACTGGACCTGAAAAAAGCAATTTTTATCAGCCAGCACAGTTCGTTGCTCAAGATGGCCACGACCATCATTTCTGTCGAAAATATGGACGATCTGGGGCAATTGTGGTTTTTCGTACCCCGGCCTCAGCAGGCGTTGCACGAATTCGACCGTGAATTCCCTGTGCGGTTGGAATTTTTCAGAAAGGGGAAAGATTATTTCGTACATGCCTCGGGAAAGGCGTATATCGTCACCGACCCGGAAGAGATAAATGGTCTCCTGGATGAAGAGATCCGGGAGAAAACGGATGATCACCTCGTATTGATCAAAGTAAAGATGCTAAAGGCGGAATATTTTCAAAGCCCCGCGCCCCATACCCAGGCGCGCTGGTGGCGCGAGCTCCGCAACCAACTGCACGTTTGGCTATTCAACACCCGCCCGGGCTACAAGCCGTACCATCTCGCTGACGCACCAATGCCGATGCTCTCCTACCGACCGGTGGCCTGAACCACCTTTTCCGTACCCTCTTTTCCCCGGCTGCGCTTCACGGCAAGCTCCATGGCACAGGAATTGAATCCTCACCCGTTGAAAATCTACTAAAAAGCAGCTATTTATGAAACAACTATCCATCTATCTATTGTCGGGCGCGCTCGCCCTTTTCTGTTACAGTTGCGGCAACAATAACCAACCAGGCAGCACCGAGGCGGCGAAAGATTCAAATGCCACTAAAATGAGCGATAGCACTTCCAGCAATGCGATGGCTTCTACGGTCAGCAAGTCGGACCAGAATTTTGCCGTCGATGCCGCCAACGCCGGGATGACCGAGATAAAGGCGGGTCAGATGGCGGAAGAAAAAGGAATGGCAAAAGATGTGAAGGAATATGGTAAAATGATGGTCAAGGACCATACCGAGGCCGCTGACAAGCTAAAAAGCATTGCCGCAAGCAAGAATATCACTCTTCCCAGCACGATATCTTCGGACATGCAAAAGGATCTGGACGATCTTGACAAGAAGATGGGTAAGGATTTCGATAAGGCCTATCTGGATATGATGGTTTCGGATCACAAAAAGGTGATCAGCTCCTTCGAAGACGAGGCGAAGAACGGCTCCGACGCCGATATACGGGCCTTTGCCGACAGTACGCTGCATACCCTGCGGCATCACCTGGATGAAGCCCAGAAATGCCAGAAAATGGAGAAAAAGATGTAAGCGCAGCGAATATCACCTGCCATACCTTACCCATGAATCGGCGGACAGGCCATCCCTGTCCGCCATTTTTTTTGCATGGGAAATGCGAAACCCCAGCCGCCCGCCCGCGGAAATTCTTTTCACCTTTTTTTGCGAAACCAAAAGGTTTCATATATTTGCACCATGTCACCGCAAAATTTCACCCTCTCGCTAAAGGACGGGTCCTTTTTCCGGACCGCCGACACCATAGGTGTCTGTTTCGAACGCATCCCCGGCCATCCCGTTCCGCGCGTATGGGAAGCCCTGACGGAGCCTGCGCAGCTGGCCAAATGGCTGGCGCCTGCCGTGATCAAAGGCGGAGCGGGAGGGACCATCACGCTCCAAATGACCGGCGGTACGATGGGCGGCCGGATCCTGCAATGGAAAGAGAATGCGCTGCTGGAATACATCTGGTACAACGGAAGCGTGGTCCGGTGGGAATTGTTCGGCGAGGGCGAGGGCCGGACGCGGCTGGTTTTCACCCATACACACGTGCAGGAGATGCAGCTGCTGGATGCGGCAAAAGGCTGGCATTATCACCTCGACCTGTTGTCCATCGGGCTCGACGGCGGGGAGATGCCCTCCAATCCCGTGGAGCGATGGGAGGCGATCACGCGCGATGCCACCGTCCGGTATAAGGACCGTCTGAAAACGTTGCGGCTGCCTCCTGCGCCTTTTGTCATCGAGCGGGTATTCGACGGTTCGGCACGCCGGTTATGGCAGGCCCTGACGAATAAGGCGGAGATCAAACAATGGTCCTTCGATATCCCCGACTTCGAGCCTGAAGAAGGATTCGATTTTACGTTTTACGGGCAAAAGGACGGCAAACGGTTTGTCCATCTTTGCCGCGTGACGGAGGTCATCCCGGAAAGGAAGCTGGCTTATTCCTGGCGGTACGAAAATATGCAAGGCATTTCGTATGTCACGTGGGAGCTGTTCCCCGAAGGCAATAGGACGCGGCTTCGTCTCACGCACGAAGGATTGGAGAAATTTGCGTATGCAGGCGAACCCTGGGCCCGCACCAATTTCGAAGCCGGATGGGGGGCCATCTTCGATCAGGGGCTGCGGTTATGGCTGCAGCGGACGCCCATGGCGCCGGCGCATTAGTTGTACCCTTTCGGATGCTGCTTGTTATACGGCGTTGCGTCCTGGAAGGCCTTGGCGAATGCCAGCAGGCGCGCCTCGCCGAACAGCCGTCCGATGAACGAGATGCTTCCGGGAGTGCCGTCGGCATTATAGCCCACGGGCAGTGTGATCGATGGGCTGCCGGTCAGGTTGGTGATGGCCAGTTGATCGCCTGTTTCGGGCGGAGCGATGATGACATCGTATTGTTCGATGAATGGGTCTATCTTCTGCATGATCGCCGAGCGCATCCGGCAGGCGTTGACATATTCGACGGCGGGCACGAAACGGGCGGTCCGGAATGTATTGGGCCAGCGGTCCTTGTTCTGCTGCACCATCCTGTCGTCGAGATTGGTCCGCGTCAGCTTGTCGAAGGCCGCGGCGGATTCGACCCCGATGATCAGCGTCAGCAGATCGTTTCCCCGGAGGTCGTCCGGAAAGTCCACCGGGACCGGTCTCACGCCCAATTTGCGGAGGATAAGCAGTGTTTGTTTGGCAGGGCTGTCGTCCGGAAGGCTGTCGATGTAATTGCGCGCGTAGGCGACCTTCAGTTTGGACAGATCTATTTTCCCCGTATAGTTGAAAGGCATCGTCCGCGAAGAGGCATCGATGCTATCACCCCCATGGACATACGCGAATACGATGGCGGCATCTTCCGCGCTCCTGCAGATGGGCCCGACCTTATCGGAGCTCCAGCAAAGCGCCATACAGCCGGTGCGTGCGATACTGCCGAAGGTTGGCCGAAGACCCGTTGCGCCGCAACGCATCGAAGGGTCCACGATCGAACCATAGGTCTCCGTGCCGATGGCGAAAGGTACCAGGCCCGCCGCCGTTGCGGCCGCCGATCCGGCCGAGCTGCCGCCCGAGCCAACAGATGGTTTCCAGGGATTGCGTGTCAATCCTCCAAACCAGACATCGTCCATCGCCAGCTCGCCCAGCGACAATTTAGCCAGCAGCACCGCGCCGGCCTGCGCCAGCCGTTTTGCCACATACGCATCCTCATTGATCACCTGGTCCTGGTAGGGCGGCGTCCCCCAGGTCGTATAGCTGCCTTTCACGGCGAACAGATCCTTGATGCCATAGGGTATACCCTGCAACGGGCTTCGGTAAATGCCCCTGGCCAAATCGGCATCCGCCCTGCGCGCCTGAGCCATTGCGCTGTCCTCCAGCAGTTGGATAACACAGTGCAGACCGGGGCCATAACGTTTGAGCCGGTCGAGGAAGAAGGTCGTCAGCTCCGCCGAGCTGATCTTTTTCTGCCGGATCAGGGATGCCAGCTCGGGGATGGAATACCAGGCCAGCTCGTTCCTGTCCGCCGGAAGGCTTACGGCCGGCGGGATGTCCCATTGCAGCGGCTGCTGTTTACGGTCATAAGGCGTCCCGGGGAGCAGGGGGTCGAAGGACAGTGATAACGGCACGCTATTGTACAGATCGTGCTCGTGCAGGTATTGGTACAGCAGCAGATTATTCTGTACGCCGCTGAGGATCGAATCCTCTTTGACCGTTGTAAAATGCAGGGCGAAAAGTCTTTCCGCCGACCGAAGATCGGAAAGACCGATGGAATCCTGCGCCTGCAACGATCCGGTTATCAGCGCAAAAGCGATGATCGGATAATATTTTTTCAAGGCGATTATTTTACTGTAACATTAATCATTTTTTGCCGTCATTTTCACAGTAATGTCAGAAGAAGCCTTCAAACAGCACATTTTGCCGATGAAAGACAAGCTCTTCCGGTTTGCCTATCACTTTCTGCAGGATGTGCAGGAGGCGGAGGACGCCGTGCAGGATGTCATGGCGGGCGTCTGGGCCCGGAGGGCCGAGTGGTCGCAGTGGAAAAGCATCCCTGCCTACTGTATGACGGCCACGCGCAACAGGTGTCTCGACCGGCTGAGAAAACGCAGACCACTGGTGCGGGAAGGGAATGTTGGGCAGGTCACCAGTTTGGACCGGGACCCGTATGAGAAAGTGGCCAATAAAGAGATGATGAATCGAATAAAGGAGTGTATAGACGCATTGCCGCTGCAACAGCAGCACGTGATCCGTCTGCGGGAAATAGAAGGGTTCAGCTACAATGAGATCGCGGAAGTGCTGGACCTGACCCTCGACCAGGTAAAGGTAAGCCTGTTCCGGGGGAGGAATGCCATCCGGAAAACCATCATCAAACAGGAGGAGTCATGGAAAAAGCAATGGTGATCGCGCTTTTGGAAAGATACTGGCAGGCGGAGACGACCGTCGCCGAGGAAACGCTGCTCGCGGAATATTTCCGGCAAGCGGAAGACCTCGATCCCGGGCTGGCGCCCTACAGGGACCTTTTCCTGTATTTCGGCGAGGAAGCGCAGGTCACGGCCGGACCGGGTTTTGAAGCGCGTATATTGAAGCGGTTAAGGATGGGGTCGGCGGATGTTTCGGAGCGGGCTGGGGCGGCGGAAGGTTCGGATCAGGCAGGAATGAATGCTACGGAGCGGGCTGGGGCGGGGCGCAGCTTCCGGATGGGTTTCGTTGCCGCCGCGGCCGTCATCGGCGCTTTGGTGGCCGGGCTTTTCCTGTCGACACCGCGTCAGAGCCACGATCAGCAGCGCGTAGCCGTCGCACCCGTGACGATAAAAGATACCTATGACGACCCCGGGCAGGCCCTGGCCGCCGTTCGCCACGCGTTGCTGGTTGCCTCGACACATTTGAATGAAGGCCGGCGTTCGCTCACCGGCGACAAAAGATAAACGCATGACAACAACTAAGCTTCACCGTTACCTGATGGCCCTTCCGCTGCTGCTCCTTGGTTCCGGAGCCTTTTGCCAGGACGACGCCATCGGAAAATTCTTTGGGAAATATCTCGACGATCCGCGGTTCACCGTCGTCTCCGTCAGCCCGAAGATGTTCCGGCTCCTCTCTAAGGTCAAATGGGACACGATACCCGGCGATCTGCAACAGACGGTTACCCGGCTCACCAGTCTGCGTATCCTGAGTACGGAGACGACGCCGCGGGTGTTTTATAAAGAGGCGCTGACCGCCATCGACCGGAAGGAGTATGAAGACCTCATCACCGTGAGAGGGAATAAGGACAATGTCCGGTTCATGATAAAAGACGATGGGAAGACGATCCGCGAGCTGCTGATGATCTCGGTCGACGAAGACGGGTTCACGCTGATGAGCTTCGTGGGGAATATCGATCTGGAGAAGCTGTCCCGTCTCTCCGCCGACATGGGGATCAAAGGAATGGAAGATTTAAAAAATGCAAAACGAAAATAATATGAACAAGATCATGCTCCCCCTGCTGATCATCCTCACGACGCTATCCGCGTGTGCGCAGCCATCTCACCTGGATGAATTCTACCGGAAATACCATACCGACGGCGATGGTAATGGAAAGGTCTCGATCGGCGACGGCGATGGGAGAGTAACGATGGACCCGAGCTTCCTTTTCAGCGCCAGCTTTGCGCCGAACGCAAAGGACAGCGATAAAGGCTGGATGCATAAGATCACCTCGATCCGCTGCCTGATCATCGACTCGAAGAAGAGTGCGGAGGGAGGACGGGAATGGGACGATCTTGGCGCTTCGCTGCGTGCTGACCGGTTCGAAGAGTGGTTCTCGGTCCGGAAGGGGAGGAGCAGATTTCAGCTACTGTCGCGCGATGGCCGGGATAGCCTGAAGGATATCGCCTGCCTGATCGTCGGGGACGACGGCGGGGGTCTTTTTTTTCACCTTCGCGGGCATTTTACCGACGCCGATAAGGCGAAGATCGAAGCCGCCTTGCAAAGCAATGACAGCGAATGAGTAGATATACGTAGACACTAGCCGTCCCGGGCAGGGATGCCGCAGCCGATGAGCTGATCTGGGCGGAATTCCTTACTTTTAAGAGGCCCCATTGGAATACCCTCAAAAAAGGGGTCTCTTGCTATGCGTAAAAAAAACACTTTGGCGCAAATCCCGTCGCGCCGCGAATTTCTGAAAAATGGATTGGCAGCCGCTGCCGGCATTTACATCGTACCCCGGCATGTACTGGGCGGAAAAGGTTACAGGGCGCCCAGCGACCGCCTGATCGTTGCCGCGGTCGGCGCCGGCGGCAAAGGTGAATCGGACATCGGTTTTCTTTCCGAAACCGGAAAGGTGGAGATCGCCGTCCTTTGCGACGTGGATGACCGCCGATCGGCCAACACCCGAAAAAAATTCCCTTCAGCCAGGTATTACAAGGATTACCGGCAAATGCTGGATAAAGAGCATAAACATACAGATGCCGTCAATGTCGCCACTCCCGATCATATGCATGCGGTCATCGGCATGGCGGCAATGCAGCTGGGCAAGCATGTCTATATCCAGAAACCGCTGGCGCATGACATCTATGAGGTCCGCATGCTGACAGAAGCCGCGCCCCGCTATAAGGTCGTAACCCAGATGGGTAATCAGGGTGCATCGGGTGATGGGGTCCGTCAACTGGTCGATTGGTACCGCGCAGGGATCATCGGCGATGTGACCGAAGTCTATTGCTTTACTAACCGTCCCGTATGGCCGCAGGGCATTCAGTGGCCGGCGGGGAAAGCCATCGTCCCGGCCGAACTGGATTGGAATTTATGGCTGGGTACGGCGCCTTATAGAGATTATGTCGACAACCTCGTCCCTTTCAACTGGAGAGGCTGGTGGGACTACGGCACCGGCGCGCTCGGCGATATGGGGTGTCATATCATAGCTCCCGCCTTCCAGGTGCTGGAGCTCGGTTATCCTACCGAAGCGCAATGCAGCGTAGGCAGCGTCTTTACGGGCGAGTTCCAGCAGGGTTATTTCCCCGACAGCGCGCCTCCGTCATCGCATATCACGCTGAAATTCGCGGGCGCGCCCGGCAAGCCGGATGTGAAGCTGCACTGGATGGACGGCGGCATCCAGCCCGAAAGGCCCGATGAATTGAAACCGCAGGAGGTATTCGGCGACGGGGACAACGGAACGTATTTCATCGGCACGAAGGGGAAGATGATGTGCGCCACGTATGGCGCCGATCCGCAGTTGTTGCCGACCGAACGCACGGCGACGACACAGGTGCCGCAGACCATCGCCAGGGTCCCCGGTGCAGACCGGATCGGTCATCACAATGCCTGGGTGGAAGCCTGTATGGCGGGTTATGGCAGCGACAAGGAAAAAAATCTCAGCTCGAATTTCAAAGTGGCCGGTCCGCTGGCAGAAACGGTGCTGATGGGCAACCTGGCCATCCGCAGCTATGACGTCCGCAAACCGCATGCAGGCAGCCAGGGATTCGATTATCCCGGCAGACATATCAAACTGCTGTGGGACGGCGCCAATATGAAGATCACCAATTTCGACGATGCCAACAGCTTCGTGCGGCGCAGCTATCGCGAGGGATGGAGCCTGGGCGTATAAGGCTCGGGCTGCGTGAGCCATGCGGAGTCTGAGCCGCCGCCCGGGATCTTCGGTTATTCGGGACCGGGACTCACGGCGGTCCATCCGCCGTCGACGATCAGCGTCTGCCCGGTAATATGACGCGCTCCGGGTCCGAGGAGAAAAAGAGCGGCCTGAGCGATATCCTTCACGGTGGCGGGATGCCCCATCGGAGTAAGCGCCGACCAGGTCGATTCGTAGCCGCCGTCACCGGCGGTCCGTTCGGTGATCGTAGCGCCCGGCGCTACGGTATTGACCGTGATGCGAAAGGGTGACAGCTCGATAACGAGATTGCGCGCAAGCATTTCCAGCGCCGCCTTACTCATCCCATAGGCTGTGAGATTCCGGTGAGCCTGGTGCGCCGTGACGGACGACATGAACAGGATGCTGCCGCCTTCGTCCTGACGGCGCATCTCCCTTGCGGCGGCCTGGGCTAAAAAGAAACTGCCAGCCAGGTTCAGCTGCATCACCCTGGCAAACGACTCCGGCGGATAATCGAAAAAATCACCGAAAAGCGTCAGACCGGCATTTGCCACTACCATATCTATCCGCCCGAAGGTCTCCACGGCATTATCCACCATCGACCGGATGAATGGCGCATCGCCCGCATCTCCCGGCAGCACGAGACAGTTTTTCCCGGCCGCCAGTCTGCCCTCCGCCTGTCGTGCGAGTCCCGCGTCGATATCGTTCAGGACTACCCGTACTCCACGGGTGAGCAACTGCCGGGCGATCTCAAAACCGATACCCTGTGCTGCGCCTGTGACGACCGCAACCCTGTTTTTCCATGGTTCCATAACGAGAAGAGACAGCCGTTTGTTTGTCAGTGTTTTATGCAGATCGCGTAAGAATTGCTGTCTTATTGAGTCAAATATATATAACACTGTATACAATAAAATGGGTTTTTCGCCCTTTATTAATAGTTGAAATCCGATATTCCGATCGAAAAACCAACAGAAAAAACCCAATTATCATGAAACCTAAACCTTACACACTCTCTTTATCGCTCCGGCATTCTGCCGAAAAGTGACAAGCAGGCATTCCTTCCATTCCGCCACCGCAACGCTTTCGGTGCCTTTTCATTATCTCTTTTCGGGGATCGTGTTGCAGTGACCTTATTGGACCTGTTAAGGGTGTGTCGGGTGTAATCTCCGTGTTCTATGACCCTAAACGTGAGACATAGTCATTTTCTGCTGATGGGCATTTGGTTGCTGCTGAATGCATTTCAACCCCTATCAGCCGCGCCGCGGAACGGACATGCAATAAATGCCGGTGGGGCGAATGGCATTCTCTGGCAAATTCTGGCGGCGAAGGACTTTCAGGTGTCGCCCGGCGGTATCGATATCGTTCGGGTTAACGCGGCGCCCAAACTGGCGCCTGGGTCGAATATCTATTTTTCTTTTTCACCATCCGGGGGCGCCCTATACTCGTCTTCGGTGGATGCCAGCGGCATCGCCTGGTTCTACTTTGCAGAACCGACTGCAGGCGCCTATACGGTCTACGTCTTTAACGATCCCACCTCCCCGTACGTGGGCACTATCGTCATGAATTTTATCTCGGCGCCCGGCCCGCCGAATGCCGCAACCAGCTATTTCACTGTCGTCACCAATAATTCTCCCGCGGATGGGGTCTCGCAGGACATCGTGGAAGCGGTGCTTTACGATCAGTATGGCAACCCGATTCCCGGCGCTACGGTCAACTGGACGATCCAGAGCGGCGCTGCCAATTTTGCGGCGAGTCCCGCGACGTCCACTTCCAGAAGCGACGGAACGGCGCTCATGTCACTCGTAAGCGGCACCGTCGGCACCACCGATGTACAGGCGACTGTCACCTATACCGATCCGATAACGGGTATCACTACGACCTTTCCGCTAAACGATCAAAGTACACCTCCCAATAATTTTCTGGCTGTCAATTTCGTGCAGCCGGTGCCGGACATCAGTCAGAGCTATATCGTGGACGTCGTAGCTACTACGCTGGCGGACGGCACGAGCCAGGACGAGGTCAAGGCCATGGTGTATGATGCAGGTGGTGTACCTATTCCCAGCGGCGCCATCACCTTCAGCATCGAAACCGGCACGGCGACGATCACCACCACCGGTCAGATCGTCAACGGCGTGGCTACCGCCTTCTTTACCAGCAGTGTGCCCGGTTCCGTCCAGGTGCAGGCGCAAGTATCGGTGGGCGGCTCGCCGCAGTACCTTAACGACCAGGCCAACCCGGCCAATAATTATGTGACCATTCAGTTCACGCTTCCACCGCCCGATCTGGCGCAGAGCTATATCACGCCGGTGACGACACCCATGCCGGCGGACGGTACGGGCAAGGATGAAGTAGAAGCCTATGTCGCCGGTGCCGGCGGCCCTTATCCGGATGGCACCGTCGTGACGTTCACGATCCAAACGGGCAATGCCACCATCGTCCAAACCACAACGACTACGGGCGGAATGGCGACCTGCTATCTCACCAGTAACGTCGTCGGCTCGGTGAATGTACAGGCGCAAGTAACGGATGGCAGCGGCAATACGTATACATTAAATGACAAAGCCAATCCGGCTCAGCCGTACAGTACGATCCAGTTCATCGCCGGTCCGATTGATGCTTCGAAGAGCTATATCGTCGTCACAAAAGATAATGCCACGGCCGATGGCACTACCCAGGATATCGTCACCGCCTATCTTTTCGACTCGCAGGGTCGCGCCATTACGGATGGGACCATAGTCCAGTTCACTATTCAATCCGGCACGGCATCGGTTGTGGGCAGTTCGAATCCCGCCTGCACGACCGGCAGCGTAGCAACCAGCTATGTCAGTACGGTAGTCGGAGCGGCCCAGGTACAGGCCGCGGTGACCATTGGCGGGGTAACGACCTACCTGACGGATCAGAGCAATCCATCGAATAACTTCGTAACGATCCACTTCGTCACAGGTCAGCCTGTTTCCGGAAACCCCGGTGGCGGCGGATCGGGCGGAACTCCTCCGGGTAACGGCGGCACTCCTCCGAATGGGGGTGGCTCCGGCGGCGGTGGCGGCGGCAACAACACTGGTCCGTCAGACAACAACGGCTATACGTTACTGTTCGTCAGGGAACCTTTTGACTACAAGCTCGCCGACGGCAAGCAGCAGGATAGCATCATCGCCTATATCAGCGACGGATATGGACATCCCGTACCCGGCATACAGGTGACCTTCTTCATCCAGACTTCGCCGGCAGCCGGTACGATCGCATCTGGGGCGCAGTTCACCGCCAACCCGGCGGGTGTGATCACGGACGACAGCGGCATGGCCAGGATGTCCATGACGAGCACGGTCGGCGGCACGGTATTCGTCGATGCGACCATCGTCGACCCGGCAACCGGCAATACGGTGCTCATCGACGGAAGTTATGAGATCCTGCATTTCCTGTCACAGCCCGATCCCAACAACCCGCTGACCGCGCTGAGTGTGGTGGTCTATGAGGCGCTTGCCGACGGAACGCAGCAGACGGAGGTCAAGGCGCACGTGGTCGATCTGTCCGGTCAGGTGATGCCGGGTCAGCCGGTGACGTTCAGCATCGACTCGGGCAGCGGAACGATCGTGACGCCGCAGCCTGTTCTGACGGACGCGAATGGCGACGCCTATATTTATATTACCAGCAAGACGGTGGGATATGTGCTCATCACGGCGACCGTGGACGGCGTACAGATCGTCAACGGCAGTCCGGCACGGGTGCAGTTCGCGGCCATCAATATCTATGTGCCGCGGGTATTCACTCCCAACGGGGACGGTACTAACGATCTCCTGAAACCGATACTGGTCGGGATAGCCGACTTCCACTATTTCAGCATTTACAACCGGTGGGGTAACATGATCTTCACGACACAGGACCCCAATCAGGGCTGGGACGGCACGTTCAAGGGCGTACAGCAGCCGGTAGAAACGTATCTATGGATAGCGGAGGGAATCGACACGAATGGAAGAAAGATCGTTCAGAAGGGGATGGTCTCACTGGTAAGATAAATTATTTGAAAGAATAGAAAATCCAATATCGGATGAGAAAGATGATAACTATATTGATCCTTCTAGGCCTGACGGGGCTTGCCCGCGGACAGGAGATCAATTTCTCGAGGGTGCAGGATATGACCATCTGGTATAACCAATCCCTGAAAACCGATAAGCAGAATACGCTGATCCTGAATTATAGAAGTGTACAATATGGAGGGCAGATCGCCTATAACAGCGTGGCGGCCCTTTATAATATGCCGCTCGTCTCCAAAGAGACGAAGGACAAGCCCAATAGTGGATTTTTCAGCGCGAGCGCAGGCGCCGCATCCGACAAGACCAATGACGGCATCCTGAATAATTCGCTCGGAACGCTGGGCATCTCCTATGCCGTGCCGATCGGCCGTCATGAGACCTATCTTTCGGCCGGGTTCCAGGCGCAATATTACCAGAGCCAGCTGAATTTGGCGGGTGTAGCCAATGCTTTCGGCGACCAGTATAATAATTACGGACCGATAGAAGGCGCGCCAAGCATGGATCGTCTCGCAAACGGCTGGTCCTATGGCCATTTCAATTTCAATGCCGGCGTTTCGGTCTTCAGCAACGGACGTTATGACAAGTGGTATGCCGGCGCTTCCGTGATGCAGATCAATCAACCCTATGCGTACAAGGTCAAATCGGACTCCACCCGCATGCGGCCGAACATCGGTTTCCAGGGAGGATATAAATTCATGACCAAGACCGAAGACGAAGTGGGTTTTTATGCATCGATGAACTGGGAAGGACCGGCCTACCGTCATTATTTCGAATTGATCTATACCAAGGCGATACCCGGTATCGTGGGTGGTGCAGCCGTTGGAGCGGGTTTGGGCTACCGGTATAACGATGCCCTGGTGCCCAATATCGAGCTTCGGTATCAGAAACTGGAGTTGGGAATACTATACGATGTAAATATTTCAACGATCAGCGCGTCCGGCATCGCCCGAGATGGGGTGGAACTGGCGCTCAGAATGGACTTTTAAAACTAACCCCCATGAAGAAGGTAATGATTGGTTTGTTTGGATGCTGTATGCTGGCCGTAATGGCGGCAGATGCACAGGACGGCCGAAATCCAGCCGTCGACACCCGGTCTGCGCCGGACACGGCTGCGCCCTCGCAGCATTCGGTGATCTCCAGGGATACGGCCGGCATGCCGGTCCCGGACACGTCTTACCGTTACCACGGGGATTCCGCCGCGGCGGCCAATGACACGGTGATCAGTCTCGCCGACGCCGCCCGGGGTCAGACGTCGAAGACCGATTCTTCCAACACTATCAAGGTTGTCGTACAAACCAATGCCGGAAAAACGGACGCCGCCCAGAGCGATGCGCCGAAAGCCGATCAGCAGCAGCCTAACGATACCGCTACGACAGATGACAGATCCGAAGAGACGAGACACGAGCTCGACCCGCGCTGGTACATTTCCCCGCTGCTCAAGGTGCAGTTCCAGGATTTCGGTATGCTCGAGAAGAACCGCAAGGGCTATCTCAGCAACGCCAACAACCTTCCTTTTTTGCAGCGCGGCAACGGCTCCTTTGCCGCCTCCGCCTATAAGAACCTTACGCAACGCCTGTCGATAAGCGCCGATCTTGGCCTCAGCTTTGGCCACGTCACCAGCAACGACGTGCTGATCAGCCAGACGCAATCGAAGACCTTCAACCTGCTGAATGCCGCCGTCTATTACCACCTGATCGGGCCGTCCTACAGGCTCCAGCCTTATGTCACCGTCGGCTTCAACGACCTGATCAGCGACGCCTCCTATCTCACGCTGCCCATGGGAATCGGCGCAAAATTCAATTCGCGCAAGGTCATGGTGCTCGGCCAGGTTACCTACGGCTACGGTCTGACGAAGAACAACGCCAGCACCACGATGTACTCCATAGGGATCTATCTGCCCATCAAGAGCAAAAAATACAAACAGCAGGAGGAAGAGGACAAATCCCTCAACAGGAAGGATGACGCCAAAAGGAAAGATACCACCTCGAAGGGTAACGGCAACGTGACCAATAATATCTACATCACGATCAATATGGACTCCGTCCTGAAATCCAAAGGCCTGCTCGATGAGAATGGCAAGCCCCTCCTCGGCAAGAGGGGAGGAGAGGGCGACGATGCCGCAGACGACGCGACTCCGACAGGGAGAAGGAAGAAGCCCTTCCGCAAATTGGGCCTGAATGATTTCAACGACGGCGACTACCGGATCGATTCGCTCGACGGCAAACCCGTCATCCGGTTCGTAGTCTATTTCGAATTCAATGAATACGGTTTGAACTCGAAGGCATTCGGCGATATCGACAAGGTAATCTCGCATCTGAAACGCGCCGGCGACTACACCGTCGAGATCAAAGGCTACACCGATTCCGTAGGCTCGGAACAATACAACAATCTCCTTTCGCGCAAAAGGGCCAAGATGGTGCTCGATTATATGAACAGCAGGGGGGTGCCCACCGAGCTGATGAAGGCGAAAGCCTATGGAAGCGACAGCCCGGTGGCCGATAACAGCGATCCTAACCAGGCCTGGCTCAACCGGAGAGCGGAGATCATCGTTCACCCCAAAGACCAGCTGGCCAGCCAATAGATCATTTTAAAATCCAAATTATCCATGTTGCACCTGAATACTTCAAGCATCAGCATCCGGCTGATAGATGAATGCGGGAACCGCATCGATCCGCACCAGATCAGAGAGGTGGATTATCTCTCCCGTTTTATCAATAAATGCGTCGTCAACAGGGTATTTCGCCAGATGATGGCGGACAAACGCGCCGGCGTCATCGAAGTCTATACGGACAAAGTGCTGGTAAAAGATAACTAGCGATCCCCCGATTTATCGGCTCCGGCCGCTTCTTTTTGCTGTGCAGCCGCCTGTTTTTGCGCGGCCGCTTCCATCCTGCTCAGGTTCTTCTTCAGGATACCCACGTATCGTTCGGCGTCCTTGTTACCCGGATCCAGCGACAGCAATTTTTCGAAATAGCCGATAGAGCCTGTATAGTCCTTTTCCGTATTCGCCTTATAGGCGGCGATATAACCGTAGGCCTCGATGAGGTGTTTCCGGTTGAGCTGTTTGGTCGTATCCTTGCTGTCTATCTCGATGAGCTTCGTATAGTGAGGGACCGCCATCCCGCTCGTCATGGCGGTATCGATCGCGGCGTCGCAGCGCGCCCTCCAGTAATAGCCGAAATCCTGATCCGGGTATTTGGTCTCGTAAAGACCGAAGATGCTGTCGGCCATCGGGAACTCTTTCGCCATATAATGCGCCAGACCCCAGTTGAACAGGTCAAGGTTGGTGGCTTTTGCATTTCCCGTATAATATTTTCCCAGCCATATCGCCTGATTTGAATAGTCCTTCTGGTCTTTGTAGAGGTCCGCTAATTTTTTGGCGAAGGCTATCCGTTGCGTACTGTCCTTTTCCATCGCACCTGCCTTCACATAGTATACCGCTGCCGAATCGGGCCGGCCCAGCATACTGTAGATCTCGCCCATGGTCTCATAATCCTTTTCGACGAAGCCGGCGTCGGTCTGTGCGGCAAAATATCGTTTCATATTATCCAGCGCCCTGGTGCTGTCATGAAGTTCTTTATACGAATAGGCGATCAGCTTGTACAGGCGCGGCTCGGGGACCTTTCCCTGCAGGGATATCAGCCTCTGCGCGTGATCGATGGCGGCAGTATATTGTCTCGAAGCATAGAGCAGATCGGTCAGGAGATAGTCGTTCTCCGTACTGGGATCGCTGGCCGCGATATAGTGATCGAGACACCTCCTGGCCATGAAGACATCGCGGAAATAATAGTGATAGTAGAGCTCGTACCACGCCGGCGCGTACAACGAGTCCGTTTGCACGGCGTCGTTGAAATATTTCAGGTACATATCCGCGTTATTCTGGGTCACGAAGATCTTGCCCAGCTTGTATAGCGCATCGACCGCCTTGCCATCCTGCGCCAGCGCTGCGGAATACGCCTTGTAGGAGTCGTCGCCGTCCATGAGCCGGCGATAAGCATCTCCCAGCGCTACGTACAGCCGGGGATCGTGTTTGTCGCGGCGGATAGCTTTGTTCAGCAGCTGGATGGCGTAGCGCGCGTCGGTCGTGTCGGCCGGGTCCGTTTCATTGGCCGTGGCGACAGCCAGCAGGACATGCGGGTCTTTTTGTTTGGTCTCACCAAGCGCCTCATTGAAACGCGAAGCGGCGCTATCTTTTTGATGCTTCACCAGGAACAGGAGACCCTCGGAGCAAAGCGCCATCGGTTGCTGTCTGACTGCGGCGGGCAGATTGCGCAGGGTATCCTGCAGGGAGGGGAGCCGGTGCTGATGGACGTACACCTGTGACAGCAGCCACCAGGCTTCGGTGTTGGAGGGGTCCGTTTGCAGCAGTGCATGTAATTGATGGGCGGCTCCGTCGTAGCGTCCGTAAAACAACATCTTCTGCGCCACGGCTATCGACTGAGCCTTGGAGCCACCCATCAAAAAAAAGGTAATCGCGATGAAAAGCAATCGTTTCATAGTTATCCCTCGGGAGTTTTAGTTTTGGTTTTGTTTCGTCTTGTAAGGTTCTACGTCCAGCACCTGTATCCGGGAGTCCTTTGCCAGCAAGTCGCTGATATGCCGCGAGCACGCGAAACCCGAAATACCGCTCTCCGTCTGCGGATTGACGAGGATCATGTCGGCCATGATCATTTCGGCGTAATTGAGCGTGGCCCTGGCAGGGCTATGTCTTCCCGTGGAAGAATATTCGACCGGGTGGTGCAGGTTTTCCCTCAGGTGATGATACGCTTTGAGGAACACTTGCGGCAGGACCCACTGTGCGGGTTCGGGACGGTCCCTGATCGCCAGCAAATGTACCTGGGCATTATAGCGTCTGGCGAGCAATACGCCCCATTCCAGCTTGCGTTCCGGCAGGAAATCGCGGATCGGGATCACGATGACCCTGGTCCGGGTGTCCAGCGAACCCGGCTTGACGGTGAGTACCGGGCAGCCGCTTTTTTTGGCGATGGCGTCGGGAGAAATGCCTCTCGAAAACGACCAGCGCCGGCGGTTGTTCTGTCTGCCGATGATGATCAGGTCGGGTTTCAGCATGTTCGCGCACTCGACGATCATGCGTCCGACGGAACTGCCCTTCAGAACATGGGTCAGCACCCGCAGGCCGGGATAGTCTTTCCGGAGAGTGTCCTTCCACTGCTGAAGCTCCTTCTCGACCGCCCAGACCTTGAACTGGTGAATGGCATGTCTGCCCGGCCGGATCACATGCAATAAGTGCAGGTCGGTGTCATCGGACCCGATCAGTCCCGCTGCTTTTTTTATCGCCGTCTCCGTATTCAACGAAAAATCGACCGGGACCAGAACCTTATTGAATGCGATCGCCATTTGCTTCTTTATCTTTATCCCAAAATAGACCCGGGGTATTAACAAATAATTAGAGCGGCATTAGAATTGGATTAGAGTAAACGGGCGCTACTGTAATTCCGTAATATTGTGGATAGAATGGCCGAAGAAAGAAAGATACTGGTCATCGAGGATGAGAAAAAGATCGCCGATACCCTGAAGATGGGTCTGGCGGAGAACGGTTTTTATGTGGAAGTGGCTTACGATGGAAAAATAGGACACCAGCTGTTGCTGTCCCGGCCCTTCGACCTGGTCATCCTCGATATCAATCTGCCCGGCATGAACGGGTACGAACTTTGCAAAGCCATCCGTTACCGCAACATGAACATGCTGGTGATCATGTTGACCTCGATGAGTTCGCTAGACGATAAGATCGAGGGCTACGATGCGGGCGCCGACGATTATCTCGTCAAGCCGTTCGAGTTCCGGGAGCTGTTGCTCAAGATCAGGGCGCTGCTCAAACGTACCCCGGGGCAGCCGGTGCCGGTCGGCAATTTCCTTCGCGCCGCCGATCTGGAGATGAATCTCGACAACAAGGAGGTCCATCGAGCGGGGCGCCGGATAAAGCTTACCGCCAAAGAGTTCCAGCTGCTGGAATACCTGATGCGGAATAAGAACAGGGTCGTATCGAGGGCCGATCTCGCCATCAATGTCTGGGACGTCGATTTCAATACCAACACCAACGTCATCGATGTTTATATCAGCTATGTCCGCAATAAGGTCGATAAGGATTTCGAACAAAAGCTTATCCAGACTCATGTCGGCATGGGGTATATCCTGAAAACAATGTCTGGCTGATGCCGGTTAGATCGCGCATAACGCTGTTGTTCACCCTGCTCGTGGTGGGCATATTGACGCTCGTCTGCGCCTCGGTTTATTATTTTTCCTACACGAACCGCATCAAGGACATCCAGACCCGTCTGGCCAACCGGGCCATAACGACGGGCCGCCTGCTGAGCCAGGGCGGCATCTTCGATCAGGCGCTGATCAGGAAGATAGACGCCTCCACCTCGGTCGCCATGAAAGACAAGGTGGTCGAGGCTTACGACAATTTCGACAAACGGATCTACTGGTACAGCGATACGCCCGCCGACACGCTGCGTACCGACAAGCCTATCCTGAACAGAGCGCGGAACAGCAAGGAAAGCATCTATTTTACGCAAGGGAAAAAGGACGCCATCGCTTATTACTATGACGACGAGACCTCCTGTTTCGTGATCATTGCCGCTGCCTATGACGAGGCCGGGAATGAAAAGCTGCGTCACCTGCGCCTGGTGCTTTCGCTGAGCTTCATCGGAGGCATCCTCAGCAGCATCATCGGGGGCTATTTCTTTTCCATCCGGTTGCTGCATCCCCTCCGGCGGATCGCCGACGAGGTAAACGAGATCTCCGCGCGCAACCTGACACGCCGGATCGGTTCCGCCGGCGGTCATCCGAAGGATGAATGGGATTATCTTTCCGACACGCTAAACCGGCTGCTCAACCGGTTGCAGGAAAGTTTCGAGATACAGGGCCGGTTCATCGCCAATGCTTCGCACGAGCTGTCTACACCGCTGACCTCCATCTCGAGCCAGCTGGAAGTGGCCCTGCAGCGCGCCAGGAGTACCGAGGAATACCGGCAGTTCATCCAGTCCGTTTACCAGGATGCCCGGCAGTTGGGCCGGCTGACCCAGACCCTGCTGGAATTCGCGCGCGCATCCGGAACGGCCTCCGGCCTGGAGATCGACCTGATCCGGATCGACGAGATCCTGCTTCGCCTGCCGGGGGATATGACCAAGATCAACCCGCTGTACTCCGTTACCCTCGACTTCGACCGGCTGCCCGAAGCGGAAGAGGAGCTGCTTGTTTTCGGGAATGAGGAGTTGCTGTTCACTGCCATCCGCAATATCGTCTCGAATGCCTGCAAATATTCCGACGACCATCATGCGACCGTTCGGCTGGCGGTAGCATCGAAGGAGATAAGCATCTCCGTCGAGGACCGTGGGAAGGGTATCGGCGAGGAGGAATGGGAAAATATCTTCCAGCCCTTCTATCGCACCGAGGACGGTCATACCGTGCCCGGTTTCGGACTGGGTCTTTCGTTGGCCCGCCGCATTCTTCAGCTGCATAAGGGGGCCGTGACAGTGGACTCGGTCGTCGGCAAGGGGTCGATCTTCTATATCCGGCTGCCGGCGGCTGGTTCGGCGAATTTTTGAGCCGCTGGGTTGCCGGAAATACGCTATTTTTTGGTGTACGAGCGGATTTCCCGCACATTCTAATACAATTCTAATCCGCCTTTAAGTCGGGGTTAATGCCGACGTCCAACCTTGTTGGGTAAAAACAAACGAAAAAATATGCGTATCAAGCACATAGCATTGGTCGGCGCCCTGCCGGTGATGCTGTTCTCCTGCGTCAGCAGCAAAAAATTCAAATCCTTGCAGTCGAAGTACGACAGCCTGAACAACGCCTACGGCAACCTGCAGAACGATCTCAAGAATTGCAATAGCAAGACCGCCTCGCTCACCCAGGACAAATCCAATTGCGATGCCCAGGTAGCCGCGTTGCAAAAGCAGCTGGCTTTCCTGAAAGAAAACAATACCCAGGCTTTGAAGCAGCTGGAAGACATGTCGGTCATCAGCGCTTCGCAGGCCCAGAGCATCCGTCAATCGCTGCAGAACATCGGGGCCAAAGACGCATATATCGAGAGCCTGCAAAATGCGCTGGCGCATAAGGACTCGCTCAACATGGCGCTCGTCAACAACCTGAAAGGCGCCATCGGCGATCTGAACGACAAGGATATCAATGTCAAGGTCGATAAGGGTGTCGTATATGTCGACATTTCCGACAAGCTGCTCTTCGCCAGCGGTAAATACGAAGTCACCAAACGTGCGCAGGAAGTGCTGGGCAAGGTGGCCCAGGTGCTGAAGGCGCAGCCCGATATCGAATTCATGGTGGAAGGCCATACGGATAATGTCCCCTTCCGCCGGGGGCTGTTGCTCGATAACTGGGACCTCAGCGTGAAACGCGCCACCGCCGTCGTACGCATCCTTCAGCATAAATATGGTCTTGAACCCGCTAAAATGGCTGCCGCCGGCCGCGGTGAATATATGCCGGTCGCCGGCAACGATACGGCAGAAGGCCGCCAGCTGAACCGCCGCACGAGGATCGTTATCCTGCCGCAACTGGACCAGTTCTTCAAATTACTCGAACATAAATAAACGCTGTCTGTCTGCAGGTTGGTTTGCCTGATCCGTACACAAGAAGCCCCGCCGCCTGGCGGGGCTTTGATTTTGGGGCAGGCGGTGTATGGCGGGGCCTCAATTTACAAGATACATGCGCGTGGCGGAGTTGATGTATTCGGTCGGGTCGAAAGCGCCGTCGAAAGTGTCGTCCAGTGCGTTCAGCTTCACTTCGAGCTCCTGCACCTTGAGCCCGATCTCGGGATCGTTGCGGTATTTGGCGACGAGCTGGCTGTATTTGGAAAGAATGCCGCGGATATCGAAGGTCAGATCGCCGAACCGCAGCTTCAGCGACTGCACGTCCATCAGCTCGTAATAGATGGGCTGTTTCCAGTTCTTGGCATCCGCGGTCTTCCGGTCGGTGACCAGCGAAGATGCTTCTTTCCGCAGTGCGGTAAGGAACTGGTAACGTTTGTCCGCATCGGTTTCCTTATTGAACCGTTGCTGGTATTGGGCGACCGGCACCTTCAACAGCGCGAGGTTTTGATTGAGGATGGTATCGTAATGGATCTGCAGCTTCTCCAGTTCCTTCGTTACGATCTCCCACTGTTGCCCGATGAGGTCCTTGTCATAATCGAACTGGCTCAGTTTGGCCGTGAGCAGGAACATTTTCTGGCTTTGGTCCCTCAGCTCTTTTTTCCTCGCGCCCAGCGAATTGATATAGGAATCGATGCCCAGGAACAGGGCCTGCGAGACCGGGCCCGCGATCGGCGTGGCGGCAGAGAGGTTGCCGGTGATCTGCACCATATCGTTTAGTACGTTCAATGCCGGTTCCTTGTCTTTTTCTTTCTGGATGTAAGCATAGAATTTCTTGTACCAGTCCTGGTAGCCCGGATATTTCATCGGGTCGGACGTCTCGTTCAGCGTCGAGAAAAAGCTTTTCGCGGCATTGAAAAGCATCAGCGGCTTGATCTCCTTATCCATCGAAACGAGATTGATGATCGCGGACTGGTAATTAGCCTGGTAAACATTAAGTTCGTTCTGTTCGATGGCCTGCTGTTTGGTCTCGAGGGCCTGTACGCGCAGCAGGAGTTTGTCCGCCTTCTCGCGGGCGTCCCTCGATGCCGCGATCTCCCTGTCGAGGCTGTCCACTTTGCTGTCTAGCCTGGAGAGGGTTTGGTCGATGTTTTTAGTCTTTTTGTCGAGGTTATCCTGGATGTCGTTGAGAACTTTGTTGCGGATATCCTTATCGGAGGAGAGGGAAGTGGTGTCGGGCGTCTTGATCGGAGCCGATGTCGTGGTCTGCGCGAAAGGGGAGCCCAAATAAAAAATGCCGGACAGGATCAAAGCGAATTTTTTCAAGTGATTGGAAATTTTGGGTTGGTGCTAAATTAGCCTTCCCACCCTGAAAATTTGCATTAGAATGCGATTAGAATCGTAAAAATACGATGAAAATCGAGGGTCTTTGCTCTTTTTTAACAAGCCCTTTGAATGTAGCTTTGATCCATCCAATACCAATGAAATCCTGTATCACAACATCCTGAAAAACCGAAACGGCTTAGATTTTCCAATCGAAAGCGTTAAAATTCAATCTCTCTTGAAAAGCCCCTGACTAAAACTTGGGGGTTTTTTCGTAGGACGAATACGGAGCGAGGGACGAAGCTCCGACGATGTTCCGAGCGGCAAGGATCGATCGTCAGAAATATCCTACTTTAGCCGTCCAATGATTAAAATACTCGCTACCTCGGCGCTACTCTGCGTCTTACTCCCGACCGCATTCGCTCAGCAACAATATAACAGCCTCGCCGAAGCGTTGCAGACCGGTTTCCGGCTTCGTGGCAGAGCGGCACCGCGCAGCGTCAACTGGATCGACGATGGGAACCGGTATTCTTTTGAAAATTCGGGCGACATCCTGGTGATGGATCCCAAAACGCTGGAAGAGAAAACCATCTTCACTGCCAATGGTTTGACTTTCCCAGGCACGACGACCCCGTTCAAATACGAGTCGTTCCAATGGTCGCAGGATTCGAAACACCTCGTTTTCCGCACCAATTTCCGGCATATCTACAGGAATTCGGGTATATCAGACTATTATATTTACGACACCGACGGTCATGGATTGAGGCAGGCGGCAAAAGATGCCCGCTCGGCTCAGCTAAGTTCGGACGGATCTTCCGTAGGGATCGAACGGAACGGCAACCTGTTCGTCTATGACTTTGCGGCGGATAAAGAACGGCAGTTGACCGACGACAACACCTCCGATACCGGTATTTTCAACGGGCACTACGATTGGGTATACGAAGAGGAGTTCGGTCAGGGTCAGGCGTGGAACTGGTCGAAGGACAGCCGTTATATTGCGTTCTGGCAGTTCGACGAGCGCCATGTGCCCATTTTCCAGATGACGAATTTCGAAGGAATGCATCCTGAACAGGTGCGGATCCCCATACCGCAGCCGGGCGACCCCAATCCGAAAGTGCGCATAGGCGTCATCGATATTCACACCGGAAATAAGGTCTGGCTAACGCCCGACGAAACGGGGGACTATTACATTCCGCGGATCTATTGGACAAGCGATCCCGACGTGCTGGCGCTGATGACCCTGAACCGCGCGCAGGATCACATGAAGCTGTATTTCTTCAACATAAAGACGGGTGAACATCGCGTCGTGCTGGAAGAAAAGAATGACACCTGGATATCCGTTTTCGATTTTTACACCGAGGTGGGCGATATGGTCTATTTCCCGGAAAACACGAGGGATTTTTTCTGGGTATCCGACCGTTCGGGCTATTATCATATCTATCGCTATAATTATGCGGGCAAACTGATCGACCAGGTCACCGCCGGCAAATGGGATATCATCAAAGTCACCGGCATCAACCCGAAAACGAAGACCATCTACTATCTGTCGGCAGAAGCATCTCCGCTGCAACAGCAACTCTACAGTATCCGATTCGATGGCAGCGGTAAGAAGCGGCTGACGCAGGCCGCGGGTTCGCGGCGGATCGATATGTCCCCGAATACGTCTTACTATATCGAAGAATTCAGCAACAATACCACGCCCGTCCAGACGGGGTTATACGACGCGCAGGGCCGGCTGCTCAAGATGCTGGAAGACAACCATGGCGTCACCGAGTTCATCCAGGTCCACGCCTATTCCCCGCAGCAGATGTTCCGCTTCCGGACCACCGACAGTATCGATATAGACGGATATATGATCAAGCCCTTTCATTTCGACTCTACCAAGCGGTACCCGGTCGTCATGGAAGTGTATGGCGGCCCTGAATCGCATGAAGTATCCGACCGGTTCGCGACCGACGGTTTTCAGCAATGGCTGGCACAGAATGGCTATATCGTCGTCAATATCAACAACCGCGGCGTCGCCGATTATGGCAGCGCGTTCATGAAGATCGTCTACCGGCAACTGGGTAAATGGGAAAGCCATGATTTCGTCGAAGCGGCGCGCTATCTCGCGACGCTGCCCTATGTCGATGGAGCCAATATGGCGATCATGGGCACAAGCTATGGCGGTTATGCCACCACGTATACCTTGCTGACGCATCCGGGTGTTTTCAAGGTCGGCATCGCCAATTCCCCGGTCACCGACTGGCGGTTGTACGACGATGTGTATACCGAGCGATATATGGGATTGTTGCCGGATAATGCGGAGGGGTATAAAAAAAGCTCCGATATGAACTATGCGGCCAACCTGAAGGACCACCTGCTCCTGATCCATTCCATGAGCGACGACAACGTCCATCCTGCGAACACTATGCAGCTGCTGACGGCCCTGACCAATGCCGGGAAGGACGCCGATCTGCGGCTCTATCCGCCGGGGGCGCATGGGGCCGCTTATAACTGGCAAAGCTATCTGCTGATCAGCAACGTGAGCTATGAGTTCCTGGAACGTTATTTAAAACATTGACAGCGCCTTCATTTCCGCCCCTGCGCCAGATGCGGGGGACCGGGTCCGGGGCCGCTCATGCCATCGGCCTCGCCGGGTTTGCCGCATTGACCATCGCCGGCGGCACGCGTTTTTTCGACGCCTGCTCATATGCGTAAGCCATACCGATCAATGCCGGCTCCGTATAGGCCGTCCCAACGAAGGAAAGACCTACGGGCAGATCGAAGACCAGCCCCATTGGAACGGTGATATGCGGGTAACCTGCTATCGCCGCCGGTCCGGAGTACGAGCGACCCGTTCCGTAGTCGCCTGCGACCAGGTCGATACAGCAGGCCGGGCCACTGGTGGGCGCGACGATCGCATCCAACCGGTTTTGTTTCATCAGATCGTCGATGATCGTTCGCGCCGTCAGTAACTTTTTGAGTGCATCGGTATATTCCTGGCTGTTCAGGTCACCTCTCGCCTCGCTTCTTTCCAGCGTTTCCTGTTTGAAAAAGGGCATCGCTCGTTTCTCGTTTTGTTTATTGAAGGCGATGACATCGGCAAGCGATTTGACAGCGGCGCCGGCAGTGGAAAGATAAGCGTTGAGACCGTGTTTGAACTCGTACTGGAGGACGATGCCTTCAACCGAATTGGGGTCGGAGAGCAGCCGTTGCAGCTCGATCTCGACGACATTGGCGCCCTGGGCTTTCAGCAGGGCAATGGCATCCTGGAACAGGGCGACGACGCCTTCATGACCCGTCAATGCCGCTTTTTCGATGCCGATGGTTTTCCCCTTCAGATTGCCCGCGTCGAAACAGCTGTTATAGTCCGGCCGCGTCTTGCCCTGGCTTTCGTCGGTGACCGTATCTTCGGGATCGAAGCCCTGCAGTGAGGCGAGCAAAAGGGCTGCGTCCTTCACCGTCCTTGCCATGGGTCCCGCCGTGTCCTGCGTCGATGAAATGGGAATGATCCCGCTGCGGCTGAGCAGACCGACCGTGGGTTTGATGCCGACGATGCCATTGATGGAGGAAGGCGACACGACCGAGCCGTTTGTTTCCGTACCGATGGCCACTGCACAGAGATTGGCCGATACCGCGGAGCCCGACCCCGCGCTGGAGCCGGAAGGATTGCGATCGAGGAAATAAGGATTTTTTGTCTGGCCCCCGCGGCTGCTCCATCCGCTGGTCGAGCGGCTCGACCGGAAATTGGCCCATTCGCTAAGGTTTGTCTTGCCAAGCAGCACCGCTCCCGAGGCCCGCAGTTTTGCGATGATGAACGCGTCTTTGGCGGCGTGGTGGCCTTCGAGCGCCAGCGATCCGGCGGTGGTTTGCATCTTGTCGCCACAGTCGATATTGTCTTTGATCAGCACCGGGATGCCGTGTAGCGGGCCTCTAATCTTGCCGGCCTTTCTTTCCGCGTCCATGGCCCCGGCGATGGACAGGGCATCGGGATTGAGCTCGATGACGGCATTGAGCGCGGGACCCTTTTTATCGATGGCCCCGATGCGCTTGAGATACTGTTTGGTGATGGATTGCGACGTGTGTTGCCCGTTTTGCATCATTTGCTGCAGCTGGTCGATGGTCGCCTCGAGCAGGGGGAATTCGGCAGCATCCGGCGACGCCGGCTGTTCCGCCGGTCGATTTTTAGCTCCATCCAAAGAGGATAATGAAGACAGGCTGAGTCCGGCTAACGAGCCGTTCCGGAGGAATTTGCGGCGATCCATAAGCAGAAGTTTAGAATTTCGCGTTGAAAATAAGAAAAAAAATGGCCCCCGCCCGAATCGGATCTATATCATTTCCAGCCGATCAGCTCCATCACGATATCCTTGTAGTTTGACCCAATGGGGATCGTCACCTTGCCGAGCTCGATGGAGTTGCCGTAGATGGAGCGGATATGGCGGACAGCGACCAGCCAGCTGCGGTGGACGCGGATGAATTGCCGGGCAGGCAGCATGCCCTCCATTTCGTTCATGGTCTGATGGGTTACCAGCGTGAAATCGGGGGTGACGATCTTCAGGTAGTCCTTCATCCCCTGGATGTAGAGGATCTCGGAAAAATTGACGCGGAAGAATTTACTGTTGGATTTGATGAAGATGTGGTCGCCGAGGGGCCCGGCGCCGGCGGAGGAATAGAGCCTGCCGTCGAGGATCTTGTTCACAGCCTTTGCGAAACGTTCGAACGAGATGGGTTTCAGCAGATAGTCGATCACATTGAACTCATAGCTTTCGAGCGCGTGTTCGGCATATGCGGTGGTAAGTATTACCAGGGGTGGCTGGGACAGACTGCGAAGGAGGTTCAGTCCACTCATACCAGGCAGGCGGATGTCGAGGAACAGGACATCCACGTCGCGTCGGTCCAGCGCGTCCTTCGCCTCCGGCGCGGTGCGGTAAACGCCTACCAGCTCCATGTCCGGGATGCGGGCCAGGTGGCTCCGGATGACATCCTGGGCCAGCGTTTCATCCTCTACGATGATGCATTTCAACAAGCAGCGACGGTTTTTAAGATTAACGATACGGTGAACGTACTCTTGTTCAAAATTACGTCTAAGGTATGAGAATCCGGGTAGAGGCTTTCCAGCCGCTCACGCGCATTGCGTAACCGCAGCCTGCTGGTCCGTGTCTCGTCTTTTTCGGTCTGGATGATGTCCAGATCGTAGGAAGCCGGATACAGCAGCTCGAGCAGGCTCCGGCTGTGGGTGATGCCCATTCCATTGATGCGTCTGGCCTGCATCTCGAGCTCGGTATTGGTGCTGTTGAGGACATTCAGGGTCAGCTGACCGCTGCCCACCCGCAAGGTAATATAAATGAATGGCTCGTCGAAGGTGTGGTCCATCGCGTGTTTGAAACCGTTCTCCACAAAGGAAATAAAGAGGAACGGCTCGATCATGATCCCCATTGTCATGCCTTCCACCGTGAACCGGATATCGGCCTTATGACGCGTTTTCTCGATCTCTATATAATTGCGGATGAACTCGATCTCCTTGTCCAGCGGGATCTTTTCCTCGTTGCATTCATAGATCAGATAGCGCATGATATCCGCCAGGCGCACCACCATTTCGGGCGTCTGCTCCGATTTCTGCATGCTCATGGAATAGATGCTGTTCAGCGTATTGAACAGGAAATGGGGATTCAATTGCGCCCTGAGATACCGGAGCCGGAAAAAAGTATTGTCTTTTTTCATCGCCTCCACTGCATCCTTTTCATCGTCCGCCTTCCGGATATAGAAGATGGCGATAGAAAACGCCATATTGAACAGCGTCCACCAGCATTCCCGGACCATTGTCATGGGGCGCAGGCTGAAATAGAACCGTTGCCCGATGGACAGCGGGAACTTCAGCAAAACAGAATAGATGGCCAGCAGGAACACCTGGATGGTCAGAAATGAAAGGATGGTGAGCAGGATTGCAAATATCCGGCGACCGGCGACCGTCAGCGCCTGACCCATGATGCGGGAATAGATGATATAAGCGGGGAACACCATCAGGCTGACGAACAGCAGCGCCGTCCAGGCAGAGGGTGAGGTAACGAAAACTGTCACGGCATTGGTCACCGGCTGGACCAGCAGCAGCAATATCCAATAGAATATCTCCGCTTTCGGGGCGCGTTTTCGGGGTCTGTCGTTATCGTATTCCATGGTGGGGTCAATTAAGGTCCTATAAATCTACCCAAACCAGCACCTGAATCGAAAAGATTTCGACTAATTCGGGCACAGGTTCGATGAATACCACTTTTTACTATTTTTGGCGCCGCAATACAAACAAACTTCGACACTATGGCCACCACCAAGATCACCGTCAAAAGCAATGGCTCACTCAAACTGGAAGGCGATTTCGAGGTCGTCGACGGCAATGGAACGCCCTACGGCCTGGGAGGAAGGGAAATAATCAGCATCTGCCGTTGCGGCCTCTCCAAAAACAAACCGTTCTGCGACGGCAGCCACAAAGGCCATTTCGAGCACGATGCCACGGCCTTCGATCTGCCGCCCAGGCAGCCTCAGCCATAAAGAAAGGGCAAGCCCCGTTCCGGCCGGTTTTGAATAGCATGTCCGCGAATGGGATTAGCTCTAGCTGAGCGGTTCGTGGGGGGCGGTATGGCAGCCATTTCTTAAACTAAGTTAATGGTCCCGGCCTGGAAAGCGGCGTAACTTTGGGATGTATGAAAAACAAGATATCGGGCATACATCATATCACCGCCATTGCGGGTAATGCCCAAAGCAACTACGATTTTTATACCAGGGTCCTGGGACTCCGTTTGGTGAAGCGTACGGTGAATTTCGACGATCCGGGCACATATCATTTTTATTATGGGAATGAGACCGGTACGCCGGGCACGATACTCACGTTCTTCCCCTGGGAAGGTATCGCGGGAGGCCGATCCGGCACAGGCATGGTTACCGATGTCGGCTATTCCGTACCCGCCGGCAGCCTGGAGTTCTGGCAGGAACGTTTCCGGCAGCACGGTGTCCAGCAAGGGCCGGTGGCCGAAAGGATGGGGGAGACCTATCTTCCCTTTGCCGATCCAGACGGATTGAACATCAGCCTGATCGTTTCAAAGACGCCAGACGATCGCGCCCCCTGGGCGACCTCCGAAGTCGGCCCCGATGCGGCTACGAAGGGTTTTCACAGCGTGACCCTTACGCTGCGAAGCGTGGCGCCGACGGCAGAGATCCTGACGGAACTATTCGGGTATACGCTGAAGGAACAGGAAGGCAACCGTTACCGCTTCATTACCGACGCCAATCCCACAGCAGCGATCGTGGATATCGTCGAAACACCGGATCAGCATCGCGGGTTCAACGGCAGCGGGACCAATCACCACGTCGCCTTCCGCGTGCCCGACGAAGCGACCCAGCAGGAATATCAAGAAAAGATACTCCGGAAGGGACTGCATATCACCCCGAAGATCGACCGCGATTATTTCTTCTCGGTGTATTTCCGCGAGCCCGGCGGCGTTTTGTTCGAGATCGCTACGGACAATCCCGGCTTTACTGTGGATGAACCCGCGAACGAATTGGGCGGCCATCTCAAGTTGCCGATCCAGTATGAACCCATGCGGGCCAGGATCGAAAAAACCCTGCCGGCCCTTCACGTTTAATTTTGCGCGCTGTTCATTTTTAACAAACCGATCATGCATACTTTGCAATATATCACCGCGGGCAAGGACATAGTAACGGCCGACAAAGCGCTGATCCTGGTTCACGGGCGGGGTGGTTCAGCGGAGGATATCCTTTCGCTTGCCGATGCCCTTCCGGTCGATGATTATGCGTTGTTCGCACCGAAAGCAGCCGCGCATTCCTGGTATCCTTATTCCTTTATGGCGCCGGTGTCGGGCAATGAGCCCTGGCTAAGCAGCGCCCTGGGAGTCCTGACGCACCTGACCGCCCTTGTCCATGCGAACGGCATTACTGCCGAACAGACCTGGTTCCTCGGTTTTTCGCAGGGAGCATGCCTGATGCTGGAATATCTCGCGCGCAACGGGATGCGATATGGCGGCGCGGCTGCATTCACGGGGGGATTGATCGGAGACCGGATCTACCCGCAACATTATAAAGGCGATTTTGCCGGCACTCCTATTTTTATCGGGACCGCCGACCCCGATCCGCATGTGCCCGTGCAGCGTGTGTACGACACCGTTGCTATCCTGAAGGGAATGAATGCCGCCGTTACGGAGAAGGTCTATCCCGGCATGGGGCATACGATATCGGCCGATGAATTGCGCCTGGCCAGCCTTCTTGTGCTGGGTAGGGAATTGCCCGCCTGAGCCCGACGGTAGCCTGCCCCGGCCGCGTTACCGGGGAGTAGGGTTTGGCGTTGCGTGGCGTGCTCAGTGTTTCCTGTACATCGCCGACCGGATCTTGCTGAGGAACTCGGGGGACACCCCGATATAGCGGGCGATCTGGTGTTGCGGAACCCGCTGGGCCACCTGCGGGTATTTTTCGAGGAACTGGCGATAACGTTCTTCCGCCGTTTGAGAGACCGAAGCATAGAAACGTTGTTGGAGAACGCCCAGCGCCCGCTGCAGCAGCAGCCGGAACATCCGTTCGAAGGCGGGTATCTTTTCGAACAGCAGGGTCTTGCCCGCATGATCGATCGTCAGCAGATTGCTATCTTCCAGCGTCTCGATAAAGAGATTCGAGGGCGTCCGTTCGGAGAAGCTGATGATATCGCTGACCCACCATTCCTCCACCGCGAACAGCAGGATCGTTTCGACGCCTTCCTTATCGAGATAATAGGTACGGATACAACCCTTGAGGATGAACGCCTCGAAATCGCAGACCTCGCCTTCCTTGAGCAAAAATTGTTTTTTTCGAAAGTTGCGGTGCCGGAGTAAGGAATGGAAGAAATCCCATTCGTCCCCCGTCAGGGTGATGTATTTGGATACAAACTGATCGATCTCGGTGAACATTCCGCAAATTACGTAACTTCATCACATGAATGTGTTGCTCTTCAACGGTTGCAGCGACCCGCGTCCGGAATCCACCGGCCGCAGGATATCCGGCTACCTGCACCGCCAGCTGACCGACAAAGGCTATTCCGTTACCCAGACGAATGTCTGCGATGCAAAGATCCCCTTCTTCGAATTGCGTCAGCCTCACCCGGTGGCGGCGGTAGAAGAGATGGTGGAGAAATTCCTTCGATCCGACCTACAGGTGTGGCTGACCCCGCTGTATCATGGCGGCATGACCGGCGCCATGAAGAACTGTCTCGACTGGCTGGAGCTGACGTCCCGGCTGGAAAGGCCTTACCTGACCGATAAAGTGGTGGGTCTCGTTTGCTGGGCCGACGGCGGGCAGGCCATGCAGGGCATCAATGCCATGGATGCTGTAGCCAAGGCGCTCCGGGCCTGGGTCATCCCCTATACGGTGCCGCTGGTCAAGAACCTGCTGTATACGGACAGCCATCGTCACGAGTTGTCGGACGAGCATACGCGCAAACTGGACAGGCTGCTTGGTTTGTTGGGCAATGCGCGGCAATCCCTTGCTATTCCCGCTAACGATTAATTCTGCATACCATGAGAAAGTTCCTTCTTCCCGCGCTAATCTTTTTTGGCCTGTCCGGCGATGCCCAACAACTGCACAGCCGATGGGACGAGCTTACGGCCAGCGACTGGCCCAGGGCGCTTGCCGCTTCCAATCGTACCTGCATCCTGCCCATCGGGATACTCGAGAAACATGGACCGCATGTGCCCATCGGCAGCGATCTGATCCAGGTCAGGGAATGGGCGGCCCGGGCGACGAAAAAAGAATATGCCGTCGTTTTCCCCGATTATTTTTACGGGCAGATCAATGAGGCTCGTCACGTGCCCGGCTCTTTTGCGCTGCCCGAACGGGTAGTCTGGGATCTCCTCGAGGCCACCTGCGACGAGATCGCGCGTAACGGCTTCGACAAGATCGTCATCATCAACGGCCATGGCGGCAACCCGGAGCTGATCCGCTATTTTATCCAGACCCGGCTGGAAAAACGGCGCAACTATGCCGTGTATTTCTTCGAATCCAGCTCGGATTCCGCTTACAGACGCCAACTGGCGGCCGTGCATAGATCGGACCCCGCGGGCGATCAGCATGCGGGCGAGCGGGAGACCTCCTCGATCCTCTACCTGCGGCCCGACCTGGTGGAAATGGACAGCGCCAGGAACGAATCCGGCGCCAACCAGCACCGGCTGAGCATCCCCAATGTCTATACCGCCATCTGGTGGTATGCCGACTTCCCCAACCACTATGCCGGGGACGGAAGTAAGGCCACGCGCGCCGAAGGCGAGCTGATCACCGAACACACGATCTCCCAGCTGGTCGAAGCGTTGCGTGCCATAAAAGCCGACGTCAAAACGCTCCAGCTGCAAAAGGAGTATTTCGACAAAGTACGCACCGAACCATGATCGGCGCGACCCAAAATGCCGCTGGTCCCGGCTCCAGCCTTAAACCCGTGGCCTCATGCTGATCAGCAGTGACTGGGGGACCTCTTCTTTCCGGCTGCGGGCGGTGGAATATCCATCCGGCAAGGTCCTGGGATCGGTCCAAACCGACTACGGAATAACGGCCGCCTTTTCCGACTGGCAGCGCAGCGAGCTTCCCGAACAGCAACGCGCCGGTTTTTACCGAAGCATCCTGTACAGAGCGATCGACGATCTCCAGCTGCAGCATGCGCTGGACCTCCATGGAGCGCCGGTCCTGCTTTCGGGAATGGTCTCTTCTTCGCTCGGCATCCAGGAACTGCCCTATCATCCGCTGCCTTTCGATGTATCCGGCGCCGATCTGCAACCGGCCCTGCTTCCTGCTATGATGGACTTCCCGCATACCATCCTGCTCGTGCCTGGCATTCGTTCACACGACGACGTTATACGCGGCGAAGAGACCCAGCTCATTGGCTGCCGGCCCATGGTCGAACAGGAAGAGCGTGTTTTCATCTTCCCGGGAACACATTCCAAACATATCACCGTCCGCGACGGCAAGGCCGTTGCTTTTACGAGCTACATGACCGGGGAGATCTTCCACCTGCTGGCGCGCAAAAGCCTGCTTTCCGTATCGGTCGCCAGACCTGCTTCATCCGTCCTGACGATCGCGTTCTATGCGGGCATCGATGAAGCGCGCGCGGCGTCGATCCTTCGCGGCGCCTTTACCGTCCGGACCAACCAGCTTTTCAAACGGCTGTCCAAAGAGAACAATTACCAATATCTCAGCGGTCTGCTCATCGGGGAGGAACTGAAGGCGCTAGGGCATCGTCCGATCACGCTCGTCTCGTCCGGTTCGCTGCTGTCCTCTTATCAGGCCGCCCTGCAATACCTCGGCATGCCGCCGGTACAGACCATCGACGCGGACAGCGCGCTCATCCGGGGGCATGGGATACTTTGGGAAAGGTGGATGGCCCACCTGGCAGTCGCCAAAAATCAGTAAATTTGCAATAAACCGAGGGTATATGGAAACAAGTGAAAAAAGGTCCTTCGCCGACATCATCCATGGCAATCGGCCGGTGCTCGTGGATTTCTCCGCAGAGTGGTGCGGTCCCTGCCAGATGATGCCGCCGATACTAAAGGAAGTAAAGGACAAGATGGGCGAAAGCGTGACGATCCTGAAAATGGACATCGATCGTAACCCGGCCGTCGCCTCGCAATACGGGATCCAAAGCGTTCCGACCCTGATCGTCTTCTGCGACGGGCAGGTCAAATGGCGGCGGAGCGGCGTTACCCGTGCGGATCAGCTGAAGAGTGTGCTCGACGGGATCCTTCAAAAAGGTTGAATTCATCGCGTATGCAAAAAATGATTTTATTAGTTGCCCTGCTGACGGCAACTGCCGTTATCCACGCGCAGGAACCCGCGCTTTCCCCGGTGCTGGCCGGCTATTTCAACGTCAAGGATGCCCTGGTGAAGGACGACGTCAAAGCCGCATCGGCTGCCGCGGGAAAATTGCTCACCACCATCAACGGAGTGAATCTATCCGCTCTTCCTTTGAAGGATCACGAGGCGTTCACGGCCATGCAGAATAAGCTGGCATTCGATGCGCGGCATATCTCCGAGTCTACCGATCTTCTGCATCAGCGGGAGCATTTCGAGAGCCTTTCGGCGAATATCATCACACTGGCCAAACAGACTCATTTATCGCAACAGCCCATTTACGAAGACTATTGCCCGATGAAAAAGGCGTATTGGCTCAGCAGTGAAGCCGCCATCCGGAATCCTTATTACGGCGGCCACATGCCCACCTGCGGTAAGATCACCCACACTCTGAAACCCTAGCGTCGGTGACCTCGAAAGCCCCTTTTCTTTGCTGGCTGTCGCTCTGGACGGTTTTACACGCGCACGCGCAGGAGCGCCCGCATACGGTCGTTTATCACCTGTATATCAGCGATACGGTCGTCACCTACACCGGGCATCCCCGCCATGCGATCGCCGTCAATGGCCGGCTGCCGGGCCCTACGCTCGAGTTTACCGAGGGCGATACCGCCGAGGTCTATATCCACAATGAAATGATGATGGAAACCTCCATTCACTGGCATGGCATCATCGTTCCCAACCAGTACGATGGCGTATCTTATCTTACCGCGCCGCCCATAGGGCCGATGCAGACCTATGTGGCGAAGTTCCCGATCGTTCAGAACGGCACCTACTGGTATCACTCGCACACCATGTTGCAGGAGCAGATCGGACTGTACGGAGCGATCGTGATTCACAAACGGGGGGATGCAACGAAGGGGGACGCGGCCGACGCGTCGGGGGTCAAAAAGCCGACCCGCCGGATGTCCGAAGAGGTCGTCCTGGTCGGCGACTGGACCGATGAAAAGCCTTATGAGGTTCAACGCAGGCTGCATTATGCGACCGACTGGTATGCCATCCGGAAAGGAAGCATGCAGGACTATGCCGCGGCGATCGGGGCGGGACGTCTTCATACCAAGCTGACCAGCGAATGGAAGCGGATGCTGCCGATGGATGTCAGCGACGTGTATTACAACCGGTTCCTGGTCAACGGCCAGGTGGAGCAGCAGCGCCCCGGATACAAACCCGGCGAAAAGGTCCGTCTCCGCGTTATCGATGGCGGCTCGTCCACCTATTTCTGGCTGCAGTATGCCGGGGGGAAGATGACCGTGGTTGCCAGCGATGGAAAGGACGTTGAGCCCGTCGAGGTCGACCGGTTGATCATCGGCGTATCGGAGACCTACGATATCCTGGTGACGGTACCGGAAACGGGCAGCTGTGAATTCCGGGCTACCTCCGAAGACCGGGCCGGATCCGCCTCGCTCTGGCTGGGGGAAGGGGTCAAAAAAACGCTTACGCCGTTGCCACCCTTGCGCTACTTCGAAGGCATGGCGATGATGAACGGGATGATGAAGGGCAACGGCGAGATGAAGAAGGATATGGATATGGCCATGAGCAACCAGACGATGGATATGAATGCAGTGATGTATGGCGAAACGGGCGGCACGACGCTGAATTACGGAATGCTTCGTTCCCCGGTGCGAACGATCCTGCCGGCGGCGCCGACTCAGGAGTTCCACTTCAACCTGACGGGGAACATGAACCGCTATGTCTGGACGATCAATAACAGGACCGTCTCGGAATCGGACAAGATACTCATCCGTCATGGCGAGAACGTCCGTATCATCCTTTACAATGGAACGATGATGCGTCATCCGATGCATCTGCACGGTCATTTTTTCCGTCTCCTGAACGGACAGGGTGACTATGCACCGCTGAAAGAAGTGGTGGACATCCTGCCGATGGAGACCGATACGCTCGAATTTGCCGCGACCGAAAGCGGGGACTGGTTCTTTCATTGTCATATCCTCTATCACATGATGAGCGGGATGGGCCGCATCTTTCACTATGAAGGCTCTCCTGCTCCGCCGGGTATCGCGGACCCCGCGCGGGCCCTGAAGAAGCTGTATAGCGATGACCGGGAGATACGCCCGATGGCGCGCGTGGGATTGGAAAGCAACGGCAGCGATGGGGAGTTCATGCTGGCCAATACGCGTTACCGGCTTCAAACGGAGTGGCGGGTGGGTACCGATCAGCGGAAAGGTTATGAGAGCGAGACCCATTTTGGGCGGTACCTGGGTGAAATGCAATACTGGCTGCCTTACGTCGGTTGGGATTTCCGGTACCGGGACATCGCCGGGAACGAGAAAAATCTTTTCGGCCAGACGGATACCAAGAATCACCGGAGCGTGTTCTGCGCGGGCGTACAATATACACTGCCCATGCTGATCATTGCAGATATGCGGATCGATATGCGCGGCAATCTGCGTTTGCAGCTGGACCGCGAGGATATACCCGTCACCAGCCGTCTTCGCCTGAGCTTCATGGTCAATACCGACCAGGAATACATGGCCGGCTTTCGCTATGTACTGACGAAATACATCGGGATGTCGACACATTATGACAGCGACATGGGCCTTGGCGCGGGGGTCACGGTCAATTATTGAGTATCCCAAACCGGTGCAAGCATTCCCCAACGGTCACATTTTGCTACAGTTCGGCAGGCGTCCCAAGAAGTACAGCTTCTTTTTTTTGGCCGTCAGGCAGGGGTGAATTGCTCCTGACCTGGCACCGCCGGCTTATGCCATATCCGAATTCCGGTCGTTCATATCCCCAGTTCCACCGCTGATACTCCCTAACGTTTCATTAACAACCTCTTTTCTAATCTTGCAAGTATAATGGCCACTCATGCTAATTCGAACGACCATCGCCATCACGCTGCTGATCATGCCCGTCGTGCTTAATGCGCAGACGGGGGAGAAGGGGGGAAAGACCCAGACCGGAGGAAGAGAGGGAAGGGCCCAGACGGGTCCACCAGGGGGAAAGGCCCAGCCTCGTCATACCGTCAGCGGCACGATCCGTGACTCTGCATCGGGGGAAACCCTTATCGGAGCGAGCGTGCTCCTGATCGAGCAGCCGCAAAGCGCGGTGTTGAGCAACGACTACGGTTTCTATTCGGTCAATGCAGGCGCGGGGAACTATCATCTCCTCATCACATTTGCCGGCTATCGCAGCGATACGATCCCCGTGTCGCTCGACAGGGATATCGTCCTGCCCGTGCAGCTAAGCGCCGCCGGCGCAACCTTGCAGGAAGTGGTGGTGACAGGCAATAAACACGACAACAATGTCTCGCGGCCGCTGATGGGCGTACAAAAGCTGTCGGTCACCGAAATCAGGGATATCCCGGTCATTTTCGGTGAAAAGGATATCCTGAAGACGATCCAGCTCCTGCCTGGCGTACAATCCGCCGGAGACGGGAACAGCGGTTTCTATGTCCGCGGCGGAACGATCGACCAGAACCTGATCCTGCTGGATGGGGCGACGGTCTATGACCCGTCTCATCTGCTGGGGTTCTTCTCCGTTTTCAATTCGGATGCGGTCAAGGACGTCACCCTGTACAAGGGCGCTATCCCCGCCGAATATGGGGGACGGTTGTCCTCCGTTCTCGACGTGCGCATGAACGACGGCAATACAAAGGACTTTTCCGCAAGCGGGGGTGTCGGGTCGATCGATTCGCGTCTGACGGTCGAGGGGCCGATCCTTAAAGACGATGGCTCTTTTATCATCAGCGGCCGGCGGACCTATGCGGATCTTTTTCTCAAGTTGTCCAAAGACACCAACACGAACCGCAACAGCCTTTATTTTTATGATCTGAACGTCAAAGCCAATTATCGGCTCGGCGCAAAAGACCATCTTTATTTGTCCGGCTATTTTGGCCAGGACCACCTCGGCATCAGCAACAGCTTCGATCTTACCTATGGCAATGCGACGGGAACGCTGCGGTGGAACCATATCCTCGGCAGCCGCCTGTTCTCCAACACGTCGCTCATCTACAGCAAATACAGCTATACCATTGGCATCAGCTCGGGGAACAACGATATCGGTATCGACAGCTATATCCGGGACCTTCATTTCAAGGAAGACATGGAATATTATATGGGTTCGGGGAATAAATTGAATTTCGGCGTGGACATCATCGATCATGCCATCTCGCCCGGTGTGATACAGGCGTCGCAAAGCAGCAATTTCAATTCGCTGCATATCCCGGACAAACACTCGCTGGAAAGCGCGATCTATATCAACCACGACTGGTCGCCGACCGGAAAGGTCAACCTCGATTATGGTCTTCGTGCGGAATTGTTCACGGTCCTCGGGCCGGGGACCTTTTATACGTACGACTCCACCGGCAACGCCGTCGACTCGAGCGTCTACGGGTCGGGCAAAACGGTGATCAATTATTTCGATCTCGAGCCACGATTCTCGATGAGCTACCGGCTGACGGACAACAGCTCGGTCAAGCTGGCCTATGCCCGCATGACACAAAATCTTCACCTCCTGTCCAACAGCACCTCGGCCAATCCCACCGATGTCTGGATACAGAACAGCAATAACGTGAAACCGGAGATCGGCGACCAGGTATCGATCGGCTACTTCCAAAACCTCCATAATGACCAGTATGAGCTGTCGGCCGAAGGGTATTACCGGTATATGCGGAACCAGGTCGATTACAAGAACGGCGCCCAACTCATCGCCAATACCAATGTGGAATCGCAGCTGGTCTTCGGTCATGGCCGAGCGTATGGTCTGGAAATCCATGCGCGCAAAAAGGCCGGCCGTCTCACCGGCTGGATCAGCTACACCCTTTCGCGTACCGAGCGGCAGATCCCGGGCGTCAACATGTATACCTGGTATCCGGCCACCCAGGACCGTACGCATGACCTCTCGGCCGTAGCCATTTACAAAGTGAACAAAAAATGGACCTTATCGTCGGACTTCGTGTATTACACCGGCAATGCGATCACGTGGCCCAGCGGCAAATATTATGTGGACGGCCAGATCGCATTCCTGTATACACAACGCAACGGGTATCGCATGCCGCCCTACAACCGGCTCGATTTCAGCGCTACCCTGCAGGGTAAAAAAACGCAGAAGACGGACAGCTACTGGATCTTCTCGCTTTATAATGTTTATGGAAGAGAAAATCCTTATAGCATCAGCTTCCGGCAGGACCCGGGCGACCCCAACGAGACGCAGGCGGTGCAATATGCCTTGTTCCGCTGGGTGCCATCGATATCCTATAATTTCAAATTCTGACCGACATGAAAAGAACCGGCCTATCCATCGTCAGCGGCATCATCATGCTGAGCGCGACCAATTCCTGCCAGAAAGTGGTGACCCTTGATCTTCAGACCGCGCCTCCCCAAGTGGTCATCGAAGGAGAGGTCACCGATGCTTCCGGACCCTACACGGTGACCATCAACCGGTCGGTTGCCTTCTATGCAGATAATAACTTTCCTGCCGTCGATGGCGCGGCCGTAAAGATCAGCGATGACCAGGGCGCAAGCGACAGCCTCACTGAAACCAGTCCCGGCATCTATGTGACGCACACGCTGCAGGGAAGAGCCGGGGGCACCTATACGTTGAAGGTAACCGTCAACGATACCACTTATACCGCGCGGTCGACCATGCCGGCGCGCGTGAACCTCGATTCGGTCACCTTCGACAATACCGGTGGCGGGCGATTCGGCCGGAAGAACAATATCAGGGCGCAGGCTAATTACCGGGACCCCGCGGGCGTGAAAAATTACTATCAGTTTGTCCTGTACATCAACGGCACCCGGTTCACGAAGGACATCTATGCCTTCAGCGACCGGCTCACCGACGGGAAAAACATAACGCAGAACCTGCGGATGGACAGCAGCTACCTCAGTCCCGGCGATCTGCTCCGTGTGGATATGTATTGCATCGACGGCAATGTCTACAATTATTTCAACCAGCTGTCCCAGGCTACGGGTACAGGGGCATTCAATACTGCGGCTGCGCCCGCCAACCCATCCACGAACATCGGCAACGGAGCCTATGGCGTATTCAGCGCGCATACGGTATCGGGCCGGACAGTAACGGTGAATTAAGCAGCCTGCCGGCCCGCCGGGCAGTAACGGTGAATTAAAAAATTATGTTCAAACGCGTTCGTCTCAATATGGTCCTCGTGCACACCTGCCTCTGGTCGGTATTGCTGCTATGCGTTTGGCTATGGCATCCGCTACAGCCAAAGATCTGGCTCCTGGGAAGGCTGCGTGTGGAAGGGCCGCGTCCGTGGATGACGGGGTGGCAGCTCATCTTCGCCGTCCTGCCGTTCGTGATCCTCTTTTATGTCAACGCCTATTGGCTGCTGCCTGCCTACCTGGCCCGTAAGAAGCGGGTTGCCTATATCGTCTATGTGGGAGCGGCGCTGTTGCTGACGGTCGTCCTCTCCGGGTTGGCCGCGTATATCGGCGCGCCGCCTCCGCCGGGGACCCATGGGATCACGTTTCGCCGTCTTTTCCCGGGCCTGTTCTTTCTCATGGCCAGCTCGAGCCTTGGCATATCGCGCGAGAACACGCGGCTCGAACGGTTGCGCAAGGAAAAAGAGAACGAACACCTGCGGACCGAGCTGTCCTTCCTGCGTACCCAGGTCAATCCCCATTTCATGCTCAATGTACTGAACAGCATGGCGCTGCTGGCCCGGAAGAAATCCGGTCTCCTGGAACCCGTACTGATGGAGCTGGCCAGGCTGATGAACTATATGCTCTATGACGCCAACAGGGAATTGATCTGCCTGGAGGACGAGATCGGCTATCTTCGCGCCTATGTCGATCTGCAGATGCTGCGTTTCGGCAGCGACGTGACGGTCCGGTTCAATGTGCCCGGGAACTTCAACGGCCGGTGCATCGAACCCATGCTGCTGATCCCGCTCGTGGAGAATGCCTTCAAGCATGGCATCGGGCTGGTAAGCGATCCGATGATCCTCATCGATATCGCGATCGAAGATGGATGTCGGCTGGACATGACCGTTAAAAACAAGTACAGCCCGCTTATCCGGCAGCGCGGGAACAAGGCCGCAGGCATTGGTCTGAGCAACCTTACCCGGCGGCTGGAGATGATCTATCCCGGGCGATACCAGCTCGGGAAGACCGACAATCTCCACGTAGATGTCGGCGATCCGGAACATTGGTTTATCATCCACTTAAACATTCCCCTGCAATGATCAACTGTCTGGCTGTCGACGACGAGACCCCCGCGCTGGATATCCTCGAGGACAACATACGGCAGGTGCCGTTCCTGCGCCTGGTAGGGAAATGCAAGAATGCCTATGCGGCCATGGAAGCCCTGCAGCAGCAATCCGTGGACCTTCTGTTCCTGGATATCGAAATGCCGGGTATCAGCGGTCTCGGTTTTTTAAAAAGCCTGCCGGGGAAGCCGATGGTCATCTTCATCACGGCTTACCGCAACTATGCAGTGGAGGGGTTCGACCTGGACGTGCTGGATTATCTCGTGAAACCCGTGGCTTTCGACCGTTTCCTCCGGGCGGTGAACAAGGCCCTGGAATACCAGGGTTTCAAACAGAAGGACGGCGGCTCCGGCTCCGGGGGGTCATCTCCCGATTATCTGTTCATCCATACGGAATACCAGCTGACAAAGGTATTCCTGCACGAGATAGTCTACATCGAAGCGCTGCGCAACTACATCCGCATCCATCTTTCGGGTACGTCGAAACCTATCCTTTCCAAACTCAGCCTCAAAGCCATCGAAGAACGGCTCCCTCCGGCCAGATTTGCCCGCGTTCACAAATCTTTTATCGTCCTCCTGGAAAAGATCGACTCGGTCCGCAACGACATCATCCGTATCGGCCAGCGGGATATTCCGTTGAGCCGCGGTTACCGGGACGAGTTCTTCCGGAAGATCAATGAGATAAAGTGATCCACGAAATCGCCTGACGGGTCTTGCTCCGACGCATGCTGAAGGCACGATAATTTCTGCGAATAAGCAAAAAAGCTATGAAAAAGGAACGCGGAACCCTCGTGATTTCCAGCCCGGAATTCATCGAGGACGGCAATATACCCAGGCAATATACCGCCGACGGCAGAGGGGTCAATCCTCCTTTGACGATCGACCGGGTTCCCGACGGGACGCAGTATCTCGCACTGATCATGGAAGATCCCGATGCGTCGAAGGGCACGTTTACGCATTGGGTGCTATGGGATATTCCGGCTGCCGGAAGCATCAGTGAGGACAGTAAGCCCGGTGTCTCCGGCCGGAATTCCACGGGTAAAACCGGCTATATCCCGCCCAACCCGCCTGCCGAAACGGGTGATCACCGCTATTATTTCCACATTTTTGCATTGGACACCGGTCTCGATCTGCGGCCCGGCGCCGAACGGGCGTCGCTCGAGAAGGCGATGGAGGGACATATCCTGGCCGCCGGCACGCTGATGGCGCACTATGGACGGGTCGAGGAGCATGCATGAGCATTCGCAAGAGCGGGTCGCAGGAGATGGCGCGCGGAAGGCGGTTTTTTTGGCTATCTTCACCCTCATGAACCAACGCTATTATTCGCTGGACGTTTTTCGGGGCGCGACGGTCGCTTTTATGATCCTCGTCAACAACCAGGCGGGTCCTGCCTATGGCCCACTGGATCATGCGCCCTGGCATGGACTGACACCGACCGATCTCGTATTTCCATTCTTCCTTTTTGCCATGGGGAATGCGCTGGCCTTCGTCATGCCCCGGATGGAGCAGCAGGGGACTTCGTTTTTTGTCCGTAAAGTGCTCCGCAGGACGCTGCTCATCTTTGTCATCGGGTTGCTGCTGAATTGGTTCCCCTTTGTGCGTTGGGACCACGGGCACCTCATATGGAAGGGTTGGACATGGGTGAATGCGAGCGGTGGCATATCGGGCATACGCGTAATGGGCGTGCTGCAGCGGATTGCGCTTTGTTATGGCCTGGCGGCTTTCATCGTCTATTTTGCCAGGATCAGGGGCGCCTTTGTGATCAGCGGCTGTTTGCTGCTCATCTACTGGGCCCTGTGCTTATTGCTGGGTGATCCCGGGGACCCCTACAGTCTTTCCGGTTATTTCGGAACGGCGGTCGACAAGGCCGTATTCGGGGCGCCGCATATGTATCACGGCGAGGGAGTGGCCTTCGATCCCGAGGGATTGACGAGCACGATACCCGCCATCGTCAGCGTCGTGCTGGGCTATTTTGCCGGCAGCTATATCCGACTGAAGGGGAAAAGCTACGAAATGCTATCCCATCTTTTCGTAGCCGGTATCCTGTTGTTGTTCGCAGGGTATTGCTGGGGCGGTATTTTCCCGATCAATAAGAAGATCTGGACCAGCAGCTATGTGCTGGTGGCCGGCGGCTGGGCATGCGCGTGTCTTGCAATCCTGATCTATTTCATCGAGTTCAGGAATGCGTCGGGCGCATGGAGCCGTTTCTGCATTGTATTTGGAAAGAATCCGCTGTTTATCTTCGTGCTCAGCGGAGTCGTGCCGCGTCTGTTAGCGTTGGTCCATGTATCCGATGGGGAAGGCGGGGTTACCAGCCCGCTCGGCTGGTTCCACCGGTATTGCTGCCGGCCGCTGTCTATGGGTCGCGCAGAGAACGCTTCACTGTTGTATGCGCTTTCCCTGATCACGCTGTATTGGCTGCTGGGCTGGTGGCTGGACAAAAGAAAGATTTACATCCGCGTATAAGCGCTATCTTAGTGTTCAAACAGCAATCGTATGAAGCCTTTCCTTCTCCCCCTGCTTTCCATCCTCGCGCTGAGTCCCGCGGAGGCGCAACGTGCCGCGCCCGACGTCGTTCCCACCAAAATGGGTCCGCTGACCATCCAGCCACTAGTGCATGCCAGCCTTGTCCTGTCTCTGCCCAATCTCACGATCTATGCCGATCCCACGGGCGGCGCAGCCAATTACACCGGTGTCAAACCGCCGGATATCATCCTCGTCACCGACATCCACGGCGATCACATGGACCCGCAAACGATTGCCGCCGTTCGTACCGCGGGCACGGTCCTTGTCGTCCCGAAAGCGGTGGCAGACAAGTTGCCCGATTCGCTAAAGGGGCGCCTGGTCATCCTTGCCAACGGCGAGCATGTCACGCAATCAGGGATCACCATCCATGCCATCCCGATGTACAATCTGCCGGAGAGTCCCACCGCCATGCATACGAAGGGCAGGGGCAATGGCTATGTGCTCGGCATCGGCGGGAAGAACATCTATCTTTCCGGCGACACCCAGGGTATACCCGAGATGCGGGCATTGCGTAACATCGACATCGCTTTTGTTTGCATGAACCTGCCCTATACGATGGATGTCGACGAAGCGGCCGACGCCGTGCTGGCCTTCAAACCGCATATCGTCTATCCCTACCACTATCGCGGGCAGGGCGGTCTCAGCGATGTTAATGCATTTAAAACGAAGGTAGAGGCAGGTGATAAAAACATCGAGGTCCGGTTACGGAACTGGTATCCGGCAAAATAAAAGAAGCCGCCGGTAGACGCATGGGAGCGGCGGGTAGCGGGATCGACCCGGCGGGGGAGCGGCGGGCGGCGGTTCTTATTTGAGGGGTTGCCCGCGCCGCCGGTGGAAAAGCGAGTATCGCAGCGGTTTCACGCGCCCCAGCAGGAAGCCGAAGGACTGCAGGAACTCTACTTCGTCACAGACGATCTTCAGGATAGCGAGGCATGGGATGGCCACTATCATCCCGGGAATGCCCCATAACAGCTCGCCTGCAATGAGGCTGACGATGGTAAAAAGAGGTGAGAGGTTCACCTGCGCGCGCATCACCAGCGGCGCAACGATATAGAACTGTGAGAACTGGATCAGACAATAGCACACGAGCACGCCAAGCACCATGTGAAGTCCGCCGCCCTGCGACAGGGCCATCACGCAGGTGAGCGTCGAACCGGTGAGATTGCCTACGAACGGTATGATCTCGAGAAGACCGCAAAGGATGGCGAAGAACACCGAATACCGGATGCCGACAATGGTAAAACCTATCCCATACATGACCCATAGGTAGGCGATGACGATCATCATCCCATAGATATATTCCTGGGCTACCCTGACCGACCGGCTCATGACCGAAACGATACGGGGTTTATTCTCCTCACGCACGAGCCGCAGGAAAAAAGTGCGGATATGCGTACGCATCGTCAGCAGCATGATCATATATACGACGATCAGCACCAGGTGTATGATCACCGCGATCACGCTGCCGAGGACCGAAGTGGTCATCTTTCCCGCCGTTGCCGCGGCTACGAGCGGCTGATCGCGCGAAGCTCCCGGAACCCGCAGCCCCCACTGAGATCGCAGGAATTTTCGGGTATCGGCAAGGACCTCGCCGACCTTGTGTTCCAGCTGTGGCAGGTTCATGGCAAAACGATGGATATACCAGTTGACCAGCAGAACTACCCCCGCCACGACCCCGACGAAGACGATACCGCTCAGCAACGCGGTTACCAGCCTGGGGGTACCCCTATTTTCCAGCCAGGCACAGGGACGCAAAGCGACGAGCGACAGGATGCCGGCAAGCGCCAGCGGCATAAAGACCGGTCTGGCGACATACAGGATAATTGTCGTGAGGACGACCGCCAGCAGCACGTAGCAGTAATAAAGCCAGAATCTGTTCATGGCTATAATGATAACCAACAACATGCCATGGTCGGAGGGTTGGGCATCCATGTCCCTGGGAATGGGCATCCATGCCCCGGTCAGCGGTCGCCCATGGCACAATATTTATATCTTTATCGGCGCTTTCCCGGAATCGTTTATTATTTATGGACCAAAGACCCGTTTGCATTTGCGGCGCGGGCCCGACCGGGCTCGTGCTGGCGTTGTGGCTGACCAAAAGGAATATTCCCCTGCGGATCATCGACAAGGCCGAAAATGCCGGGAGCGCCTCCCGTGCGCTCGCGGTGCAGGCCAGAACCCTCGAATTCTACCGGCAGCTGGGCATCGCCACCGCCGTCATCGACAACAGCATCGAATTCAAAGCGGTCAACCTGTGGGTTCGTCAAAAGGAAAAAGGAACGATACGGCTCAGCGGTGCCGCCGAGGATATCAGCGCCTATCCCTATGTGCGCATTTTCCCGCAGGACGAACACGAGGCCCTGTTGGAAAGGGAGCTGGCGCGGCTTGGCGTCCGTGTCGAACGCGCCACCGAACTGGTAGCCTTCCAGGAAATGCCCGGTGGAGTGCGGCTGCGGTTGCGTAAAAAAGGACGGCCGGAGGAGGTGGCCGAGGTCAGCTACCTGGCAGGCTGTGACGGCGCCCGCTCGTTCGTACGGGAAAAACTCGGGACAGGTTTTCCGGGCGGCACCTATTCCCACATCTTCTATGTAGCCGATATCGTTGCACAGGGAGCGATGGTCAACCAGGACCTGAACCTGGCGCTGGACCAATCGGATTTCCTGGCCATCTTCCCGCTGAAGGAAAAGGGTCGGGTCCGTTTGGTCGGTGCGGTCCGGAACGAGCAGAACGACGGGGAAGGCCTGCAATGGAGCGATGTCAGTCCGACGATCTTTCGCCGCATAGACCTCGAAGTAAAGGATGTCAACTGGTTCAGCACCTATCGGGTGCATCACCGCGTAACGGAACATTTCCGGAAGGGCCGCGTCTTTCTTTTAGGGGATGCCGCGCACGTACACAGTCCCGTCGGGGGGCAGGGCATGAATACCGGCATCGGGGATGCGGTGAACCTGGCCTGGAAGCTGGAGGCCGTATTGAAGAACGGAGCGCCGGACACGCTGCTGGATACGTATGAAACCGAGCGGATCAGATTTGCACGGCAGCTGGTATCTACCACGGACCGGGTCTTTGCTTTTGTCAACCGGAAGAGTGCGCTGGCTACGCGGATAAGGACCGGTCTGGTTCCCGCGCTGCTGCCGCTGGTTTTCCGAAGGACATTTACAAGACGGCTGATCTTCCGCCTGGTCTCCCAGACCGGCATCCACTATCGCGGAAGCGCTCTCAGCGAAGGGTCCGCACATGGCCTGCACGGCGGGGATCGTCTTCCCTGGCTGATAGGACAGGATAATTACAGGGTCCTGCAATCCATGGACTGGCAAGTGCACTATTACGGCGAGGCCCCCGGGGAGTTATCGGACTGGTGTAACGGCAGTGACATCCCGCTTCACGTGTTCAAGCCAGGGGCGACCATCCGTCACGGAACGGTCTGCCTGATCCGTCCCGACGGCCACATCGGCATGATCGCGAACAGGGTGATGACGGACGAGCTGACCCGGTACGTTCACCAGTGGCGGATCGCGTGAGTTCCCGTTTGCCGCTATGGCCGCGCGCCACGCGTCTATTCTTCTCCTTTTATATCTTCAGGTGTAAGGAACAAGGTGGGATGGCGGACGAGATAGGGTATGAGAAAGGCGGCCAGCAGCCCTCCGATGATCTCCAGTCCAACGAGCAGGCCCCTGAATGCCTCGACCGTCGGATCGCTCCTGTTACCGGCATAGGTGGTGATCAGGGCGCTGATCACGGTTCCCAGCAGCATGACAATGATGAATATCAGCGTGCCTTTTCGCAGGTGTTCGATGAATAGAAAATAGAAACCGCCGGATATCAGGTGGAATAGCGGGAAAGCCATGAAAATACTCAGGTGCATCACCACCGCATATGCGATCAGGTCGGTTTCCCTGCGGTAAACGACGTTGAAGATGGATACGATGACGGCCGCAATAATCCCGGTCAGCAATCCGGCAAGCAGGCATCTCCCCAAGGTGATGGGAGAATCGGACGTCTTCATTGTTTTTTTAGCAGGAGATGCAATTCCTGTACCCGTCCAGGACCCGGAAGGACATTCCGGCGCTGGCCGCGGACGGTCGGAAAGCTCAGGAGAATGGGTCACCCTGGTCGAGATAGCGGTTATCGGGCGCATAGATGAACAGACAGCTGCCGCCCTTTATCTCATCGATGATGGCTTTATGCAGCCTTTTGGGGATCGCGGGACAGCCTTCGCTGCGCCCCAGGTAGCCATATTGGTCGATATGCCGTTGGCTCACATAATCGGCCGGGTGCATGACGATGGCCCGTTTTTCGACATGGTCGTTCCAGCCTTTCTCTATTCCTTCCAGTCGCAGCGAATAGCCGTTATGGCCGATAAAAGGCTTCCCGGTAAGATAGAAACCCAGACTGCTCATATGGCTGTTGTTGCGGTTGGAGAAGCGGGTGGCCATCAGCATGCCCGAATTCCTCCCATGCGCGACCAGCGTATGGAAAAGCAGGCGGCCATTGACCATATCGATCACAAAAAGACGCCTCTGCGTCGAAGGGAGCGAGAAATCGATGATCGTCAGTACGCCCGCATTGGCGAGGTCACCGTCATGCTGGAGTGCCACGTAGCCTTGCAGGGCGCGCTGCCAGGCATCACGCGAAAGATCGAGTAAACCCAATTGCAGGTCGTCATACAACTCGAAAAGTCCACCGGAATGAAGGGCGGAATAGGTCGCAGCAGGAGCGGAGGCGGCTGCGCGAGGGGCAAAATTAAAGCCAAGGGAGGCGATCAACAACAAGATACATATGGGCAGGTACTTACCGGCTACGGTCCTCAGATCTTTCATCGGCATTGAATTTTAAACGCGCTGCAAAAATATCTCATCGGGTCCGCATTTCGCGGGCCGTCTGCCGGCAAAAAAGGTAAAAGTTTTCCTAAAATGTTGCATTTTTGGCATCATCTTAGCGATATTTTAACTACCTCACCTCTATTTTCCCATATTCTTAGCATCTCTTCGCGATCCATTCCTGAAAGGCGACCCGGCTTCAACACCGGACCATTGACCGACAATCTCGTCCCTATTAAAATACGCCTATCATGAAACACGTCTACGCCGTTGTGCTGCTGGTATTCGTCGCCGCCAGTCATTCCCACGCTCAATTTATTGCCGACAATCGCGTCGCTTCTCCCACTGGTGAGGTATCGGGCAATTCCAATGGACCGCTCGTTTGCCCCCTGGGTCCCGCCCCGGCCGCGCCCTGGCATAAGCAAGCCGACCAGGTCTTCGGTCACATCCGCGGCAGCCTGCTCGCGAAGCTGAAGAACACCAGCGAAGGTATCGTTTCGCTGTTTCACGATTCCGTTCTCACGGAAGGCGCCTTTAATCCCGTATGGCATGGCGAGTATTTCTCCGCCGGCAAAGGCGCCCCGCAACTGCGTTTCGGCGTAAGCTGCGCATTCCATAACGGTGATGGAGATCCGAATTTGGCAGGTGACCTCACTATCTTTGCCAACGACATCAGTCCCCTGATCGGGAGTCTGACCGTCAATGGCCAGGCATTCGTCGCACTGAAAGGGTTCACCGGCGGCAGTCCGGCTTTCGAATTCGATATGCCGGCACCGCCAGGCGATGCGGGTTCGGACACGGAGAGGGTCCATGTAAAGGCCTGGCTGGTCACTGCCGACAGCAGCCTGCTCCCGTACATCCCGGTGACGAGAAGGGAATATCTCGAACAGGCGCGTGAAGAGTTGCAGGGTCGGAAGCAAGCCATCATCGCGGACCTCAAGAACAGGATACAGATACGCACCGCCGCTGAGCAGGAGTCCGGGAAACAACAGGCGCTGGATCAGCTGCGCGCTACCTATTCGGGCGCCGAGCTGCAGACCCGCACCAGGATCTTTCTCAGCAACTACAAAACCGATGAGGCCTATGCGGAAGAGCATATCGCTGCGGCCACAGAGGGCATCGATCGTCCGCTTGCGCTGGTTGAAAAATTATTGAGCACCGGCACCGTTCAACAACTGGCGCTGCCTGCCGTCGTCTCTGTGCCTTCACCCGACTTCCGTGGATTCGAGGATGGCCGGCCGAATAGTACGGTCCTCGTCCGGCTGCGCGGCTCTTATTATAGCGATGACGCGGATCAGCCGATCATCAAATCTTTGTTAATTTGCTGGCGTTATCGACCTGCGGACAGGACGGCAGCCGGCATCGATCGTCAGCTTGCTATGAGGAATCCTGTGCCGTTGTTAAGAAAGCAATTCCCCACGGCATCTATAGATAAAAGCGAATAAGAACGCAATGATCCGTCATCCGGTTTTTGGCATAGCGCTTGTGCGGGAGTTAGTCTAAAAAAAGGAGGATCATTATGGCTAACATCGTAAAAAGGGATAATGCCCAAACGCCGGTGTTCGGAAGCGTTGTCGATCAAATCTTCCAGAACAATCTTTCCCGTTTTTTTGACGATTCATTTTACGGAACCAGTGGATTGAAGGGCGGACTTCCCCCTGTCAATGTGCGGGAAGAAGACAAAATGTATGAACTGGAATTGTATGCGCCCGGTTTGAAAAAACAGGATTTCCAGATCAGCGTCCATGGAGACACGTTGACCATCTCGTTCGAGCGGCAGGAAAATAAAGAGAGCTCGGAGAAAAAGGGCTGGGTGCGGCGCGAATATTCGTGCCAGTCCTTCAACCGCAGCTTTACGGTGGATGAAACGATCGACGCAAATAAGATCAGCGCGAAATATGAGGATGGAGTATTGCGCATTACGGTTCCGAAAAAAGAAAATGCGCAGCGGATACATCGGGAAATCAACATTCAATGAATCGTTCCGTGCGTTGCAAGGCAGGCGGGAGCCTGCCTTTTTTATTCATGATGCCAGGTGGACCGTTTATTGCATACCCTGACCAGTGCCCCATCCGGAAAAAAGGAATATTATCGTAATCGGCGCATCTGCCGGCGGTTTCGAAGCGCTGAAAAAGATAGTAGCCAGTTTACCGGCCGATCTCGACGCCGCGATCTTTATCGTTTGGCATATTTCCGCGGAATCTTCCAATATATTGCCTCAGACCCTCACCCGGCTTCGGACGGTATCCGCCAGCAATGCAGCAGACAAGGAACCGGTGCGAATGAATCATATCTATATTGCGCCTTCCGACCGCCATCTTGTCCTTTCAAAAGACCTTATCCGCGTTACGCGCGGGCCCAAGGAAAACCGGTTCCGTCCGGCTATAGATCCTCTCTTCCGGTCGGCCGCGCTCGCATACGGCCCCCGGGTTATTGGCGTTATCCTATCAGGCGCGCTGGATGACGGGACAGCGGGGTTATGGCTGGTAAAGGAATGCGGCGGCGTAACCATCGTGCAGGAACCCGCGGACGCGGAAGTGTCTTCCATGCCGTCGAACGCCCTCCGGCATGTTCTGATCGATCATCGACTGCCTGCGGCAGACATCGGCGACCTACTCGCCCGCCTGGTGCAGGAGAATGCGCCGGAAAAACAGTTGGCGGAAAACGGAAAACGCAGCGAAAGAGAGGTCAGCTACGCCATCCAGGACGAATCTTCCAGCAGCGTCGAGAATTTTGGCGAGTTGACGTCGCTTACCTGTCCCGAATGTCATGGTGTTTTGTCAGCCTTGCTCGAAGGAGGCCGTGTGCGCTACCGGTGTCATACCGGCCATGCGTTTTCGGCTGACAGCCTGCTCGAAGCGCTTACCTCCAACATCGAAGACAATCTGTGGAACGCCATTCGCAGTGTCAACGAATGTATCGTGCTGCTAAATCATATCGGGGATCACTATGCAGAATGCAACCGGCCGAAACTTGCCGCGCTATTTTTTAAAAAGGCGAAGGCCACCATGTCGCAGGTTGAATTGATCCGGCAGGCCGTGCACAACCAGGAGACGATCAACCTGGATTCCATAAAAACCGGTGGAAACGGAGAGCCAGGCATAGTAAAATAATCGGGAATTCCATGGCAATCCAGGTCAAATTGAATAGCTTGCATGCAGCCATTCATTCTTCACACCAGCTGTCTTTCCAGTATGAGCCTATCCAGTCCTCCCATCCCATCAGAAAACGGCGATGAATCGATCGGCAAACCAGGCCCGCACGAATTCCTCATCGTCGGGATCGGCGCATCGGCCGGCGGCATACAGGCATTGAAGGTTTTTTTTCAAAACGTGCCCCGGGATTCGGGTATCGCATACGTGGTCATTCTCCATCTTTCCCCCGATCATGACAGCAAATTGGCGGAGGTGCTCCAGGTTGCTACGTCCATGCCGGTAAACCAGGTTGTCGGGCTGACATCCGTACAGCCCGATCACGTCTATGTCGTTCCCCCGAATCAGCACCTGGCCATGGAGGACGGTCAGATCGGCGTATCCCCCAACCTGCAGCCTGAAGACCGTCGTGCCCCGATAGATATTTTCTTTCGTACCCTTGCGGAAACTCATGGAACCCGGGCCGTCTGTGTCGTTTTATCCGGCACGGGCGCCAATGGCTCGATGGGTCTCAAACGGGTCAAGGAAGTGGGCGGCGCGGCCTTCGTGCAAAACCCCCGGGAGGCCGAGTTCAATGAAATGCCCAGGAACGCCATTGCTACCGATATTGTCGACGAAGTGCTCCCGGTGGCCGATATCCCCGCGAAGATCATATCCTACAAAGAAAGCCTGGGGACGGTACGTATTCCGGCGGAGGCCGAAAAAAGACCGGAGGAACTTCAACAGGCGCTGAGGGAGGTCTTTACTCAACTCCGTGTGCGCACAGGGCATGATTTCTCCAACTACAAGCGGCCGACCTTGCTTCGCCGCATCGAACGCCGGATCAATATCCGCAATCTCCCCGATCTTCCGGCATATTCCAACTTTGTCCAGCGGAACCCCGATGAGATCATCGCCCTGCTGAAGGACCTGCTCATTTCGGTGACTAATTTTTTCCGCGACAGGAAAGCCTTCGACGCCATCGCACAGGATGTATTGCCTTCCCTCATGCGTGGCAAGACCTCCGAGGAACAGGTTCGCATTTGGGTAGCTGGCTGCGCCACAGGCGAAGAGGCTTATTCCCTCGCGATGCTATGCGCCGAACAGACGCTTAGCGTCGTTGAAGCTCCCAAAATACAGATCTTCGCGACGGATATCGACGAGGGTGCCATCAATCACGCCCGGGAAGGATATTATACCATCAACGACGCCGCCGACGTATCGCCCGAACGCCTCCGCCGTTACTTTACCAAGGAAGGCGAAGGCTACCGTATCCGGCGTGAGATACGCGAGATGATCCTGTTCGCCAATCACAATTTCATCAAAGACCCGCCATTTTCCCATCTGGATATGGTCAGCTGTCGCAATGTATTCATCTATCTCAACCGGGCGGCGCAGGAAAGGGTAATGGAAACCTTTCACTTTGCGCTGAATTCCGGCGGGTTCCTTTTTCTTGGCTCGTCCGAGTCTGCGGATAGCGCCAGCGATCTGTATTCCATATTCAACAGGGAATTCCACATCTTCCAAAGCCGGAAAAAGCTGATCCGCAGCTTCCCCGTTCCCGAATCGGTGCCGACCTTCCGCATCGAACAGCCGCGTCTCTCCACCAGCAGGAACGAACAGGGGAACCGTGCGCCGGACCGGGTCACTTTCGGAGAGCTGCACCAGCGGTTGCTGGAGGAATACGCGCCGCCTTCAGTCATCGTCAACGAAGAATACGATATCGTCCATCTGTCCGAACGCGCAGGCCGTTATCTGCAGATCGGCGGAGGCGAACTTTCTCAGAATCTCCTGAAGCTTGTCCGGCCGGAGCTGCGCCTCGAGCTGCGCAGCGCGCTATACCAGGCTATGCAGCGTCAGGCGGCCGTCGAGGCGCGAGGGCTGAAGATCACCGTCGGCGACCGGACAGAGTCGATCAATATTCACGTCCGGCCTATTCTTCGCGAAGGAGACGTAGCACATGGGTTCATGCTTGTTCTTTTCGAACCCTCGTCCGATGAAGGGGCCGCTAAGGAAGTGGTAATGTCCTCCGACGAGCCTGTTGCCCGCCAGCTGGAAGACGAGCTGATGCGTCTTAAGGTGCAGTTAAGGACTTCCATCGAACAGCATGAGTTCCATGCGGAAGAGCTGAAGGCTTCCAATGAAGAGCTCCAGGCCATGAACGAAGAGCTGCGCTCCGCCGCCGAAGAGCTCGAGACCAGCAAGGAAGAGCTGCAATCCATCAATGAGGAGCTGCGTACGGTCAACCAGGAGTTGAAGGTGAAGATCGAAGAGACCAGCGTGACGAGCGATAATCTGCAAAACCTCATCAATTCCGCCAGCATCGGGACCATCTTTCTCGATCGCAGCCTCCGTATCGCCCTATTCACGCCGGCCATCCGGGAGATATTCAACCTGATCCCGGGTGATTACGGCAGGCCCCTGTCCGATATCACGCATCGACTGGAGTACGATCAGTTGCTGCACGACGCCGAAATAGTGCTGGAAAAACTGTCCACCATCGAGAGAGAGGTCAATACGACGGATGGAAGGGCCTTCATGGTGCGCGTATTGCCCTACCGCACTGCCGAGGACCATATCAATGGGGTAGTGATCACCTTTATCGACATGACGACGCGGAAGAAGGCCGAGGATGGGCTGCGTTCTTCGGAGGAAAAATACCGCACCGTTCTGGCCACCATCGAGGACGGCTTTTGTATCGTCGAAGTATTGTTCGACGAGCACGGTAATGCGGTCGATTACCGTTTCATGGAAGCCAACACCGCCTTTCTCCGGCATACCGGTATGCCACTGGAGATAGCCGGCAAAACGAGCCGTGAGCTATTCAATGACACCGAACCGAGATGGCTCGACGTATTCAGCCAGGTGGCTTTGACCGGAGATTCGATCCAGGTCGAGGATGAGATCGGCCCTCCCTCGTCCCGCGGATGTTATGAGATCAACGCCATGCGCAGCGGAGACCCCGGACAGCATCGCGTAGCGGTCTTCTTCAAGGACGTTACGGAGCGTACACGCTCGGAACAGGCGCTGCGGCTGACGGAAGAGCGTTATCGTGTGGCGCTCAGCTCGGCTGAGATGGCTGCATGGGACTGGGACGTCCAGAACGATACGATCGTTTGGAGCGACCAGCAATATGCCCTGTTGGGTCTCGAGGCGGACAACCGGACCACCAACATCGCGCTATTCCTTCAATTCGTCCATCCGGACGACCTCGAGGTCGTGCACCGACAGCTGAATGCGGCGGTGGAGGAGACCGGCGTGTTCCAGTGCGCATTCCGCATCCGGAGGGCCGACGGAGGCGCGGTAAGATGGATGAACGGTTATGCACGGGCCGTCGATCGAAAGAACGGGACGGCCATCCGGATGGTCGGTGTCATGTATGACATCACGAAACAAAAATCGGTCGAGCAGCAAAAAGAAGAATTCATCAGCATCGCCAGCCATGAGCTCAAGACACCCGTAACGAGTATCAAATCCTATGTGGAAATGCTGCAGGAAAAGCTGCCGAAAAAAGACGGACAGTACGCCGCCCTGATTCAGAAGATGGATGCGCAGGTGGACCGGCTGGCCGATCTCATCAAAGCGTTGCTCGATACTTCCCGGATAGCGGAAGACCAACTGCACCTTTATCCTGAAACGTTCGATCTGAATCAACTGATCACCGAAAAGATCGAAGAATTGCAACGGACCACCATGCGGCATTCGCTTGATTTCTCACCCTGCCGTCTCGAACCCGTTACGGCTGACCGCGAGCGAATAGGGCAGGTGCTGACCAATCTCCTGTCCAACGCCATTAAATATTCGCCGGGAGGCGGCGATATTTTGATCAGCACCGAAAACACGCAGGATGGTGTGAAGGTCAGCGTCAGGGACCACGGCATCGGCATATCGCCGGACATGCTACGGAAGGTATTCGACCGGTTTTTCCGGATCGGCAACCCGCAGATATACACCTATCCCGGCATGGGACTGGGTCTCTATATCTCGGCGGGCATCATCCAGCGGCACGGTGGTTCGATATTCGCTGAAAGTATTCCGGGCGGAGGTTCGGGATTCGTGTTTACGCTGCCGTACCGGAACGTTCAATAAATTCCCGACTGATGAAGAAGATAATTCTTGCCGAGGACGACCCTGGTATACAGGACAGCATCCAGATGATACTCGAGACGGAAGGCTACCAGGTGACCGTTTTCCCAAACGGAGAGGACCTGCTCAATAAGCGTTTTGAAACACCCGACCTCTTTATCCTCGACAGACAGCTGTCTGGCGTCGACGGTCTGGATATCTGCAAGTTTCTGAAAAGCGACGCGGATTCGAAGGAAATCCCCGTCATCATTCTTTCCGCCAGTCCGCATATAGGCCCCATGGCGAAAAAGGCCGGGGCACAGGATTTTTTGGAGAAGCCGTTCCGGATCGACCATCTCCGGAAATTGGTTGCGAAACATACCGAGAAGGAGCGGTAAAACGCTGCTCAACCGACCGGAACAGGGTCCGTCTGCCGCTGATGCGCCAGCCTGGCTTCGACAGCATGAATGGCCCTGATCGTTTTGATGATGGAATCAGGTGTCACCGAAATGCTGTCGATCCCTTCTTCAACGAGGAACTGCGCAAAATCGGGGAAATCCGACGGTCCCTGTCCGCAGATGCCGACCTTTATTTTACACTCTTTTGCGGTCCGGATCAGCATTCGCAGCAGGCTTTTCACGGCTTCATTGCGTTCGTCATACAGATGCGCGACCAGGCCCGAATCCCTGTCGAGGCCTAATGTCAGTTGTGTCAGATCGTTGGATCCGATGGAAAACCCGTCGATATGCCGGGCGAACTCCCGTGCCAGAAGGATATTGGAAGGCAGCTCGGCCATCAGGTAGAGCTCCAACCCTGCGGCTCCCTGCTCCAGGCCGTATTCCTTCATGGTTTGCTTGACCTTTAGCAGCTCGTCCACCGTCCGGCAGAACGGGATCATCACGACGACATTCTCCAGCCCCATCTCTTCGCGCACCATTTTTATCGCCTGGCATTCCAGACCGAAAGCGGGCTTGTAGACGGGAGAATAGTAACGCGAGGCCCCGCGCCACCCGATCATGGGATTCTCCTCGGAAGGTTCGAAATGATGGCCGCCCAGCAGGCCCCGGTATTCGTTGCTTTTGAAATCGGAGAACCGGACGATGACCTTTTTGGGATAGAAGGCGGATGCGATCTTGGCGATGCCGAAGGACAGCTTCCGGATGAAATAGGAGGCCTCGTTATCGAAACCGCGGATCAGCGACGCGATCGCCGTCGAAAGCGCTTCGTCCCTGACCTCCCGGTGCAGCAGCAGCGCCAGCGGGTGCACCTGGATATAGTTGTTGATGATGAACTCCTCTCTAGCCAGGCCGACGCCGCTATGCGGCAGTTGCGCATAACCGAAAGCGGTGGTGGGGGAGCCGACATTCAGCATGACAGGGGTATGCACGGGGGGCAGATCGTTCAGATCCGTGGCGGTGCGGGTGAACTCCAGCTTGCCCTCGTAGATATAGCCTTCCTCGCCTTCTGCGCAGGAGGCAGTGACCCATTGCCCTTCCTTCAGCCATTCGGTAGCATTGCCGCAGCCGACGATGGCCGGCACTCCCATTTCGCGGGCGACGATAGCGGCATGACAGGTACGGCCGCCTTTGTTGGTGATGATGGCGGCGGCTTTTTTCATGATGGGTTCCCAGTCGGGGTCGGTCATGTCCGTCACGAGGATCTCTCCTTCCCTGAACTCATGTCCGCCGATGCGTTTATCCAGCGAATACATAATATTGACCGTGCCCGCTGCGATCTTGTCGCCGACCGCGATGCCTTTCCCCAGCAGCCGCTTCGGCATGGACGGGTCGCCGATCCGGTATTCGGCGAAAACATTCTGTGTCTTGCGCGAATGGACAGTCTCGGGCCGCGCCTGAACGATGAACAAATGACCTGATAGCCCGTCGACGGCCCATTCGATGTCCACGGGACACCATCTCGCTTTTAAATTGGTATAATATTCCTCGATATGCATGACCCAGTCCGCCAACTGCAACACCTGTTTGTCGGTCAGGCAAAAGCGGTTCTTCTGGTTCTCTTCGGCGGGGATGACGCGCGTGCGTTCGTCGCTGTCGTCGCCATAGACCATCAGCTTTTCCTTGACGCCGAGGCGTTTTTCGATGATGGAGGCGTAGCCCTTTTTTCGCGCAGGTTTGAACACGAGGAACTCATCCGGCGAGACGGCGCCCTGCACCACCATTTCGCCGAGACCCCAGCTGCCGTTGATCATCACGATGTCGCGGAAACCCGACTCGGTGTCGAGCGAAAAAGCGACGCCGCTGGCGGCCAGGTCGGAGCGTACCATTTTTTGCACGCAAACGGAGAGACCCACGGGGGAAAGATCGTATTGGAACTGTCTCCGGTAGCTGATCGCCCTGTCGGTGAACAGCGAGGCATAGCAGTTTCGAACCGCATCGATCAGCGCTGCGGGGCCACGGACGTTGAGAAAAGTTTCCTGCTGGCCCGCGAATGAGGCGTCCGGCAGGTCTTCGGCGGTTGCAGAGGAGCGCACCGCTACGTCGGTGGCGGACTGGTCATAGGAGTGGGATAGTTCCTCATAGGCAGCGATAACGGGGTGGGACAGTTCATGCGGGAACCGGACGTTGCGGATAGCCTGTCGGATCTTCGAGCCGGCGCGGCGCAGCGATTCCACTTTGTTGAAATCAATCTGGTCGAGTGTCTCCCGGATAAAGGGCGCCAGCTGACTCTGATCGAGGAATTGCCAGTAGGCATCAGTGGTGATGACAAAACCGTTCGGGATATTGACGCCGAGACGGCCGAGGTTCTGAATCATTTCGCCGAGAGAAGCGCATTTGCCTCCTACGAGGGAGAGATCGGCGAGACCCACGCTGGTCAATGGAAGGATAATCCGTTCATTCATATCGTATGCTTTATAGGCCCATTATGCAGTGGCCAGGCCTGGTTAAAAGAAGATGTCCTGTTTCAGCTGGGGCAGGGGCCCGGCGGGCATCACCGCCTTTTTCGACAGGTGCAGCAGCATGTCCCGGACGGTGGCCGAAATACCGTATTCGTATTCCCATTGCCAGTCCTTTCGCGCGTCGGAATCATCGATGCTTTGCGGCCAGCTGTCGGCGATGGTTTGCCGGTAGTCGGGTTCATACCGGACCGTAAAACCCGGAACGTATTGTTCGATGGCGCTCGCCAGCTCGAGCGGTGAAAAGCTCATGGCCGCGAGATTGTAAGAAGATCGTATGGACAGCGAGGCAGCGGGCGCTGACATAAGATCCATCGTTGCGCGGATCGCGTCGGGCATGTACATCATCGGCAGACGGGTATCCTTCCGCAAAAAACAGGAATATTGCCGGTGCCGGAGCGCCTGGTGAAAGATATCTACGGCATAATCGGTCGTGCCGCCTCCGGGTTGCGCCAGGTGGCTGATCAGACCGGGATAACGGAGGCTGCGCACATCGACGCGGTACTTTTGCCAGTAGTACCGGCACCAGCCCTCGCCCGCCATTTTGCTGATCCCGTAGACGGTCGTCGGCGAAAGGACTGCCTGCTGCGGGCAGGCGCGACGCGGAGCATCGGGACCAAAAACGGCGATGCTGCTGGGGAAAAAGACCCTGGCGAGTCTTTTTTCACGGGCGAGATCGAGGATGTTCAGGAGACTTTGCGTGTTTAGCATCCAGGCCTTCTCCGGATGTTGTTCACCGGTTGCGGAAAGCAGCGCGGCGAGAAGGTAGACCTGGGTGACATCGTGGCGGGCGATCAGGGCCGAGAGGGCGCATCTGTTCAGCACGTCCAGTTGTTCATAGGGACCATCGGCGAGCAACGCGTTCGTGGGCGCTTTCAGATCGGCGGCGATCACGTGCTGTTCCCTATACACTCTTCTCAAGGCGGCGGTAAGCTCGACACCTATCTGTCCACAGGCCCCAATGACCAGCAGCGTATCTTTTTTCATCGGCAATATTTTGTGAGTGCAGGCCGTCAACGCCGGATTTCCCGGGCAATCGATCATAGGCAAATGTTGGAAAAAACGTTAAGGATTCCATATTTTTACAAATTCATAGAATAAAAATCTATTTACAGATAAATTTTCCGATATTTATTCAATTTTAATCCGATTACAATTTTTCATGCCGTAAAAAAATCGCTTATGCCGGACGAACTGGACGCCATCGACATCCGCATCCTGCAGCTGTTGCAACACGACTCGCGGATCACCACCAAGGAAATGGCCGACAAACTGGGCAAGTCGGCAACATCGGTGTACGAGCGGGTCAGGAAGCTCGAGGACAGCGGCATCATCCAACGCTATGTAGCCTTGTTGAACAAAGACCTCATCGGCAGGCAGCTGATCGCCTTTACCACCGTGCAACTGAAAGAGCACTCGGCCGTCGCGTTGCGCGGGTTTGAAAAGGAAGTGATCAAATTCCAGGAAGTGATGGAGTGCTATCACCTGACCGGCACCTTTGATTTCCTGCTGAAGATCGCCATCCGGGATATGAAGGAATACAACGCCTTCCTCATGAACAAGCTGGCCACCCTGCCCAATATCGGAGGCGTGCAAACGTTCTTCGTGTTGTCGGCGGGGAAGGTCGAGACGGCCTATGCATTGCCGTTGCCCGCGGGCGCAAAACGGCCCGCGAGAAAATAAGGGGTCGGGACGCAGCCGCTACCTGGGCACCTCGCGCACCACTTGCGTGGCCTTCTTATCGTTTCGGAAACCGAGAAAGGTGGCGGGCTTCCGGATCCTGCCCGATTTCGTCCAGGTGGCAAATTCGAAATTGGCCACCAGCTCCGGTTTAACCCAATGGGTCACGGCTCCCTTGGTATCCAGAACAGGATTCGCGAACGGCGAACGGGTGATTTCGAGACGTTTCAGCTGCTTAAGGATACCCGGCATATCCTTTTCCTTGTAGCCCCCGCCCGAGCGCCCGATCCACTCCAGCCGCCCCTTATTATAGGCGCCAAAAAGCAGGCTCTTGAACGACCTGTTCTTGTCCGATTCGGCCCATCCGCCGATGACAAATTCCTGCCGTTTGCGCGTCGGCGTTTTCAGCCAGTCCATCCCCCTCGAATCCGGCACATAAGCGCTGCCTTTTTTTTTGGCCACGATCCCTTCGAGATCCCGGCGCAGCATCTCCTTATAGAGCTTAGGACCATTGTCGAACGACTCGCTGAAGCGGAAAACGGGCCGTTCGCGGATCAGTTCCTGCAGCAGCGCCTTGCGGGTTTCCAACGGCAAGTGCATGAGGTCATATCCATCCATCCAGAGCAGATCGAAAACGCAATAGGCGATGGGTGTGGAATGACCGTTATACAACTGCAGCGCGTCGAAATCCGGCAGACCGGCCTCGTTGAAGACCACCACCTCCCCGTCGATGACGGCATCGTGGCCTAGCCCGAGAAGAGCCTCGATTATCACGGGGTAGCGGCCGGTATAGTCCCTGGCGCTGCGCGAGTCCAGTTTCGCTTTCCCCTTGTTGACATAGGAAAGGATGCGATAGCCATCCCATTTCACTTCGTAGAGATAATCGGGGTCGTCGACGGGTTCCCGGGTCAGGGTGCAAAGCATGGGCGCGATGCGCGACGGCATCGGCGTTTTTCGGCCTTTCTTTACACTGTTCAGGTCCATTGAATTGGCTTTTTTTGTGTCGGGTATGGTGCTATCCGGTTTGCCGGGCGTGGTGATATCCGGTTCGCGCCGGGCATGGCGATATCAGGGGAAAGTGCAAGAAATATGCCTGCAAAAAGACTATGCCTTATCTTCATAGACAAAATGTCCTTTATGTCTTCCATTTCCAGGATCTTCCTCTGTATCGCTCTGTTTTTCAGCCAACGTGCCGTTTCGCAATGGAAGGCAGCATGGATCACCGTCCCCGGCATCGATCAGCATGGATATGGCGTGTATTGGTTCCGGCAATGCGCCAGTCTTTCTGCCGTTCCCGATTCGCTGCCGGTCTATGTCTCTGCCGACAACCGTTACAAGCTGTTCGTCAACGGAAAATTGGCATCGTTGGGACCCGCGCGGGGAGATATCGAGCATTGGAAATTCGCGACCGTGAACCTGGCGCCTTTCCTGCGGGCGGGCATGAACTGCATTGCGGCGGAGGTGTGGAACGAAGGAGAAGACAAACCGGAAGCGCAGCTTTCCCTACGTACGGCCTTTATCCTTCAGGCAGCGACGGCGGAAGGACGTATATGGAATACCGACACGGGTTGGAAATGCAGGATGGACAGCGGCTATGCCCCGATAAAAGTGCGGCTGCCCTTCTATTATGTCGCCGGGCCGGGCGAATACCAGGATATGGGCAGACACGTCAGGGATTGGGCAACAGCCGATGGCGCGGGGGCTGGATGGAAGAGCGCCCGTGTCGTCGCGCCGGGAGTACCGAAATATATCCTCCATTCTTTTGCGCCGGCCGACGTCTGGCAACTAGTGGCTTCCACGCTTCCGCCCGTAGAGCTGACGCGTCAACGCATGGGCGCATTACGCAGGTCTGAAGGTATCGCGGTCCCGGGCGGCTGGCCAAAGGATCCTGCTGCCATCAGCATACCGGGGCATACAACCGCGACACTGCTGCTCGATCAGGGTTTTCTCACAAATGCCTATCCGCATTTGCAATTTGGGGGTGGTGCGGGCGCCACGGTTTCGCTCACCTATGCGGAAGCGCTCTATTCCAAACTTCCTGTCAAGGGCAACCGGTCGGTCGTGGAAGGCAAATTCATCGTTGGCAGGAAAGATAGCATCTTATCGGATGGTAGCGACGGGCAGGAGTTCACCACCTTATCGTGGAGGACCTTCCGGTACCTTCAGCTGAGAATAGTGACGGGGGATCAGCCTCTCGTACTGAACGACATCTATAGCATGTTCACGGGCTACCCATTTCGCGATAATGCGCGGCTGGAAACCGGCGATCCGCAGATCGGAAAAATGCTGGACATAGGATGGCGCACGGCCCGGTTGTGCGCGGTCGAGACTTATATGGATTGTCCGTATTACGAGCAGCTGCAATATGTCGGGGACACCCGCATACAGGCCCTGGTAAGCCTGTACAACAGCGGTGACGACCGGCTTGTGAAGAATGCGATCGAACAGCTGGACGAATCGCGTCTGCCGGAAGGCGTTACACTGAGCCGTTATCCCTCGCGGACGACGCAGCTGATCCCTACCTTTTCACTTTGGTGGATCGGCATGCTCCACGACTACTGGCTATATGGAAAGGATACGGCATTCGTGATGGACAAATTGCCGGGTGAAAGACAAGTGCTGGACTATTTCCGGCGTTTTCAGCGAGCGGATGGCTCTCTTCGCGGCGTGCCGTATTGGGCGTTCACGGATTGGGTGGATAGCCCGGGGTGGGAATCGGGAATGGCGCCCGCGGGCGCGGATGGCAGCTCGTCGGTACTCGATCTGCAATTGTTATGGGCATACCAGCTGGCGGCCGAAATGGAAGCCAGGGGCGGATTGCATGAATATGCGTCGTTGTATCGCGGGCGAGCGCAACAGCTGACAAAAACGATCCGCGAGAAATACTGGGTGGAAAGCCGCGGACTTTTTGCGGACAGGCCAGAGAAAGACCTGTTCTCGCAGCACGCCAATGCGCTGGCCATCCTGACCGGCGTCGTGACCGGGGCGGAAGCGAAAGCTGTCGCCCGGCGTCTGCTGAGCGATAGCGGCCTGGCGCCCGCCAGCATCTATTTCAAATATTACCTTCACCGCGCGCTGATCAGCGCGGGTTACGGTAATGACTACCTGCGCTGGCTGGACAAATGGCGCGAAGATATCGCAATGGGCCTGACGACCTGGGCGGAAATGTCGGATGTAGCGGCTTCCCGTTCGGACTGTCATGCCTGGGGTTCGAGTCCCAACATAGAATTCTTCCGAACCGTCCTGGGCATCGACAGCGACGCGCCGGGTTTTACCGACATCCGGGTCGAGCCGCATCCGGGCGAGCTGCATGAGCTCAGCGGTCAGATGCCGCATCCCATGGGAACGGTCACGGCCTCCTACAAGCTGGAAGCCGGTAAATGGAAGATCGGCATCGGGCTGCCTCCGGGCACAAGGGGTCATTTGATCTGGCGTGGAAAGCAATACGTGCTGAAGGCGGGAGTGAATAGCTTCACGTTACCCTGAGGTGGGGCCGCCGCAGGCGGCCCCATGAGCGGCGCGGCGCAGAATGCGCCGCGCCGCCTATTTCACATCGAATGTCATCGTGCCGCTGCCCGCCGTACCGTCACGCGTGATCCCTTCGGCAACCACGATGTATTTCCCGGGGATATCGGAAGAATAAAAGCTTAGCTCACCCTTACCCTGCGAAGATACAGGCACTACTGGCGTCCAGTACAGCACTGTCCGGAAATCGGGCAGGTGGCTTCCGGTCTCGCGGTCGGTCGCATAGGATGGGCTATAGAATTCCCGCCGCAGCTGCAGACCCTCATAATCGACGACCGTCGCGTGCGGATCGAGGATATAGCCGCCCAGATCGCCTTTATACGTGGTCCAGTTCATTATACCGGGGAAATTGACGGCTCCCATGAATATCCTTCTGTTCACCGTCTCCAGTTTTTTCAGCTTGAGCGGATCGAGCGCGATCAGGGAGTCTATGTTGAAGACAGGGACGCCGTCGAGCAGGATCAGCGGATCGTCGTCGAAGAACTGGTCGTAGGTGAAATTAAAAAGCGGGAGATGATAATGTCCCTGTCTTCGTTGCACCAGCATCATCACGACATATTCGCGCATCACCTCTTCCATCGTCGTGAACCGGACATAGTTGTCGAGCAGATAGGAATAATCGGGTCTGTCATAGAAACTGGTCGTATCGATGCCGGGCAGATGCGATCGTTTCAGCCGTTCGCCGATGTACCGGTTGAGCACCTGCATTTGCACGCCTTTATCCGTCAGCAGTGCAGAATCGCTTAGCGGCACGACCGCGGGGGCCAGATGGGTTTCCGGGTAGGTCTCGGAAAACGGATTGGCAAGTTCCACCCTGAAGTTGCTGTCTTTTGACGGGTTGGTCTGTACGATGACCACCTTTCCGCCATAAAAATCCTTCAGCTCGAACCGGATGCGGCCTTCTCCATCGCTGACCGCCGAGGTGAACTGTGTACGTGTACCGGGTACCGATAGATAGGCCTGCACCGGGGAGGTGGCCGCCGCGCCGGTATGGCTGTCGACGATCCTGCCCGAAAGGATGGCGCCCTGGTATTCGGCAGGAAAAATAAAGGAAAGAGGAGCGGGGTGCAGCACATCCTCCCAGCGGTACCTGCGCCAGCCATGCGAGACCATCAGGTTGTCCATGGCCTGCCGGTCTTCGGGGTGCGCGAAGTAATAACCGGGTGACTCGATCGCGCCTTTCAGATCGGAGGTCAGCCAGAGGCAGGGATCGATATGGTCTTGTGCACCCGGCGTCAGGCTGTCGACTCGATAGATGGAAACGGAGCAATCGTCCGGCAGCAGGCGATCCCCGTCGGCGCCGATGTGCAGACTTATTTTTTTGCGTGTGCCATAAGTGTCCGTGTCGGTCCGAAGATCGAAATGCAACATGTGCAAAGGGTAGTCGAAGACGAGTCGTTCGCAGACGGGTTGTCTGGCGGCATTGAAGAGGGTCAGCTGCGCAATGCCTTCGCCCAGCATATGCCTGTCCACCACGAAGCTGGCTTTGCCGCCCTGCAGCGTCGCGGTCTGCACCTGTTTCAGCGCAGAGCGGTTGATCGCGGCGAGATAGACCGGGGAGCCGTCGGAGCTGGCGTGTATGTCCACCCGGTAGTGCGCGCTGTCTTCGGCCGTTACCCCCATGACCATTCCCTCTTTGTAGGCGGAGGGCAAAAGTCCCTGGATGGCGGTCCCGTCTGCGAGCCGGAAGATCGCCCGGTAGTGATGGCCGGCCGTCGGTTTGAGGACAAAGCTCCCGATCCCGAACCGATAGGGCTCGCACCGGGCAAGGGTATCCTGTTCATCCTGCAGGACCACTCCTGTGCAGGCGACGCCTTTTCCATAGCGGTCGGTTACGTGGAAGGCGACCTTGCTGGCGAGACCCTCTACGAGATTGCCGCCTTCGGGAAAAAAATCGACCCGGTAGTTCCGGGAAGTATCCTGCGGGGGCGCGTCCGCCGGCCGGCGGGTATTGATTACCGTTATCGTCTTCCGGAAGAACCCATCGGGACCATCATTCTTCATCCAGTTGGTATACGCGCGCAGTTGGTAATGTCCTGAATGCAAGCTGAGGGGCAGGTAAACCGAACCGTCCCCATGACCCGCCCTGAGACCGGTCTTCGCCTGCAGGACGGGTTTGCCCGCCGCGTCCAGCCATTCGAGATAGGCCACCTTGCTCAGGTCCAGCGGGTGGTGCGAGCCGGATTCGACGACATACAGCTTGAACCAGCAGATCTCCCCCGCGAGGTAGAAGTCCTTATCGGTATGCACATAGATCTTTTCCTGAAGGTGTTGCTGCCGGTAGCGGTCGAGGGCATTCTGCAGAAAGGTCTGCTCCCCGTCCTGTGCGAAGGTCCGGAAAGTCCAAAACAGCATCGGCAGAAGGAGGATACTCAAATGCGAGCGGGGTGGAAGTCGGCTATTTCGCAAGGGATAATAGTTTGTATCGGTTAATTGGTCGGCCACCATACCGGTTTTTTGTTTGTTCCGCCGAGGAGCGTGCAATCCACACACGACGAATAGTTCGCTATATAGCTGATTATCCTCGGTCCGACAGTATTGGCATCGATCGGTGTGTACATGAAAAGGAAATTTTTCCTGAGATCGGTATCCGGCCGAAGCGTAGTGTCCAGTTCCTGGCACAAAAAAATATACTGCGAAGGGACCTGCGACCGGGCGATATACAGCTGCTGTTGCGTCACCGTTCCTGCCGAGACCCAGCCGATCACCTGTTCGGCAGGATGCGTGAGGCTGTGAACGTTCCCGGTGATCTGGGAGGGCTGCGCATCGAAAATACTGCCCAGGGTTTCGGTATTCTTTTGCATCAGGCTCAGGAAATTGTAGCCGTCCTCGGTCAGGGCATATTGGCGGACCAGGATGCTATACAGCACGCTCAGCTGAATGTCGTCGGGAGCGATATGTTTGACAGGGAAGAGACTCATCACATCCTGCGCCAGTTTGGCAGACGTGCCCACCAGGATAGACGTGGAAGATGCGCTGCTCCAGCAATGGTAGATCTGCTCCGAATCGGGTCTTGGGACGACCTTATTGGTCGCGGGGACGTATTTGTAAGACGAATACGCGCCGGACGCGTATTCGTACACCTGGTCCCAGTTCCACTGGTAATATCGGGTAAGGTTCGAAGGGTCGTGCGAAGTCGCATAAATGGTGACGCCTTCCGGGCCATTGGTCCAGCTGACGCTGTCGATAGGAGGCGTGATTTTGAAGGGCACATAGGCTGAGAGATAATCCTCGCCGCTCGCTGTGTGGATCCGCAGCCGGTACTGGGCCTGCGGGCTCAATGCGAAAGAATCGCTGTATACGCCGGCGGCTTTTTCGGGCAGCGGGTGGATAGAGTTGTCGCTTCCTTCCACCTGTACCTTCGCGCCATGTTCCGGCGGCGGTCCGGAAGTGCCGGGCAGCTTGACGGTCCGGCTCAGCGAGAATCGCGTGGTGCTGTTACCCGAGATAAAGCCTTCAACGACGAGATAACCCGTAGATGGAGCCGTATAGGGACTCACGTACACATCCTTGCACCCGATGCCCGCGAGCAGGAAGATCAGGACGAATAATAGGTTGGCAAGTCGTTGCATAGTTGCTAATTGAACCGGATATTGAAATTGACGAAGGGGATCGCGCTGCCGAAAATGGACAGCCGGTACCCATTGACGACTCCATTCTCCGACGTATAATAAACGGAATAAGGATTATGTTTGCCGGTCAGGTTATAAATGCCGATCGTCCAGGAATTGTGCGTCTTCTGGTGCACCTTATGATTGCCTTCGATATTCATCGAGAAATCGGTACGGAAATAATCGGGTATCCTATAGGCATTCCTGTCCGAATACAGCGCCCGCAGCGAACCCGAATAATAATAGACGCCGATGGGCAGCGTGATGGGGCGGCCCGTGCTGTACGTAGCGTTCAGCGAAACGCTGAACCGGTGTGTGAACCGGTAATTGCCTACGGCGGTCACATCCACCGGCTTGTCATAGTCGGCGGGATACCAGTTGCCATTATTGACGATCGGACCCTGCGTGGAATCGTTGGCGTGTAGCAGGGTGCGCGACCAGGTGAAACTGACCCACCCGTTCAGCTTGCCGGTGAGCTTTTTGACCAGCAGTTCCACGCCATAGGCTTTGCCCCTGGTCGCCAGCACGTCCGTTTCGACATGGTGGTTCATGACCAGCTGCGCCCCACTCCGGTAATCGAGATAGTTGTCGATATTTTTATAATATACTTCCAGCGAGGTCTCGATGGTGTTGTTCTTAAAGTTCCGATAGCCTCCCAGCGAGTATTGGTCTCCCGATTGCGGGCGGATATGGGTATCGCTCAGCTTCCAGATATCGGTCGGCGCTTCCGCCGTGGTATTCGAAAGCTTATGGATGTACTGTCGCTGGGTGTTGTAGCCCGCCTTCAGCGAAAAATTGTCCGTCATTACATACCGGGCCGAGAGGCGGTATTCGGGTCCGCCATAGGTCTTGATGTTCCTGCCCGAAGGATATTCTGTCGTGCCCAGCAGGTTGTCGGTCGTGATGGGCAGACCGGGGGCATAATTGTTCACCGTGGATGGGCCGAGAAAGTTGAACAGCGAATAGCGGACGCCTGCTTCCACCGAAAGATCGCCCGTGATCGTATACCGGTCGCTGAGATACAGGGCGCTTTCCTGGGCCTGTTCGGCTTGCAACCTATCCGGCACGACGAGCGATTTTTCGCCGATAGGTAAATAGGAACCGGGATGCAGCCGGTACCGCAGGGTGTTCAGACCGAATTCGATCGTATGGCTCGAGCTCAGGAAATAATTGAAGTTCGTCCGGAAATACAGCTGGTTGATATCGAAACCCAACCGATAGGCATTGACGACATTCCTGGTACTGGAAATGGAATACTGGTACCGGTCGTAACCCGTCGCAACCGTGCTGTACAGCCGGTTGTTGTAAACATGTTTCCATCTCAGCGAAAGGTTCCGGTTGCCATAGCCGTAGGTGGTGTCGTTGTTGAGATTGAAACGATCCTCGCTCAGGTAACCGGTGAGAAAGAGGGTGTTCTTTTTATTCAGCTCGCTGGTGACGTTCAGGTTGACGTCGGAGAAGGAAGCCCGGCTGTTCTTGTACTGGGCAGGGAGGTTCTGCAGAAGCCAGTTGGCATAGGTGGTTCGGCCTCCCACGATGAAAGTGGTCTTATCCTTGACGATCGGGCCCTCGATATTGAGCCGGCTGGTCAGTAATCCAACGCCTGCCGAACCGGTGATCTCCCGTTTGTTGCCCTCCCGGCTGCTGATGTCCAGCACCGAAGAAAGCCGGCCGCCAAAGCGGGCGGGGATGCTGCTCTTGTACAGCTGAACATCCTTCACCACTTCCGGATTGAACACGGAGAACATGCCGAAGAAATGCGCCGTATTGTAAATGGTCGCGTCATTGAACAGGACGAGGTTCTGATCCGTGGATCCGCCCCTGACATTCAGACCGGTGCTGGCTTCTCCCACCGTTTTTACCCCCGGCAGCGTCGTGACCACACGCATGATGTCCGCCTCGCCAAAAACGACGGGCACCTGCTTGATGGTCTTGATATCCAGCTTCTGTACACCCATCTCCGTGCGTTTGACATTGCTGACCTTCTCCGCCGACACGATCACCTTTTTCAATGTCAGCACCTGTGTCGTGAGATCGATGTTGAGCTTGCCGTCGCCATAGACCATGATCAGTCGCCTTGTATCGCGCATCCCGATGCTTTGGATATTGATGATATGCCGGCCCTTGGTAAGATTGAGAGAATAGTAACCGTATTGATCCGAAAAAACGCCGATGCGCGGGTTCTCGACAAAGATGGAAGCGCCTGCGATCGGCTCACCCGTCCTGGCATCCCGGGCGTAACCCGCCACACTCGCAACGCCGTGAAGCGGCCCGGGCGTTTTATCGCCGATGACGAACAACTTGTTCTCCAGGGTGGTAACCGGCTTTTCGCCTACGTTTTCGAGGTAGTCGTGGACGGAATCTTCGCCGGCCACCGGGTTCTTTTCCGGTGCGTGCCCGCGATGGAAGAAGTCGTCCGGCAGCTCGGTTTGAATGGCCGCTCCTTTGGTGATAAATATATTTGTGTACCGGTCGGTCGAAAAGCTGAGATCCGTACCCTGAAAGAGTCCGGTCAGCACCTGGGACAGCGGTCGCTGTTCCACCCGGAGATCGATCTTGTTCGTGTCGAGCTCGGCCGTATCATAGTACAGACGGGAGGCGGTTTGTTTTTGCAGCAGCATCAGGACCGTATCCATGGACGCCTTGTGCACATCGAGTGTGACGCGGTCGTGTGTGCTTTCCTGAGCGAGGACCGGAGTGGCCGCCAGCAGGCTGGTCGCCACCAAACAGAGGAACCAAAGCAAACCGGCAAGCCGCGGGCATCGATCGAATCGCCACAGCCAACCCCGGGAACGGCATATCTTATTCGGAAGAGGAATTGTCATACCAGGCTGTGACTTTTAACAGTGTGTTTTCCCTGTCCCAGCGCATGGACAGATGGTTGCTACGGATGAATTTTTTCACATCCCGGCTTCGATCTTTCAGCGCTCGGAGCAGGGACCTGGTCGTATTGACAGGATAGTAGACGTTACTTTTTTTGAGGTAGTAGGAGGTGTCGGCGCCGTCGATATAATACTCTACTATGGTGCCGGAATTCAGATCTTCCCGGATGACCTTTGTCTCTTTCTTCAGCAGTATGGTTCTACCCTCAAACATCACCTCATAAAAACCGTTATGCGGCTGGTTGGGGTTGAGACTGTCCTTCAGCCGGATGAACCGGTGACCGTCCATTGTGAACCGGTCGATCATCTCTGGAAAGAGATTGATCTTGAACATATTGGAGGCGTCGTAAAGGATCACGATGTCCTTTACTTCATCATATTGGAGGAGGAGATGGTCGTAAAGAACGCTGTCGTACAGCAGCGCACCGGGATGCCGTTGTTTGTCGATGAAATAGGGATTGCCGGACTTTAGACGGAAGTCGTAGGCGCCATATTCCATGCCACGGAACAGACCGGTCTCGGGTGTCAGGTAGGTATGATAGGAATCTAGCGCCGTGTTGTAGGCGGATCGGATACCTGGAGATAAGGAAGCGAGGCTATCGGCGTCGGCAGGTTGTGCCAATGCGCTCCCGGTGATCAGGTGACAAAAAAGCATCGATCCGCAGCATAGTTTGGTTACGATGGGCATTCCCTAAATATAATAGAAAATCCCCTTTTTATGCAGATCGCTATCAGAAAAGCCTGATTTTTAAACGGTTTTTAATGAATGGGCGAAAAGCCGTTTTTAATCGGCGAGTCTTGTTTTCGGCGGGGCCTGCCGTTTTCAGTCGGCGAGTCTTGTCCGGAAAGCCCGGTTGATCCGGTCAACTATTTTATCCAGCTCGTGAACACTATTCGGTTTGGCAAAATAATGCGAGGCGCCATGGCCGACGCAGCGATCGACGTATTCCGCCCGGTTGGAAGTGCTCCATACCAGTTTCAGAACACTGGCATAACGCTTGTCGGCGGCCAGTCTTTCGAGTATTTCGGCTGCGGTCAGGAATGGCATTTTATAGTCCATGAGGATGAGAACGGGAAGATCGCTGGACGGGCATTGTTCCAGGAAATCGAGCAACTGGCGACCGTCGTCGGCGCATTCGACCCTTGCGCCCGGGTTCATCGAGATAAACGGCTGGATCAGCGCATCCCGGTCATCAGGATCGTCGTCCGCCAGAAGGATGTACGGTACTGGCATGTTCATTTAATAGGTATTTGGCAGCCAGCGAGAAGATTGTTTAAGGAATGGTAAAGATATGGAGAATCCCCCGTTTTCGCCAGCTTTCGACAGATGATTTTTTGCTATTTTCGGAATGTTTCCGGCACCGGTCCCATCGGCATATTGGCAGGCGGCGTCTTAGCGCTGAGGATAACGATATCCCGAACGCCCCTGCCGCCGTTGGCAGTGCTATCTGCCACTTTTAATTCCGTGCCGTAATGCCAGACCCTTTTATCGTTCCAGAAGATGAGTTGTCCAGGCCGAATGACTGAATCGAATACGAGTTCATCGGTTTTTTTGCCATGGTCGTCCATTACATATTGACTGACACCGGAATTATCGGTGACATTGACCCTGTCGACCACGAGCATTCCGACATGCCTGTTGCCGTCCTGGTGAAAGCCTTCCACGGCGGGGAGGCCGATGCGGTTCGTGAAACAATCCACGCGCTGAAATTGCACCAGCACGATGGCGTCGCTCCAGCGGAAGAAAGAGGCATAGCGATCCAACAGGCAATGAAAATCCCGGCTGTCGGTGATGCGATCGCTGATCCGGGAATATTCTCTGCGCATATCGCCATGGACGGGATTATATTTGATCGATTGCTGAAGCGCGTACTGTGGGAGGTTCCAGCAGCAATATCCCGTCTCCTGGGACTGCCATTCCGGCGGGGCCGTACTGAGGTACCGGTTGCTTTGCTTTTCGCTCATACCGCTCAGTCGGTTGACTTCGGCGATATGTTCGTCGATTTGTGGAATCGCGGTTGCCATGGCATGTTTTACCCTGAACCAGGCGATGGATTTATATCGATAGCCGTCCTTGATATAGGGATCGACCGGGATCGCGTCGAAATAAGGAGACCAGCCGCGGACGTCCATAAATTTTGACGCGTCGATAGCCTCGAACAAGAATTGGGAGAGATCGAGCTCGACCGGCGGGCGATCTTTCGAAAGGTCGGTTTCTGTGTGTAGCATAGTTGGAAGAGTAAATTGAATTTATGGATAAAGGCAAATATACGGACAAATGGTTCCTCCATGGAGCGATGTAAATTCGAATGATGGGGCGGAGCGGGTCTGATGGGGCCGAAAGATCATCGTGAAGTATGTCAAAAGATTGATCGAGGTCGCGAATTTCCGGTAAGGTCCAGGATAGGCCGCACCGTGAAGGTAAGAGATCAGAGCGTAGGACGGGCAGCCATTTCAAAGATGGCAGTCAGCTGGCGGGTCGCCTTTTCCATCTCGGCGATCGTGTCGGGTTTGACGATATAATGCGAAGCGCCGAGCCGCCTGCATTCTTCCATGTCTTTCATGCGCCGCGAAGTGCTCCACATGACTTTGACGATTTGGCTGTAGCGATCGTCGACTGAAAGTTGCTGCAGGACCTGGGGGCCGCTGAGGTCCGGCATTTGATAATCCAGCACAAGCAGAGCCGGCAGTTGATAGATAGTGCATTCGTTCAAGAAGTGAAGGAGTTCACGTCCTCCTCCTACATGCTTAACCGTTACACCGGGATTTTGACGAGCCAATTCATCGAATAATGCCTGCCGGTCCTCCGGGTCGTCATCAGCGATCAATATATACGGGTTTGCCATTTGCATGGTGATAATGCCTTTAATTCGATAAAGGGTTTCCATTTGGAAATGGTTTTCCTGTTCGTTAATGCGATAGAGTATTAGGAAGACAAGAGGTGTAGTTGCGATAATCGGTTCCAATGTGGTAAGGAAAAAATCATGCCGATTTTCCTCCCTTCATAAGCATGCTGTTTATCAGGTATTTATTACATGCCTGGTGCCCGGACTGAGGTTTCTTGTTATGCAATGACGAGCGCGCCGCGTGGGCTTTGGGCGATAGGTTACCCGAGGACGTTAGGTCCCGATTATCGGACGCATTTCCGCCGTGAGCGTGCTTCGGCCCAGTGTTTTTTTTGCCGTGGCCATTACATGCGCGATATGTATACATGAGAGAGAATCCAGAAAGTAAAAACTGGAGACATTCTGGATGTCACATTGCATAGGAAGGGGCCTGTTAAGACAGGCCCCCGCATTCAATTGCCTATTAACAAATCCTATATAAGACAGACAAAATCGCCGATGGCACTAGCCCGAAAGGAAATTTATTTCTGCGAAAAACAGTATTATAGCCAGGCTGCGCAACAAGGCAACGGCAATGGTATCTTCACCAACCTGATTGCGCTTACTTACGATGTGAAGGTGACGGACGCGACCGGTCAGCAAATTACCTCTTCGGTGACCATCACCAATCAATTCCAGCCGCCGGATATCCTCGTTCCAGGGGCCTTTACACCGAACGAAGATGGGCGGAATGACGTGCTGCGGGTACATTTGACCGGGATGAGGTCACTGGGCTATTTTCGGGGGTTCAACCGCTGGGGTCATAAAGTGTTTGCTGGAGGGATTTGATCCGTACCGGAAGGAGATGCTTCGTCTTATGCCGGCAATTCTCAACTATCGCTAATTTTATATACAATGGTGATCGGAGTTGGGTCGTCCGGGGTTGCCTCTTTCATGTCGGCTGACATAACCAATTCCTTTTCATTTAATGAAACGATGGTGAAATTGGATCTGCCTTCGATTAGCAGCTGAATTATTTTTTTGCCCGCGACGTAGGTCCAGGTACCTTTTGCGATTTCCCGGGGCCTGCCGGTGGTGGATAGGAAAGTCCCGTCTTTCTTGAATTCGAAAGTCATCGTCGGAGCGCCGGGCGCCATATCGATCCGCATATTTCCCATCATGCTATAGGCTGTTTGCCATTTCCTGCACAATAGGGTCTGCAGTTGATCCAGGGGGAGGTCAATTTTTTGGGCGTGTACGCTGCAGGCAGAGCAGGCAATCGACAGGGCAAAAATGAGTTGCTTCATGCGCGGTAGGTTTGGCTGGTCAATATAGCACATTTATTTCATTGGTGTCCGAGAAAGTAATGGTTGGCTACGCCCTTATTTTCCGCCTTTAATCCGCGGGCTCAACCGTGGCCCGGACGAGCGATTTTTTCATTTTTATATCGCAGCGAAAGCTCGAGTACAGGCCCTGTTCGAGCGGGACCTCCCGAAATCCCAACTTGCGGTAAAGCGCCAAAGCAGCCTTAAGCGAGGAGTGCGAATAGAGTATGACACTGGTAGCACCGAGCGTTGCCGCTCTTTCGAGGACCGCACGGCATAGGATCTCGCCAAGGCCTCTCCCGCGCGATTGGGGCCGGACGATCATCTTTGTGAGCTCCATTTCTGAGACGCCTGTCTTTTTCAAAGCGACAAAGCCGGCGACCTCGGCGTTTTCAACCGCCATGAGGATGGCGCCGCCCTTTTGCAGAATGGCTTTTTCAGGTTGGGTAAGGACAAGATCATCGACCGATTCGGTGGGCTGATGAAAAGCGGAAGCAAACCATTCCTGGTAGAGATGCTGGAATGCAGGTTGATGCGCCGGTTGGAAATCGGCGATGATAAAATTTACGGTTTGCATATGGAAGAATTGATACCGTAAAGATGTGATTCTTCTGAGTAACAAAACAGATGCAGTTGCGATAATTTTGACTAGATCAGATTTTCGGCCGAGGTCGCAGCATCGGGTGACCATTCGCACCGAACGTTCACCTTCTGGGGCTATCGGGCTCGTTGAGTGGCGGCCCGGGGGATTCTGGAAGATCAGGATCCATTTCCGGATTGATGGCAGGGCTTTCCGGCCGTCCGGGGTGTGCTGGCCGCGGCGCGTTGGGTTTGCGAGGTATTGCGGGCGGCTTTTTCAACGGCGGATGGCCGGCTGGAGGAACATCCTTCGCGGGCAAGCCGGAAGGCTTCTCCGATTGGGCACTATTTGCAATGATTTCAAACATGGATCGCGGTCGGTTTCCTTGTTGGGCGGCAGGATCGGCGTGGGTCTCTCTCTTTGTATTTTTCCAAAATCAATCCTGCAATCGTGATGCCACCATCATTTTCCCGAAATTTGCACGCACGCGCATTGATGTGCGCTAATTTTGTTACCATGAAAAAGCATTTTGTATTATTTGCCGGCATGCTGGTCGCCGGCTGGCTTTCACTTTTTGGGCAATCCTCTTTACCAGCTGCTGATCCGAACCTGATCTTATTTGGACGCGGGATGTATCCGGGAGACGATAGCACGTATGCCATGATCCGCAACTCGGGATTTACCACGGTCATGTTATCCAGTTTCTATATAAAGGCAAACGGAGATGTGTATTCAGGGGATGACGGTCGTCAACCCATAATCCACCAAGGGCGCTATACCGGCAACCAGGAGTGGATCAAACGGGTCGCCTCTTTGCGGAGCAGTGGTTCAGTCAAACGGATCGAACTATTGTTGGAAGGCCGATGGTTCAATCAAGCTCCCAATACCTTTGATTTTATTCGGGACTGGATAGACAGTAGCAATGGAGCGCCCGGCACGGCGCCCGGTACCGGGAAAAACAGTACGCTTTTCGGGATATTACGGTCAATGAAGGAGGAGCTTGGAATCGATGCTATCTGTATCGATGACGAGTCGGTGTATGACACCACTTCGGTCACCCGGCTGGGAGAATTGGCAGGCAGCCTGAACCTGCATATGAGCCTGTGTCCGTATACAAGGACGCCGTATTGGAAGGCCATTCTTGACCGTAGCCCCCCGAATGTGGTGGATGCCATTTATCTGCAGTGTTACGATGGCGGCAAAAATGCTGCTCCGGGCGATTGGTTTCGGGCATTGGGGAGCGCGTTGCCGGTGTATCCGATATTCTTGTGTCGCGGTGCGTTTAGCACGTGCGGTGTCTCTCACAATAGCAAGTCGCCGGAAGAAATGAGGTCGCAACTGCACGAGTTTAAAAAGAATTATCCGGATATGCGCGGCGCAGGTGTATGGCAAATGGCGGATATCAAGAGTTATGTGCGTCAAAATTGTGCGGCGACCGATCCGTCCTCGGGGAGCGCGGAAAGCGTGGCGGAATACCTTTCTCAGTTGAAAAGCTGTTTATCGATATATTGAGATGGTATTAAATTAGAAAAGCCCGGCATTACCGGGCTTTTCGCAGATCGCAATCTTAATTAGAGGTTGTCGATCCAGGTCTTGATCTCTTCCTTGGTCTTTCCTGTCTTTCGTTGCAGCCGACCATACAATTCGTCTTCTTTGCCTTCTTCGTACTTCAGATCGTCATCTGTGATGTTGGCATAGCTCTGCTTGATCTTTCCTTTCATTTCATTCCAATTCCCTTTGATTTTAAGCGAGCTGCTGGAATTGTTAGGTTTGTGATCCATAACTATTCATTTTGATGATAGAATGTTAATTGGGGTGCAAAAATCCGGCCCGGGGTGTTCAGATGCAGCTCCGTATGGAAATTGGCATAGTGGCAGACGGTGTGTAGAATTTGTTGCACATCTTTGACATTTTGTCGACGGACTGAATGATGGAAGTTGTTTATGATTATCCGCCGTCATACAAGAATCAGCCGGCGGATGTAAGAGAGAAGGCGACCGAGATCGCAAATGAGCTGCTACTGAATGGCGCCAGCGAAGGAGTGGCGATTGCGGCGGGTTTAAAAAAGGCGCGTGAGGCGCTTGGTGTGGGCCGAGCGCGGAAGAAAGTTAAAAAAGGCTCGTGAACGAGGGGATAATATTTGGGGATGCAGGTGGAAAGGGTTTATTGGACTGGCCAAAACAGTTTTTGAGAACGAAATTGCCTGGGATTGGGAAGGGCATGTCGAATACGGCGGGCGTCCCTTTGCGGTTTAGAAATTAATGGTTTGCGTTAGCCGCGCCGGTACTTTTTTATTATTCTGCATTGCAGGCTTCCATTTCGGGGATCGTTGGATTACCCGGATGGCCTCTTCGTCCAGCACGGAATTCAAGTTTTTTACGACGGTGACATTTTCTATTTTGCCGTGGATATTGACTGTAAATTGTAAAGTGACCTGTCCGCTAATATGTTCTCCTTTAAGGGAAGATGGATAGTCCAGATTTGTGGTCAAATAGTTAAGCCAAGCCGCGGAACCGCCGGGAAATTGGGCTTTCTTTTCGGTCTTTATTAAGGCATTCAGTACGGAAGTACCCATCCAATCTTCCATTCGAATAGCACCTGGTGAATAGGCTTGGTGCTGGCACCTGGCGGCGGGCTGCGGCGCAGTCGCCGGCACAGGATATCTATCCCTGCGCGCGACAAGGGTGAAGAAGATCCTGCCGCCTTGGGTTAAATCAAAAAAGGCTTGTGAATCATTGATTTACAAGCCTTTATAGTGCCCAGGACTGGATTCGAACCAGCACACCTCGCGGCGCTGCTACCTGAAAACAGTGCGTCTACCAATTTCGCCACCTGGGCATCCTTTTCGGGCGTCCGCGCTGCATGCGCGGTAAGCGTCCGTTTGGGGGTGCAAATATAGGAAATGACGACGCCCAAGCCAAAAAAAAAGAAAAATCGAAGGGCATCAGTTTGTAGGGACATCCGTTTCGAGAAACATCAATTTGGAGGGGCCTCAGTTAGAGGGACATCAGTGCATGGCCTCGGCTTCAACTTCCGCTTCGGCTTCGGTCCAACGGCCTTTCCACCCGACCAGGAGAACTCCCGCTATCACGAGGACCGTGCCCACGACCTGCTCCGCGAAAATGCGTTCGCCGAGAAAGAAATGAGCTTGCACGATGGTCGAGATGGGTCCGATGCTCGTTACGATCGCGGCATTGTTGGCGCCGATGCGTTTCATGCCCGCGGACAAAAGGAAAGACGGGATCACCGTCGCGACGAGCGCCAGCAGGAAACCATAACCCCACAGGGCGCCGCTGCCGGGGCCTGTCGGCAGCAAAGACGAGCCGGCAAACGCCTGGCGAAGAAAATAATGCAGGAGCACGCCCATGGTGGCGGCCAGCATACTATAGGTCGTAAAACGCGCGGCGCCCACCGATGGGATTAGCTGACCGGCTCCCGACAGATAGCAGGAATAGGTGATCGCGCATAAAAAAACGAGGAAACTTCCCCAGTAGAAATGAGGGTTTCCGGTATCGATCCGCAGTTCCCCATAATAGGCGATGCCAATGCCCGCGTAGGTGAGCAGCAATGCCCAGTATTGAACACGGCTGATAGAGTGCCGGAAGGCTACGCTGTTGATGAGCACCGAGAAGCTCGGATAAAGGAACAATATCAGCCTTTCCAGCCCCGCCGATATGTATTGGAGCCCGATGAAATCGAACAGGCTGCTCAGATAGTAGCCCAGCAGCCCAAGTGTCAGGATACCCATCCACTGACGCCGAGTCATTCCCGTTCCCCCGGTCTGACGGAAACCCCACCAGGCCGCCAGCAGATAGAAAGGCAGCGACAGCAGCATCCGGAGCATCAGCAGGGTAAGACCGTCCGCAGGCGTACTTCGGAATGCCAGTTTGACCAGGATCGCCTTTGTCGAGAAGATGATGGCCCCGCTAAACGAGATCAGGAAACCCTGGATCAGTGTCTTTTTAGACGGCTGCATAAGACGGCGATTGAAAGGCGAATGTTGCGATCGGCCGTGCCGGCCCAGAATGGCGAAAAAACCGCGCGGCTACACGGCCACATTGAAATCTCGCAGCGCATCATTCAGGCTCGTCTTCAGATCGGTGCTCGGTTTCCGCTGACCGATGATCAACGCGCAGGTGACATTGTATTCCCCCGCCGGGAATTTCTTTGTGTAGCTACCCGGTATAACGACTGAACGTGTGGGAACGCGCCCCTTGTATTCTACGGGCGAGGACCCGCTGACATCTATGATTTTTGTAGACTGCGTAAGCACGACGTTGGCACCAAGCACCGCTTCCTTTTCCACGATCACGCCTTCGACGACGATGCTGCGGCTGCCCAGAAATGCGCCGTCTTCGATGATCACAGGAGCAGCTTGTAACGGTTCGAGGACCCCACCGATACCCACTCCGCCGCTGAGATGGACGCCTTTGCCGATCTGCGCGCAGCTGCCAACTGTTGCCCACGTGTCGACCATCGTACCCTCATCCACATAGGCGCCGATATTGACATAGCTGGGCATCAGCACGACATTGTTTGCCAGGAAGGCGCCATAACGGGCGACGGCATGCGGCACCGCGCGGACGCCGAGCGATTTATAATCTTTTTTGAGCAGCATCTTGTCATAAAATTCAAAAGGCGGCAGATCCCAGGTCTGCATCGGCTGGATACCGAAATAAAGCAGGATGGCCTGCTTCACCCATTCATTGACCTGCCAGCCGGTGGGGGATGAGGTGGAGCTATTTGAAGTGCCGGCTCCGGGCGAGGCGACCCGCAGACGACCTTTATCGACTTCCTCGATGACGGCGCGAACCGCATCGGCATGTTCGGTTTGTTTTAACAGCTGCCGGTCGTTCCAGGCTTCCGAGATCAATTGTTGTAATTCCATTGCTGATTTTTTGAATTGGATGCAAACTTACAAGTATTTTTGGGACTATGGATTTCGATAAAGATGTGGAGGGCGCATTGGCGGCGCTGCGGGCCGGTGGGCTGATCCTGTATCCAACGGATACCATCTGGGGCATCGGGTGCGATGCGACCGACGCCGCGGCCGTCGCAAAAGTGTATTCGCTGAAACAACGCGAGGCGGCCAAAAGCCTCATCGTACTCGTTGCGGAAGAAAGGGATATCCTCCGGCATACCAGTCAACCCGACCCCCGCGTCTTCGGGTACCTGCGCAACGCGGAGAAGCCCACCACTGTCATCTACGAGGGCGCATTGGGACTCGCGTCCAACCTCGTCAATGCCGACGGCACCGTCGCTATCCGGCTTACTGCCGATCCGTTCTGCCGCCTTTTGATCAAACGATTCCGGAGACCCATCGTGTCCACCTCGGCGAATCTATCTGGAGAACCGGCTCCGGCGTTTTTTGCTGATATCGATGCCCGCATCGTTGCCGGCGTCGATTATGTCGCGGCGCACCGGCGTGATGACCGGACACCCCGGGAACCGTCCGCCATCATAAAATGGAAAACAGGCGGCGCCCCGACGATCATACGGTCCTGATGCGCTGCTCACCCGGCGCGGATTGCCTATATTTGCGCGTGAAAAGGATTCTCGTCATACAGACGGCCTTCATCGGCGATGTGGTCCTGGCCACGGCGCTGATCGAAAAATTGCATGGCTGTTTCCCCGATGTACAGATCGACTTCCTCGTCCGGAAAGGGAATGAAGGGCTTCTGGCCGGTCATCCGTGGCTGCATGAGCTGCTCGTGTGGGACAAAAAGAAAAACAAGCTGATCAACCTGTGGGCGATGACGCGTCGCATCCGCCGGAACCGTTATGACAAGGTGATCAATGTCCAGCGTTTCGCCGCAACGGGTCTGCTCACTGTTTTTTCCGGCGCAAGAGAGACGATGGGTTTCGACAAGAATCCGTTGAGCCGGTTCTTCACGCATCGCGTGCCGCATGTCATCAGCGCTGCTCCCGCCGCCCCCGGCGGACCGGCGGTCATTGAGCCGAAACCCGGAGAGATCGTTAAGGGGCCGGCGATCCATGAGACCGGGCGCAACCAGGCATTGATCAGCTCCTTTACCGATAGCCGGCCCGCGCGGCCGCGTCTTTATCCGACATCCGGGGATGACGCAAAGGTGGCGCCCTATAAGACGGGGCCTTACATAACGGTCTCGCCCGCCAGCGTCTGGTTCACGAAACAATACCCGAAAGAAAAATGGGCGGACTTCATCCGAAGCGTACCGGGGGAATTCATTATTTATCTTTTGGGAGCCCCCTCGGATCGTACGCTGTGCGAGGCATTGGCGGGTTACCGGGAACATGTGATCAACCTGGCCGGCCACCTGAGCTTTCTGCAATCAGCAGCCCTGATGCGCGATGCGGTGATGAACTATGTCAACGACTCGGCTCCGATGCATTTTGCTTCGGCCGTCGATGCGCCCGTCACTGCAGTATATTGCTCGACCATCCCCGGTTTTGGGTTTGGCCCGCTTTCGGACAAGAGCTATATTGTGGAGATCGAAGAGCCGCTCAGTTGCCGTCCCTGCGGGCTCCATGGCTATAAGGCCTGTCCGCTCGGGCACTTTAATTGCGCCCATAAAATTCAAAACCGACTGCTGCTGCAAGCCCTGAAAGCCTGATCTATGGATATCAATTGCTCAGAAAAGGAATTATTCGTCTTTGACAAAATAGCCCGGGCCGCCGAAACCCTGGGCACGCCCGCTTACCTGATCGGCGGTTTCGTTCGTGACAAACTGATCGGCCGGCCGACCAAGGATGCCGATATCGTTTGTGTAGGCGATGGCATCGCGCTCGCCCATGCCGTCGCGGGGTTATTGCAACCGCAACCCCCGGTATCGTATTTCAAGAACTTCGGAACGGCCCAGATCAAATGGAGCGACTGGGAAATAGAATTCGTGGGTGCGCGTAAGGAAAGCTACCGGGCACACTCGCGCAAGCCGGCCGTGGAACCCGGTACGCTGGCGGACGATCAGCTCCGGCGGGATTTCACTATCAATGCCATGGCCATCAGCCTGAACAAAGAAGACTATGGCCGCCTGATCGATCCCTTCTGCGGCATCGGTGATCTCCGGACCAAAACGATCCGGACGCCGCTGGAACCGCTGCAAACTTTCAGCGACGACCCGCTGCGGATGTTGCGCGGCATCCGTTTTGCAACACAGTTGGGTTTTGCCATCGCGGGAGACACTTGGAAAGCCATCGTGGCGGATGCGCATCGCATCAGGATCGTTTCGCAGGAACGGATAACCGATGAGATCAACAAGATCGTGATGGCCACCCGGCCTTCGGTCGGGTTCGATCTCCTTTACCGGAGCGGGCTGCTGAAGATCATCTTTCCCCAGATGATCGATCTGGCGGGAGCCGAATACATCGACGGCATGGGACACAAGGATAATTTTTATCATACCCTGCAGGTGCTGGATAATATCAGTCGTGATACGGACGATCTCTGGCTGCGCTGGGCCGCTATTTTGCACGACATCGGTAAGCCGGCCACGAAAAAATTCGAGAAGGACCATGGCTGGACCTTCCATGGCCATGAGGTCGTCGGCAGCCGTATGGTCCCGAAGATCTTTACCCGTCTGAAGCTGCCGCTCAACGAGAAGATGAAATTCGTGCAGAAAATGGTGGAATATCATCTCCGGCCCATCAGCCTGACGAAAGAGAATATAACGGATTCGGCCATCCGCCGTTTGCTTTTCGATGCCGGCGACGACATCGATGCGCTGATGACGCTTTGCGAGGCGGATATCACTTCGAAGAACCAACAAAAGGTGAAGCGGTACCTGGACAATTTCGAAATGGTCCGCCAGCGTCTGAAAGAGGTGGAGGATAAGGACCGGATCCGGAACTGGCAGCCTCCCGTCACGGGAGAATTGATCATGGAAACCTTCGGTCTGCCGCCGGGTCCGGTCGTCGGCGAGATCAAGAACGCAATACGGGAAGCGATACTCGACGGCGTCATCGGAAACAATTATGAATCGGCCCATGCCTTCATGATGAAAGTGGCAGCGGAGATGAACCTTGCAGCGGTAAAATAACCCGGCCGGCCCGCGGGGCGCAGGGGATAGCAAAATTGCTGAATTTATGTATCTTGTGAACTTAAAATAGTCTTGTAGCCATGGCGATACTGAAATTCCGGGTTTATTTGGAGGAAGACGATAGCGTTTACAGGGATGTGGCTGTACGACACACGCAATCTTTTCTGCAATTGCACCAGGTGATCCTGAAAGCCTATGAATTCGACAGCAAGCACCAGGCCACTTTTTACCGGAGCAATGACCACTGGCAGCGTGGCCGGGAGATCTCGCTGGAACGGTACGACAAGAGCTACCCGAACAAAGAACCGCTGCTGATGGAGTCCACGACCATCGGTTCGGAGATTCGTGATCCCAACCAGAAATTCATCTACGTCTACGATTTCACTAAGAACTGGTCTTTCCTGGTCGAGTTGATCAATGTATCCAGGGAAGAAGGCAGCAAACAGGATTACCCGGCCGTCGTCAAGGTCGAGGGCATCGCTCCCTCGCAATATGGGACGAAGGGGCTTGTGGGTGACAAGCTCACCGAGATCGAAGAGAAATATGACCTCACAAAGGGCACCGAGGGTTTTGGCGAAGAAGGGGAACCGGAAGAAGGGGAGTCGGAGGAGGAAAGGGGTGAGGAAGGCGGCGCGGAAGAAGACGTCCTTTAACCACGCCACTCTTGCAAACGCCTACCGTAATAATCATCGTCGGGCCGACGGCAGTCGGCAAAACGGCAGCCGCCATTCGTCTCGCCCGTCATTTCAAAACCAGCATCATCTCTGCGGACAGCCGGCAATGCTACCGGGAGCTCGATATAGGCGTAGCCAAGCCGACTGCTGAAGAGTTGGCGACCGTCCCGCACTATTTCATCAATTCGCATTCCATTCCGGACGAAGTCGATGCCGCCACTTTCGAAGAACTGGCGTTGCAGTGGACCGCGAACCTTTTCCGGCATTCTCCCGTCGTCGTGATGGCAGGAGGAACGGGACTCTATATCCGCGCTTTCACCGACGGTCTCGATCCGATCCCGAAGATCGACCAAACTATTCGCAGTCATATCCGCCTCCATTATGAAGAGCATGGGCTGGAGTGGTTGCAGGAGGAGGTCCGGAAATACGATCCTGCATTCTATGCCGCTGGAGAAATACTGAATCCACAGCGGCTGATGCGCGCCCTCGAGGTACGGATGTCCACGGGTCAGTCCATTCTTTCTTTTCAGACCAGGCAACGCGGTCAGCGACCTTTTGCTATCCGCACCATCGGTTTGCAGCTGCCGAAGGAACAGTTGCACCGGCGCATCAACGACCGTGTGGACGCCATGATCGGCGCGGGTTTGGTCGCGGAGGTGGAGCGCCTTGTTCCTTACCGGTCGCACAACGCGCTGCAGACGGTGGGTTACCGGGAGCTATTCGATTATCTCGACGGAAAATGTTCGCTTGAAGCCGCGGTCGCGGCCATAAAGACCAATACCCGGCAGTATGCCAAACGCCAGCTGACCTGGTTCCATCGCGATCTTTCGGTCCGGTGGACCGACCCTTCGACGCCGCTGGATACGCTGCTATGAGCCCGGAAATTTTTTGTATATATTCCGGTTACCAGCTGGCCGGCCGGGTCTGAACCGACGCCTTCGGCCACCTTTTCCCCTGTCTTAGCGGATTTTTTTCCCAAGACGGGGTGGTTATGTAAAAAAGTTGCATACTTTTTATTTATTTTATAAAAGTTTATTAACTTCAGGTCAAATTTAACAAAGACCAGCACTGCCTACTATATGCGTGAGAAAGACTTGCTTTATAAGGGAAGGATTATCAAGCAGCTGTATTTCGCCAGTGCGTTGTCCTGTTCTGATCTCAGCACACGTATAAAAATGAGTTTACCCTTGACGACTAAAATGGTGAACGAATTGATCAGGGATAATGATATCGTCGAGACCGGTTATGCTCCTTCGACGGGTGGAAGGAGACCTCAGATGTATTCGTTGCGTCCGGACAGGATGTATACAGTGGCGGTCGCCATGGACCAGCTGTTCACGCGTATCGTCATCATGGACATGCAGCGCGGTTATGTCACCAGGGCAGAGAAATTCGGACTGCCGCTGGCGAAGGACCCCCGGGCCCTCGAGGTGCTTGCAGAAAAGATCGATGAGTACATCTATCGGTCAGGCATCAAGAAAGACAAGCTGGCGGGCATCGGCATCGGCATGCCGGGCTTTGTCGATTTCAAGAAGGGGATCAATTATTCATTCATGGGCACGGGTGAAAGAAGCATCACACAATATATAATGGACAAAGTGGGTGTCCGGACCTATATCGAGAACGACTCGAGCCTGATCGCGCTGGCCGAACTGAGTTTCGGGGCGGCCTATCATAAGAAAAGCGCCATGGTCATCAACCTGGGTTGGGGTATCGGGCTTGGATTGATCCTCAATGGCGAGCTGTTCAGGGGCGCCAATGGGTTCGCGGGGGAGTTCAGCCATCTGCCCTTGTTCTCCAACAACAGGCTTTGCAGCTGCGGGAAGAGCGGCTGCCTGGAAACGGAAGCTTCCCTGCTGGTCGTGGTCGAAAAGGCGAAAGAGGGCATTGCAGGCGGCCGGGTGACGATGCTGACCAAAGGGCAGCTGGAAGACAATCTCGACGAGGCATCGAAGGCGGTCATCTCCGCGGCGGACAAGGGCGACAAGTTTGCGGTAGAATTATTGTCCGAATCGGGTTACAACATCGGACGCGGCGTCGCGATCCTGATCCATCTGCTCAACCCCGAGACCATCGTCCTGGGGGGGAGGGGCGCCGCCGCCGGAAAGATATGGCAGACCGCCATACAGCAGGCACTGAACGAACACTGTATACCCAGGCTTTCAGCCAATACGACCATTGAGGTGTCTGAGCTGGGTTTGGACGCAGAACTCATCGGGGCAGCCGCGCTGGTAATGGAAAATTATGTAAAAGGATCGATAAAGAAAGGAACGAGTACAGTCATGGCGCGCTGAGGATTGAACCGCATTGGAAAAACGATCGAACGGCCATACGAAAGATTAATGAAACAGCATTTTCTTAAATCAAAACTACAACGTAAATGAGAAAGTTAAAGGCTCATTTGCTCCTGTTCATGCTAACCTGCATGTGGAGCGCAGCACTACTTGGCCAGGACCGGATATCAGTAACCGGGACCGTCAGGGATAGTGTTGGAAATCCCCTCACCGGTATTAGTGTTACTGTCAAAGGTACCAAATCGGGCACCTCGACTGATGTCCTCGGCAATTTTACGATCAGGGCACAAAGGGGTGAGCACCTCGTGTTTTCGGGTATCGGGTTCTTGTCGCAGCAGGTCGAAGTGACCGGCGGCGCCATTACCGTAGCGATGCACGGAGACCCGAAGAGTCTCAGCGAAGTAGTCGTGACGGGTTTCGGTGAGCGGAAAAACCTGAGAAAGGTCCCCTACTCCGTGACCGAGATCAAGGGAGACGAGATCACCCGCGCGAATAACGCCAACTTCGTCGATGCCCTTCAGGGCAAGGTGGCAGGCGTATTCATCAGCCAGGGCACCGGCGGTCCCTCCTCCAGCGCGAAGATCCGTATCCGCGGTAACGCCAGTTTGAGTAACAATACCCAGCCGCTGGTCGTCATCGACGGGATCCTCATCGAGCCCGGCACTACCGGAGCCGACTCCTGGGGTCAGAACCGCGACTTCGGCAATATCATCAAGGACCTCAATCCTGATGACTACGAAAGCATCGATGTATTGAAAGGCTCCGCGGCAACGGCGCTGTATGGCAGCAGGGGTCTCAATGGCGTCCTGCTGATCACCACCAAAAAGGGACGGGCCCGTAAAGACCTCGGGATAACCTTCACGCATACCGAATCTTTCGATCACGCCTACAAGCTTCCCGACTATCAGAATATCTATGGCGGCGGCATCAAGCCCACTTTCGATAAGGACGCCCAGGGCAACGACGTCGTCGACATCCTGAACGCCAGCATCTACAATACCCCGGACGCCAACCAGTCATTCGGCCCGAAATTCGACGGTCATATGGTCAAGGATATCGACGGTCGTATGGTGCCCTGGGTAGCCAATAAGCCGCTCGACTTCTTCCAGACCGGAAAATACATCAATACGAACCTCGCCATCGAAGGCGGCGATGAACGCAGCACCTATCGTTTTTCGGTATCCGATCTGCAAAACAATAGTATCATGCCGAACAACAAGCTGCAAAGAGACGCTTTCTCGTTGCGGGCAACTCACAAGATCGGCAGCCTCATCAGCCTGGATGCCAGCGTGAGCTATACGGTCTCCACGATCAAGAACCCCATTTGGCAGGGTGGTAACTTCAGCCCGCTGTTCGCGTTTGCCTATTTTATGCCTCGTAACGCGCCGATCGACTGGTGGCAGCACAACTATATCGACACTGTCAATGGCGGCCGGAAGACCGGTCCCAGCGGCGACCCGTATTATCTCGCGCACACGATGTGGAACTATTACCAGGATAACAGCACCCAGCATGAGAACAACCTGCTGGCAGATGTAGACCTGACTATCAAGCTCGCACCCGGTCTGAGCGCCCTCGTCCGGAGCAATGTCAATACATATAATTTCTATATGGAAGAAGACGTCAACGGCACCGGAAAGGGGTTCTCCGGCGGCAGCTATACGCTTACAAAGGGTAGCTACAACAATATCCGCGTACAGGGATTGTTGAATTATACCAAGGAATTCGGTGGGGATTTCGCGCTGAATGCATCCGCAGGGGGCGAAACCTATCGCAGGCTCGGCGGACAGCTGATCTCGCTAAGCACGAATGGCGGTCTCCTGGCCCCGGGGCTCTATACGATCACCAATTCCGTCGCCCCGCCATCCATCTCGGTTAACAATACGGATGCACCCTATTCGAGCTACCGCAACGACGCCGTCTATGTGATGGGCGACCTGACCTGGAAAAATATGCTGACGGCCAATGCCACCCTTCGTAATGACTGGGTCTCTTCACTGACTTACAAGGACGGCCACGGCAAGGATTATGCGACCTATCCGGCGGTTGGTCTGGCCTGGACGTTCACGGAGCTGCCTACCTTCAAGAATTCAAATAGCATCCTGTCCTTTGGCAAGCTGAGGGCCAGTCTGGGTTGGTCAGGTTCCTACCCGCAGGCATATTATACGAATACGGCAGGTTTTTACTCGCCGAACGGCACTTTCAACAACGCCGGCAATTCGAACCAGCAGCTGTTTACGTTCCAGGGCTCGAACCTCGGCAATGCGAACCTGGTGGCAGAACGCGCCCGCGAGCTGGAATTAGGCGCCGATATCCGCTTCTTCCACAACCGCCTGGGCTTCGATGTGGCCTGGTACAAGAAGAATTCCTTCGACCAGATACTGAACCTGAACACGCCGGTCGAGAGCGGTGCGAGCTCGCAGGCGATCAACGCGGGTAATATCCAGAACGAGGGTGTCGAGATCCTGATGACAGCCACACCGGTCCAGTTAAGGGATTTTACCTGGAATTCCACCATCAATTTCACCCGCAACAGGAACAAGGTCATCAGCCTTGCCCCCGGCGTCAAATCTTACCAGTTGGAACTGGCATTCGGCGCGGACGAGCAGGCGGTGGCCGAGGCCGGCAAGCCCTATGGTACCGTCGTAACGGGATATGGCTATGCGATCTATAACGGAAAGAACAGCGCCGCTGCGGGCAAGAAAGTGTTGGGCCTCGCTCCCTATGGGACTACCGGCGGATACTATTCTTTCCTGCGTAGCCAGGACTATGACGGCAGCACCAAGGAGTTGGGCACGATCATGGAGAACTGGCTGGGCAGCACGACACAGTCTTTCCGATTTAAGAGTTTCAACCTGAGCGTTCAGATCGATGCCAAGTACGGCGGTCTGATGGCCTCTGCCAGCCACCAGTACGGCTCCGCAGGCGGCACCTTCAAGAATTCGCTTCATGGCCGCGACGCCGCTTCGGGCGGTATCGCTTACACTGACGCATCCGGTCCGCACAACGACGGCATCATCCCTGATGGCGTTTTCAACGACGGTATCGTGATCAACGGCGTCGATGTCAGCGGCATGAGCTATGCAGACGCCGTAAAGGCAAAGCTGGTGACACCTGTCCCCGCTTATGCTTATTATGGCAACCTGAGCCAGTGGTCCAGCGGTATCCGTGAATATTCGACCTTCGACAACTCCTGGATCGCGGTCAGGGAAGTTACGGTCGGTTATGACCTGCCGGCGAGCATCTACAAAAAGATTAGTTTCAGTTCGCTGCGCGTAGCCGTCACCGGACGTAACCTTGGTTATCTGTACAAGGATGCGAAGGATGGCATCAATCCCGAGGGTTTCTATAATAATAATTCAGCAGGGTTCGCCGAATACGGCGGTCTGCCCTACACCCGCAGCCTTGGGTTCAGTGTCAAAGCCGGTTTCTAAAGTCTAACAACACGAAAATTGAACTTATGAACAAGAGAAAATATATTGTATCGTTTTCAATAGCCTGTCTGGCGCTGGGGGCTTGTAAAAAGTCCGCTTTCGTCGAGACCAACCTGAACCCCACAACGCTGTATTCAGTGGACCCTGCCGACCAGTTCCTCGCGGCGGCAGCGGGTTGCCAGGACGATTTCGAATATTTTTATGATGTATACCGCTCGGAGAATAACTGGATGCAATATACGACCAGTCCGGCCGGCAATACCCCCGGTTTCGCAAGGGTGACCGGCAACTTCAATGAACGGTATGGCAAGATCTTTTATGGCAGGGTCGGCACTGATCTGACGGACATGACCTACCTCGTTTCCCAGATGAAAACGGGGGACCAGGCAAAGCGCGTCTATCAGCTGAACATTGCCGCTATCTTTAAAGCCTATTACGCGTTCTATGTATCGGATATCAATGGCGATATTCCTTACTCGCAGGCCTTCCAGGCGCGTTATGGAGGGACACTCACCCCGGTGTATGACCGCCAGCAGGCGCTGTTCGATACCCTGGACGCACAGATAAAGGCGGCTGTAAAAGTACTGGAGACGCCTCAGACTGCCACACAGGTCGCGATAGGCGCCAAAGATCCCTTCTTTCCTCAAGTTATAACCGATCCCACGAAGGAAGCGGCGCAATGGGCGAAGATCGGCAACGCCGTCCGTCTGAAAATGGCCATGCGTCTTATGAAGCGTGACGCAGCCAAGATGAAGACGATCGTGACGGAAGTCCTGGCCGATGCGTCGAACCAGATGGCTTCGACAGACGACAGCTGGGCGCTGTATGCGGGTCCCGGCTACGCCAATGGCGCGGGCAATTATAACCCGGTGGGATTCTGTGCCGGTAAACCCGTGGTCGATTTCATGAACCTGACGGGTGATCCGCGGGAGAAAATGTTCTATCGTCCTGCCCTCCGGACGGGCACTTTTGTCGGCGCCCCTACCAGCCCCGACGACGTTGCTCCCAATGCCCAGCTGTTCCTTCATTCCGACAGCGCTTTCTCGCAGCTGCAGCACCGGCTTTTTGCGCCGAACTATGACGAAGGCGACGGCAACGGTGCAGGCACCGGCGTTGCATTCTTCCCGCTGATGACCTATGCCGAGTACTGTTTTATCAGGGCAGAGCTTGGCTTCAGGGGGGTAACCGGCGACGATGCCGCCACGTGGTACAACAAGGGCGTGACGGCTTCCATTACCTACTACGATCAGCGTGCACAGGCGGCAGGGATCGCAGGGTATAATAAGATTGCTGCTTCCGACATTACGGCTTACCTGGCACAACCCAAGGTCGCGTACAATCCGGCAACGGGCCTGGACCAGATCGTTTGCCAGGCTTATCTCGACTTCTTCCGTCAACCCAGCGAAGCCTGGGCCTGGTGGAAACGGACGGGCTTCCCGAACACGACCTCTACGATCGCATGGGAACAACCCACCGCCAGCGGCACCGTGTTGTCTCTACCCCGGCGTGCGGCGATCTCCGTTCTGCTCCCAACGGACCGCAACTACCAGAACCAGCAGACGGCCTTCAAGAACATGACCTCCGACGGCAACTGGGGCTCCGGACCAAACGACTTCAGTGGTCGTGTCTGGTGGGACGCGCCTTAGCCGACAGCAAAATAGTTCGAACTCCGGGCTGTTATCGGCCCGGAGTTTTTTAATTTTATGAACAGAAATCGGGTAACATGAAGAAATTGCTTTTGTTGCTGTTTGTGTCGTGCGCGCTGGTATTCCCCGGGGCTTCCGCCCAACCGCGCGCCACTCCCCTACAGGTTGTTTTCTTTCTTTCACCCGAATGCCCTCTTTGCCAGAACTATTCCCTGCCGCTGAACGAGTTGTCCGGAAAATACGCCGGGAAGGTTCAATTCACGGGCGTCGTGCCGGGGAAGGCTTATTCCGCCGCCGACGTCAACGCATTCACCCGAAAATACCATATCGGCTTTCCGGTACGTATCGATTCGGCCAAGGCCCTATCCACGTCTTTAAAAGCGACTGTTACGCCCGAAGTGTTTCTCCTCGGCCCGGATAATAAAGTAATCTATCACGGCTCCATCGACAACTGGATAAAGGACCTGGGCAAGCGGAGCGCCCGGCCAACCGTTTTTTACCTGCGGGACGCCATCGATCAGTCGCTGGCGCACCAACCTGTCCGCATTCCCTATAACAAACCCGTGGGCTGCCTGATCAACGATTACTGAAATGAAACGAATCCTGCTGAACATAGCCTTCCTCCTGACCCTTACCGGCCCCATACCTTCCTTCGCCCAGTCTTCGCTCCCCGCCGGATCCCTCGCACAATCTTCGGGCCCAACATTTACCGACGTAGCCCCCATCATCCGCACCAAATGCGCGACCTGCCATAAACCCGGGCAGACCGGTCCCTTTTCCCTTATCACGTATGAGGACGTGGCCAAAAGGATATCCTTTATCCGGGATGTAGTGCAAAGAGGGTACATGCCGCCCTGGAAAGCCGACAACCGCTACGTCCATTTTGCCAACGACCGGTCGCTGACCGATAAAGAAAAAACACTGCTGCTGCAATGGATCGACAACAAAGCCCCCCGCGGCGACGGCCCCGATACGGCAGGGCTGAAGGAAGCCTCCATCCCCGGCACCAGCTATTTTCGCAAGCCCGACCTGGTCCTGAAAGCAAAAGACAGTTTTCGCCTGACGGGCGACAACATCGAACGCTATGTCATCTTCAAGATACCCTTCGAGCTGAAGGACTCGGCCAACGTCGAAGCTATTGAGTTCTTCTGCAACAACAAAAAGTTGATCCACCACGCGAACTACGCCATCCACTCTGTGCCCGACACGACTATCGATATCTACCATACCGACGCGATGCTCAACCTGACCGAGGACGACCGCCGGAAGTTCGATCAATACCAACCCTACCGTAAGACCATTACCTACTATGGCGGCTGGATCCCCGGGACCAGCTATGAATCCTATCCCAAAGACATCGGCTGGGTCATGCCCAAAAGAGGCGTCATCCTGCTAACCGTGCACTACGCCCCGTCCGCTGTCGACGAAACCACCATTTGCGGCGTCAATCTCTTCTTCAAAAAAACCCCGGTCACCCGCGTCATAAAGATCGTCAGCTTCGGCTCGGGCGGCATCGGCGAGAACCAGATCGAGCCTATCTTCTATATCAAGGCCGGGCAGGTACAGACTTTTCATCTCGAAGTCACCAATCCCAACGAGGATCAGTCGTTGCTGTATGTCTGGCCACACATGCATTTGTTGGGAAAGGAGTTCAAGGCGTATATCACAACGCCTTCGGGCGACACCATACGGCTGGTACATATTCCCGACTGGGACTTCCGCTGGCAGGAGATCTATCGTTTCCGTCGTCTCGTCAAGGTGGTCAAAGGCTCGGTCATCCATATCGAAGGCACCTACGACAACACCGCGGACAATCCCTTCAACCCGAACAATCCGCCCAAAAATGTTTTTTCGATGGGCGATATGAAGACCACCGATGAAATGATGACCCTCATGATGGGTTTTTTACCTTATAAGGAAGGAGACGAAAATATCGATCTGCCATGAAACACCTCTTCGTCATACTGACCTGTCTCGGCGTCCTGAGTTCAGCGGCCCAGAACAGGGACACTACGCTGTTCTCCCTGCTCAACGAAAAACAGACCGGGATATCGTTTTCAAACAATATCCGGGAAGACGATTCGCTGAACGTTTTCACTTACGAATACCTCTACAACGGTGCTGGCATCGGTATCGCCGATCTCAATGGCGACGGACTGGACGATATCTTCTTTTCGGGCAACACGGGGCCCGATAAGCTTTTTATCAACAAAGGCAATTTCCGGTTCGAAGACGTGACGCGGCAGGCGCACGTGGCGGGCAACGGCACCTGGAGTACGGGGGTCAGCATCGCCGATGTCAATGGAGACGGACTGCTGGATATCTATATTTGTCATGCCGGCAAATACGATGATTCCAACCGGCTGAGCAACGAGCTGTTCATCTGCCAGGGGATAAAGAACGGTATTCCCATCTATAAGGAGATGGCTAAAGAATATGGACTGGACGCGCCTGGCACCCAATCGACACAGGCGGTGTTCTTCGACTATGACAAGGACGGCGACCTGGACATGTTCCTGCTCAACCATTCCAATCACACCTATAACCCTTATCTGAATACGCGTCAGACGCGGGCAACGCCCGACATGCATTTCGGAAACCGGCTTTTCCGACAGGACAGGGATAAGGAAGGACACATCCACTTTACCGATGTCACGCTGAAGGCGGGGATCATCAATAACCCCTTGAATTTTGGTCTTGGCGTAGTCGTCAGCGACGTGAACGGCGATGGCTGGCCGGATATCTATACCTCCAGCGATTATACGGAGCGCGATTGTTTTTATATCAATAACCATGACGGCACCTTTACCGAATCGCTCGAACAGTCCTTCACGCATATCTCCAAATACTCGATGGGCGTGGACATCGCCGATTACAACAATGACGGCCGGCCCGATGTCATGACGCTCGACATGCTGCCCGAGGACAACCACCGGCAGAAATTGCTGAAGGGGCCCGACGAATACGATGAATATCACCTGTTGCTGGACAGCGGTTACTATCATCAGCAGATGCGCAATATGCTGCATCTGAACGAAGGTGTCGATGAACGGGGACATCTGCGGTTCTCCGAGATCGCTCAGCTGGCGGGCGTATCGAATACGGATTGGAGCTGGTCACCGCTGTTGGCCGATTTCGACAACGACGGGCGAAAGGACCTCTTTATCAGCAACGGCTACCTGAGGGACTATACCGATCTGGACTTTTTGAAATACACCGTCCCCGATGCGCAGCTGGCTGCCGCACGCGAAGGCCATACCGATTTCAAGACCTACGACCTGGTGCGGAAGATGCCCTCCAACAAGCTGAGCAGCTATATCTTTCACAATAACGGGGACCTTACGTTTACGAACAGCACCAAAGCGTGGGGGCTTTATCATCCCGCAGTATCCAATGCCGCGGCCTACGCCGACCTGGACAATGACGGCGATCTAGATCTGATCGTCTGTACCGATAATGAGCCGGTGATGGTCTACCGGAATAATGAAGACCAGCTAAGGAAGAATCACTACCTCCGGCTGCGGCTTACCGGTAGAGGATACAATACGCGGGCGTATGGTGCAAAGGTACAATTGGTTACCAGCGATGGCGCCAGCCAGTATGAGCAGCTGTACCCGGTCCGCGGATTTCAGTCGAGCATGCCGCCCGAGATCTTTTTCGGATGGGCTAAGGATCAATCGGTCAACCGCATCAAGATCACCTGGCCGGACGACAGTGTGACGGTGCTGGACAACCCCGCGCCGGACAGGACATTGGATATTCGCGAAACGGGTCCCGCCGGCCCTCTGCCGGCCGACGCGCCCAGGCGAATGTTCACCGACGTGACTGCTACGGCAGGAATCTCTTTCCGGCACCGGGAGAACGATTTTATCGATTTCAAGGATGAGCCGCTGCTGCCTTACCAGCTGTCACGCGAAGGTCCGGCATTGGCGAAGGCGGATGTCAACGGCGACGGCCTGGAAGATATTTTCCTGGGTGGCGCCATCGGGCAGGGGGGACAGCTCTATCTGCAGACGGAAGACGGGCATTTCGTGCCTGCTCCATCGCAGCCCTGGGCGGCCGATTCCATCAATGAGGAAGTGAACGCTTTATTTTTCGACGCGGACGGCGACGGAGATATGGACCTTTATGTCGTCAGCGGCGGTAATGAATACGCGGAAGGCCCCGGCTACCAGGATCAACTCTATATCAATGACGGGAAGGGAAACTTCAGCCCGGCGCCCACGGGTGCGCTGCCTGCCATGGCGAGCAGCAAATTCGCGATCGCAGCCGGCGATTTCGATCATGACGGAAAGATCGACCTGTTCGTGGGCGGCCGTGGCGTTCCGGGATCGTTCCCCTTGCCTTCGCGCAGCTGGCTTTTGCACAATGAATCGAGCAACGGCGTGATCCGGTTCACGGATGTGACCGATGAAGTATGCCCCGCGCTTCGGCTGCCGGGAATGGTGAAGGCGGCAGTGTGGACCCCGGTCGACGATGCGCGATATCCCGATCTTTTGATAGCGGGGGACTGGATGCCGGTACGTTTTTTCCGGAACGAAAAAGGAAGGTTGTCGGATGTATCTGCCGCCGCGGGTCTTCAGCATCTCAGCGGTATGTGGTCCTCGATCACGCCCGCCGATGTGGACGGTGACGGGCGAACCGATTTTATCCTCGGCAATTGCGGTCTCAACAATCAATTCAAGGCAACGCCGTCGGAGCCCATGACGCTGTATGCCGCCGACTTCGACGAGAACGGCTCGCTGGACCCGATGCTTTGCTATTATATACAGGGTAAGAGCTACCCCATGGCATCGCGCGACGAGCTGCTGGACCAGATCGTGTCCCTGCGAAAGAAATTCAACAGCTATAAGGCTTATGCCGATGCGACGATCACCGATATCTTCCCGCCGGACCGGCTGGCAAAGGCTACCGTTCTGCAATGCGATCAGCTGGCATCCGGCATTCTCTATAATCGCGGCAACGGGCAGTTCTCTTTCTCGCCGCTGCCGACCGCCGCGCAGTTCTCAAAAGTCTATGGCGCCGTGGTGGATGATTTCGACGGAGATGGGAAAAAGGATATCCTGGTGGCAGGTAATTTCTTCCCCTATCGGACGCAGTTGGGCCGTTGCGACGCAGGATTGGGGATGCTGCTGAAGGGCCCCGGGCCGGAATTCCAGCCCATCGATAATGCGCGCAGCGGGTGTTACATCGGCGGCGATGTCCGGGGAATGGTGGAAGTAAGGAACGGGTCGGGTGATCGGCTGCTGGTCGTGGCGAAGAATAACGATGCCGTGCAGGTGCTGAAGGTGTCCGGGCCGGGGCAGGCACAGGCGAGAGCGGTTACCCATGCCGGTGGGGCCAGGGCATTCGGACGACGACGGATCATTCCGGGGTCTGCCGACGACGCCGAACCGCTGAGACGCGCGCAGGCGGCCCTCACGGATATCATGGTGCACGACATTTTTTCCCCGCCGGTGGCCAGCCGGATCTATCTCTACGCCAACGTAGCGGCGTATGAAACGCTCGTCAAGGCGCATGGGCATGACTATGCCTCGTTGCACGGCCAGGTGAAGGGGTTCCCCGAAATACCCGGGCCCGGCAAAAAGATCGATTATCCCATCGCTGCCGTATATGCGTATTTACTGGTAGGCCGGCGGATGGTCTTTTCCGATAGCGCCATGCAGGATTCCATCCGCGCCATTCTGGGCGCATTCGAAAAACCTGCCGCCCCGGTATACGAGGCGTCGCTGGATTATGGACGAAAGGTGGCGGGTCTCATCATCGGCTGGTCGGACAAGGATCAGTACACGGAAACGCGCCGGCTTCCGCGGTACCGCATTCTGCGGCAGCCCGGTAAATGGATACCGACTCCGCCGGCCTATATGACGGCGGTTGAGCCTTACTGGAACAGGATCCGGCCGGTTACCCTGGACTCCGCCGGACAATTCAAACCGGGAACGGCCCCCCCGTTCAGCAAGGATACCGGCAGCCTGTTCTATCACCAGGCATATGATGTCTATCGAACCGTCAACACACTGACGGAGGAACAAAAAGCCATCGCGAATTTCTGGGATTGCAACCCATTTGCCGTCACCATGGAAGGCCATGTCGGATACTCCACCAAAAAGATATCTCCCGGCGGACACTGGATATCGATCGTATCGACGGTTTCGCGGCAGCGGCACCTGGATATGATGGAGACGGCCGGCGCCTATACGATCACCTCCATCGCGATATTCGATGCCATCATCAGCTGCTGGGATGAAAAATACCGTAGCAATGTCATCCGGCCCGAGACGTATATCGACTCCTATATCGACGAAGGCTGGCGGCCGGTCCTGCAGACACCGCCTTTCCCGGAATATACGAGCGGGCACAGCATCATCTCCACGGTAGCGGCCGTTGTCCTGACGAGGTATTTCGGGGACCATTGCGCGTTCACCGACGATACCGAGATCGAATTCGGATTGCCCGAACGGCATTTCGATTCTTTTGACCAGGCGGCGGCCGAAGCGGCAGTTTCGCGGTTGTATGGCGGGATCCATTACCGGTCGGCCATCGAGGCCGGGAAGGTGTCCGGCCGGCATATCGGGGAATGGGTATTACGGAAGATCAATCTCAAACGATCATATGCGGCCAGGTAGGCCCTACTATATCGTCGCTATACTGGTTATCGCCATTGGTCTCCTCAGCGCGCGGTGGCCGCAGTCGTCACCGCGATGGCCGCAGTCGTCACCGCCGTCGCCGGGTTATGTCGGTGCCGAAGCTTGCAAATCCTGTCATAAAGCCATCTATGGCCAACATATCCGGACGGCGCATTACCGCGACTCGCGTCCGGCAGCCGGCAGTTCAATCAAGGGAAGTTTTTTGGGAGATGCCAGCCATTTCGTGTTCAATGAGCATATGGAGGTCGTCATGGAGAAGAAACACGGCGGCTTTTACCAAACCGCATTGTTTAATGGCAAGGTCATGGAAAGCGAGCGGTTTGGGATAGTTATCGGCTCGGGCAGGAAGGGCCAGTCCTATCTATATTGGGATGCAGGCAGGTTGTTCCAGCTGCCCATATCCTATTATACCCCGCTCGACAGTTGGTGTAACAGTCCCGGCTATTCGCCGACTATGGCGGATTTCTTCAAACAGGTGCACGGCGAGTGCATGGAATGTCATGGCACATACGCGAGCGTGGCCCGGCGGGAGGACGGGACGACGATATTCGATAGCGCCAGCATCGTGTATGGTATCGGTTGCGAGCGGTGTCACGGGCCTGGAGCCGCACATGTGGCCTGGCATACGGACCATCCCGGAGAGCAGGCCGGCAAATATATCCTCAATGCCCGCCGGCTCGACCGGCAGCAACGGCTCGACGCTTGTGCGTTATGTCATTCGGGTTTTCGGAAGGAGAGACTGCCTTCCTTCAGCTTCACGGTCGGGGATACCCTGGACAATTATTCGACGGCCGGCTATGACACCGCCGATGTGGCTACGCTGGATGTCCACGGTAACCAATATGGGCTGCTGACGGCCAGTCAATGTTTCCGGCGATCCGATCAGCTGGACTGTTCTTCCTGTCATGACCCGCATACCGACGAATACGGAAAAATGGAGGTATTTTCCCGGCGTTGTATGAATTGTCACAACGGGACTTCGCTGCATTCCTGCACCTTTCAACCCGTTATAAAGATGAGGTTGACAACCAATTGTATCGATTGTCATATGCCCGCATTGCCTTCCGGGGTGATCACGCTCCGGGTTTCGGGTCAGGATCATCCCGTGCATGACCTTGTCCGGACCCACCGGGTGGCGGTCTATCCCCGGATCAGCAAGGAGTGGCTAAAGACACACCCCCGCGGCGAATAGCAGGCCGGATGGCGCCGGCGTTAGATCGCTGGTAAAATCCGGCAATATATATTATCTTTAACCGGCACATGACCGAAAAGCATCTACGATATAAAAAGAGGATCATCAGAGAATTGTATTTTGCCGGCAATCTTTCCTGTTCAGATATCAGCGACCGAACGAGAACAAGTCTTCCCCTCGCCACCAAGATAGTCGGTCAGCTGGTCGAAGAAAAATATGTGCTGGCCATGGGCTATGCCCCATCGACCGGGGGGCGCAGACCGCTCATGTACACGCTCAGCCCCGAATCGTTGTATGTCGTCAGCGTGGCGATGGATCAGCTGTTCACCCGCATCGTCGTCATGGATATGCACCGGAAGTTCGTCACGCCGGTGGGGAAATTCGAATTCGCGCTGGCGGATAAGTCGGCGACGGCGGATCGTCTGGCGGGAATGATCAGTCAATTCATTTTGGAATCGGGTATCCGGTCGGAGCAGATCGCAGGCATCGGCATCGGGATGCCGGGTTTTGTCGATCCGGGTCGCGGCGTCAACTATTCATTTCTGAAGACCTCTGAGCGGCCGCTGGCACAGTTCATCACCGAGCGGACGGGCATTGAAACCTTTCTCGAGAACGACTCGGGATTGATCGCGCTGGCCGAGTTCCGGTTCGGCGCCGCCCGCAATAGGAAGAATGCAATGGTAATCAACCTGGGGTGGGGTATAGGCCTGGGCATGATACTCAACGGCGAATATTTCCGCGGGCACAACGGGTTTGCCGGGGAATTCAGCCATCTGCCGCTGTACTCGAATAACAAGCTGTGTTCCTGTGGCAAGAGCGGCTGTTTGGAGACCGAGGCATCGCTGCTGGAAGTAGTGTTGAAGGCGGAGAAAGGTATCCGGGAAGGACGCGTGACCACCTTGTCGGGCCCTCTACCGGCAAAGAACGTGGACGTCGGATCGCGCGCCGTCCTTTCGGCAGCCGAGGAAGGCGATAAATTTGCCGTCGAGCTCCTGTCCGACGCAGCCTATACCATCGGACGCGGTGTCGCGATCCTGATCCATCTCCTCAACCCTGAAACGATCGTCCTCAGCGGTCGCGGGTCATCCGCCGGTAAGATCTGGCAAACACCGATACAGCAGGCGTTGAACGAACATTGCATACCGCGGCTCGCCGCTAATACGCATATCGAGATCTCGACCCTGGGATACCATGCGGAACTGATCGGCGCCGCGGCGCTCGTCATCGAACATTACTATCATCCCGAAAAGAAGAGGCCGGTCCGGGCGATTTAGTGAAAATCCCGGTGGATCGCCGTGTTAAAGGTCTTCAGGCTCCATCCCCCACCAACGATAATACGACGTATGGTCATCAGCGGATCGGTAGGATCCATCTTGTCTGCCAGTTGAAAAGCAGCGATAAAACCTCTTTTGCGTAGTTCGGGCAGGGCCTGCCGGTTCCACAAGCCGAAGGGGAAGGCAAAATAGCGTATCGGCGCACCGGTTATGGCCTCGAGCTGTTTGGTCGGTTTGTCGATCTGGATCTCCCAATCCCTGCCGGCGTATTTTTTGACATTGTGATGGTCCCAGGTATGGCTGCAGACAGCATTGCCTGCGGCATAAAGTTCCTTTAGCTGGGCGACGCTCATATAGTGCGGCAGCTTGTTCATGGTGATGGTCATGATGAAGAAAACCCCTCGGAACCCATATTTCTTCAACTCGGGCCAGGCGACCACATATTGATCCTCATCATTATCGTCGAAGGTCAGCATGATCGGTTTGCTGGGTAACGCCGCGCCCCTGGTAAGATATGCATAGAGCTGGTCTGGGAGGATGGTATGATAGCCGCTGTCATGCAGCATCTTCATCTCTGCCCGGAAATCCGCCGGCGGCATAATATAATCCCTGTTGGTCTTTGAATCGGTGGGCTTCCAGTCCCGGATCTGGTGATAACAGAGGATAGGTACTTCTTTTTTCGCCAGGATCACGGAAGGCGGCGGCACATTGCCCGCCTGGTAGCCAATGACTGTCCTTGGGACGGGCCCCTTCCAGGGGCCCAGGGGATTTGCGGCAGCTGCAAAAAACAAAATAGTCAATCCTAAAAAGAGCGCTTGTTTCTTCATATCGAATGTCAGATTTTTAATCCTTTCAATCATTGATGCCCGGTATATACCGCACCATCTCTTCGAGCCAGCGACCGTCCTCCTCGTCGAAAGCATTCGGCTCCGTGCTGTCCACGTCGAGCACGCCCACTATTTCCTGCCCGGCACGCAAAGGAACGACGATCTCCGATCGCGAGAGACTGCTGCAGGCAATGTGTCCGGGGAAGGTCTGTACATCGGGGACGATCAGGGTCCTGGCTTCGGCCCAGCTGGTCCCGCAGACGCCCTTGCCCTTACGTATACGCGTACAGGCCACGGGTCCCTGAAAAGGTCCTACGACCAGCTGCCTGTCCTTCACGAGATAGAAACCGACCCACAACCAGCCGAATTGTTCTTTCAGCGCGGCGGCCAGGTTGGCCAGGTTGGCCGTCCCGTCGGTTTCCCCTTCCATCAGGGCTCTTATCTGCGGCAGCAGCGATGCATATTTCTCGGTTTTGCTGCCCTCCGCTATCTTCAGATCTTCGGACATGCGCGCAAGATACGATTTGTGCGGAAACGACCGAAGTCCGATTCGTGTCGGAGGCAGTTCCGCCGCCATTCCCGCGTATACTTTAGCCTATCTTTCCTATCTTAGAAGGATATGCCGAGATTTTCCATCGACCCCGACATTGCCAAAGCCGCCACGCTGCCGTCGGATTTCTATACCGATGCGGATTTGTTCCAGCTGGCCAGGGAAAGATTGTTTGCTCCTTCCTGGCAATTCATCGGGGACAGCGATGGACTGGCTGCGGCAGGTGACACGCGACCGCTGACCCTTCTCGACGGATACCTTGACGAGCCGCTGGTACTGGTCCGCGACCAGGACCGGAAGCTGCGCCTCCTCTCCAATGTCTGCACGCACAGGGGCAACCTCGTGGTGCAGGAGCCCTGCCGGCTTATGCATCTCCGTTGCGGGTATCATGGAAGGTTATTTAACCTCGACGGAGGGTTTCGCAGCATGCCCGAGTTCCGGGAAGTGCAAAATTTCCCGTCGGAGGCGGACGATCTGCACCAGGTACCGCTGGCATCCTGGGGGAAATGGCTGTTCACGTCGCCTGCGGCCACGGATACGTTCGACCACTACTGGGGCGATCTCCCGCGACGGCTGGACTGGCTTCCGCTGGACCGTTTCGTCTTTCGACCCGAACTTTCGAGGGAATTCACCGTCAGGGCACACTGGGCGCTGTATTGCGAGAACTATCTCGAGGGTTTTCATATCCCATTCGTTCACTCCGGTCTCAATTCCGTCATCGACTTCGGCAACTATACGACGGAGCTGTTCCGGATGTCGAACCTTCAGCTGGGCATCGCCAAAGAGAATGAGGACTGTTTTGAATTGCCTGTCTCATCGCCGGACTATGGCAAAAAAGTGGCGGCTTACTACTTCTTTGTGTTTCCCAACACAATGTTCAATTTTTACCCCTGGGGCCTGTCGGTGAACGTGGTCCGCCCCGTGAGCCTCACCGAATCGAGGGTCGTGTTCCTGACCTATGTTGCGGATGAAGACCGGTACAATAAGGGCGCGGGATCCGGTCTGGATGCCGTGGAGCGGGAGGATGAAGAAGTGGTCGAGTCGGTGCAGAAAGGTATCCGCTCGCGTTACTATACCCGTGGTCGCTATTCGGTCATACGCGAACAGGGGACGCATCATTTTCACCGGCTGATCGCCGAGCTAATCGGATAAGATGGGACAGTTAAAAAAGAACATCGGTCTCTGGTCGGCGGTTTCACTGGTGATCGGGGGGATAATCGGCGCAGGTATATTCATGCGCCCGGCCTCGATGGCCGAAAGGCTCGGATCGCCGGTCCTGTTGTTGGTCGTATGGCTGGTGGGCGGAGCGGTGTCGATGCTGGGCGCCATGATCTATGCAGAACTGGGGACGATGTTCCCGGAGACCGGGGGGCCCTATGTTTATCTGCAGAAGACCTATGGCGATTTTACGGCCTTTCTTTATGGATGGTCCACGATGGCCGTCATCAACACCGCCGCGATAGCTTCCATCGCGTTCGTGTGCGCGCAGTATACCGGCTTCTTTATCCATCTGCCGCGCTGGCCGCCGGAGGTGGAGCATTCGGTCAAACTGCATATTCCCTTTCTTGCCGATATTTATCCGCTGGAAAATTTCGGCGTAAAATTGCTGACCAGCGGCATCATCGTCGTGCTCATCCTGGTCAACTATCTCAGCACGCGCTATGGCAATGCGATACAATTCATCACAACGCTGATGAAGACATTGGCGCTTGCACTACTGATCGGCGGTATCCTGTTGTCCGGTAAGGGACATGCGGAGAACTTCGTTACTGCGAGCCCGGCCTTTCATCCCGGAACCGTGCTGCTGCTGGTAGGTTTCATGGGGGCCATCTCGGGCGCATTCTCCTCCTATGACGGCTGGAACAATTTGAACATGGTTGCGGGGGAGATCGAAAACCCGCAGCGGAACATCAGCCGTAGCCTCTTTATAGGTGTGGCCAGCTGTATTGCCGTATATGTTCTGACGACACTTGCTTACAATTATGTCCTGCCGGTCACGGAGATGGCCAGGAGCCCGTTGGTAGCTGCCGATGCGATGCAGAAAGTGGTAGGACCGGCCGCTGCTGGACTGGTGTCGGGGCTTATTGTGATCACGGCCTTCGGCGCCACGCATATCAACCTGCTGACCAACGCGCGGATCACCTTCGCGATGGGGGAAGAGGGCACTTTCTTTCCCTGGACCGGAAGGATCCATCCGAGTTTCGGCACGCCGGGCAATGCGGTCATCGTCATCGGTGTCTGGAGCATCCTGTTCGTTTGGAGCGGCAGCTTTGACATCCTGGCCGACATGTTCGTCTTCATGTCGTGGGTGTTCTATGGTCTTACGGGACTGGGACTTTTTGTCCTTCGCCGGAGGATGCCCGAAGTTCCGCGGCCCTACCGGGTATGGGGTTATCCCTGGCTGCCGGCGGTGTTTGTCGCCTTCACCGGTTTCTATCTGGTCACGACCGTATACGGCGACATCGAGTCCTACCGCAGCGGGAGATCGCCGATCATCAATTCCGTTTTCGGCATCGTGCTTACTGCGACGGGTATTCCTTTTTATTTGTATTTTCAACGTAAACGGAGGACTCATGAGAAATAGGATGTATTTGGTGCTGGCGGTTTGTCTTGCTTTCAGCGCCACACGCGCCCAGGTAGCCGATCCCCACGGCAGGATCGGCGCAGGGCGGAGAACGCAAACCGGACACGACAGCGTCTACCTCTTACGACCCGACCGTGTCTTTGACGGCGAGCAGGTGCATGAAGGATGGGTCGTGCTCGTACGGGGACGCGAAATAGAAGCCGCGGGCCCCGCGGCCTCGGTCCAGGTGCCGGCCGGCGCCATCATTCTCGATCTCAAAGGCGCCACCTTGCTGCCGGGTCTGATCGAAGGGCATAGTCATCTGTTCTTGCATCCCTATAACGAGGTCTCATGGAACGACCAGGTGCTGAAAGAATCGCGGGCCGAGCGAACGGCAAGAGCAGTTGTTCATGCCCGGGAGACGCTGATGGCCGGTTTCACCACCACGCGCGACCTGGGCACCGAGGGATGCTGGTATGACGACGTCGGGCTCAAACAAGCCATCGAAAAGGGGGTTGTCCCCGGGCCGCGGATCCTTTGTGCCACCCGGGCCATCGTCGCCACGGGCAGCTATGGGCCCAAAGAGCTGGCCTATGATATCGAATCGCCGCATGGGGCTGCCGAAGCGGATGGCATCGAAGGGATCACCCGCGAAGTGCGCACCCAGATCGGCAAAGGCGCCGACGTGATCAAGCTGTATGCCGACTATCGCTGGGGCATCAACGGCGCCAATGAGCCGACCTTCACCATCGAAGAGATGAAAAAAGCGGTCGAGGTGGCTTCCAGCAGCGGCCGGATCGTCGCCGTACATACCGGTACAACCGAGGGCATGCGCCGGGCCATCGAAGCCGGCGTCACGACCATAGAACACGGCGATGGGGCAACGCCGGAGCTGTATGCCGAAATGAAGGCCAAGGGGATAGCCCTATGCCCGACTTTGGCGGCCGGGGACGCTATACTGCAATATGCCGGGTGGAGAAAAGGGATCGACCCCGAGCCCGAGCGCATCAGGGAAAAACGGGCCCGGTTTCGCGAAGCGCTGGCGGCCGGCGTCACGATCTGCATGGGTGGCGACGTCGGCGTTTTTTCGCATGGGGACAATGCGCGCGAGATGGAGATGATGGTCGATTACGGGATGAAACCGCTCGCCGTATTGCGATCGGCCACGTCCGTGAATGCCGATGTCTTTCGGATTGCCAAGCACGTAGGGCGGATAAAGCCCGGGCTGTTCGCGGATATCCTCGTCGTAGAGGGCGACCCAACGGTCAATATATCGCAGGTGCGAAAGATCGTCTGGGTGATGAAAGACGGAGTGATCTACCGGCCGTAATCTGCAGCCGGGGGCGGCCCGCGGCTGCCGCGGGGGCCGGATGCGCGATCACTTTTCGATCGTCACGCGCGCCGCATACACGTCGGCCAGCGAGTCTCGAATACGCGTGGTATCCCTTAACGGCGCCGCGATGGGGAAATACAGCTTGAAGAACGAGGAATCCTTCTGGTCCATATGGATATTCAGCTGGTAGCCTAGCAGCTGGTTGTAGCGCCGCAAGGCATGCCCCTTGTTGGACGTTCGAAGGATCACGAAGTGATACAGGGTCTCTCCAGCACCGGGAACGGGTTCATGGAGTACAGGCGCAGGCGCCACCGGTTTTGCCGCCGAAGCATCCGCTTTTGCCGTGTCTTTTTTGGCCAGATCGGTCACCGCCGTTTGCATGGCATGGGCGGTGTCGGAGGCCTGTTGGGCCGCTGTCGTATCCGCAGTCTTCCGGACGGTACTGTCGGGTATGACCGTAGCGCGGCTCTCTGCGGAAGGTTCTACATACGTATTTCGTTTGTACAGACTGTACCCCCCCCAGCCGATGACGACCAGGCCGGCAATGAGGCCGAGGAGAAGAAGGGTTTGACGGCTGTTGTTGTTCCGGGTTTCTTCCCGCGATGGCTCTTCGTGCGAAGAGACCGGAGCCGTGCTCCGGCCATGATGACCATGTTCCTCCATGCGGGCGACGAGATAATCGCCGGGCGTGAATTCGAACAGTCCTTCTTTATTCTTGATGAGTGTGCCGATCCCTTCCAGGTAAAACAGTTTCCCGATGTTCAGCAATTGACGGCCCGTGGTCAGGTAGAAATCCAGGTCCGCGGCCGCCAGCGATTTCATTTTTCCCGTGTGGTCCTTGATAAAGGTGATGAGGTTGTCATCGGCGAGAGGAATATTGGCATTCTTGAAGGAAATGCCCGTTGCGGGTACTTGTCCTATCCGGTCGGATTCCTGGGGTATCACTGCTCCGGCATCGAGAGTGAAGGTTCCGATCCCCGGCAGATCAAGTTTTCTGAATTGATACAAATACTGCGATAATAGTTGTGGTAGTTTCACACAATCGGATTTTACGTTGAGATAAAGGTAGTGAACTTTTGGCTTACTTGGGTGTAACTTTGTGAACGATACCGCGGAGTGCCGGGTGCAAACGATAACTATGCTGACGAAAAAAGAACAGGATTTCATCAGATATTGGGAGGAGAACAGGCTCAGAAGGAAGAGATTTTCCCGCCAGCTGCTCGTGGGTATCCCTGCGGGTTTGCTGATTGTAGTGCCCATCGTCATCAACCTGGAATCCGGCTGGTATAAACGCGCAACCATGGAGGCCAATAGCAGCGAATTCAGTCCCATGGTGCTGCTGATCGCGTTCCTGCTCATCGTCGGATTTTCTGCTATTTTCTGGCAGCGTCACCAGTGGGACCAGTATGAACAGCATTATCGTGAACTGCTTGCGCGTCGGGACCGGGATGCGCGGAACGCGGCCGGGGCTGTCACATCCGGGATCGAGCAGACCGGATCGAATGAGGGTGGGAAAATTGATGCGAACGTACCGGAGGAAGCAAAAAAAAGCCCTGGCGATCACCAGGGCCCTAGCAGGTAGTTCATGGTTACTGCACATCAAGCAGCTGTATATCTAAAATCAGGATGGGAAAACGGTGTAGAATCGCCACGCAAGAGCAACGTTAGACATTGATTGGCAGTCTGTTAAGTTGATCCAATAAGGTTGATTAGTAATTTGTCCCGGTAAACCCGTTAATTAGACAACCAGTTATACGAGATTGCTGCAAAGGAATTAAAAAAAATTCAGGATTTTTTAATTCTGTCGATCCCGGGAATATTTAATGCCTTTTCGATCCTGGCATTGCTTTCTCTGAGCGCTTGAATTTCCTTTTGCAGGAAGTTCATTTTCCTGTTTAGTCGTTTGATCATGGTATCGTACGGAACAGGAGGGGCTTCGGTTTCCAGGCCAAGTTCCTTCCCAAACTCTTTCTTTATCAGCTCGTTGTAATGAAGGCAATTTTGGGGGTTCGGGTTCCCGGCGTTATAGATCCGCGTAAGGGTTGACTTATTAATCTTTAATTTCTTTGCGACAATTTCCCTGCTGATCCCCTTTTTCTTAAGGGTATCAAGCAGTCCTTTGAACTCCCTGTGGTTTTGATCGCTATCGTATTCAACTACCGTCAAAGAAAATAAACTGAAAAAAGTTTCATTTTTGGTGAAATAGTTCTATTTTTGGTGCAGCGGTCTTTTACGTCCTCGATTAGAGTTTCGGACATTGCTCCGTTGGCGGGCAATGCTTCGCCAAAACCTTGTTGCATGTTACTAAAACAACAATGGAATTTGGAGAGGCAAGCTAATATTTTTCCCACTACTTCCCAATAATTTTGGAACTGCATGGTTGGAATAGCTAAATTTATAGTACCAACCTTACAGTGTCCAAGCAACCTTTCGCGATGACTCAGGAAGACATTCAACGACAACTTGAATCCCTTGATAGGGTAGCCGCCGAATTGGCAAAAAATCCGGAACTCGGCAGGCAACTCCTGATCAACATCGGTCTGATGAAAGAAGAAACGCCCAGGAAAAAAAAGCGGGCTAAAAAACGGACAAAGTAAAAATCTTACAAATTTGGCACTTCATCACCCCTACCAGGTGATCGGTTTCCATAGCTGCGAACGGGAAGTAGGATTGCGTGTGCTAACGGGAAAAGATCATTTGCGACCCAGCGACAATCCCTGGGACTGGCTTGGACCCGGTATTTATTTCTGGGAGGACAATCCTTACCGGGCGCTGACTTACGCCATCGGCTGCGCTCAAAAGAAACAAAAATTCAGTGGCGCGATAAAAGACCCTCTGGTCCTGGGAACCATCATCGATCTGGGGAAATGCCTCAATCTGGCGGAACCGAATTCCGTGGAGATCATAAGAAAAGCGTATGAACATTTGAAGGCTGAACTGAAACGAAACGGGCAACCGATGCCCTCGAACAATGGCGCTAACCGTGCGCTCGATTGTGCCGTCATCAAATATTTGCATGACTCGAATAAGAGGGATAATATCCCCCCATATGATACTATCCGAAGCCCCTACCATGAGGGAGAACCCATCTATGAACACGCCAATTTCACGGCTGGTTTGCACATAGAGGTCTGCGTTATCAATCCCGCCCAGATCATCGGCTATTTCCTTCCGCAACCACCGGAAAAGTTCAATCCGTATCTCCATAAGGATTTCTAGCATTGCGAAGCCATAATTGCAAATTGGCTAACTTTGCGAAAACCACCGATCTTGCCACACGAAAGCATTTCTGTCTTCGACATGTTCAAAATCGGCGTCGGCCCGTCGAGCTCCCACACCCTTGGACCCTGGCGCGCAGCCCAGCGTTTCACCGCATCGATCGAACAAAAGCACGGTTTATCCGGTCTCAAAAAGGTGACGATCCTGCTCTATGGCTCGCTGGCCAAAACGGGCAAGGGTCATGGTACGGACATCGCCATCCTGCTGGGGTTGTCGGGAGAAGATCCCGTCACATTCGACCCGGGGCAGATCGATTCCGCCACCTCCGTCATCAGGGGCGACCGGCGGTTGAATGTCCGCGGCACGCAGCCTATCGTTTTCGATCCCGCGACCGATATCATCTTTTTGTATTCCGAGACGCTGCCCTATCATCCCAATGCCATGACCTTTACGGCCGAATGGGAAGACGGTCGTCAGCTCGCCGAGACCTGGTACTCCATCGGTGGCGGATTCGTCAAAAAAGAAGGCGGGGAGGCCGGCGGAGGAGCTAACACACAGCTGCCTTTTCCCATCGACACGAACGCCGATCTGCTGCATTGGTGCCGTATGACCGGCCTGTCCATCAGCGAGGTCGTCATGGAGAATGAGGCCGCCTGGAGACCCGAGCAGGAAACGCGCTCGGGCGTCGGTCTGATCTGGAAGGTCATGCGGGAATGCGTCTATCGCGGCTGTCATGCCGAAGGCATGCTTCCCGGCGGTCTGAATGTTCAGCGAAGGGCGGCAGCACTAAACCGCCGGCTGATCGGCGGCCGCATCTACCAGAACTACGATTCCTGGGTGGAGGCCATCCGCTCGGGGGGCAACGGCTTCAAATATACGCTGGATTGGGTCAGCTGTTTTGCACTGGCAGTCAATGAGGAGAACGCCTCGTTTGGAAGAGTGGTGACCGCACCTACCAATGGAGCAGCCGGTGTCATCCCTGCCGTATTGGAGTATTACGTGATATTTTGCGATGGTTTCGACCAGGAGAAGATCTTCCGGTTCATCCTCACCGCCTCGGAAATAGGCAGCATCTTTAAAAAAGGCGCTACCATTTCGGCTGCCATGGGCGGTTGCCAGGCGGAGATCGGCGTAAGTTCGGCCATGGCGGCAGCGGCGCTCACCGAAGCGGTCGGCGGCAATCAGCGTCAGGCCATGATGGCGGCGGAGATCGCCATGGAGCATCATCTCGGGCTCACCTGCGATCCCATCGGCGGGCTGGTGCAGATACCCTGTATCGAACGGAATACGATGGGCGCGATAAAAGCCATTACGGCCTCGCAGCTGGCGCTGCAAAGCACGCCGGATTTTGCAAAGGTTTCGCTCGACGCGGTCATCCAAACGATGTGGAATACCGCGCAGGATATGAACAGCAAATACAAAGAGACATCCGACGGAGGGCTGGCGGTACAGATCCCGCTGGGACTGAGCGAGTGCTGAGCGGATGCCGGGCGCGGAGCCTTCGGTCGGAGTGAACGCCGGCGGAGGCGGGACGCTAGTTCAATGCGGGGTCGTGCGCCAGCGCGTCGATATCCGCATCTTTATAGTTATGTATTTCATTGTAGAGCGTGTCCCGCTCAACGGGCTCGCGGCCTACCTGCCTGATCAGCGCCACGAGCTGCGCCGTGCTGAGACTGGGCGTTTGTTCCTCGCTGCCTGCCATCGAATAGATCTTTGTCGTATCGTCGATGGTTCCGTCCAGGTCGTTGACGCCGAAAGCCAGGGTCAGCTGCGCATTCTGTCTTCCGAGCATGGGCCAGTAGGCTTTCAGATGCGGGAAATTGTCCATGTATAGCCGGGAGACCGCATACAGTCGCATGTCCTCTATGATGGACGACTCGGGTACATGGCTCATATCGTTGTCCTTATTACGGAATTTAAGCGGGATAAACGTATTGAAGCCCCCGGTGCGGTCCTGCAGCCGACGAAGCCGGTCCATGTGATCGATGCGGTGTGCATAGGTTTCGATATGACCATAGAGCATGGTCGCATTGGTGTGCATCCCTTCGCGATGTGCCGCCTCATGGATCCGCAGCCAGCCTTCCGCATCGACCTTGTCGGCGCAAATGACCTGCCGAACCTCCGGATGGAAAATTTCCGCTCCTCCGCCCGGCATCGAATCCAGTCCTGCCGCGTGGAGGCGGTGCATGCCTTCTTCGGCGGTCAACCTGGCTTTCCGGAACATATAGTCCAGTTCCACCGCTGTAAATCCTTTGATGTGCAGACCGGGCCGGTGGGCTTTGATCTGCTGCAGCAGTTCGATGAAGAACTCGAGATTCATTTTCGGGTGTACCCCGCCTACGATGTGCACTTCGGTCACCGGTTTTCCGTCATAGCTCCTAACGATGTCGAGCATCTGCCGGTGGCTGAGCTCCCAGCCCTCGTCGCGGTGGGCGTACAGCCGGGAATAGGAACAGAACTGGCACGTGAAGACGCAGACGTTGGTCGGCTCGATATGGAAATTGCGGTTGAAATAGGTTTTGTTGCCATGCAGCCGCTCGCGGACGTGATTGGCGAGCGCCCCAAGATAGGGGAGGCTGCCTTTTTCGAACAGGAGGATCCCTTCTTCGGGCGTAATGCGGTCGCGGGCGATGACCTTTTCACCGATGGGCCGCAGGTCCTCGTCTGCTGTTGAGAGTAAGGCAGCTATGCCGGTCGTTTGGGTAACCATGCCACAAAATTAATGGTAAATGTTTATCTTCAGCGGATGAATATCAAATCCCGGCTGATCGCGATGAATTTCCTGGAATTCTTTGTCTGGGGGGCATGGCTGATCTCGTTGGGCGATTATATGTTCAACATACTGCATTTCGACGGCAAACAGGTCGGAAGTATTTACGGTACGATGGGGATAGCCTCGATATTCACCCCGGCATTATTCGGGATCGTCGCGGACCGATGGGTCAATGCGGAGCGGGTGTTGGGTATTTGTCATATCGTTGCTGCGGCGATGCTGATCTGGGCGTCCACGCTGACTGGCTTCGGCCTGTTTTACGTAGCGATGCTTTTCAATTCCTTCTTTTTCATGCCGACGATCGCATTGAACAATACCGTCTCCTATATCATCCTCGAAAAAAGGGGATTCAATATCATCCGGGATTTTCCGCCGATCCGTGTCTGGGGTACAGTCGGCTTCATATGTGCGATGTGGGTCGTCGATCTGTGCGGTTGGAAACAAAGCCCGATTCAGTTGTATGTAAGCGCCGCCGCGGGGGTGACACTGGGGATCTATGCCTTCACCATGCCTGCTTGTTTTCCGATCCGGACCGGGTCCAAACCGAGCCTCTATGCCTCGCTGGGGCTCGACGCCTTTGTCTTATTCAGGAAACCGAAAATGCTGATCTTTTTTATCTTTTCGATGCTGCTGGGTTTTGCCTTGCAGATCAGCAACGCGTTTGCAGACGGTTTCATCAGCGATTTCGCCCGCATCCCGCATTATTCCGACGCTTTTGCCGTCAGGCATTCGGTCCTGCTCATCTCCGTTTCCCAGATCTCGGAGACCTTGTTCATACTGACGATACCTTTCTTTTTACGACGCTTTGGCATCAAAACAGTGATCCTCCTAAGCATTTTTGCCTGGGTGTTCCGGTTTGGCTTATTCGGCATCGGAAACCCCGGTAGCGGGCTGCCCTTCCTGATCCTGTCGATGATCGTCTACGGGATGGCCTTCGACTTCTTCAATATCTCCGGCTCGCTGTTTGTCGAGCGCGAGGTCGCCGGCGGCATCCGGGCCAGCGCTCAGGGGTTGTTCATGCTGATGACCAATGGCATCGGCGCGTGGGCCGGAACCTTTCTGAGTGGTTTGGTCGTCGATCATTTCACCGCCGATGGCGTCCGCGACTGGCACAGTATCTGGTTGACTTTTTCGGGTTATGCGTTGGTGCTGGGGATCGTGTTCCCGCTGGTATTCCGGTACCGGCACGATCTGGCGATGGCGAGGGAGGAAGTGCAATAGTAAGTACCGGCGGAAGAGGGCGTGTGGCCGCAGGAATAAAAAAGCCCGCATCCATACGACAGCGGGCTTACCCAGGGCGTAAGATCAAAGCCAGACTTAGGGTAACTTGATCCGGTAAATGGTATAGGGTGTCGTTCGCTTGCTGACCCCATTATTGAAGTCGGGTCCCAGATTAATTTGCGAACAACTGATGTACAGATAACCGTCGGTGGAAATAGCGTAGCTGTCGGGCCAAATGAGCCTGCTATCCTGCACGATGGTGGTCAGCTTCAGGTTTTTATCTAATCTTACAATTCGATGTTGCTCGATATCTCCGAGATAGAGATTGCCGGCCTGGTCGAAGATCATTCCGTCCGTGGTCACGTATGTCCCAAGATCCTCCACTCTTGCGCCGAGCACATTGGGATCGAGGGTCGTGTCCCTCAGATCGGCCGTGGGAATCCGGTAAAGATCATGGTCCGACAGCGGCTTATAGTAGAGATAGGAGTTGTCGGGAGTCAGCGCCAACCCGTCGGAGTTGACATAATAAGGAGAACCTCCCAAGTTGATCTGCTGGCCGTCGATGGTCAGGATATAGGTCTGGTCGGAGATGACGGAAGTATTGCCCTGCAGGACCTGGTGCGCGTCGCCGGTATTAAGGTTAACGACCACGATGCCGCCCTCGCTGGAATTGCTCAGGTAGGCGTAGTTATTGGTGACGTCGACGCGGACATCATTGATATAGCTTTGATCATCGGTGGCGCCATACAGCGGATAAACGCGGGTTACCGTATTCGATGCCAGGTTGATCTCCACCAGCTTCTGACTATTCAGGTATACGCCTTTCTGAAAAGGAGAACCCGCATCGACGACCCAAAGATTGTTGTTGGCGTCGACATAGACGGCCTGCACGCAAACCCATTTGTTCATCCCGCTGTCTCCTGCGTGCCAGCTGTTCATCGATGCATCGGGATAGGGCGTTTCGGGGCTGCCATGGGTAATCTCGGCAACTGCATTTTTGTACGTGTTTGACCATAAGGGGTAGGAGGTGAACAGGCGTCCGTCATGCGAAACGGCCACGCCGGTCAGTTGATAGGTGCTATCCTGGAAAACCACCTGGAGTGATGGGTTTGTCGAATTGATCGGGCCACCGGGTGTTTTCTTACAGGCAGTTATCACAAGGGACAGGAGTGCGGCGAAAGCGCAAAGTCTTTTCATAAAGAGGCTTTACACATTCTTTAACATAAAGCATACCGCGCCATTTCGGCCTTCGGGAGGGGAAGTTTTTCTACAACGGCGTAGCAAAAAGCCCGCATGGAATGCGGGCTTGTGATATATCTTCTACGTCAGACGGATCAGTGGGAACGATCTCCGTCGGTGAAGGACCGTATTACAGATGAGATTCGATCTTCTTGACAAAGTTGGATTTGGGCTGGGCGCCAACCAGCTTGTCTACCACCTTACCACCCTTGATGAAGAGGATTGCGGGGATGCTGGTTATCCCGTAATTGACCGACAGCTGCGGATTGTGATCCACGTTCACCTTTCCCACATTGATCTTGCCATCGTATTCCCTGGACAACTCCTCAATGACCGGTCCGATCGCGCGACAGGGTCCGCACCATTCTGCCCAGAAATCCACTACCGTCAGCTTATCGGACGAGATCACCTTATCCTGAAAATTAGTATCTGTTAATTCTAAAGCCATAATCGAGAGTTTTATATGATGTACTGTTTTTTGTTTTACAAATGTCGGTCTAATTGCGCATCTTTTTCGTCGGGTACGCGACAAATTTATATCGTAACCACTTTATATCGTAACCACCTGGACTTCCAATTCCGGCGTTTTTTCCAGGAAGGCGGACATTTCATCATTCATTTCGAACCCGTTACCCATGGTGAAGAGACTGATGCGGTGTTGCGTTTTCGACTCTATAATATTGAATTTCAAGCCCGATTTACCCGGATATTTCCGCACGTTCTTTTCGATGAAATGTACCAGCTGTTCGTTGATGAACCGGGCTTCCACATCCATGATCACCTGTTTGGTCAGGATCGGCTTGATGCTTTCCAGGAGCATCATCTTCTCTATCCGGAACTCGAATTCCGATTTATTGAACCGCTGGCGGAAACCACCCGACAGGAAAAGGTTCTTGCCTTTCTCCAGGTAATTGGAGTACCGGGCATAGTCCTCGCTCCATAGCATGAACTCGGCCTTGCCGGTATAGTCTTCGATCACGAAGGAACCAAACTGTTTGCCGGTCTTGCTGATACGGTGCTGGGCATCGATGACCAGACCCGCCAGCCGGTAGGACTTGCCGGGGCTGCTTTGCAGGGTCAGCGACTCTTTGATCTCGTTGAACTCGCCCAGCCGGGTGATCCCATAGTGCGTGATCTCGAATTTGAAATGATCCAGTGGATGACCGCTCATGAACATTCCCGTCACATCCTTTTCATGATCGAGCAATTCTGTCAGCGACCACGGTTCACAATTAGGTATCCTGGGGGTAGCGATATCCGGCATGACGAGGTCGCCGAACAAACTGTTGCTGTTTTGCGTGGAGTTGGTCTGGTAGACGTTCCCGAACTTGATGATCTTCTCGAGACCCGTGGTGGTGTCGCCCTGCGGCACATGGAAGTACTGTGCCCGGTGGATATCCGGAAAACAATCGAAGGAACCCGCATAGGCCAGGCTTTCCAGCGTTTTTTTGTTGACAGCCCGTTGGTTGATCCGTTTGATCATATCGAAGATATTGCCGAAAGGGCCTCTCTGGTTCCGCTCTTCGATGATGCTTTCCACCGCCGCCTCGCCGACGCCTTTCAGGCCACCCAGCCCGACACGGATCTCGCCCTTCTGGTTGACGGCGAAACCTTTTTTCGATTCGTTGACATCGGGGCCGAGAACCTTCAGACCCATCCGCCGGCATTCCTCCATGAAGAACGTGATCTTGTCGATGCTGCCCGCATGATTCAGAACGGCCGCCATGTATTCGGAAGGATAGTGCGCCTTGAGATAGGCCGTCTGATAGGCGACGAGGGCGTAGCAGGTGGAGTGTGATTTGTTGAAGGCATATTGCGCGAATGCTTCCCAGTCGGTCCAGATCTTCTCGAGAATGTCCGCATCGAATCCTTTTTCCGCGGCTCCTTTGATGAACTGGCTCTTCATCTTGTCGAGGATCGATTTCTGTTTTTTTCCCATGGCCTTCCGGAGGACGTCGGCGTCGCCTTTGCTGAATCCCGCCAGTTTTTGCGCCAGCAGCATCACCTGTTCCTGGTAGACGGTGATACCATAGGTGTCGCCGAGGAATTCTTCCATCTCGGGGAGATCGAAAACGATGGGTTCGCGACCGTGTTTACGATCGATGTAGTCAGGGATATAAGCGATAGGACCCGGCCGGTAGAGCGCGTTCATCGCTATGAGGTCGTCGAATTTATCCGGCCGCAGGTCTTTGAGGTATTTCTGCATACCCGGGCTTTCGAACTGGAATGTCCCGATCGTCTCGGCGCGCTGATACAGCTCGAATGTCTTCCGGTCGTCGAGGGGGATATCGTCGATGACGATGTCGACGCCATGGTTTTCTTTGATGAGCTCGAGCGCGGTCTTCAGGATGTTCAGCGTGCGGAGACCGAGGAAGTCCATTTTGATGACGCCGGCTTCTTCGATGACGCTGCCTTCGATCTGTGTAACCAGGAGATCGGAATCCCTGGCGGTACAAACGGGTAAGATCGTCATCAGGTCATCCGGCGCGATGATAATGCCGGCGGCATGGAGACCTGTGTTACGGACCGATCCTTCCAGTCGCTCGGCTTCATGCAGCACCTTGCTCCGGTTGTCGTCGCCATTGTAAATGTCGCGGAGCATCCTGACATTGACCAGGTCGTCCGCGCCGACCCCCTCTTTTTCCTCGAGCGATTTTTCTCCGTCCTTTGCCGTGATCGGGGCATGGAGCACTCGTTTCAACTCGATGCCCGGTCGTTCAGGCACGAGCTTGGCGAGCGCGTTGGACTCGGGGAGGGGCAGGTCGAGCGCCCTGGCCACATCCTTGATGCTCATCTTGGCGGCCATCGTACCATACGTGACGATCTGGGCGACCTGGTTCCTGCCGTATTTCTCTACCACGTAATTGATCACGCGCTGCCGGCCTTCGTCGTCGAAGTCGGTGTCGATATCGGGCATCGACTTACGATCGGGGTTCAGAAAACGTTCGAACAGGAGGTTGTACTTTATCGGGTCAATATTGGTGATGCCGATACAATAGGCGACGACGCTGCCGGCTGCCGAACCGCGACCCGGTCCGATAAAAACGCCCATGTCCCTTCCGGCACGGATAAAATCGCTTACGATGAGGAAGTAGCCGGCGAACCCCATGGTCTTGATCGTGAAGAGTTCGAAATCGAGCCGTTCCTGTATGCCCGTTAGATCGCTATATCGTCGTTTAGCGCCTTCGTAAGCAAGGTGTTTGAGGTATTCCCATTGGTTCAGATTGTTGTCCTTATGGATCTGGAATTCGGCAGGGACCGGAAAGGCCGGCAGGAGGATGTCCTTCTTCAGATGAAGCACCTCGACCCGGTCCACGATGAGATTGGTGTTGTCGATGGCCTCGGGAATGTCGCTGAAGAGATTTTTCATCTCTTCCGTCGTCTTGAAATAGAATTGGTCGTTCGGGAACTTGAAACGTCTATTCTTCGCAACCACATCGTCATTCACGAAATCGTCGTAACCCGGTGTGCTTTGTTTTTCCCCGGTGTTGATGCACAAAAGGATATCGTGAGCGTTGTAGTCCTCGCGATCGGTGTAGTGGCTGTCGTTGGTGGCGATAGCCGGCACCCCGTATTTTTTCGCAAAGCCCAACAGTATCCGGTTGATCTTTTCCTGTTCGGGGATATTGTGCCGTTGCAGCTCGATAAAATAGTCGTCCCCGAAAAGGTCCAGCCACCATTTGAATTCTTTCTCCGCTTTTTCTTCGCCGTCGTGGAGGATGGTCTGCGGTATGTACGCGCCGATGCAACAGGTGGTGGCAATAAGGCCTTCGTGATAACGGAGGATCAGTTCCTTGTCGATACGGGGATATTTGCTGTACAGCCCTTCGGTATAGCCAAGCGAGGTCAGCCGGATCAGGTTTTGATAACCCTGTTTATTCTTAGCCAGCAGGATCTGGTGATAGCGTTCGTCCTTCTGATCCTTGGTGAAGGTCTTCCGGGTCCGGTCCTCCACCACGTAGAACTCGCATCCCACGATGGGCTTTACCTTGAGGGTGCCGTCATCATTCTTATGCTTGTAAGCCTCGGAAACGAATTCGAAGGCGCCGAACATGTTGCCGTGATCGGTGATCGCGAGCGCAGGCATACCGTCCCTGATCGCCTTTTTATAAAGACTTTGGATGGAGGCCGCCCCGTCCAGGAGCGAGAATTGCGTATGGGTATGGAGATGCGAGAATTGGCACATAGACTTGCAATTAACTAAACAATCGGCCACCCGTTTCGTTCATGTGGTCTGCAGAAAGCACAATCTTTCCACCGCCAAATTGGCAAAATTTTTGCGGATTTTGACTACCTTTGACCCTATGCCAATATCCCATTTGTTAATACTATGTTGAAAAATCTCCTACCCATAACGTTAATCGTCTGTTTTGCCACCGGCTGCAGCACGTTCAAACCTGCCAGTTCGCAGGCGAAATCCAACCAATCGACGGTGCAATCCGATGGGAACGTTGAGTTTATCACCAACATCTCGATCAAACCGGATGCGCGCAAAGATGAGACGCGCAGTTCCATCACCACGATCAGCAAGCAAGACAAGGCTGTCACGCCTGTCGCGGATCGTTCGGCCGGGGCCGCCGCGATCGAGAACTTTCCCGCTCTTCAATTCAAATATGCTATTCTCGAGAATTGCGCCGTGGAAGACTTGAATAATCCTAAGCTCCTGAGTTTCATGGATTACTGGTATGGCGCGCCCTATCATTACGGGGGGACCAGCCGGGATGGGATCGACTGCAGCGCCTTTGCTTTCCTCTTGTTATCCTCCGTATATGGGGTGAGCAGTCTGCCGCGGACCTCGAAAGAACAATACGAGGCCACCCGTCATATTTCCCGGAACGAATTGCGGGAAGGCGATCTCGTCTTTTTCCATACGCTCAGCGGGAAAAAGCACAGGGGCGTCACCCATGTTGGCGTTTATCTCCGCAACAATAAATTCGTGCATGCCTCGCTCTCCGGCGTCATGATCAGCGATCTTAGCGAAGGCTACTATGACCGGCATTATGTCGGCGGAGGGCGCGTGCCCGACCAGGGGGCTCCGGGACAGGCGGCGGTTACGGGGAGACAACTGACCGCGCGATGATCCACGACACGGTAACCGAGCGCGGCGAAGCAGCTGCGACGAGGTTCTATGTGATTATTCAGAACAATGCCGATCGCACGACAATTTACCCTTGCTTATGAACGACGATGTAAAAGTTCCGGTCGACGGAGAAATTCCCGTCCCCACCGCTACCGTTGCCGGTTTCTCCCACGACGAGGATACCGGGACCCGGGCCTCTGGGGTTCGGGCGGCCGCCGGTGGGCTGCGCGGTATTGGCGGGCCTGGGGACGTTTTGGGCGCTAGTTCCCAGCAACTGTCCGTCGGTGCCTGAGCGCATCGTTTGCCAGTCGTCGGTCGGCGTGATCCATTTTTCCGCCTGCCCTCCCACATACACTTTCACCGGCATATTGAAGCCTTTTACACAGTTGCCCCAGCGGTAGCTGATGATGTCGCCATTGGATTGATAGGACAGGACCGGTATCCTGGTTGTGCGCAGGTATTGTTCGAAGATCTTTGAAAGGTCCCTGTGCGCATATTGGCTCATGTATTCTTCTACCTGCTGCGTCGTTACGGTCTGGTGATAGAAAGTCTTCTGCAGACCGCGCAGCATGCCCCTGAACGCGGAGTCGCCCATGATCTGGCGGATCATGTGGAGCATATTCCCTCCTTTGTAATACATGTCGCCCGAGCCTTCCTTATTGACATTGTAAATACCGATGATCGGTTTGTCGTTCGTGATGTTCTTCCGCGTGCCGATGCAATAGTCGTTGCCGGCCTCGGTGCCGTACAGGTAGGTCGTATACAAGGTCTCGGAATAGTTGGTGAAGCCTTCGTGTATCCACATATCCGCCGCATCCCTGTCGGTAATGTTGTTGCCGAACCATTCGTGACCGCTCTCGTGAACGATGATGAAATCCCATTTCAGACCCCAACCCGTGCCCGACAGATCGCGTCCCAGATAGCCGTTTGCGAAATGGTTGCCGTACGCGATGTTGCTTTGGTGTTCCATGCCGAGATGCGGTGCTTCCACCAGTTTGTAACCGTCTTCATAGAAAGGGTAGGGGCCCATCCAGTATTCGAAGGCGGCGAGCATGGTGTCGGCCTGTTTGAACTGCGGTTTGGCCTTTTCGAGGTTGTAATCGAGGACCCAGAAGCTGCAATCCAGCTTGCCTTTCTCGCCCTGGAACTCCGAGGACCAATTGACGTATTTGCCGATGTAGGGGATGATGTCGTAGGAGTTGATCGGGTTGACGTTCACCCAGGTGTAGGTTGTGGTGCCGTTGCCGTTGGACCTTTTGTCGCGTAGGCGCCCGTTGCCGATGGCGACGAGGCTGTCGGGTACGGTGATGTGCATGACCACCCCGCTGTCGGGTTCGTCATAGAGATGATCCTTACAAGGCAGCCAGCAGCTGAGCCCCAATCCTTCGTCGGCAACGGTCATCCATGGCCTTCCCAGCTGGTCCCTGGTCCAGATCCACCCGCCGCCCCAGGGGGGACGTACGGCGACCTTCGGGGCGCCTTCATAACGGCATACGATGGTCTCCACGCTGCCGGCCCTGATTGTTTTTGGGAACCGGATGTGAAAGACGTTCCCTTCGCGGGTAAGGGTGAGTGTTTTTTTGTGCCACGTGACTGAAAGCAGCCGCATCGGTTCCTGGAGATCGATCTGGAGTATTTGACCGTCTTGCAGTGCAACAAAAGTGACAGCATTCTCGCCGTGGACGGATTTGGCTTGATAATCCGGCGTCACTGACAGATCGTATTTCAACAGATTCCACCAGGCCCGTTCGGGGGTGATGCTTCCGCGCAGGCTATCCTGGTGGGTATAGGCTTCCTTTTCCGGAGTGAGCAGCTGCGCTTGTACGGAAAGGGTAGATAACAGACAGAGCCCGGCGAAAAGTGAGAGAATGCGACGCATTGGTTATCTTTATTTTAGAATGATGAAGGTAATTAAACATTTTATTCGGCCGCGGTCGATTTGGACAAGCGGTTTTTGTTTGCTGTTGTTGGGCGGGTGCGGCCGGGGAGCCGACCATAAGGGCAAAAAAGTATTCACCTATAATGAATCCGACGGCATCGCCACGCTGGACCCTGCCTTTGCCAAGAACCGGTCCATTATCTGGGCGGTGCACCAGCTGTACAGCACTCTGGTCGAGACCGATGACAAGCTGAATATCGTGCCCTGCCTGGCGCGTAGCTGGGAGGTATCGGCCGACCGGCGCACCTGGACCTTTCATCTGCGAACGGACGTCTATTTCCAGGATGACGCGGCTTTTCCGGGGGGTCGCGGCCGGCGGCTGGTCGCGGAGGATATCGTGTACAGCTTCAACCGCCTGCTCGATCCATTGACGGCGAGCAGCGGGGCGTGGATCTTTCATGACCGGATCGACACCAGCAGGGGGAGCGCGGCGGGCGGGGGCAGCTTGCCCGGCGGGAGTGCGGGCGGGGTCAGTGCAAACAGCGGGTCCAGTCCGGGAGGTGGCGCCTTCGCGGCCATCGACGACAGCACCTTCCGATTGCGGCTGATCCGTCCGTTCAACCCCATACTGGGGCTGCTGACCATGCCTTATTGTTCCGCCGTACCGCATGAGGTCGTTCAGAGGTATGGTAAGGAATTCCGCGCCCATCCCTGCGGGACGGGGCCTTTCCGGTTCAAATCCTGGGAGGAGGAGCAGACGCTGATCCTGGTGAAGAACGATCGCTATTTCGAGCGGGACAGCGCCGGCCGGCCATTGCCCTACCTGGATGCAGTCAAGATCACTTTCAATAACGAGAAGGCTACCGAATTCCTGCAGTTCAGACAGGGGCAGCTGGATTTCATCAACGAAGTGGATGCCTCTTTTAAAGACGAAGTGCTGAACAAGCGGGGGATGCTGAAAAAGGAATGGGAGGGAAAGATCACCCTTTCGGTCTTTCCGCAGCTGAATACCGAATACCTGGGTATCCTGGTGGATACCGCCAATGACCTGGTGAAGAATTCGCCGCTGCGTTTCCTGCCTGTCCGGCAGGCCATCAATTATGGGTTCGACCGCAGGAAGATGATGCTGTATCTGCGCAACTCGCTGGGTCTGCCTGCGGAGAGCGGTTTCGTGCCGGCGGGGCTGCCTTCTTTCGACTCGACGAAAGTGCACGGCTATCATTATGACCCGGCTAAAGCGAGGGCCCTGCTGGCCGCCGCTGGTTTTCCCGACGGGCGCGGCCTACCGCCGATCAAGCTGCTGACCATACCGAACTATGCCGATGTCGCGACGTTTGTGGCCCGGCAGCTGCAGGATATCGGGATGCGTATCGACGTCGAGGTCGTTCAGAAAAGCTTGTTGCTGGAGGAAACGGCGCAGTCGAAAGCGTTGTTCTTCCGGGGGAGCTGGATCGCGGACTATCCCGATGCGGAAAACTATCTCAGCGTTTTCTACTCGCAGAACCCCGCTCCGCCAAACTATACCCGTTATAGCGACCCCGTGTTCGACCGCCTGTATGAACGTGCGCTGGAAGAAACGGTGGATTCGGTGCGGTACCGGTTGTACCGGGAAATGGACCAGCGGGTCATAGATGCATCGCCTGTCGTGCCTGTCTGGTATGATGAAGTGGTCCACCTGATCAACCCCTGGGTGCGCGGGCTTACGCCGAATGCATTGAATTTGCTGGAGCTAAGGAAGGTGGATGTCGTTGCTCACACTGGACAATGAGGGCTGTATCGTCTCCGCACACCCCGGTATCAAAACCGGACACTTGAATTGAGTGATTGCGCTTAAAATGCTGGTAGTTAATTACTTCGAAGTCGGCATCGGTTTGGCTGGCGGAACACAAACAGCGTAGCCTATGCTCAGGAATTATTTTATCGTCGCCTGGCGCAATCTTGCGGGCAACAAAGTGTACAGTACGCTCAACATCATCGGTCTGAGCGCCGGAATGGCCGTCGCCCTGCTTATTGGCCTGTGGGTGGTTAACGAATATTCTTATGACCGGTGGCTCCCTGGGTATGAAAAGGTGTACCAGGTGGAAATGAACGTCACCAGCCAGCGCGACGGTATCCGCACCGTGCCCGTCGTCAGCCTCCCACTCGCGGCCTCTCTTCGCAAAGACATCCCTGAGATCGCCGCAGTCGCCGAAACAGATGGGTTCCGCCACCATGACCTGCTGGTAGGAAACAAGAAACTCTACTCCGAAGGCGCTATGATAGGGCAGGACTTCCTCAGCATCTTCCACTATCCCCTGATCCAGGGCGACGCCGCAACAGCCTTACGAGATCCGTACTCGATCATTCTGACTGCCTCCACGGCCAAAGCCCTTTTCGGCGACGCCGACCCGATGGGCGAAACCATCCGGATCGACAACCAGCATGACGTCAAAGTCACGGGGATCCTGCAGGATATTCCCAGGAATTCTTCGCTCCAATTCAACTACCTGATCCCTTTCGGTTACAAGCTAAGCACCGATCCATCGACAAAAGACGCCACCGACTCCTGGTACAACAACTCTTTCCAGGTCTTCATCGCCCTCAAGCCCGGCGCAGACTATGCAAACGTCGGTCCGAAGATCAGGAACATCGTTTTCGACAATGCCCCGCAAATGCGTGAAGGCAAGCCCGAGGTCTGGCTCTTCCCGCTGCGGTCCTGGCGCCTCTATTCGGACTTCCGCAACGGCAGATCGGCCGGCGGCTTTATCGATTATGTGCGCATGTTCAGCATCATCGGCCTGCTCGTGCTGCTGATCGCCTGCATCAATTTTATGAATCTGTCCACCGCCCGGTCCGAACGCCGCGCGCGGGAGGTCGGTGTTCGCAAGGCCATCGGTTCGCAACGCCGCGATCTCATCCTCCAGTTCCTCACCGAATCCATCGTCACGACATGCATTGCCGGAGGCTTGGCCATTCTCCTCGTTCAATTCGCTCTTCCCGGCTTCAACAGGCTCACCGATAACGCCATTCATATACCCTATGACAGCCCCTTCTTTTGGCTGGCCATGGTGGTCTACATGCTGTTGACCGGCCTACTCGCCGGCAGCCGGCCGGCTTTTTACCTTTCCTCCTTCAATGCGGTCAAGGTACTCAAGGGCTCTTTCAAGACGGGCCAGTCCGGTGCCCTTTTCCGCAAGATCCTCGTCAGTGTCCAATTCACCTGTTCCATCGCCCTGATCACCGGCACCGTCATCATTTACCAGCAGGTGCAATACGCAAAGGACCGACCGACGGGCTACGACTCTCAGCGATTACTCGTAACCGATATGAACAGCGATCTCTTTGATCATTACGCCGCGCTCCGCAACGACCTTATCGGTACGGGTCTCGTTCAGGACGTCGCAAAAGCCTCCAGCAGCGCCACCGCCATCGGCGCTTATACACCGATCGAGAGCTGGCCGGGCAAGCCGTCCGGCGAACAGTCCGTCATTACGGGTGTCGTCTCCGTTTCGGGCAACTACTTCCGCACACTCGGCATGCATCTGCTCGAAGGCCGCGACTTCAACGAGGGTTGGGCTGCCGACACCGGCTGCGTCATACTCAATGAAGCCGCCGTCCACCGCATCGGTCTCCAACATCCCCTTAACGAGATGATCACCTGGAACGGCGGCAACCGCTCCAGCATCATCGGCGTCGTGAAAGACGCCCTGATGGAGTCGCCCTTCAAAGCAGTGCAACCGCTCGTCTTCACCCATGGCCGGGGCGGCAATGTCATCCTCTACCGTCTAGACCCCGGAACCGGCAGCCGTGATGCGATCGCAAAGATCACCCCAATCTTTAACCGTTACAACCCCACCTACCCGTATATCTATAAATTCGTCGACGAAGAATACAACCGGAAATTCGACCTGGAGACCCTGGTGGGCAAACTGGCCAACATTTTTGCCGTACTGGCGATCTTCATCTCCTGTCTCGGCCTGTTCGGAATGGCCGCCTATGTGGCCGAACAACGTACAAAAGAGATCGGTGTCCGCAAGGTCCTGGGCGCTTCGGTCGGCGGCATCTGGTTCATGCTGTCCAGAGATTTTTTGGTCCTGGTGATCGTCAGCGGGCTGATCGCTTCGCCCATCGCCTTTTATTTCCTGCATAGTTGGTTGCAGAAATATGATTACCGGATCACTATCGGCCCCTCGGTATTCGTCCTTACTGCGCTGGCCGCGCTGGTGATCACGCTGGTCACGATCAGTTGGCAGGCTATTCGTGCCGCCACCGCTAACCCGGTGAAGTCCTTGCGAACCGAATAATCTGCAACGCAAATAAAACGTATGCTCATCCAGTTGGCTGGTCGCCCGCTACCTCGCCAACCCTGTGCAACATTTGCGAAGCGAATGAATCTTTAATAAAACATGTTTCCATGTTCAGAAGTCTTCTGACCGTAGCCTGGCGGAACCTTGTGAGGAACAAGGCTTATTCATCTATCAATATTTTGGGTCTGGCCGTCGGTATGGGCGTGACCATGCTGATCGGGTTGTGGGTTTGGGATGAGCTTTCCTACAACCGGAATTTCCAGAATTATGACCGGATCGTGCGGGTCATGGAAAATTCGACGCATGGCAACCACACTGACACCTGGAATTCGGTGCCGATACCCTTATCGGGACTGCTGCGAACGGCCTACGATGCGGATTTCAAACGGGTATCCATGGCTTCCTGGAATTATGACCATTTCCTTGCCTACGGGGAAAAGCAGATCAAGGAGCCCGGGATGTATGTTCAGCCGGACTTTTTGTCGATATTCTCCATCCGGCTGCTCAGGGGATCGGCTGCTTCGCTGAATGAACCGTATTCGATGTTATTGAGCGTTTCCGCGGCAAAGGCGTTATTCGGCGACCAGGACCCGGTGAACAAGATCGTAAAGGTGGATAATAAGAGCAGCCTGAAGGTTACAGGCGTGTATGAAGACCTGCCCAGGAATTGCGAATTCAATGATACGCGTATCCTGGAATCCTGGGATGGTTATGTGGCCGACAATGGCTGGGTCAAGAGTTCTACGACAAACTGGGATAACAATTCTTTTCAGATCTATGCGCAGTTGCGGGACGGCGTTCGGCTAACCACGGTCGCCGCCAAAGTGAAAGGGGGATTGGAGGGGCATGACCGGAAGGATAAGCCGCAAGTGGTGTTGCATCCCATGAATAAATGGCGGTTGTTCGCCGAATTCAAAAATGGTTTCAATACGGGTGGGACGATCCAGTTTGTCAGGATGTTCGGCATCATCGGGGTATTCGTGCTGTTGCTGGCCTGTATCAATTTTATGAACCTGAGCACGGCGCGCAGCGAACGGCGGGCGAAGGAGGTCGGCATCCGGAAGGCGGTCGGTTCGCGGGTACGGCAGTTGGTGGGACAATTCCTGGGGGAATCTCTATTCATCACCTTCCTTTCTTTTTGTCTGGCGCTGCTGCTGGTAGCATTGGCGCTGCCTTTTTTCAACGGGCTGGCGGACAAGCAAATGAGGCTATCCTGGAGCAGTGGCTGGTTCTGGGCCATATCTATCGGATTCATCCTGGTCACAGGGTTGATCGCTGGAAGCTACCCCGCCTTCTATCTTTCTTCGTTTAATTCGGTGAGTGTGCTGAAGGGAACTTTTAAAGCAGGGCGATTTTCTTCGGTGCCGAGGAAAGTGCTGGTCGTATTGCAGTTTACGGTATCTGTATCGCTGATCATCGGCACCCTGGTGGTATTTCAGCAGATACAATATGCGAAGGACCGGCCGGTGGGCTATGACAGGACCGGGTTGCTGACCGTACCGTTGAGCACGCCAGAACTGGACCGGAATTATGGCGCCATCCGGACAGACTTGCTGGCTAGTGGTGCTGTGGCGGATGTGGCCCTGTCGAGCAGTCCTACAACGGGGGTTTATGCGAATCAAAGCGGGTTCGACTGGACGGATAAGGACCCGGGTTTGAACCCCACTTTCGCCGTGATCGCCGTCACACACGATTTCGGTAGGACGGTAGGCTGGCAATTCAAGGAGGGCCGCGATTTTTCGCGGGATTATGCGACCGATTCGTCCGGAATGGTGTTGAATGAAGCCGCCGTAAAGTACATGGGATTGAAAGAGCCGGTAGTGGGGCAGGTGGTGAAATACCTCTACAGCGCCCGTAAGGATCAAAATTTCCGGGTGTTGGGCGTCATCCGGGACATGGTAATGCAAAACCCTTTCGAACCCGTGAAACAGAGTATTTTTATGATGGATTCGACGGCTGTAGGCATGAATGTGATCACCGTCAGGATCAATCCGAATAAGGCGACTGCCCGTGCGCTGCCCGTCATCGCATCGGTGTTCCGGCGGTATAATCCCGGCGCGCCGTTTGATTACACCTTTAACGATGCCGACTATGCGAAGAAGTTCGATTTCGAGACGAGGATCGGCAGCCTGGCGACCTTTTTTGCGGCTTTTGCGATCTTTATTTCGTGTTTAGGGCTTTTCGGGCTCGCATCTTTTATGGCCGAGCAGCGGACGAAGGAGATCGGTGTGCGAAAGGTATTGGGCGCGTCGGTCCTGCATCTTTGGGCGATGTTGTCGAAGGATTTCCTCGTGCTCTTGTCGCTTTCCTTTTCGGTAGCCATCCCAGTGTCCTGGTATGTCATGCACAATTGGCTGCAGCAGTATGATTACCGGGCGACGATATCGGTTTGGATATTCGTGGTGACGGCGCTGACGGCTTTGCTGATCACGCTGGTCACAGTGAGTTTTCAATCGATCCGGGCATCGCTGGCGAACCCGGTGCGATCGTTGCGGACGGAATAGAACTGGTTGCAGCCGTTTGCCGTTTTCAAAGAGATCAACTATATTGGGTGCCATGTTGGTAGATGGTGGGCGTCATTCCGTTCGGAGACTATGGACGGGATTGGCCAGCGCCGTGCGAACCGTTTGGTAACTGACGGTCAGCAGGGTGACGGCGAGTGCGCCTGCGGCGGCCGTCACGAACAGCCGCCAAGACAGCTCGGTCCGATAGGAATATTTTTGCAGCCAAGCATGCATCAACCAGCCCGACAGGGGGATCGCAATCGCGCAGGCGATGGTGACAAGTGTCACGAACTCGCGCGAAAGCATCGACCATAATTGGAAGACCGATGCGCCGAGCACCTTGCGAAGGCCGATCTCTTTTGTGCGTTGTTCGGCGATAAAGGACGCCAGTCCAAAAAGGCCGAGACAGGAGATGAAAACGGCCAGCACTGTAAAAAAGGTCGATACTCGTCCTACGCGCTGTTCCACGTCGAATTTCGCATCATAGGCTTCGTCCTGCATCTCATAGGAGACCAGACCGCCCGGGTCATACCGTTTGAACACCTGTTGGATCCTGGCCATGGCTTCGGAATGGCGCATCGTCTTGTTCAGCCGGATGTTGATATAGTTGAACCATGTGTAATCCATAAAATAGATGGTCGGCAGCGCCGGATCATAGGGCGAATCCATGATCAGGTCCTTCACGACTGCGATGACAGGACGTGTCACCGAGTCGACGGTGATCCGCTGTCCGATGGGGTGTTGAAAATTGGTAAGCTTAACCGCTGCTTCATTCAGGATCAGTCCAAGGCTGTCGCCGGATAGACTGCGCGAGGGGTCATGGCCCTGCAGTAATTGCCAGCCAACCGTCTTGCCATAATCGTGGGTGATCGATACCCAGCCGAACTGAGGATTGGCATACGGGTCCTTTCTATTCCAGTTCAACCCGCCGCGGACGGACCATGTGCCCGTCATCGGACCATTGGATGCAGTCACCTCCTGCGCAGCCCCGGAGGCGAGGAGGTCGTTACGGATGGCATTGTAGCGAAAACGTAGACCGGAATTGTTGAGCATATCGACACTGAGCAAACCTTCGCGGTCATAGCCGGTCGGCCGGTTACGCGCAAATTGGATCTGCCGATAAATGACCAGAGTTGCAAGAATGAGAAAAACGGATACCGTGAATTGGATCACGACGAGGATCTTGCGCGGCAATGCGGCATACCGGCCCACGCAGATGGCCCCTTTCAGCACTTTCACCGGTTGGAAACGCGACAGATAGAGCGCCGGGTAGGTGCCCGACACCAATCCGGTAAAAAGGGAGAATCCCAGCGCGATCAGCCAGAAGGAAGGTGAGCCCCACGGTATCGCAAGATGTTTGCGGGCCATGCCGTTGAACATCGGGAGAACCAGCGCAGCCAGGAGCAATCCGAAGCCCAGCGCGAGCAGCGCCGTGGTCACCGATTCGCCCAGGAATTGGCCGATGAGCTGTCCGCGGAGGGAACCGAGTGTTTTGCGGATGCCTACCTCGCGTGCCCGCCGTTCGCTCCGCGCCGTGCTCAGGTTCATAAAATTGATACAGGCCAGCAACAGGATCGAAAAGGCGATGATGCTGAACATCCGGACGAAACGGATCTGTCCCCCGGCAGGTTTTCCGTTATGGAAGTTTCCGTAAAGATGATATCTGTCCATGGGCTGGATGAAGACGGAGTCTTTGTTGTTTGCCAGGTGTCGCCGAGGGATGTAGGCGATCTGCGTCGAGAGGCGGTCGAAATCTACTCCGTCGTTCAGCTGCACGAAGAGCCGGGCGTAATAGCTGCCCCACCCGTGCTGCGAACCACGTATCCAACTGTGTGTTTGGACATATTTGTCCCAGGGCAGCAGGAAATCGACGCCGTGGAGGTCCGTGTTTTCGGGTACGTCTTCATAGACCCCTCCGACCTTAACGACAAGCTGGTTATCGATCGTGATGGTGCGGCCCATCGGATCGGCCTTGCCGAAAAACGATCGGGCCAGGGATGCGGTCAGCAGGATGGAGGAAGGATCCTGTAGACAATTGTCCGACCCGCTGAGCAGGTGAAGGGTGAGCATGGCCGGTAGTTCAGGCTGGACCCAGCGGCAGGTTCCCTGGACGCTCTTGTCGGTGACCTGCTCCGGCGCGAGCAGGTGGTGCTCATAAGGCGTGGCCAAAGCGATGGCTTTGAAATCGCTGCCATACTGCGTCCGCAGCTCTTCTGCCAGCGGTATATCGATATTGTTCTCGGTATGCCTGGCGCCATTGGATACCGTTGTTTCATAGACGATGCCCAGCCGCGAATGGTTGCGGTGATAATGGTTATAGGTCGTCTCGTTGTAGACCCACAGGCCGATCAGCAGCGACACGGCCATCCCGGCGGCGAGTCCGGCGATATTGAGGATACTATAGAAGCGATGGCGCGTCAGGTTTCGGATGCCTACGAGGAGAAAGTTCTTTAGCATAGGGGCGCGGCGGGATTATGGTTTTGCGTTTTTTTTCAGTTGCGTCTGGAAGGCTTTTTCGAATTTTTCCACCTTGGGGCGGATGACTACATAACAATACGGTTGTGAAGCGTGCGAATTGTAATAGTTCTGATGATAATCTTCGGCGGGATAGAAGGTTGTGGCCGCGGTGATCTCGGTCACGATCGGGTTGGGATAAGCGCCCGCTTTATCCAGCTCGGCCTTGTAGTGTTCGGCTTTTTGTCGTTGTTCTTCGGTGTGATAGAAGATGGCGCTGCGGTATTGCGTGCCGATGTCGTTGCCCTGGCGATTCAGCTGGGTCGGGTCGTGCGATTCGAAGAATACCTTCAGCAACCCGTCGAACGAAATGACGGAAGGATCATATACCAGTTGCAGACATTCTGCGTGCCCCGTCGTGCCGGTGCATACCTCCTCATAGGTCGGATTTTCGATAAGTCCACCCATATAGCCGGACGTTACGCTGAGAATGCCTTTCAGCTCCTGGAAGATGGCCTCGGTGCACCAAAAGCACCCGGTGCCGAAGGTAACGGTATCGGCCGTTGCCGCGCATTGGGGATCGCTCATAGTTATCATAATGTAAACATAACCGTAAATTTTGTAAAGTAACTTTATAAGTTTACCTTCGCATTATGAAGAACCAGGTACTTGTCGGGCCCTCGGCCCGGGATATGGAAATAGCGGCTGCGCTCCGGACAGGCGTCCACCGGTTGGTCAAGCTGCTCCGCCGCGAATCCCGAAATGAGGCGCAACTCTCTCTGACTGAGCGTTCTACAATTGGCCTTTTGTACCCCGATCTACAGCTTGCCCCGTCGGGGATCGCCCGCATGGAAAAAGTGACCACTCAATCCATGTCGCAGGTGATCAATCATCTGGTAGAATTGGATTATATCACGCGGACCCCGTCGGGGGACGACAGACGGAAAGTGCTGTTGTCACTCACTCCGTCCGGACGCGCCTATGTCGAGCAACGGCGTCGCGACAAGCAGGAATGGCTGGCCAATGCGCTTCACGAGAAGATCAGCCCAGCGGAAAAAGAGTTGTTGATGGAAGCGCTTCACCTTTTAACGAAACTGATCGATGGGTAAGAGGATCTTGCAGCTGCAGATGTTTACCGCTTTCCGGAGCCGCAACTACCGGCTCTATGTGTATGGGCAGTCGATATCGCTGATGGGCACGTGGATGCAGCGTACTGCGGTCAGCTGGGTAGTCTATATGCTGACGCATAACACCTTCATGCTGGGTCTCTCGCTTTTCTGTACGCAGTTTCCCTCCTTTTTGCTGACGACCATCGGCGGCGTTGTATCCGACCGTTACAACCGGTACAAGGTGATGCTCATCACGCAGATCGCGTCGTTGCTGCAATCATTCATACTGTTCCTGATCGTTTGGAGGGGAAATTTCAGCGTATGGGAGATCCTGGGAATGGGGGTAGTCCTGGGTACCGTCAATGCTTTCGATGTCCCTGCCCGGCAGGCGCTGGTATACGAGATGGTGGACAAGAAAGAAAACCTGCCCAATGCGCTCGCCCTGAATTCTTCGATGGTCAATCTCGCCCGGCTGGTCGGGCCGGCGATAGCAGGGTTCGTCCTGCATAAACTGGGCGAGTCCACCTGTTTCCTGCTCAACTCGCTGAGCTTTCTGGCGGTGATCTTCTCCTTGTTGCGAATGAAGCTGCCACCCTATGTGCGTACCGTGCGCGATAAAAAAGTCCTCGGTGATCTTAAAGCGGGATGGACCTACCTCGTCGAGCACCCGGGTATCGGCCGGCCTATCCTGATGCTGGCATTGATGAGCCTGCTGGTCATCCCCTATGCGACGCTGCTTCCCGTTTATGCCAAGGTCATCTTTCATGGGAATGCTACTACCTTCGGACTGATCGACAGCTTTATCGGCCTGGGAGCGATCATCTGCGCGCTGTGGCTGGCAAACCGCAATGTCGGATCGGAGTCGGCGATGAAAAAGACGTTGCGCATCAATACGATCATTTTCGGCGTGGGCCTGATCTTGTTCTCGCATACGACGTGGTTCCCGCTGGCGATGTTTTTTGCCGTTGTTACCGGTTTCGGCATGATGGCGGAGACGACCATGACCAATACCATCATCCAGACGGCCGTAGTACCGGAGATGCGCGGAAGGGTGATCAGCTATTTTGCCATGGCCTATTTCGGCATGATGCCGTTGGGAAGCCTCCTGGTGGGGTTCATATCCCAATATGCCGGTGCGCAGAATACGCTCCTCGGACAAGGCGTACTGGGGCTCGTCGTGGTGGCGTTGTTCTGGAAACATTTGACGTCATCGCCCGCACAGACAGCTGGGTCACCCAGGACCGGATCACCGCGCGGGCAATTGAATCACCCCGGACCGGATCGCCCATCGGGGCGCAGGCGACAAGAAACAGCACTGTCAATCAAAAGATAACCAACACAACATGGAAACAAACAGCAAAGCTTTAGCGACCGCGCTCCTCGTGATGGACATCCAGCCTGCCACGCTCAAAAGGCTCGGAGAGGGATCGGTCGCTCCGATCGCCGCTATCAATAAAGCAATTGCCGCGGCTCGCGCGACATCCATACCCGTGATCTATGTCGTTGTCGGGTTCCGCAAGGGGTTCCCGGAGATCGGCGCGGGCAATAAATCTTTTTCCGCTATCCGCCAGACGGGGTCGATGCCAGATCTCGAAGAGCCGTTGAAAGTCGATCCGGCAATCAATCCGCAGGCGGGAGATATCGTGGTCACCAAGCGAAGGGTGAGTGCATTTGCCGGCAGCGATCTGGAGGTCATCCTGCGGGCGCATCGCATCGAGCACCTGGTGCTTACCGGTTTTGCCACCAGCGGCGTGGTCCTTTCGACCCTTCGGGAGGCCGCTGATAAGGACTACCGGTTATCCGTATTGTCGGACGGTTGTGCCGACCTGGATGATGAGGTGCATAACGTGTTGCTGACGAAGATCTTTCCCCGCCAGGCGGAAGTGATGACGGCCGCGCAATGGGCTGCCGCAGTGGGTAAATAGATCACCCCTTCTCCGCCATTCTTTGTACCTTTGCTGCCCAATGAAAATTTTCCCCGAATCGGCGCTGGTGCAGCTGGAATTCGACAAGGTGAAGGCCTTGCTGGGGGAGCTGTGCAATACGGAATATGCCCGGGGAAGGGCCGACGAGCTGCCTGTCCATACACAGCTGGGATCCATCGAGCTGGAACTGCGGCAAACGCATGAATTCAAGCTGCTGTTGCAGAACGGCCAGTATTTTCCCAACGACAATACGCTCAACCTGGCGCGCGAGCTGAAGCTGCTGGGTATTCCCGGCGCGATCCTTTCGGGCGAACAGTTCCTGCAGGTGCGCCGTCTATCGGAAGGCATCCAAAGCATCTTCCGGTGGTTCGATCCGGAGCGGCGGACGGCATATCCTGCCCTGACCCGCGTCATCGGGAACACATATTATGAAAAGGCGATCGCGGCGGCCATCGACGAGGTCCTGGACGAATCGGGAACGGTACGGGACAATGCGAGCGAAGAGCTATCGAATATCCGTCTTTCGCTTTACCGCCGGCGAAACGAGCTGCGTCGTGTATTCGACCGGATCCTGTCGCGGCTGAGCAAGGCAGGGTATGTGGCCGATATTGAGGAATCCTTTCTCAACGGCCGTCGTGTCGTGGCCATCTTCGCCGAACACAAACGACAGGTGAAGGGCATCCTGCACGGGGAAAGCGATACCCGGCGTACTTCTTTCATCGAACCGGAAGAAACGATCGAGCTGAATAACGAGGTCTTCTCGCTGGAACATGCAGAGAGCAGGGAGGTCAACCGGATCCTGCGCGAGCTGACGGCCAGGCTGTCCGGCTATGCGCCGCTGCTGCAGGTGTGGCACGATGTCCTCGGAGAATACGATTTCATCCGGGCAAAGGCCAGGCTCGCCGCCGAAATGAACGGCAATTTTCCCCTGCTGCACGACAAAGCGCATGTGCATCTCCGGCAGGCGTATCATCCCTTGCTGCTGCTGTACAACCGCAAACACCAGAAAACGACTGTCCCGACCAATATAACGCTCGACGATAAGGCCCGCATCCTGGTCATCTCGGGTCCCAATGCCGGGGGCAAGACGGTGACGCTGAAGACGGTGGGGTTGCTGCAACTGATGTTGCAAAGCGGTTTGCTGGTACCTGTCCATCCGGATAGTGAAATGGGGATCTTCAGGCAGCTGATGATCCATATCGGTGATACCCAAAGCCTGGAATTCGAGCTCAGCACCTACAGTTCGCATCTGAAGAACATGAAATATTTCATGGAGAATGCCGGCGGCAGGACGCTGTTCTTTATCGACGAGCTGGGCAGCGGCAGCGACCCGAACCTGGGGGGCGCGTTCGCCGAGGTCATCCTCGAAGAGCTGGTCCGCAAACACGCCGTCGGCATCGTCACCACACACTATCTTAACCTGAAGGTGATGGCGGGTAAGACGCCGGGCATTATCAATGGCGCCATGGCATTCGACGAGACCAATTTGCAACCGCTGTATAAGCTGGCGATCGGCAAACCGGGGAGCTCGTATACTTTTTCCATCGCCGAGCGGATCGGTCTGGAACCCCGGCTGATCCAGCGGGCGCGCGCGCTTGTAGACGAGGATCATTTCCGGCTGGATAAACTGCTCAACCGAACGGAACAGGACCTTCGGGACATAGAAAAAAGGGAAAAGGACCTGAACCGCCTGATCAAAGAGAACGAGCGATTGAAGAAGGAAATGGAAACGCTGATCCACCGGGAGCGGCATCAGCAGCAGGTGGAGCTCCTCAAACAGCAAAACCGGATCACGGAAGAACGCATTGCCTATCTGAAGGAAATGGAGCGTAAATTGCGACAGATCGTCTTCGACTGGCGCAAGACCGAGGACAAGAACGAAGTCATCAAACAGATGCAGTCGCTGTTGTTCAAACAAAAGGAAAAGCAGGTGAACGAAAAAGTGCGAAAGAAATTCGATGCCAAATATACCGAGGTCGGCGGGGATGCGCAGGTGGGAAACAAAGTGATGATGAAAAAAAACCACCAGGTGGGCATGGTGCGCGAGATCCGCGGGAAAAAGGCCATCGTGCAAGTGGGGCTGGTGCCCATAACGGTCGATCTTTCCGATCTGACCGTAGTACAGGACCGTCCGCAGGAAGAGAGCGCGGGGTGACGTTCGCGATAGTCGTGAAGAGCGATACAGGCGGCATTACCATGATCGGCACGAGGCCGACGAGGAGTGGAGACACCGGGGAGAGGCCAGCGGCGAAGCCGGGGGCCTTTTTTATTGCGCGCTTCCGGTCAGAACGACCGGCGCCTTCCCGAAATCGAAGCTATAGCTGTCCTCGACGCGTACGTTGTCCCCGTCGAAATGGCAAACCATCGTCTCCTTATGCGGGCTTTCGATATACCGTAGTACAAGCTCCAGCGTGTTCTCGTCTACCCAGTGATAGGATCCGGCGACCTGGAAGGGTGCAAGCCCTGCCTGGTCATTGACTGCGCGCGACGTGAGGGTCGGCCCGGGCCGGGAAGTCGTGCCCCTAGTCCATTGTCCATCGCCGAAGCTGAAGGGCCATGAGCCTTTGTCGTCTTTTATAGTCACTTTCCACAGCCGGTTTTGTTGAGAGAAACCGATGGCCTTCAGGTTCCTGTCGTTCGTCTGCAGGGAATAGGTCCTGCCGTTAATCGAGACATCCGCCGCGCTGGCCTTTGCTTCGAGCGGCGGAAGCGCCAGACCCGACAATTGTTTTTTGAGCCGGGAGTCGGCATCGGGGTCGTCTTTGCAGGCCCAGTTCTGCATCGAAGGCAGCAGGTATCGCCAGACGAGGTTGATCTCTTCCTGCATATTGGGCGTCTCGGCCGTCATCGCGATCACGGCATCCTGGTCGGGGAGGAGGATGATGAACTGCCCCAGCGCTCCGTCGGCCCTGACGCCGTTGTGACGGCAGCGCCAAATCTGGAAACAATAGCCTTGCAACCAGTCGCTGGAATCCCTTGCCGCCTGCGAAGCGCCGGGGTCCTGCAGGATCTTCATCGTAGTGGCTTCCTCCACCCAGTCGCGGGGTACCAGTTGCCGGCCGTTCCATTTCCCTTTTTGCAGCAGCAGCTGTCCGAATTTGGCCATGTCTTCCGTGCTCAGCCGGAGGCCCCATCCGCCGGTGTTGACATCCTGCGGACTCGTCTCCCAGTCCTCATCGATAATGCCCAGCGGATCGAACAGTCGCGGCTTGAGGTAATCCAGCACTTTTTGACCGGTAGCTTTCTGCACAATGGCGGAGAGCATATAGGTGCCAAGCGAGTTGTACAGGAATTTCGTGCCCGGCTTATTGACTATCGGAACTGCGAGGAAGGCTTTCACCCAGTTGGCGTTCGTCGCCACGGCGCGGGGTTCGGGGTCCTGTCCGTCGGCCATCATGAGCGCGTCTTTGACGGTCAGCTCGGCGAGGTTGGGGCTCACGGCGGATGGCAGATCGTTGGGGAAGAAGGAGATGACCTTGTCGGTCAGCTTCAGCTTCTTTTCTTTTATCGCCAGGCCGACGGCCGTCATCGTGAAGGTCTTGCTGACGGAATAAAGCGAATGTTTAAGATGTTGCCCGTACGGATCCCACCAGCCTTCGGCGAGGACCTTGCCGTGCCGCAGCAGCATGAAGCTATGGAATTCGGTGTGGCTATGGTTCGCTGCGTTGATAAAGTCGCTGATGGCCGAGGCGGGTACGCCTTCCTTCTCGGGTATGCCCCTCGGAAGGTCCTGGGCGATGGCGGGTTTGAAGTAAAGGATGAGTGAAAAAAGGAGGAGGCGAGCGAGGGCGTTGTTCGGCATAGCGATTGGTTTATGTGGGAGTGAAGATAAGATAAAAAGGGAACCGGCATTTGCGGCGGCAGTACGCGATGCTTCATAATCCCTTAAAACGCGACGGAGCGTACTCATAAACGCGGTAACCCCAGGGTTCCAGCGTCCATTTTGTACCGGAAATGTCGACGCTGCGGTTGTTGAAGATATCGTTAGCCGGTGCAGAGATGGGCAGGTTTAATTGGATGTTCTGCGGGACAGGGGAAAGGTTCAATACGACAAGCACCGCATATCCCGATTTTTCACGAAGGAAAGCATAGACGGCGCGATCATCGCCGGCCGCAATTTTCCGGAACGAGGCGTCGGCATCCAGGGCCGGGCTGCGTTTGCGCAGGGCCAACAGCGTCTTGTAGAATGTTGCCCGTCCGAAGTGGCGGAAATTTATCGAATCCTTTTCGAAGAATGACAGCGCCCGCAACACCGGTTCTTCCTGGCCGCTGTAGATGAGCGGGATATCCCAGGGTAATGTTTGGGTCAGGACGGCGAAAGGCGCATGCGCCGCACCGGGGAAGGTCTTATAATCGGCGCCATTCCAGCTGTTCTCGTCGTGATTGCTGGTGAAATACAACTCGAGCGTTCCCTTTGGATAGGCGGTATCGTATCGATGCAGGACACTGTCCAGCGCGTTGGCGGGGCTCTCGCCTTTGGCTACGCTGACCATCTTATGAAAGAAGTCCCACGGGTACAGCGCATCGAAGCCATTTTTGGCCAGGTAAGGCTTGTCGCCTTCGGCCAGCATGAACAGGGGCTTCATTTTCCTGAGACGGCCGATGCAGGTCCTCCAAAAATCGCCGGGGACATTCCAGGCGACATCGCAGCGAAAGCCGTCTATATTGGCCGCCATGATCCAGTATTGCATCGATGCGATCATGCTGTCGCGCAGAACGGGGTTGTCATAATCCAGCTGACGCGTGTCCGTCCAGTCGAATGGTACGGCAGCCTTGCCCGTGCTGTCCTTTTTATAAAAGTCAGGGTGTTGCGTAAGCCAGCGGTGATCGGCGCCGGTGTGGTTCGGCACCCAGTCCAGGATCACCTTCATCCCTTTGGCATGAGCAGAATCCACCAGGTGACGAAAATCGGCCAACGTGCCGAATTCGGGATTGACGGTGGTGTAATCGGCTACCGCGTAATAGCTGCCCAGGCTGCCCTTTCGGTCGATCCTGCTGATGGGATTGATGGGCATGAACCACAATATATCCACGCCCATGGCTTTCAATCGGTCGAGATGCCTGCCGAACGCCTTGAAAGTGCCCTGCGGCGTATACTGGCGGAGATTCACCTCATAGACGTTGGCCCGGCGGAGCCAGGAAGGGTGTTTAAGCGGTTGACAAAAACAGGCGATGAAGAACAGGAGGTGCAGGGTGGTGAGCAGGCTTCTTTTCATGACACGCGATCGGCTTTTTTTTCGAAGATAAAGAAAACGGCGGACCTGCGCGGCTGTGAAAGCCGTCGAAAAATAGTAATTTTCAAACGGAATAAATGCCATGAGGCGCAAACTATCGAAAAATCTCAAGATGATGATCAATACCCGGTATTTACTATTCTTATTTTTAGCAGCCACCCTGACCGGCAAGGCCCAATCGCCAGAAGTTTGGAATGGCCGGCAATGCGCCGTCGTATTGACCTATGACGATGCCATCGACGCCGATCTCGACAATGTAGTGCCTGCACTCGATTCGATGGGTTTCAGAGGGACATTTTATATCATCGGTTCATCGCCGGTGGTGTCCAGGCGTATGGGAGAATGGCGGAAGGCGGCGCAGGAGGGCCATGAATTGGGGAACCACGCGTTGTTCCATCCCTGCGACGGAAGCAAACCGGGCCGCAGTTTCGTACAGGCGGATTTCGATCTGAGCAGGTATACGGTGAACAGGGCCGTCAGCGAGATCAGGGCGAACAATGTGCTGCTGCAGGCCATTGACGGCAAGACCCGGCGGACCTTTGCCTATCCATGCGGCGATCTCAGGATCGGCGATACGTTGTTCTATACGGGGCTACGGAAGGATTTTGTCGCGGCGCGGGGAGTCGTGCCGGGCATGCAGCCGATAGACAAAGTAGATCTGGACAATGTGGATTGTTATGGCATGAACGGAGACAGTGGCGAACGGATGATCGGTTTGGTGAAAGCCGCCATGCAAACACATACCCTGCTGGTGTTCCTTTTTCATGGGGTAGGCGGAGGACACAATATCAATGTGGGGCTCTCCGAGCACAGCAAGCTCCTGCATTTTCTAAAGGACCACGAAAAGGAGATTTGGGTGGCCCCCATGGTCGACGTGGCGGAGCGTATCGGTGACTATCAGCAGCGGATGGGGCGTTGATCAAAGCCGGTCGATCTTCCGTTGTATCGTGCGTTTATCGGCGTCGGTGCGGGCGATGGTCAGCGCCTGGCGGAAATATTCCAGTGCGCGCGGATTGTCGATATCCGTATAGAGCTCGCCAAGCAGGACAAAATAGAAATGGTTATCCGTCAGCCGGAGCCGCTCGGCCTCCGCGATGGCGGCTCGTTTGCCATTAGCCCGGGCAAGCGCGTAGGTGCGGTTCAGCGCCGCGACGGGGGAATACTGCAACTGCAGCAAACGGTTGTAAAGCTGGAGGATGTTCTCCCATTTCTCCTTCGTGTCGGTCTTTTGAGTGCTCCAGAATGCAATGGTCGCTTCCAGATGATAACGTGAAAGCACGCCCGAACGGGTGCTTAGGTTCAGGTAAAAGGCGCCGCGGCGGATGAGCTCATCGTTCCAGCGTGCCGTGTCCTGCTCATCGTAGAGAATGAGGTCGCCGTTGCTATCCACCCGCGCTTCGAAACGGGAAGCATGAAAACACATCAACGCCAGCAGCGCGCTTGCATGCGGCTTGTCCGTACCGGGGTTGTCGGTCAGCATAATGCACAGGCGCATGGCTTCCAGACACAGGTCTTTGCGAAGAGTGGGGTCGCTGCTGATGGAATAATATCCCTCGTTGAACAGGAGATAGATGGTGGCGAGCACGGTGTCCAGACGCCGGTCGATCTCATCGGCAGCGGGCATCTCGATGGGAATCTTTTCTTCGCGCAGCCGTTCCCGCGCCCTGAACAGACGCTTATTGATGGTTTCCCGGTTGGTGAGGAAAGCGTCGGCGATCTCGTCGATGCCGAATCCGCAAAGAATGCGAAGGGAAAGACCGATCTGCGCTTCGGTTGAAATGGAAGGATGACAGATCGCGAACATCATCTGCAGCTGGCTGTCAGCAATGTTTTGCGGCGACAGGTCGATATCCTGTCCGGGATCTTCGCCGGAGGACTCCGAAGAGGTATTCCTGATCGTTTTGGATATCTTTCCTTTGAACAGCCCTTCCCGAAGCAGATGGTTCCTGGCCTTGTTGGTCGCGACAAGATAAAGCCAGGCGGTCGGGTTCTCTGGCAGTCCTTTCATGGGCCAGGTCTGCGCCGCCGACAGAAAGGTCTCGCTGGCGATGTCTTCGGCCGTCTCGAGATGATCGAAGCCAAAGCGTTTGCCAAGGACGGAGACGATCTTGCGGTATTCCGTCCGGAAAAGGTGCGGGATCAGTTGCTGGTGTTCCATGGACGAGGCGGAATGAAAGGGAGGCCCGGGAATTTTAGTTGCCGTCTTTGCGGGCGATCTTGCGTACTTCGACACTGTTCCCGTCGCCTTGCAGAACCGGGCTTCCCTTGGCGAACTCGACCGCCTCTTCGATACTATCCGCCCTGACCACGATATAGCCGCCGATGGTCTCCTTGATCTCGCCGAAAGGGCCGTTGGTGACGACATTGTTATGCCATACCACGCGGCTGTCGTCCATCGGCAGGCCCATGCCGGTGACGAACTTGTTTTGCGCCGCGATCCCGCCGATCCAGTCCATGGTCTGTTTCATCCAGATCTGCATTTGTTCGGGAGACGCTATTTTGGTCCCGTCTTCGTGCCTGAAAATCAACATAAATTCATCCATTTTTGTAAAATTTAATAGTATTGACAAATCAAATGACATACCTATTACAAGCGGGGGAGCAGGGATTGGACATCGGGCGCCGCTTTTTCTGAAATAATTTTCCCGCCCTGTCCAATTTTTGCGCGTCCGGTACTTATTCGGGTAAAGCATCTGATAAACAATTAAAAAAGAAGTTATGAAAGAGTTTGCATTATTATTCCGTTTTCCGGATTTCGACTTCAGCAAGATAAGCCCGAAAGACATGGAAACCATCTCCAAAAAATGGAAGGATTGGGCCGGCGGCATTTCTTCACAGGGCAAGATGAGCAGCAACGGGATGCGGCTCGCCATGGAAGGGAAAGTGCTCCGCCCCGGCGGTGTAGTCACGGATGGACCCTTCGTTGAGATCAGGGAAAGATTGGGCAGCTTTATCGTCGTCAAAGCGGAGAGCCTGGAAGAAGCAACGACACTGGCGCATGGATGTCCGGTGCTGGAACAGGACGGAAGCGTGGAGATCCGGCCGATATGGGGGTAACGACATGGAAAAGGACGAATCGTTAAAACAGCTGTTCCAGGAAGAGTTCTCCAAAATGGTCGCGGTGATCAGCAGGCTTTTCGGACTGCAGCATATTGAGATCGCGGAGGACATCGTCAGCGAGACATTCCTGCTGGCGGCCGAGAGCTGGGGCGTAAAGGGCCTCCCGCCCAATCCGGCGGCCTGGCTATACACCGTGGCCAAACAAAAGACCTTGTATCATTTCAGGAGGAACAAGCTGTTTCAAAAAAAGATCGTTCCCGAACTGAAGTTCAGACAGGACAAAGAAGCGGAGATCGAAGAGATGGATTTTTCGCATCAGCATATCCGGGACAGCCAGCTGCAAATGCTGTTCGCCGTCTGCGATCCCACCATAGCCAGCGAGGCGCAGATAGGATTGGCCCTGCGCATCCTCTGCGGATTCGGCATCGATGAGATCGCCGAAGCCTTCCTGACCAACAAGGAGACCATCAACAAGCGGCTTTTCCGGGCGAAGGAGAAATTGCGTACCGGGAACGTAAGGATGGAAATGCCGCAACCGGCCGCCATCTCCGGCCGGCTGGAAAATGTGTTGCGGACCATCTATCTGCTGTTCAACGAAGGCTATTATTCAAGGAGCCAGGATCAGATCCTCCGCAAGGACCTTTGTATCGAAGCGTTGCGGCTGGGCCTGCTGCTCACGGAATACGAGATGACCGACCTGCCGAAGACCAATGCGCTTGTCGCGCTGATGTGTTTTCATGCATCCCGTTTCGAAGCCAGGACAATGGCATCGGATAGCGGAGCACTGATACTGTATGACCAGCAGGACGAATCGAAATGGGACCAGGCTATGATCAGCCGTGGGTTGCACTACCTGGATCTCTCGGCCCATGGTGACGAGCTGAGTTCGTATCACCTGGAAGCAAGAATAGCCAGTTGGCATTGCACGAAGGAAGATACGCCGGAAAAATGGCAGGATATCCTGCAGTTGTACGACCGGCTGCTGCAGCTGAATTATTCTCCGAGCGCGGCCCTGAACCGGATCTATGCGCTGTACAAAGTGGGCGGTAAAAGTGTGGCGCTGGAGGCTGCCGAAAAGTTGAATTGGGAGAATAATCATTTTTATTTCCTCCTGCTGGCTGAACTAAACAGCGGGATCGATAACGCGAAGGCCCGGGCGAATTTCCAGCGGGCCTATGCACTGGCCGGGACGCAAACCGAAAAACAGGGTATACAGGAGAAATTGACTGCGCTGGAAACAAAGTAATGATCAATGTTGCCTTTCGCACGTCTGCGGGAGATTGTCAGCCCGGGCAATTTGCGCCTGCGTTGTAATGCGTACCTTTAGCAAAAAAGGATATGCAAGCATTTTTAGGCATGGGCCTGTTAGGCGCGAATTTCGTCAGGGCAATGTTGGCCAAGGGAGACGGGGTCCGGGTTTGGAACCGGACCGCATCCAAGGCGACCGAACTGGAAAAATATGGAGCCAAAGCTTTTGCGAATGTCGCCGAGGCCGTGGCGGGTGCGGATATCGTTCATCTCACGTTGGTAGACGATGCCACCGTCGATCAAGTGCTCGAGGCCGCGCGACCGGGGTTAAAACCCGGCACGGTCATCGTCGATCACACGACTACTTCGGTGTGGGGTGCGGTCGACCGGACCAAAGAATGGCGGCAGCTGGGTTTTGCTTATCAGCACGCGCCGGTGTTCATGGGACCATCGAATGCGTTGGAAGGCACCGGCGCCATGCTGGTGTCGGGCGATCAGGCATTGATCGGCCGGCTGGAGCCGCACCTCTCGAAAATGACCGGGCAGCTGCTCAATTTCGGCCCCGAACCGGGAAGGGCGGCGGGAATGAAACTGCTGGGGAACCTGTTCCTGGTTTCCTTCACCGCGGGTATCGGCGACATGCTCGGTCTGGCAAAGGCGTTACATATACCGGTGAGCGACATCTCGCAATTGATGGATGCCTGGAATCCAGGAGCCATGGTCCCCGCCCGGTTGAAAAGGGTGGCGACAGCCGACTTCACCCAGCCCTCCTGGACGCTGTCGATGGCCAGAAAGGATACCAGGCTGATGCTCGAGGGCGCGGAACGCGGAGGGGTCGACCTGACCGTCATCCCCGCCATAGCGAAAGAAATGGATAGCTGGATCGGGGAAGGGCATGGCAATGACGACTGGACGGTGATCGCGAAGGATCTGCGGCCGTGAGACCTCGCGTCGAGGTCAATCCTTGCGGATCGGAAGATGCGAACTGAGCCGGTCGTCGCGAAGCCACAGCGCAAGCCAGGCCAGGATGCCGAAAACGATGGGGAACCACAAAAACTCCGGCTTGCTACGCACCATCTCGGCGGTAGCGCCACCCAGCCAAGCCGTCAACAATACGGCCCCTAGCACGGCGGTGCGGCGGATGGCGTAGAGGATCGTGATGATAAGCAGCGTGATGCCCAGCGGTTGCAGTGATTCTACCGGCCAGCCCATCTTTGCGCTGGCTGAGACGGTGTCCGCTTGTTTGACGATCTTACCGAAGGCATCGAACAACAGGAAGAGAATAAGGATATAGGTGATGACACGGCCGGTCCAAAGTCTTGCTTTTGACGTTGAAGGGGTAGATGCGGTGGTGACGGTTGTCGTTTGCATGGTTGGTAGGTTGAGTTGTTGGAAGATTGAATTGACAACTCAAAGGTAGGTACGGGATCGATAACCGGTGATGTGTATATACGACAATTCGCAGGGGTGGATGCGACGGTGACCGATGTAATCGTTAAATTCGCAGCATGAGCAATTATACCCCCGAACAAAATCTTGCGGCTTTGGGATTCAGTCTGCCGCCGGCGCCGGTGGCGAAGGGTATTTACAAACCCTGTCTGCAGGACGGCAATTATCTATATGTTTCCGGACACGGCCCGGTCCGTGACGACACCACGCTGATCACCGGACGTATAGGACAGGAGCTCGATGCCGACCAGGGTAAGCTGGCGGCCCTCCAGGTAGGGCTGGCAATATTGGCTACGGTGCGGGGTCATCTCGGCAGCCTCGACAGGGTGAAGCGGGTGATCAAGACCCTTGGCATGGTGGGCTGCACGCCAGATTTCGACCGTCATCCATTCGTGATCAACGGATGCAGCGAGCTGTTCGCGCAGATCTGGGGAACCGAAAATGGGGTGGGAGTGCGCAGCGCGGTGGGGATGGGTTCATTGCCGAACAATATTCCGGTGGAAATAGAAGTAATCTTCGAATTGCATTGATCCGCGCGGCAGAAGTATCAAATAACACGAATATGAGCTGGTATACGATCCAGGACATCGATCTGCTCGACACGCCGGCGCTGGTCGTCTATCCCGACCGGGTGCGGGAGAACATCGATCGGGCCATCGCGATGGTCGGTGACGCGGCACGTCTGCGGCCGCATGTCAAGACGCATAAATCGCCGGCAGTGACGCAGCTCATGCTGGACGCGGGCATCGGCCGGTTCAAATGCGCGACCATCGCCGAAGCGGAAATGCTGGCTATCCAGGGCGCGCCCGATGTGTTGCTTGCCTACCAGCCCATCGGCCCGAAAGCGGGCAGGCTGGTGAAGCTGATCGACCGGTTCCCCAACACGCGTTTTTCCTGCCTGATCGATCATCCGGGCTCCGCGACGGCCATGGCCGCCATCTTTGCAGCCGCGGGTCTCAACGTCCCGGCCTGGCTCGACATCAACGCAGGCATGAACCGTACCGGCATCGTCCCCGATGATAGCGCGCTGCAATTGTACCAGACCGCTACCGCACTGAGAGGCATCACACCCGTGGGGTTGCATGTCTATGACGGCCATATCCGCGATACTGATCCGGTCGTGTTGCAGCAGCAATGCGATGCCGCGTTTGCCGGCGTGCTGGCGCTGAGAGAGCGTATAGCGGCTTTATTGCCGGGCAGTCCGCTGCTGCCGGTCATAGCAGGAGGTTCGCCTACTTTTTCCGTCCATGCGGCCCGCGAAAGCGACATACAATGCAGCCCCGGCACTTTTGTCTATTGGGACAAAGGCTATGGTGATCAGTTCCCGGCCCAGCCTTTCCGGCCGGCCGCGCTGGTCGTCACCAGGGTGATCTCGCGATTGGGGGACAGCCGTCTTTGTCTCGATCTCGGACATAAATCGATCGCTGCCGAAAATCAGCTGGACAGGCGTGTCGGCTTTCTGAACGGCGAGGGATTGGTGCCGGTGGGACAAAGTGAAGAACACCTCGTGGTCGAAGCGGGTGCCGGACACGGTTACGCCATAGGGACCGTTTTTTATGGGATACCTTATCATATCTGCCCTACCGTCGCCCTATATGACCGGGTCTTCACCATCGAGGACGGAAAAGTGAGCGGAGAATGGCGGAACGTCGCGCGCGACCGGCAACTGACGATATGAATGCCCTTTCCGGCCTGGCCGCCGAATCTGCTATCTCATCCTCCAAAAACCGTAATTCGCCGACTTTAACTATTTCGGCTGCTTGCCCCATATTAAATTGCAATTAATTCAGAGTCATGAGCATGTAAATAATTTTCGACCGAAAAACAATTTTGTTCGAAAGCTGTTTATTTCGATCTTTACCGTTTACTCTGCATGAGCGGACCCAGAGTCCGATGAAATATTAACCATCACTAAAAAACAGTATGAACATGGAAGTCAAAGAACCGTCAGGCAGGCTTGGTGTACTGATCCCTGGAATGGGGGCGGTGGCCACAACCCTGATCGCAGGCGTGGAAGCCGTAAAGAAAGGCATCGCTCAACCGATAGGATCGCTCACCCAGATGGGCCATATCCATCTGAACCGGAAAGAAGGCAAGAAAGAGGCATCCGTAAGTACCGGCGTTAGCATAAATTATCCCAGGATCAAAGATCTCGTACCGATGGCATCGCTGGAGGATATCGTTTTCGGCGGCTGGGACATTTATGAGGAGAACGTATATGAGGCGGCCAGCCGTGCCAGGGTCCTGGAACCGGGATTACTGCAGGCTTTGCGACCCGAGCTCGAGGCGTTGAAGCCGATGAAGGGAGTTTTCGACCGCAGCTATGTAAAGAACCTGGATGGAACCCATGTCAAGCAGGCGGCCACGAAGCTTCAGCTGGCCGAGGCCGTTATGGAGGATATCGCCGGATTCCAGGATACACGCGGCTGTGACCGTCTGGTCATGGTATGGTGCGGAAGCACGGAGAAATACACGGAGGTTGCCGATGTACATGAAAGCGTGGGCGCTTTGGAAAAAGGCCTTCGTGAAAACGATCCCCGGATCGCGCCGTCGATGATCTATGCCTATGCCGCGATCAGGATGGGCATTCCTTTCCTGAATGGCGCGCCGAACCTGACCGTGGATATCCCGGCGTTGGTCGAACTGGCCCGGCAGACGGGGACCCCCATCGGCGGAAAGGATTTCAAGACCGGTCAGACGCTGATGAAGACGATCCTCGCTCCGGGTCTCCAGGCCCGCGCACTCGGCGTAAAAGGCTGGTTCTCCACCAATATCCTGGGCAACAGGGACGGTTATGTCCTCGATGAGCCCGATAATTTCCGTACGAAGGAAGTCTCCAAGCTGAGTGTCCTTGAAGACATCCTGCGTCCCGATCTGAGTCCTGCACTATACGGTGAGCTCTATCATAAGATACGTATCAATTACTATCCGCCTCATGGAGACAACAAGGAAAGTTGGGACAATATCGACATCTTCGGATGGCTGGGATATTCCATGCAGATAAAGATCAACTTCCTTTGCCGGGATAGCATACTGGCTGCGCCGTTGGTGCTGGACCTCGCCCTGTTCGGCGATCTGGCGAAAAGGGCCGGTCTCAGTGGTGTGCAGGAGTGGTTGTCCTTTTATTTCAAATCGCCGCAGACGGTGGGCGCGGTGCGTCCCGAGCATGACATCTTCAGGCAGCTGACAGTCCTGCAGAACACCCTTCGCCGGATGGCGGGGGAAGAGCTGGTGAATCCGGAAGGTCTCACCTATGCGGAAGAGGAAATCACCGCCTGATGCCCCTGATCCATAGACTCATTTCCACCTGTCTGGGGATCGGCTACACGCCCAAGGGCGGTGGGACGCTTGCCGCTGCGGCGGCCTGCGTCATATGGTGGTTCCTGTGGAAGGGTGGAAATGAGCACTTCCTGGCCGAAGCGCTTGTCACGACAGGGCTGCTGGCCATAGGAATATACAGTTCGGGGAAAGTAGAGCCTTATTGGGGTGAGGACAATTATCGTGTCGTCATCGACGAGGCGGCGGGAATGTTCGTGAGCCTTTGTTTCGTGCCGGTCCGATGGCCCTATCTCCTGGCCGGTCTGGTGCTGTTCCGGATATTCGATATCGGCAAGCCTTTGTACATCCGCCGCATGGAGCGGCTGAAGGGCGGGTGGGGCGTAATGATGGACGATATGCTGGCGGGGCTCTACACTAACCTCCTGCTGCAGATCGTTGTATGGTTCAAGCCTTCGATATGATCACCTTTACCAAGGCGCAAATAGCATCCATCCTGGCAACCGCGGTCGATTTCGCGGTCACCTTCCTGTTGCTGCGTTTTCTCGGGGGACTGGTCATGGGCGGAACTGTGGTTGGCGGCGTAGTCAGCGGCGGCGCGGGAACGGTGTGCGGGGGCGTCACCCATTTCCTGGTCAGCCGGAACTGGGTATTCCAGGCGCATGAGGGAAGATGGGCCGCACAGGTGAACCGTTACGTCCTGGTCTGGACGGGCAACCTGCTGCTCAACGTTTCCGGGTTATGGTTGTTGATCCATTATGCAGGAATGAAGCCGATGCCGGCTAAGGTAATCGTTGCTGTAACGGTTGCCGTATGTTACAATTATATACTGCAGAAGAGATTTGTATTTAAATAGCACTCGGATGAGAAAAACCGGACGTGGGTTAAAAGACTGGATCTTACTCCTATTGATCATGGCTGCCGGCTTTCGGGGCCGGGCACAGGACGTCATTCTGCGGGGGCTGGTCAGGGACTCCGCCACAAAGACCGCGCTGCCAAATGCGAGCATTTCGGTAAAAGGTTTGCGTGGAGGCGCCCGAAGCAACAGCGAAGGCCGTTTTCGCATTCCGCTGTCCCAGCGACCGCTGGCCGTCACGGTCACCATGGTGGGGTATGCATCCGAAACGGTCCGGCTGGATTCGGTTCCGGATGCCGAGGTAATCATTTCGCTCCAACACCAGGTCAGGGAGTTGCAAAAAGCGGTGGTGAAGAACAGGAAGCAGCGCTATCGCAACAAAGGCAACCCCGCCGTCGAGCTGATCCGGCAGGTGATCGACCATAAGAATCAGAATCGCATGGAAGCGTATTCCTTCGCCACCTACCAGAAATATGAGAAGCTGGTCGTTTCGGTCGACAAGATGAATTCCAAGGTCACGGGCAACAAGCTGCTTCGCCCCTATCATTTCCTCGTCGAGAACAGCGATACGACGAAGCTGGAAGGCCGCCGGCTGTCTCCTGTCTATCTCGAAGAGTCCTATTCGCAGAATTATTACCGGAAGAGTCCCGAGAAGACCAAATCCGTGATCACCGGCAAGCGAAGAGTAGACTATGGCGAGTTCATCGACATGCAGGGAGTAAGCATGTATCTCAACCGTCTTTACCAGGATTTCAATATCTACGATAACAATATCTCCGTATTCACCAATCTTTTCCTGAGCCCGATCGCCGATCTGGCGCCGACGTTCTACATGTACTTTATCGAAGACACGGTTGTCGTCGACAGCCAGCGGCTGATCCGTTTATCGTTCCGTCCACGCAACCCCAACGATCTGCTTTTCCGCGGGACGATGTGGATCACCCTCGACGGCAACTATGCCATCCAGCAGCTGCGCCTGCTGGTAAGTAAAAGCATCAACTTCAACTTCGTACGCGAAATGAAGATCGACCAGGATTTCACCCGGCAGGCGGATGGCCGTTACCTGCTTACGAAAAGCGACGTGCTGGGGGATTTCGGTATAACCAAGAACGGGGTAGGGCTCTTTGGCGAGCGGACGGTGTCTTTTCTGAATTTCAAGACCAATACGCCCCTGCCGGACACTCTTTTCAGGGGTGCGCCGACGGTCGTCACGGACAGCGCCGAGAGCCGGTCGGACAGCTTTTGGCTGGCCTATCGCGCCGATACCCTGACGGCATTCGAGAATAAGGTTTATGCAAATGCGGACAGTCTGCAGCATATGAAGTCGTTCCGCCGGCTGATGGACTGGGGAACGCTGTTGCTTGCCGGTTACAAACAGGCGGGGCCGTTCGAGATCGGGCCCGCGAGTACTTTTTACAGCTTTAATCCCGTGGAAGGGTTCCGGCTTCGATTCGGCGGCAGGACGACCACCCGGTTAAGCACCCGGTATTATTCGGAGGCCTACGCCGCTTATGGATTTGGGGACAGGAAATGGAAATACTTCCTGAGCGGGACCTATAGTCTCAACAACAAATCCGTATACGGTTTCCCGCAACATTATCTGCGCGCCTCCTATCAGAAGGAGACGCAGATCCCCGGGCAGCAGCTGCAGTTCGTGCAGGAAGACAACTTCCTGCTTTCGTTCAAGCGCGGCAACAACGACAAATGGCTGTATAACAATATCGCCAGGGTGGACTATGTGCATGAATTGCGAAGCCATCTTTCGTATAATTTCGGTTTCAAATGGTGGGAACAGATGCCGGCGGGCACCATCACCTACGTCACAGTGAACAACGGCGGCGTCGACACGATCCGTAAGATCACCACGACCGAGCTGTCGGCAGGGATACGCTGGGCGCCGCATGAACAGTTCTATATCGGCAAGCTGTACCGCGTGCCTATCGTCAATAAATATCCGATCATCGGGTTTACCTGGACATCGGGGATCAAAGGATTTTTCGGAGGGGAATATACCTATCAGAACCTCGACCTGAATTTTTACAAGCGGTTTTATGTCAGCCCGATCGGCTACACCGATATCACTACCGACTTCGGATACATCATCGGGAAGGTGCCGTTCCCGCTTGCCGACATCCATCATGCCAACCAGACCTTTGCATACCAGTTGCAGTCGTACAACCTGATGAATTTTTTGGAATTCGTCAGCGATCATTATGCGGCGGCCTATGTCGACCATTACTTCAACGGATTTTTCTTCAATAAGATACCGCTGCTGAAGAAATTGAAATGGAGAGAGGTGGTCGAGGGGAAGATACTGTTCGGCGGACTAAGGACCGAAAACGATCCGGCACAGAACCCCCAGCAGATCAAATTCCCGTTCACCGACGGACAGATCGAGACCTATTCGCTGACCAACGTGCCATATATCGAGGGAGGTTTTGGCATCGCCAATATTTTCAAGCTGATACGCGTTGATTATATCCGGCGGTTCACCTATCTGAACCATCCGAATATCCCGACATGGGGCATCCGGGCAAGAGCGAAATTCGATTTTTAAGCGGCAGTACGCCGTGGGGCACGTCGGATTTTTGGTTATCTTTACAGATTGTCAACGAAAAGAGAGTCACGGTTCCATGAGCACACGAAATAAATTGCAATCGGGTATCTACCGCGTCATCAATCCGGTGGTTCGGTTGTTGATCCGCATCGGGTTGACACCCAATATGGTCACCACCATCGGATTGTTGCTGAATGTCGGGGTGGCAGTCATCTTCATTTGCGGAGCGGAAGAGGGTCGCAGGGGCGACCTGTCCTATGTCGGCTGGGCCGGCGCGCTGATCCTTTTTGCCGGTTTGTTCGATATGCTCGACGGGCAGGTGGCGCGGCTGGGCAATATGAGCTCGCCGTTCGGAGCATTGTACGATTCGGTATTGGACCGATACAGCGAGCTGATCCTTTTTCTGGGCATCTGTTATTACCTGGTGGCGCATCACTATTTTATCAGCAGCCTGTTCGCTTTTGTAGCGCTGATCGGAAGCATGATGGTCAGCTACACGCGGGCGCGTGCGGAAGGGTTGGGGATAGAGTGCAAGGACGGCCTCATGCAGCGTCCCGAGCGGGTCATTATCATCGGCGTATCGGCCCTGGCCTGTGGCATCGCATCGCGGTGGATGGGCGGCGACTACAAGATAGCCTGGCCCCTCTCCTCATTCCCGGTTTTCGAGACGATGTCCATTTTTACGATCCCGTTGACCGTGATGGCATTCCTTGCGAATTTTACGGCTATCGGCCGGTTGCGCAACGCAAAGCGGACCCTGGAAGCGAGGGCTGCGCAGGGTGGGGGACGGGACGAAAGTCAGGCTGCGCAGGGTGGCTCCCGTTCGACCGCCAAATCGGCGGTCAAGACGAAAACGGGCACGATGATCATACTTTTCCTGGCGGCCCTTTCGGCAATGCCCGGAACGGCTCAGCCGGCGGGCAAGCATTCGGCCGTGGTAACGGGATCGCTGCACCCGAAGCCTGCCGTGATCCATGAACCGGTGGACACCTTTCCCATTCCCCCCAATAATTCGCAATCCCTGTTCTATCTGCAGCGCACGCCCAATACCAACACCATCATCTGCGAGCTCAATGAGCCGGGCGGTGTTCTGGACAGGGACGAGCCCGTCAAAGTATTATGGATACGTTATACAGAGCAGCGGCAGCGGGAGGACCTTACCTGGATCCAGCGGCATTTTGCGTATGGTCTCAAAGAGCGGGATATGGGCAATGACGTATACGAGCTGCGGTTCGTATCCTTCAAAAAGATACCCATGTACCTGATGAGATCGCCGGTGGACAACAGACGGCATGTCTACGTCATCATTGGCGGAAGACAGGCTATTCTGCGGCGTGTGTATGTCCGGATCGATCCGGGCGGAACATTCTGGGCCCCCAATGTCCGGTTTCTCGAGCTGAAGGGCGTCGATCCGCAAAATGGAAAAGAATTGATCGAACGTATCAAAGTCTAGCGCAGATGGATACCGGTACCGCACTTTCTACCGGCACGCCGCTGACCTGGCGGAACGTGCTCATCGTATCGGGGATCTCCCTTCTTTATCTTTCGGTCAGCGCCTGGCTGATGGGGTATAAGAATGACCAGTTGTTCCTCGTCCTGCTGTTCAACGGTCTTTTCTATCTATCGGGGCCGACGCGACGGTTCATTCTCGGTTTCACGCCCTTCATCGTTTTTTGGATCCTGTTCGACTTCATGAAGGCTTTTCCAAATTACTGGTACAATACCGTGCATATCGCGGATATCTATCGTCTCGAGAAGGCTCTGTTCGGCATTCATGGTCAGACGCCGAACGAGTATTGGCTGGCACACCGGCAGGTGGCGCTCGACATCGCGGCGGGCTGTTTCTATCTCTGCTGGATCCCGTTGCCGCTGGCATTCGCGGGTTACCTTTTCTACGCGGACAAGTCGATCTTTTTCCGGATGACGCTCAGCTTTCTGCTAGTCAATCTGCTGGGGTTTGTCGTTTATTATATCTTTCCCGCGGCGCCGCCCTGGTATGTGGAGCAATACGGTTTTGTATTTCACGCGCATACGCCGGGTAATACGGCCGGCCTGGGCCGTTGGGACAGCTTTTTCCATGTGCACGTCTTCGCGGGGCTCTATGCCAAGAGCAGCAATGTGTTTGCAGCCATGCCTTCGCTGCATGCATCGTATCCATTGGTTGTACTGTATTATGGCATTCGGTGCCGGCTTCGGTGGTGGAATGGTTTGTTTGCGCTGATCATGACCGGTATCTGGTTTGCAGCCGTGTATGCGAGTCATCATTATGTGCTCGACATATTGGCCGGCATTGGCTGCGGGATCGCCGGGATCGCGCTATTCAATTTGCTGTACGGGAAGGTGGGATGGTTTTCGGAATTGGTGGGAAAGTGGGTACGTGCGATCAGCTGATCCCGTCCACCATGATGTCGACGATAGAATCGATCTGCTGGTCGAGACAGGGGCTTCTGTTCTGGCCTACCATCAGCGGAACGGCCAGACCGCGAAAACTGCTGACCATCAGGTAAGCGATCAACTCGATGTTGCCTTCATTTATTTTTTTGAATTCTTCGTTTCGGACGCCCTCGGCAAGGATATCCTTAATGAGTCCGACGTGGGACGTATCAAATCTGCTTTTCAGGTCTCCGATGATGGATTGCAGGTCCTCGATCTCTGTTTTGAGCGTCTCGCTAAGATTGCACAGCTGGCTCAGCTTTTCGAGCCGGCAGCGGCAATAGATGGCCAACTTTTCCTTCGAGGTGGGCGCATTGCGGATCGCCTGATGGATCTGGTCCAGCAGTTCGTCCATCTCGGTAAAAACGACGGCTTCAAAAATATCCTCTTTGCTGGAATAGTAATAGTAGAGGGAACTCTTCGCTTTTCCGAGGCCGCGCGCGATGTCTCCCATAGTCGTTTTCTTGAACCCCGTCTTCTTAAAAAGGGCCCTGGCCGTGTCGACAATCTCCTTTACTATCGTCTCGTCCCGTTGAAGCGTTTCAGCCATGGTGTTTTGACCTTTGTATTGCCAAATTTAGGTTATTTCATACCCGGATATGGTTAATCGATCGTGAATCTTGTAGCTCTGAAAGACTATTTATAATTTTGACAGGCAAGCAAATGGGCACACAACTGAATTGTATCCTTCTCATCGACGATGATGAACCCACCAATTTTCTAAACAGGCTGACATTGGAGCAGTCCGGCTGTACCCGTCATATCCGGATCGCGCGCGGCGGGCGGGAAGCTCTCGAATACCTGCAATCTTGCGGAGGAGAAAAGACGGATGAATATCCGCGGCCCGACCTCATTTTTCTCGACATCAATATGCCGGCCATGGATGGCTGGGAGTTCCTCGAACGTTACCGATTGCTGCCCGCCGACAGGAAGGCCGGTATCACTCTTATCATGCTCACCACGTCGCTCAACCCGGATGACGAGACCAGGGCCCGCGCCATTCCCGAAGTAGCAGGGTTCGAGAATAAGCCGCTCGGCCAGCCGGGACTCAGGCGGTTGCTACGGGAATGCTTCAACCACCAGTGAGACGGGTCAGATGCCGCGCGACGTCGGCACTCCGGAGACGGTTCAAATGCCTGAATGCAAATAATCTTTGAGATGGGTGATCGTTTCTTCATGGGTCAGGATAGTCTCCCTAACCACATCGTTGATGGAAACGATGCCGCACAGCGTTTCCTTATCGAAAACAGGCAGATAGCGGATGTTCTTGTCGGACATCAGCTGCATGCAGAACTCGACGGTATCGTTGGGTGATACGGCCGGAAAATCCCTGGACATGATCTCGGAAACGGGCGTGTCGGTGGAGGATTTTCCCTTCAGGATCACCTTTCGGGAATAATCTCTCTCGGTCATGATCCCGAGGTATTGGCTCCCTTCCAGCACCATCACCGATCCCATATTCTGTTCGGCCATGATGCGCAGGGCTTCCAGCACAGTCGTCTCCGGGGTTACCGACACGATGCGCGACCCTTTGTGAGATAAAATATCAGCTACTTTTTTCATATCGCCTGTTTTGCACCTTTTCAATTTACGCAAATTTTTTCCTTTTTCGCTCAAAATTTATCCGGTTGATGGCTGCCGACCCACCTCCGCCTTATCTTTGGCGAAATCAACCGGTTACCGATGCGCATCCTGCCTTTTTTCATTCTGCTGCTGGCCGCTGGGCTGCTGCATTCCCAATCCCCGATCCCTCCTCCTTCCATCGTCCTCGACCAGTTGGGATACTATGTCCATGCCCCCAAGTATGCGATCGTAACGGGGCCTGTAGCGGGGGACCAGTTCTATGTTGTCGCCTCGGGGAGCACTTCCCCTTCGGGGTTGTCGAAGGGGTCGGGACTGTCGGAGGGGTCGAAGGCGTTGGGGCTGTCGGAGGCGTCGGGGCTGTCGGAGGGGTCGGGATCGCCGGAGGGGTTGAAGGCGGATACTGTTTTCGCCGGACGGCTGGCGCCCGCCGTTGCTTCTTCCAATTCTTCGTTGTCGACGCGTCTGGCCGACTTCAGCGCTTTGCAGCGCGCCGGGACTTACCGCGTGGTTGTTCCGGGATTGCCAGATTCCTATCCTTTCTCAATTGGACCGCGGGTGTTTTCCCGGCTAGCAAAGGCTTCGCTGAAAGGTTACTATTATCAGCGATCGGCCATGGCGCTCTCACCAGAATATGCGGGGGAATGGGCGCGTCCGGCGGGTCATCCTGATACGGCTGTACTGGTCCATGCCTCGGCTGCGGGACCGGGGCGCCCGGCGGGCACTATCGTGTTGGCTACCGGTGGCTGGTATGACGCGGGCGATTACAATAAGTATATCGTCAATTCGGGTATCACCATGGGGACATTGCTGGACGCCTATGAAGATTTCCCGGAATATTTCGACACGCTGCGGACCAATATACCGACCGTAGGGTTGCCCAGGCCTGCCCGCGGGCGCGTTCCCGATATCCTCAACGAAGCGTTGTACAACCTTCGCTGGATGCTGCAGATGCAGGATCCGGCCGACGGAGGCGTTTACAACAAATGCACCAATGCCGCTTTCGATGGGATGGTGATGCCGGGGGCGACTAAAGACCCGCGGTATGTTGTTCAGAAGGGGACGGCGGCCACGCTGGATTTTGCCGCGGTGACGGCACAGGCGGCGCGTCTCTTCGGGCGTTTTTCCGGCCGGCTGCCCGGTCTGGCGGACAGCTGTCGCAGGGCTTCGGTCCGCGCCTGGCAATGGGCGGTGCAGCATCCGGACAGCGTGTATGACCAGAATGCAATGAACAGGAAGTTTGCGCCAGCCATCACCACCGGCGGCTATGGGGATCGTTTTTTCGGTGACGAACGGTATTGGGCCGCCGCGGAATTGCTGATCACTACCGGTGATGTGCAGTATGTCCTGGCCGTCAGCCAGGGCATCGGGGCGGCGCCGGCGCTGCCTTCCTGGTCGCATGTCACCATGATGGGTAACTATTCGCTGTTGCGACACCGTTCACAATTGCCGGCCTCGCTGACAGAAGCGCTGGATTCGATGCGTCAGCGTTTGCTCAGGATGGCGGATGACTATGCCGGCCGCGCTGCCGGCACCGCCTTCCACACGGTGATGGGGGAACATCGGTCCGATTTTGTCTGGGGTAGCAATTCCGTGGCCGGCAATGAGGGCATGCTGCTGATCAACGCCTGGCTGCAACAACATAAGCAGACCTATCTCGACGGTGCGCTTTCCAACCTGGATTACCTGCTTGGCCGCAATGCAACGGGTTATTGTTTTGTCACCGGTCTGGGCAGCCGCCCGCCGATGCATCCGCATCATCGGCCGTCCATAGCCGATGGGATCGTTCCGCCGGTGCCCGGGTTGCTGGCGGGGGGACCCAATGCCGGCCGCCAGGATGGTCAGCATTATATCTACCTGGAACCGGAGACCTCCTACCTGGACAATGACCAGGCCTATGCGTCCAATGAGATCGCCATCAACTGGAACGCTCCGCTGGTCTATCTGTCGGGGGCGATGGAGGCCCTGCAATATGCGGCGGGTTATTCCTATACCGAAAAGCGTCTCAATTGACCGGACAGCGGTTGTACCGGAACCGGACAGTAGCGTGAGCGCAAGGTTTACTAAGGCATTGGCTTGCAATCGACTAACGAAGTGGTATCGTCTTAGCTGCGAACCGATCAAAACCCTTTCATCATGCTTCGCAATTTCTTTCGCATCGCCATGCGGAATGTTTCGAAACACAAGGCATATGCCGGTATAAATATTTTTGGGTTGTCTTTGGGCATCGCCTGCGGCATCTACATCTTTTCCCTTACAACCTGGCATTTCAGCTTCGACCGCTTTCACCCGAACAGGGACCGTATCTTTCGCATCGTTACCGAATTCCATGACGAGATCGGGGACTACTCGCCGGGGGTGCCTAGCCCGGCGGGACGGACTTTCAGGAGCGATTTCGATTATGCGGAGCAGGTGGCACGGGTCGTCACTTACGGGCGAGCGCTGATCTCCGTTAAGGACGGCAATGACCAAAAGAAATTCGAAGAAGACGAGGGTATTGCTTATGCAGAACCTGCCTATTTCAACATCTTCAGTTTCCCTTTGATCCGGGGTAGCAAGACCTCCGCGCTGCGGATGCCCGACCAGGCCCTGATCACGGAACAACTTGCCAAAAAATATTTCGGAAGCGCCGATGCCGCCATGGGTAAGACCATCCGCGTGAACAACAAGAGGGACTTCGCGGTCACCGGAGTGCTGAAGGACATTGCCCTCAATACGGACCGGAAGCAGCAGATCTATCTTTCCTACGTGGATGTAATGGACCAAAGCAAAAAGATCGGCACGGACAGCAGCTGGGGCAGCGTGTACAGCGGTTGCATGTGCTTCGTCCTGCTGAAACCATCGGTTACCGTCGCGCAGGTGAATCAGGGATTGTTGCGGATGGGCATGAAGTATCAAAAGGGGCGCGATGCCAAAGAAACGGTCTTCCGTCTGCAGCCGCTGGCGGACATCCATTTCAACCCCAACTTCGACGGTTATGTGGATAGGAAGTATCTCTGGGCACTTGGGTTCGTCGGGATCTTCATCATCATCACCGCCTGTGTGAATTTTATCAACCTGGCAACGGCGCAGGCGCTGAACCGGTCGACCGAAGTGGGCATCAGGAAGGTGCTCGGCGGACTGAGCGCACAGCTCTTCTGGCAGTTCATCATCGAAACTTTTGTCATCGCCCTCTTTGCCGTCGCAGTGGGCTACCTGTTGGCCCTTATTGCGCTGCCTTATCTGAACCTGCTGTTCAGCGCGAACGTCGTCCTGCGTCCATTCGGCGACCAGTCCACACTGGTCTTCCTGGGCATATTGCTGGTGACCGTGACCTTTCTTTCGGGCGCCTATCCCGGCCTCGTGCTGTCCCGATTCCAACCGGTGAATGCATTGAAGAGCAAGCTGACGCGCCAGCAGGCGGGAGGTTTCAATTTGCGGCGCGTCCTGGTCGTCACGCAATTCGCTATTTCCCAGACGCTGATCATCGCGACAGTAGTCATCGCGTCCCAGCTGCATTTTGCCCTGAACGCGGATCTGGGCTTTGACAGGCGTGCGATCGTCTTATTGCCGATGCCGGGGGACAACAACGCCATAGGGCTCAATACCATGCGGACGAGACTGGAGCAGACGCCCGGTATCCGGGACGTCAGCTTTTGCCTCAACCCACCGGCTTCGGACGGCAACAGCACGGGTAATTTTCACTTCGACAACCGGAAGGAAGACGAACATTTCGAGGTGAACAAGAAGGCGGCCGATGACCGATATCTTTCGACATTCGGACTGAGGCTGGCGGTCGGCCGGAATTTCTTCGGTACGGATACGGGACGCGAGTTCGTGGTCAATGAGACGATGGTGAGGATGCTGCAGCTGCATTCCTCCAAGGACATCCTCGGGAAACAGCTGCATGTCGGCGGTTATACCGGACCGGTAGTTGGGGTAGTAAAGGATTTCTTCAACGCTTCCATGCACAGCGAGATCGCGCCGATCGCCATTTATGAAGATCCCAAGAACCTCGACCAGTGCGCGGTGAGGATCGATCCCGCCCATTTGCATGCTGCGCTGCCCGCTATTCAAGGCATCTGGGAAGATACCTTCCCCGAATACCTGTATTCTTATCATTTCCTCGACGACAGGATAGCGGCTTTCTACGGGCTCGATAAATCGTTGATGATGCTGATCGAGACTTTCTCGGTGATCGCCATCCTCATCGGTTGCCTGGGGTTATATGGCCTCACTTCCTTCTTAGCGGTGAGGAAGGCAAAGGAAATCGGCATCCGCAAAGTGCTCGGGGCAAACGTACCGGGTATTCTCTGGCTCTTCGGGCGGGAGTTCGGACGGCTGGTCTTGCTGGCTTTTGTCATCGCGGCGCCGGTGGGCTGGTACGTGATGCATGCGTATTTGCAGGATTTCAAATATCGCATTACTCCCGGGCCCGGCATCTTCCTGCTTTCCATTGCGGTGACGCTGATCATCGTGGTGCTGACCGTCAGCTATCAGTCGGTACGGTCGGCGCGGGCCAACCCGGTGAAGGCCCTCCGCAGCGAATAGCTGCGGAAGACATGAGGCTCGCCAGGTAACGGCGGGGTTCCGAACGCAACTGGTGAACAGCTAATGCAGCGTGTTCAGCGGCCGCACCCAGATGTTGCGGAAACTGATGGGTTCGCTTTTATCGCCATGGGCCTGAAGCTTGATCGGGCTGGGCCCGTGCGGTTTGTAATAGGGCTGGCCGATATAGCGCGTGACGCCTTTCAGCTCGAAATTGTTCTGTACGAGTACGCCATTGAGAAATGCGGTTACTCTGGCCGGGGAAGCCAGGCTGCCATCTGCATTGAAGACAGGCGCCGTCCATACCACATCATAGGATGACCACTCTCCCGGTTTGCGGCTGGGGTTGGCCAGCGGAATACTTTGTTTATAGACCGCGCCGACCTGACCGTTGGTATAGGTCTTATTGTTATAGTTGTCGAGGATCTGGAGCTCGTATCCGTCGTCACCTTTGCCGGTGGATGCCAGGAAAAGGCCGCTGTTGCCGCGGGCCTGATCGGAACCGGTGATGTTGGCGGGTATGCGGAATTCGAGATGCAGCTGATAGTTGGTAAAGGACTGTTTGGTCTGGATATTTCCCGATTGTTTGTTGACGGTCAGAATGCCGTCCGCCACGATCCAGTCGGCGGGTTTACCATCGGATACACGTACCCATTGATCTTCGTTGGAGCCATTGAAGAGGACGATCGCATCGGAAGGGGCGCCCCCGCATTGCGCGGCCGGGGTAACCACCGGCGGTACGGGGCTATAGACTTCGGTTGCGCGGTGATCCGTTGAGTCATAGTGCTGGGCGAGGATGGAAGTGCCGGCAAGCAAGGCAACGGGGAGGAGAAGCATGGCTCTCCTGGAAGAGCGACAGGCAAAATGCATCATACAGAAACAGAATTAAAGATGAGCGGTCAATTTAGGACATTTTTTGCAGATTGCGCACGGGGTAGCCCCTATATGCCTGCGCGGCCGGTCAGGCGTCGAATCCATTACCCCACCCGTCTTCTTTCAGGCGGTCGACTTTCGCCAGCACCTCCTGTTCCAGCTTTTTCTTATAATCGGTTACCCGATCCCGGATGGCGATGTCGAAGGAGCCGAGGATCGATCCGGCGAGGATGCCTGCATTCTTTCCCCCGTTGAGCGCGACGGTTGCCACCGGGACGCCGCCGGGCATCTGGAGCACGGAGAGCACCGAATCCCATCCGTCGATGGAGTTGGAGGACTTGATGGGTACCCCGATGACGGGCAGCGGTGTCAGCGATGCGATCATACCCGGCAAATGTGCCGCTCCGCCGGCTCCGGCGATGATGACTTTGAGACCCCGGTCCGCGGCCTGGATGGCATATTGTACCATTCGCAACGGCGTACGGTGCGCGGAGACGACCGTGAGTTCGAAAGGGATACCGAATTCTTCGAGCATTTCGGAGGCGGCCTTCATGATCTGGAGGTCGCTGTCGCTGCCCATGATGATACCTACCAGTGGTTTGCTCATTTCGGTTTTTTTATGCCGGGGTGATTACTGTCCGATGGGGATGTTACTGTCCGATGGACCTGTCCCGCATTTCGGTTACCGGCTGCTGTTGCAGCGCGAGCGCTGCGGCGGCGGCGTTAGCCGCCGCCGCTTCTTTACTGATAACTTTCAGCGTATTCTTTATCTTATGCGCTTTATAGACCAAATCCTGTTTTTCGCGGCTGAGGATCGTAACGTGCCCCATCTTCCGTCCGGCCCGCGTGTCTTTCTTCCCATAGATATGCACGAACACATTGTCCATTTGAAGCACTTCGTCGAAACCGTCGTAGACCGCCTCGCCTTCACAGCCATCTTCGCCGATAAGATTGACGATGGCTCCGGGCAGGATGGCTTCCGTATTGCCCAGCGGATAGCCCAGCATCACCCGCCATAACATATCGAACTGCGAGCTGTAATTGGCTTCGATCGTATGATGACCGCTGTTGTGCACGCGCGGCGCCGTCTCATTGACATAAACATCTCCCTGCCTGGTCACGAAAAGCTCTACTGCAAAAATGCCCGGGCTTTTCAGCTCCTTCACCACCCGTAAGGATACCGCTTCCAGTTTCCAGAGGACGTTCTGTGTCAGCTCGGCCGGGCTGATCTGGTAATCCAGCAGGTTGAGACGCGGATCGAAGACCATATCGACAGGGGGATAGATCGCCGTATCGCCTTTCTGGCCCACGGCGATGATCTGGGATATTTCCTTCTCGATCGGGACCAGCCGTTCCAGGACGGAAGGTGAATTGAAGCCGTTCTCCACGTCATCCATGCTACGCAGGATCTGGACGCCTTTTCCGTCATAACCGCCCATCCCGATCTTGTGAACCGCCGGAAGGAAATCGATCCTGCTACGCACGCCATCCAGATTTTCGGTGATGATGTATTCGGCCGTCGGGATGCTGTTGGCGGAGTAGAATTGTTTTTGGCTGATCTTGTTTTTGATCGTCCGCAGGGCCGAAGGTTTGGGATAGACCCGGACACCTTCCGACTCCAGTTTTTCGAGCGCGTCCTCATTGACGGATTCGATCTCGATCGTCACAGCATGCAGCCCTTTGCCAAAGCGGTAGACATCGTCGAAGTTCCGGATGTCACCCCTGGTAAAATGATGACAGAGGTGCGCCGCGGGACAGTTCTCATCATTTTCCATGACATAGGTTTCGACCGGATAGTTGGCAGCCGTCTGCAACAGCATCCTTCCTAATTGACCTCCGCCTAAGATACCTACTTTTAGCATGGTTGACTGTTTTCTGGACGACTGGTCCACGGGTCGAAGATAGACAAAACTAGAAAAAATACGGTTTTTTTGCGGTTAATACGATACGGTTGACAACCAGCAAAAATAATTCTACCTTTACCATGTCATTTATGCGTCCCGACTACTCCCATAAGATTTTCGACGACAAGCGTTTGCGCCCCTTTATCTCCAGGACGCACCACTCCAATTTAAATAAATAGTCATATGTCTATCGTGCCCGTAACAAATACGCGTCAACCAGCCGCGGCTGCGGATTTCCTTCCGTTGCAGGGAACCGATTATGTCGAATTCTATGTAGGTAATGCCAAGCAGGCGGCCCATTTCTATAAAACCGCCTTCGGCTTCCAGTCCGTCGCATACAGCGGTCCGGAGACCGGCGACAAAGAAAAGGTCAGCTATGTAGTCCGTCAGAACAAGCTGACCTTCGTTTTCACTACGGCGCTGCATCCGGATCACCCTGTCGCAAAGCATACGCATTTGCATGGCGATGGAGTGAAAGTCCTGGCGATGAGGGTCGAAGATGCTGCAGGAGCCTGGCGCGAGACTACGGTAAGAGGAGGGAAAAGCTACATGGAACCGACTACACTGGCCGATAAATGGGGAGAAGTTGTTCTCAGCGGCATCCACACTTATGGCGAGACCGTACACCTGTTCGTCGAGCGCAGGAATTATCAGGGAAGTTTCATGCCAGGTTTTCGGGAATGGCGTTCGGCCTACAATCCGCCTGCCGCAGGACTGCTTTATGTCGACCATTGCGTCGGAAATGTCGGCTGGAACCAAATGGATCCCTGGGTTCGTTTTTATGAGGACGTGATGGGATTCCGGAACATCCTGTCGTTCGATGACAACGATATCTCGACGGAATATTCGGCGCTCATGAGTAAAGTGATGAGCAACGGGAACGGATTCGTGAAATTCCCCATTAATGAACCCGCTGAAGGAAAGAAAAAGTCCCAGGTCGAAGAATACCTGGAATACTATGGAGGCGAAGGGGTACAGCACGTGGCGCTGGCCACGGCGGATATCGTCGCAACCGTGACGCAGTTGCGCGACAGGGGGGTAGAGTTCCTGCAGGTGCCTTCCAGCTATTATGACGATCTGCTTCGACGCGTCGGCACTATCGACGAGGATCTCGGGCCGCTGAAACAACTGGGTATCCTTGTCGACCGGGATGACGAGGGCTACTTATTACAAATTTTCACCAAGCCTGTCGAGGACAGGCCTACGGTATTTTTCGAGATCATTCAGCGAAAGGGGGCGAAAAGCTTCGGCAAGGGAAATTTCAAGGCCTTATTCGAGGCGATCGAGCGGGAACAATCCGCGAGAGGGAATCTGTAGGAGCCAACAGGTTCAGGCCGCCGAAATTATAAAATGTGGCAGGTTTTTTGCAACTTTGGGGTGGATTCCAGGACGGAGTTCGTCCCTATCGTATGCGCGCAAAACGTCATTTCCTGCCACTTCTTCTCCAAACCGTCGTCGTCGGATATCTGTCCATCGGCAGGGTTTGCGCACAGAATGCGGCATCTTCCATTCGTTTCATCGATTACCAGCGCGGGATGACCCCGAAGGTGGGGGAGATCCTTCATCGGAAGGAGGATACGCTCATGAAGCAATTCAAGGAGAAGAACCTCGTCTGGCCGGCGCGGTATGTGTATATCCGGTCGTTCAAATACGACAGCGAGCTGGAGGTCTGGGTAAAGAACACGTCGCAGGAAAAGTACCGTCTTTTCAAGACCTACAAGATATGTGCGCTGGCGGGCACTCTGGGACCCAAACGGATGGCGGGGGATTACCAGACGCCGGAGGGATTTTATTATATCAATGAGTTCAATCCCAAAAGCGAATACCATCTCTCGCTGGGGCTCAATTATCCGAATGCTTCCGACCGTATCCTCAGCGATTCCATGCAGCCCGGCGGCGACATCTATATCCATGGCAGCTGCGTGACGACCGGTTGCATACCGATCACGGATAACCAGATCGAGGAGCTGTATACGATCTGCGCCCATGCCAAGGATTTGGGAGAGGATTTTATCCCCGTGCATATCTTCCCCGTCAACTTCAACAATCCCCGCAGCGTCGGCTATCTCAATAAATACCTGCAGACCTTTTCCGAATACACGCCGTTTGCCAAAAGCATGCGCAGCGCCTTCTTCTACTTCGAGAAATACCGCGAAGTGCCCTTCGTCATGGTCAACGGGAAGGGGGAATATGTGACCGAAGAGGTCGCTCCTGACGAGGCGCAGGTGAAGATCCCGGATGTCGAACCGGTGGTGACTGCCTCAGCGAAGAAAAAGCCGGTACGAAGCCGTCCGGAAAGGGTCAATCCTATCCGGGATGAGGATCTTGCGCGGTCCGTATCGCGGCTGCCGCAGTTTCCCGGGGGGAATGAGGCCTTCCAGGTATTCCTCAACAAATTGGGCAAAGAGGGCGTCAGGGATCTCGATGCAGGTCAGAACAAGGCCTTCATCATGGTGGAATACGTGATCGACTCGCTGGGAAAGCCTGTTTATGCCAGGGTTACCCGAGGTGGAAACGAAACGCTGAATGAAAAGATCGAGGACGCTTTCCTCGGAATGCCGCAATGGGCTCCCGCCGTCCATGGGACCGCCCACGTGCCGATCAAGCTGAAACAGACCGTTATGATAGGCGACAATTAGGTTGGCTATCTGCCCTGTGGAACGATTGACGTCCCCGCCTGCGGCTGTTACGAACGCATCAGTATTTGCACCGTCTCGGGTGTCTGCTGTCGCAGCACTTCCTTCCTTCCTTCGGTCAGCCGGGCCAGCACGTTCTCCTCATAATGCCGGATCGTCAATAAAGTCAGCCCCCGTTCGATCTGTACGTCGAAAAGACCCGCTGCCGCCAGAGCCAGCCGCTCGATCCTTGCCGGCCGGTCGTCGAGACAGACCTGCAGGCTCACCGCTCCGCTTTGGATTAGATTGGGCTTGATCCTCACCTGGCCAAACAGATCGTATAGCCGCGCGGTCCCCGTTTCACCCACAAACGAGAAATCTTTGGAATGGAGGTGCACCAGCACCTGGTCCTGTTTGAGAACGAAGATCGGGGGCAGGCCCTTAACGGACCCGTTGTGGATGATGGTGCCCGGTAGATCCGCGTCTAGGAAACATTTGACGTAGAGCGGGATGTCTTTGTTCTGCAGCGGCTTGATGGTCTTCGGATGAATGACCTGCGCACCGTAATAGGCCATTTCGATCACCTCGTCGTAGTTGAGCTCGCTGAGGATCTTCGCGTCCGGAAATTGTTTGGGGTCCGCGTTCATGACGCCTTCCACATCCTTCCATATCGTCTGGCTTTCGGCCTCCAGCAGATTGGCAAAAACGGCCGCCGAATAGTCGCTGCCTTCCCGTCCAAGCGTGGTGCTTTCATTATCGCGCGTGGCGCCGATAAAGCCCTGAGTGACGACGATATTCTCCTCCGCGAATAAAGGGAGGATATCATCTTTTATTTTTCGGCCGGTGTATTCCCAATCGATGCCGGCATCGCGAAAGTTGCCATCGGTCCGGAAGATGTCGCGAACGTCGATCCATTGATTGCCGATGCCCGACTCGGCGAGGAAAGCACTGATAATGGAAGTGGACAGGAGCTCGCCGATACAAACGATCTGGTCGTAGTAGTAATCGTATTCGCGGACCGGTTTGTCGTGCAGCAGCCATTCGATCTCGGTGAAGAAATCGCGGAGCTGGGCTTCGGCGGCCAGATAGTTTTGAACGAGCAGGTATTTGGCGGTCGTGAGGTGCGACTCTTTAAGGATGCGGAATAACCGTAGAGATTCTTCGCGATGGCCGTCGTAGAAGGCTTCGGCGACTTTTTCCAACGCGTTGGTCGTTTTCCCCATGGCGGAGATGACGACCAGCAACCGATCGTTGGGATAGCCCCGGAGAATGACCGGGATCTGACGGATACGTTCTACGCTGTTTACACTGGCGCCGCCGAATTTGAAAACTTGCATGGCGCAAATCTCCTATTTTTGCAGGTAAACTGCAAGTCGATATGGTCGTCAATAGAAAAGTGCTCACCCTCGATGAATTCACTCTTCAGCAATTGCGCAATTTCCCTAACGCCACCGGAGAGCTCAGCAACCTCCTCCGGGATATCGGGCTGGCAGCCAAACGCATCAATGTAGAGGTCAACAAGGCGGGGCTGGTGGATATCCTGGGAGATGCGGGCACCGTCAATGTGCAGGGTGAGGACGTCAAGAAGCTGGACGTGTATGCCAACGAGCAGTTCATGGGCGTACTCCGGCATGGGATCAGCTGTGCCGGCATAGGCAGCGAAGAGCTGGATGACAGCGTGGTCTTCGACGACGAAATCAGCAACAACAGCAAGTACGTCTGCCTCTTCGATCCGCTTGACGGCAGCGGCAATATCGACGTGAATGTGAGCATAGGTACCATCTTCGGCGTTTATCGGAGGATAAGCGAAAAGGGTAAACCTTGTACCAAGGAAGACTTTCTGCAGCCGGGCCGGAACCAGGTGGCGGCGGGCTATATCGTATACGGCTCGTCTACCATGATGGTGTATGCGACCCGGCGTGGCGTCAACGGGTTTACGCTCGACCCATCGATCGGCGAGTTCACGCTTAGCCATCCGAATATCAGGTGCCCGGAGACCGGCAGGATCTATTCGGTCAATCACGGGAATTTCTTTCAATATGAGGCCAAAGTGCAGGCCTACATCGATGCCTGTCAGAAAAAAACAAAAGACAACGGCGGCCCCTATACGCAACGCTACATCGGTTCCATGGTATCGGACGTGCACCGGAACCTCATCAAGGGCGGAATTTTCATGTACCCGGCCACAACGGGCAAGCCGGGCGGCAAACTTCGTTTGCTCTATGAATGCAATCCTTTTGCCTTCATCACCGAGGTGGCGGGCGGGAAGGCCACCGACGGGGTCCGGCGTATCCTCGATATCCAACCGACACAGCTGCATCAGCGTTCGCCTTTCTTCGTCGGCAGCAGGCTCATGATGGATGAACTGGAAAGTTATCTCGGGCAATAGTCCCGGGCGGAGGTCCGGTGCGGCATGCAATGGAGGTACTCCGGGGGTAAACACGCCATCGGGATCGGGCCGACCAGGCAGGGTTATCCAATGGGTGCATATTTAGCGTGAAATTATCAATTTTCGGTACATTATTGGATGATGGGGAGGCATGATTTCCGTCTTGTTTACTCTATTGCTGGTTACGGCAAAGCCGCCGGCTTCGTCCATGTCTGCGGACATCCTGCGTTATGTCAACGAACATCGCCGGGCCATTGGTCTGCGGCCGCTGGAAGCCAACTCGTTCATTTCTTCCGTTGCACTGGGGCATAGCCGGGATATGCTGACGGGTCGCACGCCATTCGGTCATGAAGGGTTCCGGGACCGCATAGACCGCATCCGCAAGCATCTCGGCCCGCTCCACGTGGTGGCCGAAAATGTCGCATCGGGGCCTATGAATGCGAGGGAAGTGGTGGATGGCTGGCTGCATAGTCCCGGTCATCGCCGCAATATCGAAGGCGATTTCCGTCTCACCGGCATCGGCGTGGCCAGTGCCCGGAATGGCATGATCTACTTTACGCAGATATTTGCGAAGTAAGGCGGGTGGGTCGCACCAGGGCGCGCGTTGTCGTTCGAATTGTGTAATTTTAAGCCGTTATGACAGCAAAAAAGATCATTTCGGTCGACCGTCTCACAAAAAATTATGGCAGTTTCGAGGCGGTTAGAGGGATCAGCTTCGACGTGAGCGAAGGCGAAATATTCGGGTTGCTGGGTCCCAACGGCGCGGGCAAATCGACGACGTTGGAGATCATTGAAACGCTCCGGGAAAAAACGGGCGGCCAGGTCAGTGTCGATGGGTTCGATCTGGACAGGGATCCCGGAGAGATCAAAAAGATCATCGGCGTGCAGCTGCAGGCTTCGGGTTATTACCCGGGTCTGAATCTAACCGAGCTGATCGAACTGTTCGGCGGTTTATACAATAGGCGTGTACGGCCGCTGGAATTACTCGACATGGTGAATCTCCGGGACAAGGCCAGATCGAAGTTCAAGGAGCTCAGCGGAGGTCAAAAACAGCGGTTCTCTATCGCGACCACCCTTATCAACAAGCCCCGGATCATTTTTCTCGATGAACCTACGACGGGTCTCGATCCCCAGGCGCGGCGCAACCTCTGGGAGTTGATCAGGGATATCCGTGACAAGGGGACCACCGTCATCATTACCACGCACTATATGGACGAAGCCGAGATCCTGTGCGACCGCGTGGCTATCATCGATTCCGGCAAGATCATTGCCCTCGACTCGCCCGACGGGCTGATCGACAAGCTGGTAGCCAGCGGTTTCGAACGTCCGAGAGAAGTGAAGAAGGCTAACCTGGAAGACGTGTTCATCAACCTGACCGGTCACGCGTTGCGGCCGGAACATTAAACACCATAAACAACTCTATTATGAGCACCCTTGCACCTGATGATCTCGAGCTTTTACGGTATCCGACCGGCCGCTATGAAAGCAAGCCGTTTTCGGAGCAACAGAAGGAAGCATGGCTCAACGACATCAAATTCCTGCCACAATTGTTGGAGAATGCGATCGAAAATCTCGATGAAACGCAGCTGCAGACCCCTTACAGGGATGGCGGCTGGACGGTTCAGCAGGTGGTACATCATGTGGCGGACAGTCACATGAATGCGTTCTGCCGGTTCAGGCTCGGGCTAACGGAGGACAATCCGACCATCCGGCCTTATAACGAGGCCGACTGGGCATTGCTCAGCGATGTTCAAAAGGTGCCCGTCAACGTGTCCATTACCCTGCTCTATTCGTTGCATACCCGCTGGTATGCGATGCTGGGCGATATGAGATCGAAAGAATGGGAAAGGAAGGTATTCCATCCGGAAGCCAGTAAGGAAATGACCTTGTGGTATCTGTTGGGGATGTATGCCTGGCATGGCCGGCATCATGTCGCACATATCACTTCGTTACGGGAAAGAAATAAATGGTAGGGACGGCTTATGAAGGACCTCAGCTGGGAGACGATCTCTTCCGAATATCTCTACAAGGAAACCTGGTTCACCCTGAGAAAAGACGCATGCCGCACCCGCGAGGGCAAGGTGATCGACCCGTATTATGTCTATGAATTCCCCACCTGGGTGATCGCCGTCGCGTTGACGAAAGACGGGAAGTTCATCCTCGAGCGGCAATACAGGCATGCCCTGGGAGTGACCGACTATGAGCTGCCCGGCGGATGCGTGGATGCGACCGACGCCTCGCTCGAAGAGGCCCTCCGCCGCGAATTGCTCGAAGAGACCGGGTATAGCTTTGGCCCGCTTGAATACCTGGGGCGGACCTCGGCCAATCCTTCCACCAATAGTAACTGGGCGCATTTTTTCCTGGCTACGGAGGGGGTGCTTACCGGCGGCCAGCACCTCGATCACAATGAAGAGATCGAGGTGTATCTATATACGGTGGACGAACTTCGACAGCTGCTTCGCGATAACGGCATGGTGCAGAGCATGCATGTGACCGCGCTGTTCTATGCTTTGCAGAGGCTGGGATATATGCAGTTTTAAACTTCTGCCACCACGAATACGCTTCCGCACACGAGTATGAGATCTTTTGGGCGGGCATGACTTTTGGCTGCCGTCAGCGCATCGCTGACAGTCTGGTAAGCGTGCCCCTGCAGACCTGCTGCCGTTGCTTTTGCGGCCAGTTCGTTCTCAGGCAGGGCGCGCGGTATTTGGGCCTTCGTAAAAAAATAGGTTGCCTGTCTCGGCAGCAGCGACAGGACGGCGTCGATGTCCTTGTCTTTCACCATTCCCAGCACGATATACAGCTCTTCGTGATCGGTGAGCTCGATTTGTTTGACGAGCTCGCGGATGCCGTCGATATTATGCGCCACGTCGAGGATGATATCGGGATTTTCATGAATGATCTCCCAGCGGCCATGCAGACCCGTTAGCCGTTTCACCTGCCGGAGGGCACGGTCGATGTGGCGATGTTCCAGCACCCAGCCTCTTGCGGCAAGCTGATGAACGGCTGCCAGCACGGTGAGGAGGTTCCTGGTTTGGTAAACGCCTGCGAGATCGAGCGTATAATATTGTTTGTCGTTGGCGAGGGGAGATTGGGATATTTCGGCTATCAGCGTATGTCGCTGATACCGCCAGTCGGAGACATAGTGTTGTTTGTCGGCCCAAAAAATAGGCGCTTGTTCTTCATGGGCCCGCTGTTCGAAGATGGGCGCCGTTTCCGGGTGGAATTCACCGATGACTACCGGGACGCCCGGTTTGATGATGCCGGCTTTTTCGAATGCGATCGCTGCAAGCGTGTTCCCCAACAGGGACGTATGGTCGTAGCCGATGTTGGTGATCACCGAAAGCTCGGGGGTTATGATATTGGTACTATCCAGTCTTCCGCCCAGGCCCACCTCGATGATGGCGATGTCTACCTGTTCGTGCGCGAAATAGTCGAATGCCATGACGACCGAAATCTCGAAAAAGGACGGGTCCAGCGTCTCGGACAGCGGGCCGATGCGCCGGACGAAATCGGTGATGAAAGCTTCGCTGATGAAATTGCCGTCGATGCGGATGCGTTCGCGGTAATCTTTCAGGTGTGGGGAGGTATAGAGACCTGTCTTATAACCGGCTTGCTGAAAGATGGCGGCCAGCATATGGCTTGTCGAGCCTTTGCCGTTAGTGCCGGCGATGTGGACGGATCTGAATCGGCGTTCGGGGTTGCCGATGTAGTCGCTCAGGAGGCGCGTATTCGTCAGGTCTCTGCGGTAGGCGGCGGCGCCGATGCGGCTGTACATGGGCAGTTTCGTGAGGAGGTAGTCCACCGTTTGAGCATAATCCATAGGGCAGCAAAGATACGACGGCTCAATTATCAATTATGAATTCTGAAATTGAAGACCAGGGTGCCGACCGACTCGTCGCTGCCGGGAGTAAATTTGACCTGTTTGGCTTTTTCTATCGCGATCTCCCTATAGTTGGCCAACGAGGTCGTGGAGCCCATCAGCGAATACTCGGCGCTGGTGACATTGCCGTTGGCATCGACATGGACGGTAACTGCGACCTTTGCATTTTCATTAAAATCCCCGGTGAAAGATGGGGTTCGGGCTATCCTGCGGCCGGTCAGGCCACTGCGAATAGCGATCCCGCCGTTGCCATGTCCGCCGCCCGTATAATTGGTGGAATTGGGGTCGCCACCCGGCGCGCCCTGGTCGCCGTGACCTCCGGCGATGCCTTCGTTGCCACCCTGTTTGAAATCATCGGCATCATTGCCGCCCTTGCCTGTGCCATTGACACCGCGGAACACGGCTTTAGGATGCGGTATCGGTTTGGTCTTTTCGGGCAGGACCTCGGGTTTTTTGACCGGTTTAACCTTTGTTCTGGTGATCTCTTTTTCGGGAAGCTTCGTTGCGTCGGGTTTGGTGACGACGGCTTTTTTTATGACGGGCGCGTCATCCTTGTTGTTGTCATCCGTCTCGACATCCTTTACCGGCTCTTTTTCGACGACGGCCTGTTTGGGAGGAGTATATTTCTCTTTATCCCGGGGCGAGGGATCGCCCGGCAGATAGGGCTGGTTCTTGCCCAGTCCCTGGTCGCTATTGCCCAGGTTCACCTCGATGCCTTCATCAACGGGAGGGACCGGGTCTGCGGGTCTCGTCCAGCCCACGTAAATGAGCATGATGAGAAGCAAGGTGCATACGACGGCGGTATAGCCGGTAGCCCTGAGGTTTTTTTGGGATTCGAATTGATTTGACATAGGTGATCACCTTCCAGCAAAAATACCACTTTCTTTGGGTATGGCTGCATAAAAATGTTAAAATGCGGGCACTGCGGTGAGTTGGATCAGGAGGCGTTGCGATGCCCGTTATGGCGTTTGTGTCGCCGGTAGCGCGGCGGATAGCGGATATCATAGGCCATCTCGTAGCCGGCATTGGCTACGAAATCCTTTCTCCGGCGGTGGTTGCGTCTCAGGACAAAAAAGATAGTGATGCCTGCAGCAAGGGTAGTAGTAAGGGCGGTAAGCGCGATAGCTTGGGATCTCTTCATATGTGGAACTTTGTCGAACAGATGCAATAGGAATGCCAAAATCGCCTGGCGGCGTCCCATGACGCCGGCGAAATCCTTTGCATGGAGAGCAGGCGTTAATGTGCGAAGTCCAGCTCGTACTTCCCTTTGATCCGTTCGATCGGGGGATTGAAATAGCCAAAGCGAAGACCGGGGAATTCCTCGCGGATGAGCTCCATCAGCTGGCTTACGCCCATGCACTCGCCCGTTTCGGTGATGCCCAGCCGTCCGAGATACCAATCTGGATCGATGTTGAAATTCCTCCATTGGATCATATCCAGGTTGGTGGTACGGATCAGCTTTCGCAGCGCTTCGTATTCCACCGCGCTGTCGGTCATCCCCGGAAAAACGAAATAGTTGATAGAGGTCCAGCCGCCGTGGCGATGGACGACCCGGAGACTTTCCACGATGTCATCGAAGGTATAATTGTTGGGGCGATAATACCTTTCATAGACCGTTGGACGCGCGGAGTTCATGCTTACGCGGATGGAATCGAGACCCGCCTCGCAAAGGGCTTGAACGGCGGCGGGTTTGCTGCCGTTGGTATTGATGTTGATACTGCCGCGGTTCGTATGTTTCCGTATTTCGAGGATGGCTTCGCGGATCGTTTCCCACATGAGGAGCGGCTCGCCTTCACAGCCCTGTCCGAAGCTGACAATGGGGAAAGGCGCTTCCCGGAGATGAGGAACGGTGAACTCGACGATCTCCTCTGCCGTCGGTTTGAACGTAAGCCTGTCCTGGGTAGAGGGGATCGACTCTTCCTGCGGCTGGAAGGAGATGCAGCCAATGCAGTTGGCATTGCAGGCTGGCGAGCTGGGGACGGGACATTCCCAGCGACCCATAAAGAAATTGCGGGCTGCGGGGCAGTGATAGGTCAGGCAGCAGTTGTCTGCCAGGTGACGGACGAGACGGTTGTGCGGATAGGCCCCGAGCAGCCGGTCGACGCCCCGGTGAATGACAGCCCAGTCATAGCCCGCGCAGTCCTGCCGGATATCCTGTTCGATGCGCAGGGCGGGGACATAGAATTTTCCATTTTGCCAGCCGGCGGCCGTATAGCAGAAAAGGGGAAGGGTGGGGGCATCGGGCCCCGTTTCATAGGCAGCCAGGTAAAGACCCGTATGAGCGGGGGGGATGAAGGCAGCAACGGCCCAGCCTTTTTCACACAGCCGCATTTCGCCGGTGCGCACATCGATGCCGATACCCCGGCGGCCCGGCAACTCGTAAAGACTGCCGCCGTCGGGCAGCCCGATCCATTCTTCGGGGTCGACGGGTAACGCGTCCCAGCCGCTGCGACCCGCGGTATAGAGAGAGGTGTCCTCGAAAATGTTCCCTTTTCCGTCCGAATACAGGATATACGGTGATTCCTTCAGCATCCGCAAATGTACGACAAATGCATCGAACCCGGGGGCCGGAGCGACGACGGGAAGCAGATGGCGGCCATATAGCAAGCAGTTTTTCAGGAGACGCGGGTTCGGCTATTTTCCATAAGCCTGGCGCGGCAAAAGGCGTTGAATTCTTCTTCATCGGCGTCGTCCTCCTCCTCATCGTCGGCCACTTCTTTTTGCATCAGCCGGTTATTCGCAAAGTCGAGCGTCAGCAGCCCATCGCGGAGGATCACGTTGTTGAAAGAGGACCAGTCGAAGCGCCGCTTGATCAGGGTATTGATGACGACCCGGTCATCGTGGAAGCCTATCTCCAGCGGGCGTTTGGTTTGGTATTCGAGAAAGGCCAGCAGGAAAAAGAAAGCCCCGACGTAAGGGACCGATGTGAGCGCGATCCATCCGATCGCCGCCGTCAGCAGCCAATAGCGGTACCGGACTTTCGTAGCGCGCCGGCGACGCAGGACGAGATTGATGGCCAGCCCCGCCAGCAGGACGATCGCGGCTGCCAGGCTATAATAGGCGGAAGTGGGGGCAACAGTCGAGCTGCCGGCGGCAACAATCGAGGTGCCGGTGCCGGATGCCCCGGTATAAAGCCTGGTGTAAATTTCTTGAAGACCGCTGATCGAAAAAGCGATGACCGAGCAAAGGATGAGCAGGACGCTGAGCGCATCCGTAAGACGTTGGCTGTCTTTTTTCAGGATGACGACGTAACGGTAGCGCATGGTCGGTCAGGAATTGTTGGCCACCAGCAAATTACAAAGTTTCCATAACACTCGCGCGCCTACATTGGCGTCCCAATCGGATTCCCCGACGCCGATCTCGACCAGATCGAAACCGATGAATTTCCGGCCGCTGTGCATGATGCTGCGGACCAGGTAAAACAACTGCTCCGTTTCGAAGCCGCCCGGTACGGGAGTTCCCGTATTCGGGCACAGCTTGGGGTCCAGTCCGTCGATGTCCCAGCTGATATATACTTTTTCGGGCAGATGACTGACGATCTCCTCGGCGATATGTTTCCAGGACTGGCCTTCGTAAGAGCGTTCCTTGATATCCTTGTCGAAATAGGTGATCACCTGGTAGTTGCTGTTCCGGATGTAGTCCCATTCGTCGAGGGAATAGTCGCGGACGCCGACCTGGACCAGCCGCTTGAGCTGTGGTATTTCATTGAGGGCGTTATACATGACGCTGGCATGGCTGTAGGTGAAATCCTCGTAGGATTTCCGCAGATCGCAATGGGCGTCGACCTGGAGGATCCCGAAATCGCCGTGTTTCTCCCCGATGGCTTTCAGATAGCCCAGGGGCGTACTATGGTCCCCGCCGAGCAACGCGACCAGCTTGTCCTGTTCCAGCAGGGGGCGGGTCTGATCGTATACCCATTTGTTGAGAAGGGCACTGCCTTCGTTGATCTCTTTGAGCGATTTGCACATGAATGTGTTCTTCTCGAGCTGTTCGCCTTTGGAGGTAAAATCGATGTAGAGTTCGGCTTCCTTGCGCAGGTAGTCGCTTTTCATCAGAACCTTTTTGTCCGGCTGTCTCATGTACAGGCCCTGTCTCCAGGCGTCGTTCGTTTCGGCGTCGAAAAGGTCTACCTGCATGGAGGCGTGAAAGACGTGCTCGCATGCGCGGGAGGTGCCTGCACCATAGCTGACGGTCACTTCCCAGGGTACCGGGAGGATAACGAGGCGGGCATCTTCTTCCCGGAAGGGGAGACCAAAGATGTTGTTCTTAGGGTTGCTGGGACCGTTGGAGTTAAAGTTCGATAGGTCTGTCATGTCGAAGGAGTATCCATGTGAATAAAAACGGGACGCAAGTTAGTTCAGTATATAGACATGGCAAAATAGGATGTTGGAACGCTGGATCGGTGCGTCGGACGGTTGGCCCGCAGGTTGGGCACGGTGGGGTTGGGATGGACCGGGGGCGATCGGTTTGGCGAAGCCCGGCCCCAATATGGTTTTTCGATCCTCTTTTGCTTACTTACTAGTAAGTAAGTATTTTTGCCCCGAAAACCACATTATGAAAAGATCGTGGTATGAGAATAGGGGTCTTAAACCCGACGATGAGAAAGACGCCCGCGGCGCGGGCTGGAAACGCGCGCGCGACGAGGATCGAAAACGCACGCGCGTAGAGGATCGGAAGCGCACCCGCGACGAGATCATTCTACTCGCCGATGGTCTGATCCGGCGTAGAGGTTTCAATGCCTTCAGCTACGCGGATATCGCCGGGACAATGGAGATCCGCAACGCGGCCATCCACTACTACTTTCCAACGAAGTCGGAATTGGGGCAGGCAGTGATCGAAAAGGAGATGGAGAGGATCCGTCAATACCGGTGGCGAACCGCCGGAGGGCAGGGGGACGAGCAGCTCAGGTTCCTCGTATCCGTCTTCTATCGGAACAGCCAACTGAACAATATTTGTCTTTTGGGATCGCTTCTTCCGGATTTTGCGACATTTGAGCCCGATATGCAGGGGTCGGTTAACAGGATGTGCGAAACCATCCTGGAATGGATGACCGGGAGTCTTGACAAAGCGCGCGTTGAAGGCACGGTCCGGTTTGCCGGCGAGGCCTCCGACAGGGCCGCATTGGTGGTTTCCACCCTTTTATCGTCGCTGTTGCTGGCGCGTGTGTCAGGCCAGGCGCTTTTTCGGCAAATGGTAGATAGATTGCTGGAGGATTTGAGTACGGGTTGGCGGATCGGCGATCTGCCCGAGGTGGAATGGCCTTTCCCCGAATCCCCTTCCTTCACTTGAAACAAAAAACAAACATGAAAAGAGCAGTTGTTACAGGAATCGGAGCCATCACCCCGCTGGGAAATGATCCGGCCGCTTTTTGGCGGCAGCTGGTTGCCGGCGTCAGCGGCGCGGGTCCCATCACGCATTTCGATGCGAGCCGGTTCAAGACACGTTTTGCATGTGAGGTCCGCAATTTTAGCCCGGGTGAGCTGCTTGACCGCAGCGAGTTGAAGCGTACGGATCTTTTTACGCAATATGCGCTGGTGGCGGCCGATCAGGCGATCAAAGACTCAGGCATCGATTTCTCCGGCATGGACCCTTTCGACACGGGTGTCATCTGGGGATCGGGACAGGGCGGTATGGAAACGTTCGAGCAGCAGGTGAAGGAGTACGCGGCAGGAGACGGCACGCCCCGCTTCAGTCCCTTTTTCGTGTCCAAGCTGATCGCCAACATGGCTTCGGGTATGATCTCGATCAAATATGGTTTCATGGGGATAAACTATACGACAGTGTCCGCCTGCAGCACTTCCAACACCGCCTTTATGGATGCCCTTAACTATATCCGGCTGGGCAAGGCCAAAGTCATCGTCGCCGGCGGCTCGGAAGCGCCAATCACCGCTGCGTCCTTCGGCGGTTTTACTGCCATGAAGGCGATGTCTACGCGTAACGACGATCCGCAGCATGCATCGCGGCCATTCGACGTGGACCGGGACGGGTTTGTCATGGGGGAGGGAGCGGGGGCGCTGGTACTGGAAGAATACGAACATGCGCGAGAGCGCGGTGCCCGCGTTTATGCCGAACTGGCCGGCGCTGCCATGACGGCCGATGCCTATCACATGACCTCCACTCATCCCGAAGGGGCGGGCGCTCTCCGCGCCATGACCGACGCCCTGAAGGACGCGGGTGTCGGCAAAGACGACGTTGATTACCTGAACGCACATGCCACATCTACTCCTGTCGGAGATATGAGCGAGACGCATGCGATCGGCCGGCTTTTCGGAGATACCCCGCCCAATCTCGTCATCAGCGGGACCAAGTCCATGACGGGACACCTGCTGGGGGCGGCGGGCGCCATCGAAGCCATCGCCTGTCTGCTGGCTATCCGGGATGGCATCATCCCACCGACAATCAACACGCATAACCTGGATCCGGCAATCCCTCCGGGGTTAAGGATATTGCTGGGGCAGGCGCTCGAGCGCCCGGTAAAGGTGGCCATGAGCAATACTTTTGGCTTCGGCGGGCACAATGGGATCGTGGTATTCCGGAAAGTGTGAAGCGCGGGGGATGGAATTTGCGGCGGGTGGTGATTGTTTTTAGAGTAACTTTGCATCCTGTTATGAAGAAACTGCATATTGTCATACTGATCCTCATCGCCGCGTCCATTGCCGTCCTCATCAGCTTCATGGGCAATCTATCCACGTATGAGACCATCGCCTCGGCCCGTCAGAAAAGCGGCAAGACCGTCACGATCATCGCTCACCTGGATAATTCCCGGCCTATCGAATACAACCCGGCAAAGGACCCGAACTATCTTGCTTTTCACATAAGCGACACGCTCGGGAATACCGCGAAAGTCGTTTATCATTTCGAGAAACCTTATGATCTCGAAAAGGCCGAGCGGATCACGTTAAAAGGGAAAATGGTGGGGGACGTCTTCGAGATCACCCGCAAAGACGGCATCCTCCTGAAATGCCCCTCCAAATATAAGGACGATCCGAATTATACTCAGAAAGCCCTGAGCCAAAATTAATGTACGCAGCATGCAATATATCGGCGAACATCTGTTACCCGGGAAGATAGGTCATTTCTTTGCCCTGCTTTCCTTTGCCGCCTCTTTTGTAGCCATCATCGCCTATTTCCGCGCGACCAATGCAAAGACCCCTGAGGAACAGACCGGGTGGCGGAAAATGGGGCGGATCGCCTTCTCGATCGATGTATTCGCCGTTTTTGCCGTTTTCCTGACCATCGTTTCCATCATAGCCGGCAGGCTTTTCGAATACAATATCGCCTGGGAGCACTCCAGCCGGGAGCTGAGCCCGCAATACCTGCTGGCCTGTATATGGGAGGCCCAGGAAGGCAGCTTTTTGTTATGGAACCTGTGGGTATGCATCATGGGGCTGATATTGATCCGCAAGGCCGGCAAATGGGAGACGCCGGTGATGACGGTGATGAGCTTCACTAATTTCTGCATCGCCAGCATGATCATGGGTATTTATGTCTTTGGACAAAAGGTGGGATTCAATCCCTTCATCCTGGTCCGTCAGACAGACTTGGGGCTAAGCGCTCCGATCTTCAGCCAGGCCAATTATCTCAGCTTCCCGCAGATGCAAGACGGTCAGGGGTTGAACGCGTTGCTGCAGAATTACTGGATGGTGATCCATCCGCCGATCCTGTTCCTGGGTTTTTCGTCGACGGTGGTGCCCTTTGCCTATGCCATTGCCGGGTTGTGGAAAAAGCAATACGGGGATTGGACGCGCGCCGCGCTACCCTGGACGCTTTTTTCGGCTTGCGTTCTTGGTACAGGGATCATGATGGGCGCCGCCTGGGCGTATGAAGCGCTCAGCTTCGGTGGCTACTGGGCCTGGGACCCGGTGGAGAACGCCTCGCTGGTGCCCTGGCTGGTGATGATCGCCGGTTTGCACTGCATGGTCATCTACAATGCTACCGGTCATTCGCTGCGGGCGACGCATTTCTTCCTGATCACCCAGTTCATACTCGTTTTGTACGAGACGTTCCTGACGCGGAGCGGCATACTCGGCGATCTGTCGGTGCATGCATTCGTGGAGTCGGGGATGAACGTGCAGCTAGGTCTTTTCGTAGTGGTCTTTTTGGTGCCGGCATATTGGTTATACATTGCGCGATACCGTCACATTCCAACCATCGTGAAAGAAGAGGCGACCGATTCCAGGGAATTCTGGATGTTCATCGGATCGCTGATCCTCTTTCTATCGGCGATGTATATCATCATCTTTACCTCGCTCCCGGTGATCAACAAGCTGATCGACCTGTTTCGCGCTAAGGCCAAACAATACACCACCGGCGATGACCAGGCGTTTTCCTACAACCGGATCGAGATCTTCATCGCCATCCTCATCGGCATGCTGACGGCGGTGACGCAATACCTGAAATACAAGGGGACGACAAAACAGACCTTTCTCAAAAAAATCGTTTGGCCAACAGCGGCAGCCCTGGTCGTATCGGTGCTGATCAGCCTTTTCGGCGGCATCCATTATGACAAATACGGAGCCGGGTTCCTGGCAGCCATCCACCTGGCGATGTTCGGGGCGGTCTATGGCATCGTGGCCAATGCGGCCTATATCCGCGCGGGGCTTAAGGGGAAGCTGAAGGCCGCGGGCGGGTCGATCGCGCATCTGGGCTTCGGGATGATGCTGGTGGGGATCTTGCTGTCGTCGGCCAAAAAGCAGGTGTTGTCGGTCAATACCACGGGCATCCTTTTGCCTTTCGCACCGGAAGCAAAACAGGACCCGATGGAGAACCTGACCCTTTTAAGAGGAGCGCGTACCGATATGGGTGCGTATTGGGCTACCTATGTAGGCAATGACTCGGTCGATCTTCGGAACAAGACCACCTATTTTCGGGTACATTTCGATAAAAAGGACGGTTCGGAGCAATTCGATCTCTATCCAAATTATATAAAGGTCACCAAGGGTCAGGATGGCGTTTCGTTCAACCCCGACAAACGGCACTATTGGGGAGGGGACATCTTCTCGTACATCACCTACGCCACTAACGATGATGCGCAGGACACGGCGCAGTTCCACAACCAGATCCTGGGCTTTAAGGATACCGCCTATTTTTCAAAAGGCTATATCGTACTCGACACGGTACTGGTCAATCCGGACAACGACCGGTTTCATTTTACCAGCCGGGATACCGCACTTGTGGCGAAGGTCACCGTTGTCAACAGCGATAGTACGCGATATACGGCTTACCCTGCGTTCTATTTGAAGGACGATGCACCGCACTACATGAACGATACGCTCTTTCGGCAGAACGTGGCGCTGCGGTTGAATATGGTCATGAAAGACCGGAAATTCGAAATCGGGATCAAGGAGTCACCCGATATGGTGCCTTTCATCGCGTTAAAGGTGCTCAGGTTCCCGCAGATAGGCCTTTTATGGCTGGGAACGATCATCATGATTATCGGATTTGTTATCAGTATTTTATGGAGACGACGTCAGGCGAAGCTGGCTAAAGTCCAGGCAGTCTGAAGGTTACCTTGCGGATATCGGGGGTATCAAGTACGGAGGATTTTTAGTAATTTTAGCCGTAATCCATGCGTTTGCCGATACTCAAATACCTGCTGTTGTTCTCCGTATCGCTATGGGCCGGAATGCGTGCATCCGGACAGGAGCCCGACACCGCCAAAGGCCGGCCGCCGGCAGCAGCCGATACGAGCCTGCCTTCGGATCTCATCCGGCCAGTTTACGGGCCTTACGATACCATCGTCGTTCCCGCGAAGATCATCGGTAACCAGCTGGTGCCCGCATCATCGGGTGAATACGTATTCGTGACCGCGCCGATGCCGGCGGGGATGCGTCGTCGTTATGAAGAATGGACCCGGCTGCGCAATGCAGTTTATGTGACCTATCCCTATGCCCGCCGTGCCGGTATGATCATGAACGAGATGAATGCTAAACTGGCGCTGCTGACGAGCGAAGGTCAACGCAAGGCCTATATCAATTCCAGGGAAAAGGAGTTGAAAAAACAATTCACGGAGCCGCTGGAACAGCTGTCCATCTACCAGGGCAGGATCCTGATGAAGCTGATCAACCGGCAAACCGGCAACAACTGTTACAATATCATCAAGGAATACAAAGGCGGTTTTACTGCCCGTTTCTGGCAGACCGTCGCTTTCTTCTTCAATAGCAGCCTCAAGCAACCGTATGACCCCAAGGGAGATGACCGGGCGATCGAGTCGATCGTCGAGGAGGTCGAACGGATGTATCGCGGTTAACTAAAGCCTGTGGATCTTTTCGATCAATCCGGTAGTAGAAAAGCCCGTCAGAATAGGATTGATCACAACGCGGCCCCCCGCCGCGATCACCTCTTTTGCTCCAACGATCTGTTCCAGCGTATAATCACCCCCCTTTACCAGCACATCGGGTCCGATGGCCTTGATCAATTCGAGCGGAGTATCTTCTTCGAAGAGGATAACGGCATCCACCATCAGCAGGGAGGCAAGCAGGATGGCACGGGCGTCCTGGCTGTTGACGGGGCGGTGTTCACCTTTCAGTCTCCGGGTAGAGGCGTCGGAATTGACGCCCACGATCAGGACGTCGGCTTCCCTGGCGGCATCCGATAAGGAGGCGATATGCCCCTGGTGAAGGATGTCGAAACAGCCGTTGGTGAATGCGATGGTCTTTCCCAGAAGCCGCCAGCGACGTACCTGGTGTTGCATTCCGGGGAGATCAAAGATCTTTTGCAGTATGATCTGCGGTACTTTCATGAGATAAAATTTGGTAATGAGCGCGCCGGTTAATGCGCGGAAGCAGGATGAAGCTCACCGTGCCGAACAGCACAAAGCTAAGGAACTGGCCGAACCAGAGCAGCCAGCCGAGGGCCTGACCGTCGGGAAGCGCCGCTACACCATAGAAGGCCACGGTCTCCTGAATGAACAGGGGATACGCACCGATGCCGCCGGGGGATACGATCATAGCGATGCTGCCTATCGCCAGTACACTCAGCGCGTCGATGATGCCGAGATGACGGGTGGCGTCGATGGCGAAAAAGCCGACCCACGTGCTAAGCAGGTACATGCACCAGATCCCGGTTGTATAAACGAAAAAAAGCGGTTTGTTCCGTACTCCCCTGACGCTGGTCAGACCATGCCAGATATTCAAAACGATCGTTCTTATCTTTCCCATGATGCCGATATGTCGGAAACGGGAAAGGGACCATACGAAAGCGGAACCGACGACCGCGCCTATAGCGACCAGGACGACGATCCTGCCCCACGAAGTCTGGCCGCTGGCATTATGGAACAGCGTATCTGTTTTACCCGAAGTGAGGGTATGGATGACATCATATTGGAAAAAGAGGGTCAGGCCGAAAACGATCAACAGGCAGACGACGTCGAATGCACGTTCTGCGACGATGGTTCCAACCAATTTATCCGCCGGGACTTTTTCATAACGGGCCAGGATGGTACACTTGACGATCTCGCCGAGGCGCAGCGGGCCAAGATTAACGAAATAACCGATCATTACTCCCAGGAAACAATTCACTGCCGAAGGGTTGTAGCCCATTGGCTGGATCAGCTGTCTCCATCGCAGCGCGCGTAGCCAATGGCTGAACAACAGGAAGCCCAGCACAGGTATCAACAGCCAGTAATTCGCCCGATCCAGCGCATTTTTGAGTTGCGCCCATTTCCTGGCATCCATATCCTTGACGCTCAGCCAAAGAAAAAAGAGTGCGATCGAAGAAAAGAGAACATATTGGAGAGCAGTCAGGAACCTCTTTTTCATAAGGTGAACAAGTTACAGTTTATTTCCTTCTTTGGGAAAAACGACGCGGGGTTTGAAGCGCTTTGCTTCATCGAAATCCATGTGCGCGTAAGAAATGATAACGACGATGTCGCCCACCGCACCCTGTCTTGCAGCGGGACCGTTGAGACAGCATGTTCCCGAACCCCTTTTGCCTTTGATGAGATAGGTTTCGATGCGGGCGCCATTGTTGACATTGACCACCTGCACTTTTTCGTTCTCGATCATATTCGCGGCATCCATCAGGTCTTCGTCGAGCGTCAGACTGCCCACGTAATTCAGATTGGCTTCCGTAATGGTTGCGCGGTGTACTTTGGATTTCAGGATCTCGATCTCCATGTATGAGTTTAGTTTGAGGACGGGATGTTAAATTAATTCAGCTCGCGAAGTTAGACAAATTCATGTTGTCTATAAGCCTCACTTCGCCCATGAACGCGGCGATCAGCGCGACGGCATCCTTCTGCCACGCGGTCAGCGGCTCCAGTGTCGTGCCGTTGGCGATGGAAACATAGTCGATGCGAAAATGGTTCTCTTCAAGGATAGCGGTGGCTTTGTCGAGGATATCCCCGATGCCGTTCCGCGCCGCCCAGGCATCGCGGATGGTCAGCAGGGCCATGTGGATCCCGGCGGCGAAAAATCGTTCTTCCGGGTTTAGACGGACATTGCGGCTGCTCATGGCCAGACCGTCCGGCTCACGCATGATGGGGCATCGGTGCAATGCTGTGGGCAGGTCCACCAGTTGCAACAGACGCTGGATGACCATGCATTGCTGATAATCCTTACTACCCATGAACAGGTCGTCGGGACGCACGATATGCAGCAGGCGCTGCATGACCTGACAGACTCCCTGGAAATGACCGGGGCGGAATTTGCCTTCCAAAACGGTTTCGAGGGGTCCGAGGTCATAGTGTTCGAGGTCTTTGGTCCCGGCCGGGTAGAGCTCGCTTACGTCCGGCAGGAAGAGCACATCGGTTCCTGCTTTTTCCAGCAAGGTGATGTCTTTTTCGATAGTGATGGGATATTTCCGGAAATCGGCCGGATCATTGAACTGCGTTGGGTTCACGAAGATGCTGCAAACGGTTAGAGCCGTAGTTCTTTTTGATATGGTAATAAGTGAGATATGTCCTTCGTGAAGGGCCCCCATGGTGGGTACAAAACCAGTCCGATGGCCGGCTTCCCGTTGTGTTTGCAGCCAACGGGTAAGGTCGCCTGCGCGCTTGAATAAAATCATGTTTTTGGGCGTTTTAAGCGTCAAATGCGGCCACAGTGCCGATTTTACAATAAAAATCGTACCTTTGCAAACCATTTTGTTTGCGTTTAGTTAAGGTTCCTCTCAACAATTTTTAGAAAATAATGCTACAAAAAAAGCGAATTTTATTTATTGCCAACGAAATGTCGCCTTATTTAGAGCTGACAGAATTTGCAGAGATCGTTAATAAATTGGCAATTAAATCAAATGACAATGGATTCGAGGTGCGTTGTATCATGCCGCGTTTTGGAGTGGTAAATGAGAGAAGACACCGGCTCCATGAGGTCGTTCGCCTTTCGGGGATCAATGTTTCGGTGGATAACGATGATTTTCCCCTTCAGATCAAAGTAGCTTCGCTGCCCAACGCCCGTCTGCAGGTGTATTTCCTGGACAACGAAGACCTCTTCAAACGGAAATTCATCTTTCACGACGAGAACGATAAATGGTATGAGGACAATGGTCTTCGAACCGTTTTTTATTGTAAAGGCGCCCTCGAGACCGTCAAGAAATTCGGCTGGCCACCAGATGTCATCCATTGCAGCGGCTGGATGACCGGGTTGATCCCCTTGTATCTCAAGACCGTATATAAGAAAGAGCCTGTTTTCGCGCATAGCAAAAGCGTATTCACGATCGGTCAGCCCACCTTCAAGGAAAAGCTGGGACCGGACTTCCTGAAACTGGCGAACATCCACCCCAGCATCAAGGAAAAAGACCTGGAACCCTATAAGGATGCCAATAATACAGCGATGTTCCGGGGCGGGGCCACTTATGCCGACGCCATCAGTTTCGGGGCGGAAAAAGTAGATAAGAAACTGGTCGAGGAATTCGGTAAGCTGCGGGGCCGCAAAGTCTTGTCCTTCAACGCCGAGTCCGATTTAACAGATTATTTACAGCTGTACCTGGACCTGAGCAAATAATCTCCCGGCATGTATTATATTTGCGGCGTCAAACAAGCCTAACTCATTAATTCTCAAAAAACCTTTACAACAAAATGCCTTATTTATTCACTTCCGAGAGCGTAAGCGAAGGCCACCCGGATAAGGTCGCGGACCAGATCTCCGATGCGTTGATCGATCACTTTTTGGCCTTTGATCCCCAGTCGAAGGTCGCGTGTGAAACCCTGGTAACGACGGGGCAGGTGGTACTGGCCGGTGAAGTGAAATCCAGGGCGTATCTCGATGTGCAGGAAATCGCGCGCGAAGTCATTCGCCGGATCGGCTATACGAAGAGTGAATATATGTTCGAGGCCAATTCCTGCGGTATCTTTTCCGCCATTCATGAGCAGTCCTCCGATATCAACCAGGGAGTGGACCGGAAAAAGAAGGAAGAGCAGGGGGCGGGAGACCAGGGTATGATGTTCGGATATGCCAGCAACGAGACAGAAGATTATATGCCCCTGGCGCTCGACCTGGCGCACAAGATCCTGCTGGAACTGGCAGCGCTGCGCCGCGAGAACAAACAGATCACCTACCTTCGGCCCGATGCCAAGAGCCAGGTCACCCTGGAATATGACGACCACAACAAACCCGTCCGCATCGACGCCATCGTCGTGTCGACCCAGCATGACGATTTCGATACCGAATCCAAAATGCAGGCGAAGATCAAAAAAGATATCATCGAGATCCTGATCCCGCGGGTAAAGGCGAAATACAAGAAATATGCCCGGATCTTTAACGATCAGATCAAGTACCACATCAACCCTACCGGGAAATTCGTGATCGGCGGTCCCCATGGCGATACCGGTTTGACGGGCCGTAAGATCATCGTCGATACGTATGGCGGCAAGGGCGCTCATGGCGGCGGTGCATTCAGCGGAAAGGATCCCTCCAAGGTAGACCGCTCCGCAGCCTATGCCACCCGCCATATCGCGAAGAACCTGGTCGCCGCTGGTGTAGCCGATGAGGTGCTGGTACAGGTGTCCTATGCCATCGGTGTGGCGCAGCCGACGAGCATCAATGTCAATACATACGGCACGGCCAAAGTCAAGCTGACCGATGGACAGATCGCCAAAAAGGTGACGGAACTGTTCGATATGCGGCCCTATTTTATCGAAAGCCGTCTCAAACTGCGCAACCCCATCTATAGCGAAACTGCAGCGTACGGGCATATGGGCCGTCAGCCGAAGATGGTCGAGAAAGTATTCGTCTCCCCGGATGGCAAGGAGGTCAAACGCAAGGTCGAGCTGTTCACCTGGGAAAAATTAGATTATGTGCCGAAAGTGAAAAAGGCTTTCGGGCTGAAATAAAGATCGCATTAAACGAGAACCTCCCTTAACGGGAGGTTCTTTATTTTTACAGGAGCCGCCGGTGGCGGCTCGCCCGAAGGGCAGTAAATTTGATTCATGGACAATCCCTGGAAGATACTCGCCGAGCGACCCATCTATGACAATCCCTGGATCGGGGTGACCGAATACGACGTGATCAATCCCGGCGGCGGGAAGGGCATCTACGGCAAAGTCCATTACAAGGGCCTCGCCATCGGCATCCTTGCCATGGATGAGGAAGGGTATATCTGGCTGGTGGGACAATACCGTTTCGTGCTGGATGCCTACAGCTGGGAAATACCCGAAGGCGGAGGCCATCCCGATATCCCGCCGTTGGAGTCGGCGAAGCGCGAGCTCGTGGAGGAAACGGGTCTCGTAGCCAGGGATTGGTCACTCCTCATGGAACTACATCTCTCCAACTCGGTCAGCGACGAGCGGGCCTTCGTTTATTTGGCGCGCGGTCTGGAGCAACGGGAGGCCATGCCGGAGGAAACCGAGCAGCTGACGGTGTGGCGTCTGCCGTTCGAGGAAGCCTATAAAATGGTGGAGCGGGGCGAGATCACCGACTCGATATCGGTGGCAGCCATCCTGAAGGTTAAACTGATGCAGAAATGAAGAAGGCTCCGCTCATCATCGGCCGGCAACCCCTGATCGAGACGATCCGGTCGGGTCGCGCTGTCGACAAGATATTACTGCAGCGCAATACTTCGGGGGAATCTATCGCGGAGATCAAACAGCTGGCGCGGGAACATCATATCCCCGTTCAGATGGTCCCCGTCGAGAAGCTGGGGTCCCTGACCAGGGCAAATCACCAGGGTGTAGTAGCCTTCGCGGGGCTGGTGCAATATGTGGATCTGCAGGACATGATCGATCACGTGGTCAATGCCGGAGGCACACCCCTGTTCGTCATGCTGGATGGCGTCACGGACGTACGGAATATCGGGGCAATTGCCCGTTCTGCCTTGTGCACCGGCGCCCAGGCGATGATCATACCCGACAAAGGGGTAGGGGCATTGAACGAGGAAGCGATGAAATCTTCCGCAGGGGCGCTGGAGCGCATCCAGGTTTGCCGGGTCCCCAGCCTGCTGAAGGCCGTCGATACGCTCCATCTCAATGGGATACGCGTCTTTACGAGCGAAATGCGCTCGGACCGGAGAGTATTCGAACTATCGTTGAAGGAGCCTTGTTGTATCGTCATGGGCAGCGAGGACAAGGGGGTACAGCCTTACCTGCTGAAATCAGCCGACGAGCACTTTACGATCCCGATGACCGGCCAATTCGATTCGTTCAACGTGTCGGTCGCCGCCGGGATTATTTTATATGAAGCCATGAAACAACGGTTATGAGCCAGACCGAGATTCAGCCAGCCGGAAGCCGGAACGGCGGAGCGGAAGAGGGGAAGATCACTTTGGTCGAATGTCCGCGCGATGCCATGCAGGGTTGGCCGGCTATCATTCCCACCGCACAGAAGGTCGAATACCTGGATGCGCTCCTGCGCGTGGGTTTCGACGTGCTCGATTTCGGCAGCTTCGTATCGGCGCGCGCCATCCCCCAGATGGCGGATACCGCTGAGGTGCTCGGGGGGCTTCATTTGGGCGGCTCCCGTACCCGGTTGCTCGCTATCGTCGCCAATTTCCGGGGCGCCGAAGAGGCCGCCTCGCATGACGCGATCCACTTCCTGGGTTTCCCTTTTTCGGTATCGGAGACTTTTCAGTTGCGCAATACGAACAAGACCATCGAAGGCAGTTTCGCCACGGTGGAAGAGATACAGGACCTCTGCGCAAAGCGACAAAAAGAATTGGTCGTCTATCTGTCGATGGGCTTCGGGAATCCCTACGGCGATCCGTGGAACGAAGAAGTAGTATATGAATGGGCTTCCGCATTGGCGAAGCTGGGCGTACGCATCCTGTCCGTGGCCGATACGGTGGGGCTCGCGACACCGGAACACGTCTTTTCCATCCTGGATTACCTCGTCCGGCAATTGCCGGTCTGTACCATCGGGGTCCACCTTCATTCCACGCGGCATAACCGGAAGGCCAAGATCGACGCGGCGCTGGAGGCGGGTTGTCGCCGGTTCGACGGTGCGCTGAAGGGTATCGGAGGTTGTCCGATGGCCGGGGATGCGCTGGTCGGCAACATGGATACGGAATGGATGATCGGGCATTTCCGGCAGAAGGGATTGGCCCCGGCATTGGACGAGGAAGCATTGGCGGAATGTTTGCGGCTGGCAGGGAAAATTTTTGTCTGATGGACCTTCAGCTACCGATATCGATGACCTCATTACCCCGTCCCATCCGGTACGGGGATAAGGTATTGTTGGTCGGATCCTGTTTTACGGAGCACATCGGGGGAGCGCTCGGCGACTGGAAGTTCGAGACGCTGCAAAACCCCAATGGGATCCTCTTCGATCCTGCCAGCGTGGCATCGGGTCTCGGATCGTATATTTCTCCCGAGCGGTATGTAGCGGAGGACCTTTTTTTTGCGAACGATCTCTGGCAAAGCTGGAAACATCATGGGATATTTTCGGGGGTCGATCGCGATGCGGTATTGCAAGCGATCAATGCGTCGCAGCAGCGCGCGCATGCATTCCTGCAAGAGGCAGACTGGCTGATCGTAACGCTGGGAAGCTCGTTCTCTTACCGTCTCGTGGAGGATGGGCGGCCGGTAGCCAATTGTCACCGGATGCCTCAACAGCTTTTCCGCAAGCACCTGATGACGATCGAGGAGACGGTCACCGCGCTGGACGTCTGTTTGCACCGGCTGTTCTATTTCAACCCGAGAGTACATGTATTGTTCACCGTTAGCCCGGTCCGGCACATCCGCGACGGGATCGTGGAGAACAACCGGAGTAAGGCACGCCTCATCGAGTCGGTGCATCATCTTGTGAATAAGTTCGACCGGCTTTGGTACTTTCCTGCTTATGAACTCGTGATCGACGTACTCCGGGACTATCGGTTCTACGATATAGACATGGTCCACCCGAACTACACGGCCACGCAGTTCGTCCTCGAGCATTTCACGCAATATTGTATCGATGCCACATCGCGCTCCGTGCTCGAGCAGGTAAAGCAACTGGTCGCCGCCCGGCGTCACCGGCCCCGGCATCCCTCCACTGCGGCACATGCTAAATTCCGGCGAGAGCATTATGAAAAGGCGGCGGAGCTGGCCCGCCGGTATCCTTTTCTTCGATTGGATGAAGAACTGCTCTATTTTTCCGCCGAACCCTGCTAATTCCGCTTCAAATAGAATTCCCCATCACTAACGGGAGAGGCAGGAAGACGATTTCATGGTTCGGGCGGGATAAAAAGGGTTTAGAATTTGGCTGCAATGCTGAAATAGCTGGCTGAATTGTAATATTGCACCATCATGAAATCATTTTTGCATTTGTTGGTATTTGCCTCGGTTAGCGTCCCGGCGATGGCGCAAATTAAGACGGCGCACGACCCGGATGACTCGATCGTGGTGGAGAAAAGCAGGACCGCCGCTGTCGTAGCCTCGCCGCCCTGGCGGTGGCAGCAGGTGGATGCCGAGTTCGGTCCTTTGCCGGTGTCGGTCCATGTCTTTCGGACCCGCGATTCGCTGGGAGGGCGGCCGCAGTTGGCCTATTATGTGTCGGCCCCATTGGGCGACCGGTCACTGGGTTTTACGGCGCAGGTAGGATACGGAAAACGGTATACGCCTGCACAATACTTTACGCAGGAGGGGCAACCTTTGCTGGTGATCAACACTTCTTTCTTTTCCTTTGCTACGAATGGCAACCTGAACCTGGTGATGCGGGACGGCAGGATGCTGGCATGGAATCAGCCGTCGCGAAAGGGCAAAAAGGATTCGGTGTATCATTATACGACTCGCAGCGCGCTGGGTATTACGGCAGGCCGCGAGGCCGATGTGGCGTGGATCTTTACCGACACTACACAACCGCTGCCCTATGCCTTTGAAGACGGCCCGGTACAAGCGCAGGGGGGCGATTCGATCCCGACCCTTGCGGCCATGCATGACCCGCACTGGCGGAGCTGGAAGATGCAGACCGCCGTAGGCGGCGGGCCTGTCCTGGTGTACGACGGCAAAGTGCGCGTCACCAATGAAGAGGAAGGCCTTTTTATCCATGGGGAAAAGGATATGCATCCCCGTTCGGCCATCGGCTATACGCGGGATGGACGGATCATCGTATTGGCCGTGCAGGGGCGTACGCCGGGTGTCGCTGCCGGCGTGACGCTGGCGCAAGAAGCGAAGATCCTTCTCGATCTCGGTTGCTATGAGGCCATCAACCTCGACGGTGGAGGCAGCAGTTGTCTGTTGGTGAATGGCAAAGAGACCATCCATCCGTCCGACAAGGGCGGCGAACGGCCGGTCCCCGCAGTGTTTTTGATCACGCGGGCGCGGTGAAGGAATGGCGGGTTCGTTATCTTTGCCGGCATGTCTATGACATTCGACACACAATCCGCCGCGATCCTTGACTTCTACAGGACCCTGCGGCCGCGGTTTGTCTTACCCGAAGGCGTCTCCATCATGAATCCCTATAAGGACCCGGAGACATGGGCGGTGGCCAGCCGGTTTTACGAAAAATTTTATTCCGACACGCTGCCCAGGGCCCTGATCTTCGGCATCAACCCCGGTCGTCATGGAGCCGGCGTCACGGGTGTGCCCTTTACCGACCCCATCCGTCTGGCTGACGTCTGCGGCATTCCCAATGACTGGAAAAAACAGGCCGAGCTTTCTTCCCAATTTATCTATACGATGATCGAAGCCTATGGCGGCGCGAAGGCCTTTTATGGGCGCTATTTCTTTACCGCGCTGTCACCCCTTGGTTTTGTGCGGCATGGCAAGAATCTCAATTACTACGACGATAAGGAATTGCTGCGCGATGTCGAGCCGTTCGTTTTGAAGTGTATCCGGATGCAGCTGGACACCATGCCGACCTATCCCATTTGTTATTGCCTCGGCGAAGGGACCAATTATGGATATTTCCGCCGCATCAATGAAAAACATGGTTTTTTCCGCGAGATCATACCCTTGCCGCATCCGCGATGGGTAATGCAGTATCGCCGAAAAAGGGTCGGCGACTTTGTCGACCTGTACCTTACGCGGCTGCACGCGCACGCCGATCAATGAATGCGGTCGCCTCGTACTTCCAGGCCCGCCATCACGCCGGCTTCAAAATCCAGCCATTCTGCCCATCGCCGACGGACGTTGGCTTTATCGATGTATGACTCGGCCAGATCGACAAAAAGATGGTAATGGCCGGCTTCGCTTTCCATGAAACGACGATAGAACTGTCTCATATAGGAATCTTCGAGACCTTCGCTCAGCCGCTTGAAGCGTTCGCAGCTGCGGGCCTCGATGAGCGCACAGAGAAGAAGGCGGTCGAGATAACGCTCGTCGCCGCTGCCGCCCTTGCGTTCGAAATCCATCAGCCGGTTGACATACGCGTCCTTCCGCGGCGGGCCCAGCCGGAGACCCCTTTTTTGCAGCTCGGCCAGCACCTGGCGGAAATGTCCCCATTCTTCGGTCACGATGGGAGCGATGGCATCGACCAGTCGTTGCCGGGAGGGATAGCGCTGGATCAGCGAGATGCAGCTGGTTGCTGCCTTTTGTTCGCACCAGGCGTGGTCGGTGAGGATCTCTTCGAGCGAGATAGCGGCGAGATCGACCCATCGCGGATCGGTGGGCAGCTGAAGACCGAGGATATTTTTTTGACCGGCGCCTGCGGGAGTTTCCATGGAGTAAAATTACGTAGGTTTGCCCGAAAGTGCGGATATGCCGGATGAAGATTTTTTGAATAGAAAGCTCGAAGAACGAAGGTCGCAGGATGCGCTTCGGCGGTTGCGTTTGCCCGAGGGGAAGGTGGACTTTTGTTCCAACGATTATCTGGGAGTGGCGAGAAACGGGCTGCTCGAAAAGGGAATGGGGCATGACGACGCGCACGGTAGCGGCGGTTCGCGGTTGCTGGCGGGCAATTATCCATTGATCGAAGAGACGGAACGGACGATAGCTGCGTTTCATGCGGCCGCGGCCGGGCTGATCTATAATTCGGGGTATGACGCGAATGTAGGGTTGCTAAGCTGCATGCCGGCAAGAGGCGACGTCATGTTGTACGATGGCTTGAGCCACGCTTCTATCCGGGATGGCATTCGGCTATCGTTTGCGCAGGCGTATGGCTTTTTGCATAATGACTGTGAAGATTTGAAAGCGCGGCTGGAAAAGGTGCGGACGCAGAACAGCGGTGCCACCATTCTTGTGGTCACCGAATCGGTGTTCTCGATGGATGGAGACGTCGCACCCCTCGGGGATATAACGGTCTTGTGTCAGCGATATGGTGCGCACCTGATCGTCGACGAGGCGCATGCGACGGGCGTGGTCGGACCGTCGGGCGCAGGTCTTGTGCAGGAACAGGGATTGCAGGATCGATGTTTCGCCCGCATTCACACATTCGGGAAGGCAATGGGCTGTCATGGGGCGATCGTACTGGGAAGCGAACGGCTCCGCGAGTACCTGATCAATTTTTCGAGGTCTCTTATCTACACGACGGCGCTGCCGCCTGCCGCCGTACGGGCCATTGCAACAGCTTACCGGTTGATGCCCCGGCTGGAGGCGGAGAGAGAGCAATTGCAACGACTGATCGGCCGGTTTCGTACGGCAGCCATCGGTTTCGAACGACTGGAGAGCGAGACGCCTATCCAGGGGGTGATCGTGCCGGGGAATGCAGCGGTGAAACAGGTGGCGGCCCGGCTGCAGGAAGCCGGGCTGGACGTACGGCCCATCATCTACCCGACGGTGGAAAAGGGAAAAGAGCGGCTGCGCATCGTGTTGCATTCGTTCAATACCGAGGACGAAGTAGATAGGTTGACCGGGCTATTAAAATGAATAAGCCGGCTCATTTCGAGACCGGCCTATTGCCTACCTGAACCACCTGAACAAGTTGAAGAGTACGTTTTTCAGGGTGCGATGAGTACATTTGATCGGGTGCGATCGACAATGCAAAAATGAGGGCAAGAACGCATCTGAACAATACCATTTTGTGGTATTACCTGAACCGGGCATGGGATGGGACCTTGCCGGCTCAACGGGGTCGGGCGGGCAGTTTCAAAAAATAACTTACTTTAGTTGATCAATCCATCTCGCATGCGTATCGTCCCATTGCTGATCTCCCTTTTCCTGACCGCGGGGCTGATCTTTTGCCTGAACAGGCAGTGGGGTGTGACGAAGACACCCCTTCTTGGACAGTTCCTCAGCCCCCAGCACGGATTTTGGCAGAATGCCGAGCCGGTAGGAAAGGATTTCGGCGGGGAGGTTAAACTGCCGGGTCTTCCGGGGAAAGGCGATGTTTACTTCGACGAGAACCTCATTCCGCATGTTTTTGCGGACAGCCGGACGGATGCCTGTTATATACAGGGCTATCTGCACGCGAAATTCCGGCTGTGGCAGATGGAATTCCAGGTGTTTGCCGCCGCGGGACGACTGAGCGAAATCCTGGGACCCGGAGCCGACAATTCCATCCTGAAATACGACCGGAGCATGCGGCGGCTGGGGATGGTCGAAGCGTCAAAGGCCGCGCTGGCCGCCATCGAAAAGAATAAGAGCGTCAAAGCGGATTGCGACGCGTATACCGCGGGAGTAAATGCGTATATCGGCCAGCTTACCTCCGGCGAGCTACCCCTGGAATACAAACTGCTGAATTATGTGCCCGAGCCCTGGTCCAATCTCAAGATCTGTTTGTTCATCAAATATATGGCCTATGACCTGGCGGGCGCTGACAATGACTTCGAGATGACCAATGCCAGGAGCTTTTTCAGCAAGGAAGATTTCGCCAAACTTTTTCCTTCGGTGCAGGACAGCGTCGAACCTGTCATCCCGAAGGGAACGAAGTTCCTGCCGCCGAAGCGGCTCCCGAAGATGCCACCGATGGCCGACAGCCTCTATCTCAACAGCACCGGTACCGTTACCGACCTGGAACTCAAGCCGGAGAAGGATAACGGCAGCAACAACTGGGCGATCAGCGGCCGGAAGACCATGGACGGCAAACCCATCCTCTGCAATGACCCCCATTTGAGCACGAACCTGCCGTCCATCTGGTACCAAATGCAGATCCATACCCCCGCCTATAACGTATATGGGGTATCTTTTCCCGGGGCGCCCTATATCATTATCGGATTCAACGACAGCTGCGCCTGGGGAGTGACCAATGCGGGCAGGGATGTACGGGATTATTATTCGATCAAATTCAAGGATGAAACGCGCAGGGAATACTGGTTCGACGGAGCATGGAAAGAAGCGCCGCAGCGGGTCGATACGATCCGGATAAAGGGCAGCGAGCCGTTCTATGATACCGTATCCACGACCGTTTTTGGTCCTGTATTATTCGACCCTGGCTTTACGGGGTATTCCGATATTGCGACCTCGCATTCCTATGCCGTTCGCTGGAAACCGGCGGACACGTCCGACGAGATCATCACGTTCAGCGAATTCCAGTCGATGCATAATTATTCCGAGTTTAAGGAAGCCCTGAATGCCTTCCACAGTCCCGGTCAGAACTTCGCGTTTGCCGATAAAGCCGGGGACGTAGCGCTCTGGCAGCAGGGGCAATTCCCGGCCAAATGGAGGGAGCAGGGGCTTTTCGTAATGCCCGGTCAGGACAGTTCGTTCATGTGGCAGGGGAATATCCCGGAGGAAGAGAATCCGAATATGAAGGTCACCGATCAGGACCGGGGTTTCGTCAGCAGCGCCAATCAGCTGCCGGCCGATACGGCCTATCCCTATTACCTGGGGGACGACTATCCCATTTACCGGGGCCTTAGCATCAACCGGAAACTGGAGAACCTCAACTCCATTACCGCCGCGAACATGATGGAATTGCAGACCAGTACCTACGATATCTTCGCGGCGATGGCCAGACCGATGCTGCTGCATAATATCCAGGAGATGCGTTTGAATGAAAAGGCCAGGAGCTACCTGGGCATCTTCTCCAACTGGAACCTCGACAACAACCCCAATGAAGTGGCTCCTACGATCTTCAGGTACTGGTGGGCGCATCTGGAAAAGGATATTTTCGACGACGAATATTCGAAGACCAGCCTGCCGATGAAACGACCGTATGAAAGTACGGTGCTGGAGGCGCTGCTGAGGGATTCCAGCTATTCTTTTATCGACAATGTGAATACCCCGGAGAAAGAAACGTTGCGGCAGGTGGTCACGACCGCATTCCTCGAGTCCATACCGGACCTGGAACAGGCCGCCGAACAGGACAGGCTCACCTGGGCAAAGAACAAGGATACCTGGGCGCGTCATCTGTTGCGACTGCCGGCGCTGAGCCGAATGCACCTGCCTATCGGCGGCGGCGTACATTGTATCAATGCGGCCAAGCAGTTCCATGGACCCAGCTGGAGGATGATCGTGCATCTGACGACTCCGACCGAGGCGTACGGTATTTATCCCGGAGGTCAAAGCGGTAACCCGGGCAGTCCTTACTACGATACATTCATCGACAAATGGGCCGCGGGGCTATACAATACACTTTGGGTGATGAGCGCCGACGACCTGAAGAACCAGCGGATCAGGTGGGTCCTGCATTTTTCGGGTACCTAAGCCGGCCACGGGCCGGCTCACCCGAAGGGCTATCATTAGCGGATTGCTCGAATTGGGCTATTTTGCCCGTAGACCAATTCGAGCAAAATAGCCGGCCACGGGCCGGCTCGTCAATTTGGGCATACATAAATGAATCGGATATGAATGCAAAATTTTTCGCCGTAACGGGTCTTATCGCACTACTGAGCTTTATCTGCGGGCTTTTCCTGCCCTGGTGGACGATCGCGGTTGCGGCTTTCCTGGTGAGCGCGCTGATACCGCAGAAACCGGGGTGGGCATTTTTCTCGGGATTCCTCGCGCTCTTCCTGTTGTGGGGAGGGATGGCGCTGGGCATCGATCTGGCCAATGACAGCATCCTGTCCACCCGCGTGGCGGGCATACTTCCCCTGGGAGGCTCTTCGATAGCCCTGATCGTGGTCACGGCACTGATAGGCGCACTGGTCGGCGGGGGTGGATCTCTGACGGCAGCCTATTTAAGAAAATAAGACATGGACACCGATGCAACGAACCTTGTTGTTTTTCGTACTCGCCTTAACCTGGTGGACGGCCGCCTATGGAACCCGCGTGACCGGAACAGTCCGGGACGGTAAGGGCAACGCGCTGCCTTATGCTTCGCTGCTGGTCAAGGGCACCACCCGAGGTGTGACGGCAGGCAGCGACGGGCGCTACAGCATCGAACTGTCACCCGGCGGGTACACCATCGTCTGTCAGTATGTAGGTTACGCACGGGAGGAGAAGAAGGTCACCGTCGGCGGATCGGGCCTCGTGGTCGATTTCAATCTCTCGCCGCAGCAATTATCCATGGCGGCCGTCGTAGTGCGACCCGGCGGAGAAGATCCGGCGTACGCGATCATTCGTCATGCCATCAAAAAGCGACGGGAATACGATACCCCGCCGGACTCCTTCACGTGCGAAGCGTATATCAAGACGCTGATCAGGACGCGCGGTCTTCCGGACAAGATCCTGGGTCAGAAGATACAGGCTGAGGACAAAAAAGACATGGGTGTCGATTCGGCCGGCAAGGGGATCATTTTCCTCTCCGAGTCGCTGACAAAGGTGTCCTTCAAACGCCCGGACAAGGTCAAGCTGGAAGTGTTATCGGGCAGGCAGAGCGGCAGCAACGGATACGGCTTTACACTGCCGACTTTCGTCAATTTCTACGATAACGATGTGACCGTACTGGGTAACTTCAGCCCCAGGGGATTCGTATCGCCCATAGCCGACGGCGCGTTGGGATTTTACCGGTATAAATTCCTGGGCAGCTTCTTCGAGGACGGAAAGGAGGTCAATGAGATCCAGGTGATCCCGCGCCGGAAATACGAACCGCTGTTCAGCGGGAAGATCGAGATAGTGGAAGGCGATTGGCGTATCCATGGCCTCGATCTGCTTTTGGTGAGATCGTCGCAATTGCAAGTGCTCGATACCCTGGAGATCAAACAGCTGCATGCACCCGTGACGGGTAGCGGCGGCGGAACGTCCCCGGATGTCTGGAGGGTAAAGACCCAGGTGGTCTATTTCGCCTTCAAGATCCTCGGCATCGATGCCGTCGGCACCTTCCTGAACGTGTACAATAACTATGATATACAACCGAAATTCAGGCGGAAGTTCTTCAATAATGTCCTGATCCGCTTCGACACCGCGGCCAACAAAAAAACCCGGGCGTACTGGGACAGTATCCGGCCTCTCCCGCTGGAGCCCGATGAGAAGATCAACTATACGATCCGCGACAGCATCTATCGATATAGCGTCGACTCGATGGGAACCCGGATGAACCGCGACTCGCTATTGCGGAAACAGGGTCATATCAAGGTGCTCGACCTTCTACTGGGTTTCCAGCGAAGCGATTTCAGGGAGCCGAAGCCGCTGCATTATTCGATGGGACCGCTGCTTTCGGGTTCGCATTACAATACGGTGGAAGGCGTCAATTGGGAGGTCTATGGCGCGGTACGCAAGACGCTGGGCGGTGGATTCGGGGAATTGGAACTGGCGCCGCATATCCGGTATGGATTTCATAATACCCGGCTGAACCCCTGGGCGGAGCTGTCATGGAGGCGCCGGAAGTTGCTCCGCGAGGAAGAGGACGTGAGCACATCCCGGCAGACCTGGTCGATTGCGGGGGGGAAAAGGATGAAGCAATTCGATGCGCAGGATCCGATCCCGGAGGCGGTGAATGACGTCTATACCTTGCTGGACGGCCGCAACTATATGAAGATCTTCGAAAAATATTTCGTGCAGGTCGGCTCGGAGACCCGGTTCGACAATGGATTGCGGATGGATATCAGGGCGGACTGGGAAGAACGAATCCCCCTGTCCAATACGACGGATTATTCATTGGTCTCATCGAAGCAGGAATCTTTTACGCCCAATTATCCGGTCGAGCGTCCTGATGTGCCTTTTCCTCTCCATCGGGCAGTGCTGACCACAGTGGAACTGGAATACCAGCCTGGGGAGCGATATATCGAATTCGGGGACAGGAAGGTCCCGATCGGATCGAAATATCCCACGCTGGGCTTCGCCTATGCGAAAGGGTGGAACCACGTGCTGCAAAGCAGCGTTGACTTCGATAAATGGCTGTTTTCGGTCAAGGACGACATTAACCTGCGGCTGCTGGGGATGTTCCATTACCGGTTGGCCCTGGGCGGCTTCCTCAACGCACGATCGGTCTATCTCCAGGACTATCAGCATTTCAATGGCAACCAGACGATAGCCGCCACCGAATACGTAAACAGCCTGCAGATGGCGCCGTATTATGCGTACAGCACGACGGCCCCGTTTTACTGGGCGGCGTATACCGAACACCATTTCAACGGAATGTTGACGAACAAGATGCCTTTGTTCCGCCGGCTCAACTGGAACCTCGTTGGGGGGTTCAACGTGGTCTACATCAGCAACGATAACAACTACCAGGAAATGTTCTGGGGATTGGAGAACATCTTCAAGCTGCTGCGGGTAGATTGGGTCACCTCCTGGCGGCAGGGCAGTTATTTCCAGACCGGTATCCGGGTAGGACTGGGTGGGTTGCTGGGGGATGGATTGAACCGCCGGCGCAAGTGAAAATGTGATCAACCGGATTTGCGCGGTCGGTCCAATCGGCCGGAATTGCGTACTTTTGCAAATGCCTTCATTGCACAATCGCGTATCGCAAAAGGAGCTGAAAGCCCGTTTAATGCAGGAGAGGGAGCCGCGTACGACGATATCTTTCTATCGCTATTTCCCGATACCGGATCCGAGACTTTTTCGAGACGAGCTGTATGCCGGGTTGCATCGGCTGGCGGTGTTCGGCCGTATCTACGTGGCTGCCGAGGGAATCAACGCGCAGATCAGCGTGCCCGCTTCGGGCTTCGAAAACCTGAAACGATGGCTGGAATCTGTGCGGGGACTGGAGGGGCTGCGGTTGAACGTCGCGGTCGATAACGGTGGCCGCTCGTTCTGGGTGCTGAAGATCAAGGTGCGCGGCAAGATCGTCGCCGATGGTATTGACGATCCCGGATTCGATGTGCAGCGGAAGGGCCAGTATGTCGATGCGGCGACATTCAACAGGCTGACGGATGATCCCGGCACGGTCGTGGTAGACATGCGCAATCATTATGAATTCGAGGTCGGGCATTTCGACAAGGCCCTGGAGGTTCCGTCCGACACCTTCCGGGAGCAACTGCCGATGTCCGTGGAGATGCTGCAGGAAAAAAAGGACAAATCCATTATCCTGTATTGCACCGGCGGCATCCGTTGCGAAAAGGCAAGCGCCTATCTGCTGTATAAAGGATTCACCAATGTCTATCACCTCGAAGGGGGCATCATCCATTATGCCAATACCGTGAAGGTGCAGGGGCTGGAAAATAAGTTCCGCGGGAAGAATTTCGTATTCGACGAACGGATGGGCGAGCGCATCAGCGAAGAGGTCATCGCGCGTTGTCATCAATGCGGCGAACCTGCCGATACGCATACCAATTGCCGTAATGAGGGTTGCCACCTGCTGTTCATCCAATGTCCGGCGTGTGCCGAAAAATATGAAGGCTGCTGCAGCCCGGCCTGCCAGGAGACCATCCATTTGCCGGCGGAGGAGAGAAGGGGCCTCCGAATGGGGGTGAACAAGGGCTTGCATGTATTCAACAAAGGCAGAGCCCGGTCGGCACACAGGAAAAGGAGGAGCTAAATCGTTGACGTATAAGGGTTATTTGTCCTCCGGGTCCCTGACAGTTTATAGGAAATCGATAGGTATAGCAGAGTATTGGAACAAAAATTCTGTTATTTTCGCATCCAACAAAAAGTGTAGATCGTACGTTTATTGCTTGTAAGACCCTGACCATGAACAAGGCAGCGAATATTTTCTTCTCTTTCCGGGAGTACGTCTGGAACATAGGGTACAGATCGTCCCTGGGAAGCTACGAAAAAAGGAAGCTGGGCCTTTTCAATTTCATGAATGTCATGGGCTTGCTGGCGGGAATTGGCATCCCTCTCGTCGGTTTTTTCAGCGATGGACATTTCCCTGTTCCGGTGTGGATTGCCGGCTTTTCTCCCGCCGTCATCAGTCTGGCAGTACTGATCCTCACCCATCATGAGCAATATGAATTGGGCCGTATCCTTTATTTTACGTTCTATCCCCTTATGACCGCGCTCACGTATGCACAACACATCGATGCGGGTATCGAATTCTTTTTCGTCCTTTACGCGGTGTTGTCGGTATTCTTTCTGAAGAATATATTCAATATCGTTTGTGCATTCACGCTGTCCATGACCTGCTATTTCCTGGTTATGGTGGTTTGGAAGCGATACGACTACAACCTGGAATATCACAACCTGTATTTGTTCCTTTTCAATCACCTGCTGGCCATCTTTTTTATCTTCTATAGCCTGTTGCTGGTCAAGAACGAGAATACACGTTACCAGAACCAGACCCGCGACAAGAGCTGGCAGTTGCGTCGCAGCAATCTCAAGATCCTGCGTCAGAAAGCCGACATCAGCGGAAAGGCGGTCCTGCTGGAGCAGCAGACGCATCAGTTGACGGAGCTGAATACGCTCAAGAACAAGCTCTTTTCGATCATAGCGCACGACCTCAAGTCGCCGCTGTATGCCCTGCGCACCCTTTTCCAGAATGTGCAACTGTACGATCTGCCGGGGGATGATATCAAATTGCTGATCCCCGAGGTCGTCAATGAGCTGACCTATACGACGGGGCTGATGGAAAACCTGCTGCAATGGGCCAAGAGTCAGATGCAGGCCGAATCCGTGAAGCCGCAGCTGCTGGATATCGCGGGCATCACCGGGGAAGTGCTGCAATTGCTGCGTTTGCAGGCGGAGGCCAAACGGATCTATATCGACAGCAAGATCCAGCGGCCGGTGTATGTGTATGCCGACAAGGACATGATCAATCTCGTTTTTCGCAACCTGTTGTCCAATGCGATCAAGTTCACACCCGAAGAAGGGTCGATCTTTATCGAGGCGAGAGAAATGCGGTCGCATATCGAAGTGGTCGTACAGGATACGGGTACGGGTATCAGCGAGGAGGGTCTGAAGCGTTTGATGGAAGCTAACTATTATTCCACGCGGGGTACGGGCGGCGAGACCGGCACGGGTCTGGGGTTGATGCTGTGCAAGGAGTTCCTGTCGCGCAACGGAGGCCAGATGCGGATCGAGAGCCAGCCGGGAAAAGGAAGCATATTCGCGTTCACTTTGCCAAAAGGAGGAGGGGAGGCGAAAGGCGCCGGCGATGCGAAAGGGCCCGGAGAACCAAAAGGGGCTGCCGATGCGAAAGGGCCCGGAGAATCACCCTCTCCCCCGGCTAACTGAGATTGCCGATCGAGTACAGGGCGTGCTGGAACGTCTCTTCGTCGCTGAGCGGCTGTGGCCGGAAGGCTTCGCCGATCACCCGTTCATACAGTTCGATGTACCGTCTGCTGATGGTTTCCACCCATTCGTCGGACATGACCGGAACGGTCTGGCCCTCTTTCCCCATGAAATTGTTGGCGATCAGCCATTCCCTTACGAATTCCTTGCTCAATTGCTGCTGCCGCTCGCCTTTTTCCTGCCGTTCTTCAAAACCCTCTGCATAAAAATACCGCGAGGAATCGGGTGTGTGGATCTCATCCATCAGGCATACTGCGCCGTCCAGAAGGCCGAACTCGTATTTGGTATCTACGAGGATGAGCCCCCTTTTTGCGGCCAGCTCGCGGCCCCTGGCAAAAAGCGCCAGCGTATATCGTTCCAGAAGGGCATATTGATCGGCGGGGACGATGTCCCGGCGGATGATCTCTTCGCGCGAGATATCTTCGTCATGACCGATCTCGGCTTTGGTGGAAGGGGTGATGATCGGGGAGGGGAAATAGTCGTTCTCCTGCATGCCATCGGGCAAAGGAACCCCGCATAGCTGACGGCTGCCGGACTGGTAGGTCCTCCAGGCATGTCCCGTCAGGTTACCCCTTACGACCATCTCTACGCGAAAAGGATTGCATTTGCGGCCGACGGCGACGTTCGGGGCAGGCGTATCGACAAGCCAGTTCGGGCAAATATCGGCGGTAGCCCGGAGCATATAAGCAGCGATCTGGTTCAGCACCTGTCCTTTATACGGGATAGGGCGGGGAAGGATCACATCGAATGCCGAAATACGATCCGAAGCGATCATAACCAGCCATTTATCGGAAATCGTATAGACATCACGGACTTTTCCGCGATAGAAATTGGTCTGATGAGGGAATTGCAGCTGTTTGCTCATGCCGGCAAAATTAAATTTTCAAGGGTAAACTACAATATGTATTTTAGTAATATACAATGCTGAATGCCATGAGAAATAAACTATCGCACTCTTTTGCAATGGCCATCCTTTTGGCCGCGCTGGGTTCTTTTCCAGCCTATTCCCAAAATGCCATAACCGTTAGCGGCAGCGTGCGCCAGGCGCAGACCAAGGACCGTGTAGAGGCCGTCAGCGTGACCATCAAGGGTACATCTATCGGTACCTATACGGATGGGCATGGCAATTTCAGCCTGACGACCATGCAACAGCCGCCTTTCGTGCTGGTCTTTTCATCGATAGGGTTCGCGACCCAGGAGGTGCAGGTGACCGGTACCACAGGTGCAATCAACGTAGACCTGGTTCCGGCCAGCACATTGGGCACCGAGGTAGTGATCTCCGCTACCCGCGGCGCCATCCGCAGTCTCGAATCGCCCGTCTCCATCGAGCGGATGGGAGCCATAACGGCGCATGAAGCGCCTGCTCCGACCTTTTATGACGCCATCGCCAATCTGAAAGGCGTCGACGCCGTGACCTCCTCCATCCTGTTCAAGACAATGGGTACGCGCGGGTTTATGGGAAGCGGCAATACCCGGGTGAACCAGCTGGTCGATGGTATGGACAACCAGGCGCCTGGTCTGAATTTTTCCGTCGGCAATATCGTCGGTGTCAGCGAGCTGGATATCGACAATGTAGAGCTGCTGCCGGGCGCCTCTTCAGCCCTGTACGGATCGGGCGGCATGACGGGGACCATCCTGATGACGAGCAAGGACCCGTTCAAATACCAGGGCCTGAGCGCTCAGTACAAACAGGGGATCAATCACGTCGGGGATAACTCGATGAGTACTCAGCCCTATTATAATGCCGGTGTCCGGTACGCCAGGGCCTTCAACAACAAATTCGCGTTCCGCATTTCGGGCGATTACACGAGGGCGACCGACTGGACGGCCAACGACATGCGCAACTACAGTCCTTCTACTGGTCTCATACTTCCGGGCACCGACCATACCAATGCCCCCGATTACGACGGCATCAATGTATATGGCGATGAGAGCGCTTATTTCAATGTACAGCAACAGTTCAACAAGGCGTCGAAGGCGTATGCCGCCGCCGCTGCACAATATGCCGCCGCGGGCGATGCCGCGGATGCCACTAAATACACCTTGATGGCACAGGGGGCCGGCCAGATCGCTGCGCTGACTCCCGCCAACTCCAACGTCACCCGGACGGGTTATGCAGAAAGTTCGCTGACCGACTACAATGCGTATAACCTGAAATTGTCGGGCGGCCTTTTCTACAGGCTGACGCCGGGAACGACGGCCAGTCTTACCGCCAACTGGGGCAGCGCCAGCACGCTGTACCAGGGTACGGACCGTTACAGCCTGAAGGATGTGAAGATCGGGCAATATAAAGCGGAGGTCAGCGGCAAACATTTTTATGTGCGGGCCTACACCACGCAGGAAGATGCGGGCAGCAGCTATGACATGGTGGCGGTGGCCACCTTATTGAATGAGGCTTATGCGCCGACGGCGACGGTGTGGGCGCCCACCTATCTGAACACCTATGCCGGCGCGTTCCAGCAGGCGCTTGGCGCGGGTCAGACCCAGGCGCAGGCGTATCTTACGGCCAGCGCTGCGGCCAGGGCGGCGGCGGACCTCAACCGGCTGAAGCCGGGCAGCGAAGGTTTCAATACCGCCTTCAACACATTGAAGAGCCAGGCCATTCCCTATGGCGGCAAATTCAACGATAAGACCAACCTGTATGTGGGAGATGCCATGTATAATTTCGGCGACGTGGAGAACACGGTCGACGTAACCGTTGGCGCCACGACCCGCGAATTCGTGCTCAACTCGCATGGGACCATTTTCGCCGACACGGCCGGTCGCATCGATATCAACGAGACCGGTGCGTTTGCCGAGTTGCAGCGGGCATTTCTCGATGACCTGTTGAAACTCTCGGTCTCGGGGCGTTATGACAAGAACTCCAATTTCAAGGGGAGGTTCACACCGAGAGTGACGGCGCTGCTCCGGGTCGCAAAAGACAATTATATCCGCGCCTCGTTCCAGACAGCCTATCGTTTCCCTACCACGCAGAACCAATATATCAATCTCCAGACCGGATCGGCGCGGCTGATCGGAGGTCTTCCGCAGTTTATTTCCGCTTATGGGTTGAGCGACGGCCAAACGTACGATACGGCTACGCTCAATCATTATGCGGCAACGGGTACAGGTCTTACACCTTTCCAGTACAAAGAATTCAAGCCGGAAACGGTGGCATCCTGGGAATTAGGTTATAAGGGTGTCATCGGGGGCAACCTGCTGCTGGACGTCTATGGGTTCTATGCGCAGTACACGAATTTCATCGGGCTGACGGTATTGGTGCATGATCCGTTCGCGACCGGCAGCTATCAGCAGAACGCGCTGAATACCTTCGGCATTTATACCAACAGCGCCACCAAGGTGAATACGGTGGGCGCCGGCATCGGTATAGACTACAAGCTGCCGCGCGGGTTTGTCGCCTCCGGCAATTACGCTTATAACAATATTTCAGGGGGCGACAATGGGCAGGAGACGGATTTCAACACGCCGAAGAACAAGTTCAATCTATCGTTGGCCAATTACAGCATTGCCAAATACTATGGATTCAATGTGACCTACCGCTGGCAGCAGGAATACCTGTATCAGTCCTCTTTCATTACGGGAATGACGCCTGCCTTCGGAACGTTGGACGCGCAGATCAGCATGAAGATCCCGGCTATGCCCACCAGTGTGATCAAGATCGGGGCCTCCAATCTGCTGAACAAGTATTATGTGGATGCGATCGGGAATGCGAATATTGGCGGGTTGTACTATATATCCTTTGGATATAACATCCTTTAGCAGGGGACTACACATTGAATCGAAAATGCATCACGTCGCCGTCTTTCACGACGTAGTCTTTCCCTTCGATACGGAGTCTGCCGGCGTCCCGCGCTGCTGCTTCCGATCCGTACTGGATATAGTCTTTATAGGCGATGACCTCCGCTTTGATAAACCCTTTTTCGAAATCGGTGTGGATGACGCTTGCAGCCTGCGGGGCTCTCCATCCGTCATGGATGGTCCAGGCCCTGACCTCCTGTTCGCCGGCCGTGAAATAGGTAGCGAGATCGAGGAGCCGGTAGACGCTGCGGATCAGCTTGTGCAGCGCGGGCTCGGTCATCTTATACTCTTCCATGAACAGCGCCCGGTCCGCCGGGTCTTCCATCTCGGCGATCTGGGCCTCGATCGAGTTGTTCATCACGATGAGCTGTGCGTTCTCACCGGTTACGGCGGCTTTCAACGCCTCGGAGAATCGGTTGCCCGTATGCATGGACGCTTCATCGACGTTGGCGACGTACAGCACCGGTTTTTCCGTCAGTAGGAAAAGATCGCCGATGGCCGCGCGTTCTTCTTTGGAGAGACCGAGCTCGCGGATGCTCCGGCCCTGCTCGAGGTGTTGGTAGCAGCGTTTGAGCACTTCGTACTCGGCTTTTATCTTCGGGTCGCCGGTCTTCAGCATTTTCTCGGAACGGCTGAGCTTTTTTTCGACGCTTTCGAGGTCTTTCAACTGCAATTCGGTATCGATGATCTCCTTATCGCTGACGGGATCGATAGGGCCCTCGTCGCGCAGGATGTTTTCGTCCTCGAAACACCGGATGACATGGATGATGGCATCCACCTCGCGGATGTTGGCCAGGAATTTATTGCCCAGACCTTCTCCCTTGCTTGCGCCGCGGACCAAACCGGCGATATCGACGATAGCTACCTGCGTGGGAACAATACGATTAGGCTTAACCAATGCCGCCAGCCGGTCGAGCCGTTCATCCGGAACGTCCACGAGCCCTGTATTGGGTTCGATGGTACAGAACCGGTAATTGCTGGCCTGTGCCTTCGCGCTGCTGCTGACGGCGTTGAATAGAGTCGATTTCCCAACGTTCGGTAGACCCACGATGCCTGCTTGTAGAGCCATGTTTTTGAATTTCGAGCCGCAATATTAGGTAATTAATGGTAATTTGAGGGCGTTATCACGTAAATGACAGAGTATTATGGCATTAAGCAGGATCTGGGCGGCATTTATCCTGGTCTCGATTACCGTGGCGGTGGCGCGGTATGTGTTCGTGCCGGCCGACAAAGCGATCTTCTCGCAGATGGTGACTGGAAAAGCCACGGATCCGGGGGCCAGGGCTGATGGCTTGATCGAGTACAGTAAGAATGCCGTAGTGTTGTCGTTGGAGCTGATCGGTATCCTGGCTGTGTTCATGGGGCTGGTGAATATCGCAGAGGAGGCGGGTGGGATCCGCTTGCTGGCGCGCTGGACGGCGCCATTCTTTTCGAAATTATTTCCCGACGTTCCCGACGGGCATCCGGCGATGGGGCACATGGTGATGAACTTCTCCGCTAACATGCTGGGTTTGGACAATGCCGCGACGCCTTTCGCGCTGAAGGCGATGGAGAGCCTGCAGGAGATCAATCCGGATAAAGGGGCTGCTTCCAACAGCCAGATCATGTTCCTTGCGCTGCATGCATCGGGGCTACAGGTGATACCAGTAAGTATCCTCGCGCTGCGGGCGGCTTCGCATGCGCCGAACCCGACCGATATCTTCCTTCCCATCGTGATCGCCACCTTCGTGACGACGGTGGCGTCCATGTTCATTGTGGCGGCGTGGCAGCGGATCAATATTTTTCATCCGGTAGTGCTGGCCTGGGTGGGCGGCATGTCCGTGATAATTGCCGCGCTGGTGCTCTACCTGCGAAGTCTGGACCCGGCACATGTGCAGTCCTTTTCCAGCGCGTTGAGCGACGGGCTCATACTCGCGATCTTTTTCTTCATCATTGCAGGTGCGCTCTACAAGAGGATCGACATCTTCAGCGCGTTTGTGCAGGGTGCCAAAGGAGGGTTCGATACGGCGGTGCGTATCATTCCTTATCTCGTAGGCATGTTCGCGGCGATCAGCCTGCTCAGGACCAGCGGCACCTTTGATGCGGTGTTGGATGGTATACGTCATTTCTTCGGGTGGCTCGGCACCGACACGCGGTTCGTCGGCGGTATGCCTACGGCGCTAATCCGACCCTTTTCCGGGGCAGGCGCAAGGGGCATGATGGTGGATGCCATGCAGGGGCATCCGAACAGTTTTGGCGCCAGGTTGTCGGGTATCCTGCAGGGTTCGTCGGAGACGACCTTTTATGTCGTGGCGGTCTATTTTGGCGCGGTGGGTATCAAGAACACACGCTATTCCATACCGGCGATGCTGCTGGCGGAGCTGGTCAGCGTGATCGTGAGCATCGCGCTGGCATATCTGTTTTTTGGATAAAAGGCCCACGCCCCGAGCGGCCTGGAGGGCCGCTGTCCGAAGGACAATCATAAGATAAAAGGCCCGCGCCGAAGGCGCGGGCCGTAGTTCATAAGATTTGTATACCTTTTTTCCGGTACCGTTCCAATAATGGGCTGTCGGCCGGCAGCTCGGTGATCAGCACGTCGATATCCTCTATCGGGCAGACATGAAAGGGCTGGAACGTATTGATCTTTTCCGCGATCGAGAGGCAGACCACTTTCTGTGCGGACCCGATCATCGCCCTTTTTATCTGTACCACATCCCAGTCGTTATCGGTGATGCCATATTCAGGATCTATGGCATTGACGCCCATGAAGCAGAGATCGGCCTTGATCTGTTTGATCCTGCCGATCGCATCTCCCCCTACGGTGATCTTCGAATTCTTGGCCACTTTGTCGCCGATGATGATCACATCGATATTCGGATGACAGGTGTATTCCAGGATAGCGGGGATGCTGCCGGAGATGAAGGTGGCTTTCAGCTGCTGAGGCAGTGCCCTGGCCAGCTCGATCACGGTGGTTCCTCCCGTCGTCATGACGAACATATTGTTGCCGATCAGGCTGATCGCTTTTTTGGCGATCTTCTTTTTTTGCGTATGGGCATAAACGTCTTTGGAAGAAGAATGGAAATCGTTAAAGGACAGGGAGAGCGCGCCCCCATGTACTTTGATCAGCCGTCCCGTTTCCGACAGTTCCTGCAGATCGCGTCTTATCGTATCCTCCGACACATGCAGATACTGGCTAAGATCAGCCGACATCACCTGGTTGTGGAGGTCGATCTGGTGTAAAATATAGGCTTGTCTTTCCTGTTTCAGCATAGGTATGTTTTTACCGGCTACCAGCCTGGATTCTGCATGTTAGCCTGGATGGAGGCCGGGTAGAGCAGGATCTGGTTGGTCGGGATGGCGGACAGATAATTCTTCGGGTCTACGAAAACCCGTTGGCTGGTCGCCGGGTAAGGTTGGATATAACCGTTTGCATTGAGCCGGATCGAGCCGTTGGCCGGAACCTTCGCGCCCAGGAAGGAATCCGGGTTTTTCTGGCTGTCGAGATAGATGCCTTTTTTCCACCGCATGCAATCCTGGAACCGGAAACCGTCCATCATCAGCTCGATGCGGCGTTCACGGCGGATCTCCCAAATGGTAGAAGACACGTCGGCGTCTTTTTTCGGGTCCGCCATGGTGGGGTCCTGGAGGTAGGCCAGGGTCAGCGGGGCCACACCGCCGCGTGCGCGGAGCTTGTTGACCGTATTGTCCAGATCGGCCTGTGTGAGCGTGTATTTGCCCATGTCCTGCAGTTCCGCGGCCGCCTCGATATAGTTGAGGTATACTTCCGCCAGCCAGAACAACGGCGCATCGGTCAGGTTGGTGCCGATGGTCGTCTGGATCGTCTTTAGCGTATTGGAATCGGGCAGGAATTTGATGGGCCGGTAACCTGTACTCGAAGAAAATACCGTATAGACATGGCCGGTATAGCAAAGGTGAGCGCTGTCGACCGTGATGTAAAGCCGTTTGTCCCGGTTGGCCATGACATTCTGGAGTGTCGCATCACCCTGGTAGAGCGGCGAGAGCCCGATCGGTTCGCCGTCCGTGCACAGGTAGGACTCGACGGCCGATTTGGAGGGCCCGTTCATGGCCGTGCTGCTGTACAGGTAGGCGATCAGGGAATGCGTCAGGACGGAGACATAGTACTTCTTGTAAAGGATGATCTCTTTGTCTTTGCCCAGGTCGTCGGAATTGTAGGCCGTCTGGTAGCTTTTGTCCAGCGAATAGGTGCCTTCGCTCATCAGCGTCTGCGCGGCGTCCTTGGCCTGGGAAAGGTACGTGTCGGCGTTGGGGAGATTCAGTTCAGTGTGGTATTTGCGGTAGGTACCTTCGTAAAGACAGATTCGCGATTTAAGGGCCAATGCGACGTCCTTATTGATGGTATTGGGTTGGTCGACCTGGCGGAGGTTGGCAACGGCGAAGTTAATATCGGCCAGGACGCTGTCCATGACCGCCTGACGCGGGTCGCGCGGTTTATAGAGGTTGACGGAATCGCTCACGTCAACGGAGTGGCCATACCAGGGGACGCCGCCGAATTCCTGCACGAGCTTGAAATATTCGAAGGCGCGGAAAAATCTCGCCACGCCTTTCCAATGGTTCCTGGCTTCGTCCGCCATGTCGATGCCATTGAGGCGTTCGAGCATGATGTTGGCTTTGCGGATATACCCGAAGGACACAAAGGAGATAGATGAGATGCTTGTTCCCCAGTCCGCATTGCTGGCCGCGGTAGTTTGGGGAAACTGTGTAAAGGTGGCGGCCGCCTGGTCGTCCGACAGGGAAGGGAAATAGAAATCGCCATTGGTGCTGGATCCGTTGCCGAAGCCAGGGAACGCGTCGTAGAATTCCCAGCTATAGCTGCGGACATTGTTCTCGTTCTTCCAGAAGCCGGGGTCTGTCAGCGTATCCGGGTTGGTGATGTCCACATATTTCTTACATGCCGTACCCATCCCCATGATCAGCAGGGCGAGCGGCAGATATCGTGTTATGAATTTCATGTGTTTTGATTAAATCTGTTTATAAGCCTATTTAGAAACTGAGCTGCATGCCTGCGGAGAAGTCCTTGTCGAAGGGGTAATTCCTCCCCGTGAAGCCACCCGTTGCCGAGGCGTCGGTAAGTTCCGGATCGATCGGAACGCCTACGTGAGAGAAAGTGAAGAGGTTCTCCCCGCTGAAGTAGAAGCGCAGCTTGGTGATCCCCGCTTTCGTCAGGGTCCGGTTGGTAACGGAATAGCCAACCGTTAGGTTTTTCAGTCGCAGGTACGCCAGGTTCAGCAGGTATTTCGTTTGCGGGTAGAAGTTATTAGAGCCGGCGTATAACCCGGATACTGTACCGCCTGTGTTACCGGGGTAGGGATTCGGGTACCTGGCATTTGTGTGGGTGGGCGTCCAGAAATCCAGCTGATTGGCATAGAGGATATCGACGCTTTGCCAGAGCGGATAGATCGTTTGTCCGGCGGCCCACCAATCGCGTTTGCCGACACCCTGAAAGAAAGCGTCGAGATCGAATCCTTTCCAGCTGCCGCCCAGGCGTAAATTATAGGTGTACCGCGGCTGATTGTTCCCGATGATCTTCAGATCGCCATGATTGGTAAGGGTGGAGTTGCCACCGTCGATCTTTCCGTCGTGGTTGAGATCTTTATACTTGATGTCGCCAGCGCCGTAAACAAAGTTGCCGGTCTGCAACCCTTTTTGCGAGATCGATGCCGCGTCGTTGGCATCCGTGAAATACCGGTCGGTCGTGAAACCCCAGATCTCGCCATAGGTCTTGCCCTTATAGTTTTGGCTTGTCGAAATGGACAGGTTCGGATTGCTCCATTTGGTGAAAACCGTTTTGTAATCGGACAGACCGGCGGAGGCATACAGCTGGATGTCCTTTCCGACCGTGAAATTGGCATCGATGCTCACCTCATAACCCCGTGTGCGGAAGTCTCCGGCATTGATCTGCGGGCCACCGGTACCAAAGGTGGCGGGCACGCTGGTAGCCTGGATCATGCCGTCCGTATTGCGCTGGTACCAGTCGAAGGTGACCCCGATATGGTTATTGAGCACACGGGCGTCCAGGCCGGCGTCGAAGTTGCCCACTCTTTCCCATTTCAGCGAATTGGCAACGGCTGCCGGCTGGGTGATGGTTTGGGCGATGGTATTGGCGCTGGTGACCCATTGGGCGGTCGTGCCGTTCATATTGCGCAGATAGATGTCTGTCCCGTTGGACGTCACGTCCTGGTTGCCCAACTCGCCATAGGAGGCGCGGAACTTCAGATCGGAGAGGGCCGGTTTCAGCGCCTGCATGAAATTCTCCTCGCTGATGCGGTAGCCGGCGGATGCGGAGCCGAAGAAAGCCCAGCGGTCCTGCGGCGGGAAGTAACTGGAGCCGTCGTAGCGTCCGTTCAGTTCAAGCAGGAATTTTTCTTTGTAGTCGTAGTTGACCCGGCCGAAATAGCCGGCGAATGCTTTATTGCCGTGGCCAAAAGGGCTCCATCCAACAGGCACGCCGGAAGACGTCGGACCGTCGGTTTGCGTGCCATAGGTGAGCCCCAGTTCCGGTTGCGTGGGGTCGAGCAGACCCTGGCGGGCAGCGTAGTAGTCGATATTTTCATCGCTCTCCGCATTGATACCCGCGATAAACTTCAAATGTTGGTCGGTGAAAATGTTGGGCTGCCAGGTGAAATAGCCGTTGAAGGTGTTGACGATCGCCCTTCCGGTCGTGTAGGTGACCACGTCCTGGCTGGCACTGGCGATGTTGCGAAGGCCCAGGGCGCCGGCTGTCCAGAAGTCCCATGCGAGCACCTGGCCGCCGGACTCGTGCCGCAGCGCATTGTCCCGGCCGATGGTATAGTCAGCGCGGAAATTCAGGTTCCTGAGGAGCTTGACGGTTGCGCCCAGATCGATGCGGGAATAGTTATCCGACACATTGTTCCTGTGGGCTGCGGCCATGTAGGCCGAGTTGACGCGGAAATAATTTCCCTGATACGTCCCATAGGGGAAGTAGGCTCCCCAACGCCAGAAATAGTACCAGTAATCCTGGTATTGATAGGGATAGTCGTATTGGAAATTACGGAAGAGTGTCTTCACATTGATGTCCAGCCAGGGAGTTGGGCTGGCATTGACCGAGGCCGTGATATTGTATTTTTTGACGTCGTCGGGATTCAGTTTGAAGATACCGCCGTCATAGCTGTAGCCGCCGGACAGGTAATACGAGATCTTTTCACTACCGCCGGAAATGCTGAGGTTATGCTGCTGCGAGAAAGTGTAGCTGTTCAGCATTTCTTTTTTCGGATCCCAGACTTTATAAAAGTACGTTACACCGGAACCGGGATCCACGTCCCAGTCCTGGCCCTTTATCATCTCCTGGCCCGTATTGGTTTTGGCGTACTGTTGTTTCCAGTTGATGATCCCTTGCCGCAGTTTGAGCAGGTCCATGCCGAATGTTTCGGGGGTGGATACACCGCTCCGGACACCGGCATCATGCAGTGCCTGGAGCTCGGCAACAGGATCGGCGAAACCGGGCAGCACGGTAGGCGTGTTGGCGGAGAAATTGTCGCTGTACGAAATGGACGCCTTCTGGTTGTGATGACCTGTTTTCGTCTTGATGAGGACGACGCCGAAGGCGGCGCGGGCCCCATAGATCGATGCGGAGGCGGCATCCTTGAGCACGGAGATACTTTCGATGTCCTGCGGATTGATCACCGACAGATCGTCGGTCTGTACATTGTCGACCAGGATCAGGGGCCGGCTGGTGCCATTGATGGAGCCGATACCACGGAGCTTGATGTCCGCGCCGGCCGTGAGACCGCCGTTACCATACTGGATGGTCAGGCCGGGTACGATGCCCTGGAGCGCCTTGGTTGGATCGTTGATGGGCTTGCTGGCAAATGTTTTGGTCACGTCGACGGTGGCCACGGCGCCGGTCAGGTCGGCTTTCTTTTGCGTGCCATAACCTACGACGACCACCTGGTCCAGGGATTTGTCAGCCAGATCGAGATCGACCTGATAGTAAGCCGCATTGGTGGTTACGGGAATGACCTGGGGTTTGTAGCCAACCGCCGAGACCATGAAGGTTTTGGCGCCATGCAGATCGATGGAAAATGTGCCTGAGGCATCGGTTGCGACACCTGTTTTGCTGGTGGATACCGTGATGCTGGCACCGGCGACTGGCGCATGGGAGGTCTTGTCATGCACCTCCCCCTTGACGAGCTGCCCAAGCGCGTGACTGGTCAGCCAACAAAACAATCCGGACAGGATTGCTGCTTTTAGTTTTCTCATAATGAGTCGTTATTGAGTTATTGTTGGAGCGTTTTAGCTCGTTTTGTTAACGAAATGTAAAATAGAGGAAAAAGCTGCATAAAGACGCAAAAAACCTAAAAAACACAAAAAAATAATTGGCGGTATAGGCATAGCTACGCTGCAAATGCGGGTTTTTGCGTTTTTTGTTACGGTCGACTATTTGCCCAAAAAAGAGGCCCGCCCCGGAGGGGCGGGCCGTGCCATAACCATTCATCTTGTTCAAACAGGATACGAGGGTGTGGAGTTGTTATTTGAAGAACCCATAATATTGATCGTCCGTTGCGCAATCCCACCAAACAGGCATGCTCCAGATATTTGGATCGGTAGCATGTGGATTGAGTGCAAGCACGTTCGTCAGGTTATAATTCAATTCCAGGTTGGTCGGCAAGGCCCACCTGCGTGGCCAGTATCTCGGATCGGTCGGCGACGTACCGGTATAATTCGCGGTGCCCGCGAACAACGGACCCCGTTTGGCTCCGGGATAGACGACGCCAAAGGAACCGACATCACCGGCGCTATAGTCAAAACGGCGCATATCATTCCAGTTCTCCAGGCTTATCCCCATTGCCACATATTTTTGCAACATGATGTCCGACATGGTCAACGAACCTGCTCCCTGGACAACCGCACTGCTGGCGAGGTAATTGTTGATATCGGTTTGATTCATCGGCGCCATATCCGGATTGGTGCTCGTATAACCGGACGCCTGCCAGGAGGCCAGCTTAGCCTGCATCATACTCAGGTGAGCGTTGATACCTGCCAGGTATGCCGTATAAGCGCTGGCAGCATCTCCTTTTCTCATATACACTTCAGCCTTGATAAAGCACATTTCATGGTAGGTCAGGATCTCCTCGTCCGAAACGGGGCGGATCTGGAACGATCCGGTAGAACCAACGACGCCCGCATTGAATGCAGCTACGGTAGGGTACCAGTTGACATTCGTCGAAGGCTGATTGGGGTTGCCTGAGGTGGCTATTGCGCTGCTCCGGCAATTGACATAAACCGTATCTCCGGAATAGATGTAGTTGGTACTGTTGATATAGAGGGAACCAGCCGGATAGGTTACCGTTACGGTATTCGTTCCGTTAGTCGTGAACGTATGCCCTGCCGCGGTCTGGGCGGCAACGAAATTGGCATAGGCCGTCGGATCGGAGATCGTATACTTGATATTGGTGGTCGTTGTGGCAAAACTCGGCGTGATAATGGAAAGAGCGCCGCCGGCCAGCAACCTGGTCGAAGGACCATAGAAGTCGACACCCACCGAACGATTCCAGGTATAAGACTGCACCTGGCCGCTGGGACTGAGGACGACATTGGACATGGAGGCGGGTACGATCTTGGTCATCCGGGGATCGACTACGCCGGAGCCACGCATATTCGTCAGCAGATTGTAATAGAACTGGGAAATCCGCTGATTGCTGCCATAACCCGCATAGTCGAAGTTGCCATTCGTCACGACAGGATCGCCTTCCAGGTAATCGGTTACGGTACTGTTGTTGAAGCCGGGTTGTATGACATTGTCGGCGTTGGACTGGGGACCTTTCGACAGGAAATACAGAACGGAATCCGCATTGAACAAATCCGACTTTTTAGACAGCTTGAGCATGTAGCGGGCTTTCAATCCATAGCACATTTTGATCCATTTGGCGGGGTCTCCGCTATTCCACATATCGCCGGCAGCGAATGAGGGAGCGTTGGCGGCTTGCGCCTTGCTGAACAAGCTGATCGCTTCATTCAATTTTGCAATACATCCATTGTAGATCGTCTTGCCGTCATCATACTTGGGACTCGGATTTCCGGTGACGGCCTGCGTATAAGGCATCTCACCATACAAATCCAGCATTTCCATAAAGCCGAGCGCAGAGAATACATCGGCGGCGCCCGCATAATAGTAGGCGCCTTGTTTCTGGGCGGAAGTGTACAGTACCGGAAGATTGGAAGCTACTTCATCGAAAAAGGTCTGATAGGCGGTGATGTTACCCGTATTGGATGTCCATGTTACGCTCAGGGCATTGCCGGAACCGCTGTTGCTATAATAAACTCCGGCCTGCAATGACGCACGAAAGTTGGAAACCCCGGCCGTGTAGGCATAGAACTTTTGCTCCCAGGGCAACCTGTTTTGGATGCTTACGGACTGATCGCTCGGATGATCCGGGTCCGTATTCACATCCAGCCACTTTTTACAAGAGGTTGAGCCCAGAACGAGCAGGCAACCCAAAACACCATATTTCAAATTTTTCATAATTGCTTTTTTCAATGGTTAAAACGTAACATTTACACCGAAAGTGAAGCTGGCTACCGCGGGCACGCCAACATAGTCGATACCCGTTGAGCCCGAGCCGCCCGTGCCGCCTGCTGCGCTTACTTCCGGATCCATTCCCTTGTAGTTGGTCCAGGTGAATAAGTTGGTGCCTACCGCCGTTGCCGAGATGCCTTTGATCACCCTGTTATTGTTCAGCATACCAGTGAAGTCATAGGTCAACGACAGCGTACGCAGTTTCACCCAATTGACGGAGGTGATGAAATTATAAGAATTGGCGGCATAGTTTTGCCAGTACTGCTGGATCATGTACTTGCCGTCATACGTCGTGCCATTGATCACATACGACTGATTGGCATTGTAGGTCTGCGTAAAAGTGGCGTTTGTCTGGCTGTTGACGCCGGTTACGGTTACCGATTGGCGGTCATTCTGCGTTGTCTTCTTGCTTAAGCCGTTGGTCACCATCACGTATTCGGTACCGTTGTAAACGTCTCCACCCTTGCGGATGTCGAGCAGGAAGTTCAGGACCCATTTCTTGTACCGGAACGTATTGTTGAAGCCACCGATGAACATCGGTTCGCGGTTGCCCACGATCGGGTTAAGGGTGTTCAATTTATACAGTCCCGTGGTGGGATCGACCTGGTAGGGCGCATTCATGATTTCCTGACCTTTTGCATCGTATTGGTGCAGGAAGCGCGAACCGGTCATCCCGAGAAAATACCCGCCGTTGGGGATAGAGGCTGCCTTTACCGTTCCGAATTGTGCATCCGTCGGATAGAAATAGGCTACGCCCGGAAGGAAGTTGCCCAGTCTGCCCCTGTTGTAGGAGTAGTTCAGCGTGACGTCCCAGCTGAAATCCTTTTGCGCGATCGGCTTACCCGTGACGGAAATCTCCATCCCTTTGTTGATGACCGAACCCGAGTTGATGGAAGTCAAAATGTACCCATTGGCATTCGACAAACGCGGCGTGGCGATCTGGTTGGCTGTTTGGCTGTGATAGTAGGTATAATCCAACCCAATGCGGCCATTCAGGAACCGCAACTCTCCGCCGACTTCCCATGAGGTTTGAATTTCGGGTTTCAGGAACGGGTTGCCACTGACGTATGAATTGCCGACCCCGGTAAAGCCGCCGATGCTGATCGGAGGATTCACATACGTATTGGTAGCATACGCATTCGCGTCCTTACCAACCTGCGCCCAGCTTGCCCGGATCTTACCGAAAGAAAGGCTGGTATTCCTGGGCAGTAATGACGTAAAGACAAACGCACCGCTGACGGAAGGATAAAAATAGGAGCGGTTGTTTATCGGCAGGGTGGACGACCAGTCGTTACGTCCCGTCGCCGTGACATAGGCAATGTCTTTATAGGACAGGCCGACTTCGCCATAAGCGCCTACCAGGCGATGCCTTGTAGTTGCATCCGAAAAGAATTGGTTGGTCGATGCGATGTTGGCGAAGCTGATCGTGCCGGGCGTGGTAAAGTTGTATCCCCAAAGGTTTTGAACCGGCGTCTCGGTATTTTCCGTGGTGCTTCCCAGCATCAGGTGCGTATCGAAATCCCCGAATGTCTTATGGAAATTGGTCATCACGGTCGAAGTGACGAAGGTATAGCCGACGAAGTCCTTGCTCAGACGCCCGTTTGAATACAATGGGATCGTGGCAGAACCGGGGTGGATATAGGTATAATCGTTCGTGTTGTACTGGTCGTAACCCAAACGCGCGGTCACGTCCCACCAGCTGGTAACTTTATAGTTGGCGTTGATGCCGCCGGTGATACGCTTGGTCTGCGACGTTAATTTATCCTCGTTGATGATCCAGTAGGGATTGTCTATATCCTGTTCCAGGGGGATGGTCCCTGCGAACGGGCGGAATTGGGTGCCGTCCGTATTGATGTAGTTCTTCATATTGAAGGTTACGGGCCAGGTGTATACAGCCCCCATCGCACCGTTACCGCCACCGCCGTACAACCCACCGGTCGTCAGTGTCCTGTCCGTATTGGCAATGGAATAGGCTACATTCGCATCCAATGTCAGATTGCCGTATTTCTGTACGCCATTGAAACGGAAAGTGGTCTTATGGTACCCTGTTTTGGGAACGATACCGGTTTGATTGAAATCCGAACCCGACAAAAAGAAAGTGCCGTTCTTCGAGCCGCCGGATACGTTTACGTTGTTGTCGTAGACGATGCCGTGTTGAAAGAAATTGCCGATATTGTCGTATTTCGCCGTGTCGCCGATCTTCGGCCCCCAGGAGTTGTAGGTGATCGTGCTAAGAACCCCATTGTTGGAATAAATGCCGTTTCCAAACTCAGTTTGGATCTGGGGCAGCTTGTCCGCCCAGGAGCTGCTGACCTTACTGGCGACGCTCACCTTTGTCGTGCCTTCCGCGCCCTTCTTGGTAGTGATGATAACCACGCCGTCAGCCGCACGCGATCCATACAACGCAGCCGCTGCAGCGCCTTTCAGGACCGACAAACTTTCGATGTCTTCCGGGTTGATATCCATGATACGATCGGAATACGTCGTATTGCTGCGGGACAAACCGTCGGTGCCTGTATTACCGGTTACCGTGGTCGAGTTATCATAGATAATGCCGTCCACGACGAACAACGGCTGGTTTTGCCTGCTGTCCGACGTAGAGTTGCCGCCGCGGATGGTTATCGATGCTCCGGCGCCAGCCGAGCCGCTGAATTGAGTGATGTTCACACCGGGAACTTTACCGGCCAGCGAATTGATGACATTGGTGTTTTTATTCTTCATCAACTCCTGTGCATTCAGCTCGGTAACCGAATATCCCAATGCCTTTCGCTCCTTCTTAATGCCCAGGGCCGTAACGACGACATCCCCCATCTGGCTGGATTCGCCTTTTGCCAGGCGCACCTCCATGCCGGTGCTGGCCTTGATTTGTTGCGTGGTAAAGCCCACATAGCTGATGATCAGCATGGAACCTTGTCTGGCATTGATGGTGAATTTGCCGTTGTTATCCGTAACAGTCGCCCGCTTTGTGCCGCTCACAGCAACCGTTACGCCCGCGAGCGGCGTACCATCATCTGAAAGCACGGTCCCGCTGATGGGAACCTGTTGAGCGATCAGGTTGTTTGTTATCATGCTGAGCGCGGCCAACATGATCAAACTAAAAAGCTTCCATTTTCTCATACTTTTACTTTTTGGTTTTGGTTGATATATTTTTTTTCAGTTTGTCTATAAGATCTGGATCCCTTTCCGGCGGTACGGTTCCAGCAAAGGAGCGTCCGGAGGTAATTCCGTGACCAGCAGATCGAGTTCTTCCACAGGGCATACATGAAAAGGTTGGAAGGAATTGATCTTTTCGGCGATCGTTAGGCAAATGACCTTTCTTGCCGATTCGATCATGGCTTTTTTGACCTGTACCACTTCCCAGTCGTTGTCCGTGACGCCGTGTTCCGCGTCGATGGCGTTGACGCCCAGGAAGCAGATGTCGGCCTTTATCTGCCGGATCTTGCTGATGGCCTCTCCTCCTACGGTGATCCTGGAATTCTTGGACACCTTGTCTCCGATGAGGATCACATCGATCAGGGGGTGATGGGTGTATTCCAGCGCAACGGGCAGGCTTCCGGAGATAAAGGTGGCTTTCAGGGCAGGAGGCAGATGGCGCGCCAGTTCGATAAGTGTGGTCCCTCCGGTGGTGAGGACGAACATATCGTTCTGGATCAGGGCCGCTGCCTTACGGGCGATCGCTTTTTTCTGAGTGTGCGCGTAGATGGGTGCGGATGGGTAATGATGATCATTGAACGAAAGGGATAAGGCCCCGCCGTGGACTTTGATAAGCTTGTGGTTGTCGGCAAGTTCCTGCAGATCGCGGCGGATCGTGTCTTCTGAGACGTCGAGTTCCTGGCTTAGACCAGCGGAGAGGACCTGGTTATGAAGGTTCACCTGATGGAGAATAAAGGCCTGTCTCTCTTGTTTAAGCATATCGTTTTGGTTGTTAATGCGAACTCCTGTTCGCGCGGCGTCGCTGCGGTTCTTCCGCTTATCTCGACATTATGCGTGCTAATTTAGGCTAAAAAACTGCATAAAAACGCAAGAGGTCGCAAAATTTTGCGCGATACCCTAAAATTCGGCAGAATCCGGCACAAACGGGCCTAAATGGCGGTGGCTCCGGCCGGAGTGCGGGGAGATGGTGGGAGCAGCAGCGGGCCGGCGGGGTGAGCGAATGGTCGGGCACGGGGTGACGGGTGCATGGCGAGGCACGGGATGACGGGGTGCATGGCGAAGCACGGGGTGACGGGCATGGCAGGCGCCGGCGGTCAACGGCCAAAAGTGAACCGGGCGGTCAAACCGAAAGCATCGGGGACGAAGTTGATAGCGGGCAGGATATCCAGCTCCGGCTTCCAGTCCAGGGACAGGTTGATGGGGGCATTGGAAAATTTGTAATCGAGACCGATGGCGCCCGTGGGGCCTACCCATGTCTGGTTATCCTGGAAACCCACGTACCCGCCGGCGCCCCAGAACCAGGTGAAGGCAGGGGTTGCCCCGATCAACTGGTGGCGTTCGTACAATCCTCCAAGCCCGAAACGGGTGCCGAAGGAGATGAGGCCTTCCAGGGCATTCGTAGAATCGATGAAATATTTTATACTGAAGGAGTTGCTGAGGGTAGGAGGGGAGGTGCTGAACCGGATGCCTATCGCCACTTTATAATCCTGTGCTGAAAGGCGATCGTAGCAGCCGCTGACGACCAGGAGTGCCAGACAAAGGGAGATGATGCGCATAGACCATGATTTTATTTTCGGCTAACGGAATGCCGGCAATTCATATTTCCGCGTGATTGTTAGAAGTTTCACAAAGTGCAAAGTTTAAGCCACTCCGGGGCCGGATGGGGTTTTGGCGAATGTTTAACGCGGCGGGGCGCCGGATGCAGCATCGGTATCGCCGAGATCCTCGTCCTGCTTGCGTTTGACCTCTTCGAACAGTTGCTGCTTGCTCTTGGGTCGCAGGTCTTCATGCCATCTGAACCCGCGCAGGACCATGTCCTCGAAGACGACGTGTTTGAAGGGGTACATCGTGCCCTCGGCATCGTTACGAAGAACGACGCGGTTCAGCTCCTTTCCATCGGGTTTGCCGGTAGAATCGTATTTGGGGGCGAAGAGCATGTCGATGATATCGGCGTGGGCCTTATTGACACCGGTGAACGCCTTTTTGTCGTCCGCGACATAGTAAATGCTTTCCGAATTGCCTTTGGCACGGATATAATCGATATCGCCGCCTTTGAAGATAACGTTGATGGTCGTCCCCTTCAGCTGGTTGTAGAGTTGGCGGCCTACCTTGTTGACGGCGAGGGCATTCTCAAAAACATACAGCCGTTCTGCCTTTTTGTTCTTCGTGTAGACATACATGGTATCTCCCGTGACCTGGTAGTTGCCGCTGCCCCAGGCGATCGGGTTATAATAGAGCCGGAAGATGGAATCTTTCGAAGAGTAATAGAGACTATCGGCTACTGCCTGGAGGGAGTCCGAGTAGATACGGACATGGTGATACCCGATGACGTATCTTAAAGTCGTATCCGTAGTTGGAAGTCTGCCGATGGAGTCGGCCTCCTGTCCGGGCAATAAAGGTTCAAAGCTGTTCCGTGGCGGAGGTCGCCTGATCCGGGCTGCTGCCTTGAGACTGTCGCTTCGTCGTATGGCGTTGGCGCTATCGGTAAGCCCTACCCGTTCGAGGCTGTCGAGCAAGGCGGCGTGGTGCAGGCTGTCGGCCCTGGCGACGACCTTCAGGCTATCGTTGATCGCCGCTTGCCGGATGCTGTCGGCGACCGCGCGTTTCCGGGCCCTTTCTTTGGCTTTTACTCCCTGGATGCTGTCGGCAATATCCTGTTGCCGGATGCGGAGGCTGTCGTCGAGGCGTTTTTGCCGCGCTTTTGCGCTGTCGGCCTGTTCGCGTATCCGTTCCCGGGCGTCGGAGATCGAATCCTTTCGCGCCTGGCGGGCCGCCTTTTTCCTGGCTTTCTGCTGTTGTCTCAGCTGTTTGGGCGTGGGCGGGTTCAGACGTAAGAGGTCGGAGTCGCCGATGGGCTTTTTGCCGACGGTATCTACGATGCGGCCGATCTGCCGGGGACTGCCCCTGCTAATGCCGCGGGTGCGATGAAGGCTATCGAGACCCAGCCGGCCGAGACTGTCGGCGACGCCGGGGCCGAGGCTGTCGCTGAGGTCGGTCACCTGCATATTCTTCGTCGTGTCTGCCCCGGTGGCATGTGCGAGGGAATCTTTGGCCGCCCGGGCAAGGGCCAGGTTGTGCAGGCTGTCGGCCGCCACCTTTTCGAGGCTGTCGATGTAGATCCGGTGCACACTGTCCTGGTAGGCAAGCCGTTTCTGGTCTGCCTCGAAATCTACCAGGCGTCTTGATTCGAGAGTATCGGCGGTGATATAAAGCGAATCCTTGTCCTGTTTGATCGCCATCAGCGGTCGGAAGGTGGCGAAGAACGTGTTCTTTTTCTTATTGTTCACCATTTTGCCAGCGAGAAGCCTGATCCCCTGCGCCGTGTCGGTGTAGGTGGCATTGCCTATGGCCGTGGCCAGCCCGGTGGAATCGTCCACCCGGACGCTGTCGCCCGTGAGCCGTTGGGAACCTTCGGTCATGACCGGGCGTCTGCCGAATTCGGCGCGGCGGTTCTTCAGGTCGTAGAAACCCGATCTGGTGCGAACCGTGCGATGGGTGCTGTCCTTGAATTGGATCAAGGTCTCGGTAATGAAAGTGGACACCTGTGTCTGGGTATTGTAAAGGAGACTGTCGGCCGAAAGATCGTATTGGGGATCGCGGAGGACCACATTGTCGTAGAAATGGATGTCTTTCGTGTCCTCATAATAAACGCCGCGCTGGCTGGTTAGGACGGACTCCTTGTTGACGATGCGGCCGCCATTGGTGTAGGTTCCCACATGGCGGTTGAGATCGTAGTTGAGCTCGTCGGTGGTCAGGATGCCTTTGCCATCGGTCAGTCGGACGTTCTTCTGAAAATATACCATCCTGGTGTCCACCTGGTATTTCATGTAATCCGAGAAGATGTTCACAGAATCGTTGTCGTTAATATGGACTTTGCCGAAGCATTCGATGTAGTTCTGATGCGGGAACATGATGAGACTATCGCAGTAGATGGTCGTCTTCTCCTGTCGGATGCCGACATGGCCGACGAGGGTGGTGGTCGAGTTGACGGAATCGATCTGGTTGAAATGATACTTGTCATCGCTGAGGATGTCGATGACCTTAACGCTGTCATTGCCGGGAGTCCTGAACTCCACATGACCCATTTGGGCCCGGGCGGTTTGGCTTGCCAGTAAAACGGCCACCAGGCCGGCAATCAAAATACCGATGCTTCTCCTCATTTATTACCGGGTTTGGACGCAGCTGAGTCCAGGGGGGCGGTCAGGTAGCCTTTATCTTTTTTGCCGCCGAATACGGAAATGTTCACATAGCGCCTGGGATGGGCCCGCAGGTCGTCCAGCAGGATGTTGAGGCTACGGGTGGTGCCCACCATATTCTGGTAGAGACCTTTGTCGTTGATGAGCAGACCAAGCGAGCCGTTGGTGCTATTGATCTTGTTGATGGCGGAACGAAGCTCGTTCATGGTGGTCTGAAGGGTCTCCACGGTTTGCGGTATCCTGGAGGCCGCCAGGCTATCGCTAGCTTTTTCCAGGTTGTCGAGGGTATGGGTGATCCGGTCGTTATTTTTAGCCAGGTTGCCCGTGAAATCGTTCATATTTTTCAGCGACTGTGCGATCGCGCCCGTCTGGGTGTTCAGGAGCCGCTGCAATTCGGCCGAGGTGGCGGCCATATTGGCGACGATGCTGCCGAAGTTGTTCTTCAATCTTGGGTCGAACATGGTCCCGATGACCTCGATCAGCGAATCCAGGGAGGTAAGGGTGCCGCCCAATTTGAGGATGACGGGGTTGACGCTGGATTGTACCTGGGCGAAAAGATTGGCCTTCTTCTTGGTCTCGATGGTATCGCCGTTATCAAGGTATTGTTTGTCGTCGCCCCTGCTGATCACGATGGTGGCGGCCGAGATAAAACCGGAATTGATCTCGGCAGTGGAATTCCGGGGGATATGGACGTCCTTTTTCAGGGTGATGGTCACGACGATTCCATTGGAAAGATCTTTGTCGGACTCGTTGATCGCGGTGATGCTGCCGATCGCCAGACCATCGATCTGGACGGCATTGGAGACCTCGAGCCCTTCCACATTGTCGAATACGGCATAAAGGTGTTTTGTATGCTGGATCAGGCTGCTGCCTTTGAGAAAGTTAAATCCGAGGATCAACGCGGCCAGGGCTACGACGGCCAACACGCCGATCTTTGTTTCATTGGAGATTTTGGTCATGCTTTGTTAAGGTTTAGCCATTCAATCGGGCCATCGGCGGGCAGGCCGCGGGCTTTCTCACAAATGTAGTGAAATTGCCGTCACCAAGAGAGAAGACAACGTTAAACCGCACGGGGTATTGTGCAATCTTCCGGCCGGAGGTTTACCGGCTGGAGCTACGGCCGGAGCCGGCGGGGAGATCGGTAACGGTTATCGGATGGCCTTCGAGGGTAGCCTTGTACCGTTTAAGCGCATCGAGGATATTGCGGGCCACCTCTTCCTGTCCTTCTTCGCTGTTGAGGTATTTTTCTTCGTCTACATTCGACAGGAAGCCAGTTTCTATCAGCACGCTGGGCATGCCCGTCGCCTGCAGGACGCGGATGCCGACATCGCGTTGAAAAACGCCTTCGCTTTCCCGTCCGGCCTTGGCGAATTCATCTTCCACGAGGGTCGCGAAGAGGGCGCTGTTGCCGAAGTATTTTTGTTCATAGAGCCTTGCGCGTACCATCGCCTCGGGAGAATTCATATCGAATGCCGCGCTGTCGGAGTTGGTCTCGCCAGAACTGTCGGACAGTTCTCCTTCGCCGCGTTCGTTGATCGCGCTTCCTTTGAAGCCGCTGCGATCCGCCTTCCAGATGAACGTTTCGGTCCCTTTGCGGGTATGATGACCCTCATAGCTCTCGTAGATGGGTATTCGGTGCCGGTGTCTGCCCTTGCCCACATATCTGTGACCGATGATCCGGCGGACCGTGAATGGGCCTGCGGGATGTCCGTCGTTGTCACAGTGGATCGCGATGAAAAGATCGCCTTTGGACCGGTTGGCCAGGTCGGCGCGGTAGTTGAGACCGGAGGCGATCGTGGATCCGCCGCCGGGCATGACATCGGTGGTTCGCGTATAGATGATTTTAGTGTCGGGCCAGGTTTCGGCGATCATCTGTCCCAATTTGAGCGCGATGGCGAGCGCCACTTCCTTTTCCGTCGAAAAGAGCCCTTTGGTCCCCGTGTCGAATCCGCCGTGACCGGGGTCGATGATAATGGTACGGAGGGCAGCCCGCTGGGCAGATTGCGGGGCGCGGGGGCCGCCTGCTTCAAATGAGGTCAGGGCGCAGAGAAGCGCGCCCAATAGGGTCATCGTAGATAGTTTATACAATTTATACATGTTCATTCACTCGAGTATCTTTCGTTGATAGTTTTTTACCGCATTGACGATATCCCTGGCGACCTCGTTCTGACCTTTTTTGCTGGCCAGATACCGTTCTTCTTCGCGATTGGTGAGGTAACCTGTTTCGATGAGTACGCTGGGCATACCCGTCGCCTCCAGCACTCCGATGCCGATGGGACGTTGCTGTACGCCATAGCTGCGGCGTCCCGCTCTCTTAAACTCCTGTTCGACAAGGGTACCGAATAAGGCGCTGTTCGCAAAATATTTTTTCTCATACAGCTGGGCCCGCATCATCGCTTCCGGGGTACTCATATCATAGTTATAGGCGGCGCCGGTACTGTCTCCCATGTTCTCACCATTGCGGAGCTCCGCATCGACGGCCGCGCCTTTTTTCAGGTTGCGGTCCGCCTTCCAGATATAGGTGGTCGTCCCTTCCGTACTATTCTTTATCCATGCAGTCGCATAAACAGGAACGGTCCGCTTGTTACGGCCTTTCCCGACGAGGCGATACCGGACCAGGTGTTTGACCGGATAGCTGCCCGCCTTTCGTCCATTCGAATTGCAGTGAATGCAAATGAACAGATCGCCATTCGACCGGTTGGCCAGTTCGGCCCGGTAGCGAATGCCTTCTGCGAGGGTTGGTTTATTGCCGGGCATGATATCCGTCGTGCGCGTATAGACGACCCTGATCCCCGGGAAGGCCTGTTGCAGGAGTTTTCCAAGACGCAGCGAAATAGCCAGCGCAATATCCTTTTCTTTTGCGATCAGGCCGTGGGTGCCCGGATCGAAACCGCCATGACCAGGGTCGATGACGATGGTGCGTAGCAGTGGTTTTTGCGGCGCCGGCGATCTGTTAAAAGACGTGAAGCCAAAGGCCGATCCACAGAGCATTAAGAAGGCGATCGTCTTTTTGAACATAGCTTTTTATTTTCCCAAATAGGCGCAATCTTTCACATAATCTTAATGCAGTAATGGCTATTTTTGTCAGAGACGTATGAACAACGGACGCAAAATTAGCTCAAAATATTTACTGGTGTTGATTTTTACTGCTTTATTATTTTCAGTAACGTTCAATAGTCCAGCAAATTATCCGGCCCGCACCCGTTTTTACAAAATACTAACATCTCGCGCCGACCTCGCCGACACGACCCGTCCTGTTCGTCCCATCGGAAAAGACGCCATCCTGCCGCGCGCCCACCTGCCGCCCACCGTTTCCATAGTGGACCATGCCGGTAAAGATACCCTGCTGCACGAGGCCGACTCGATGCTGGCCACCAGGCGGGTCGATACGCTCGATTACAAAGTGTCCAGTGATACGCTGGAAGCGCAGATCGACTACAAGGCTTCGGACTCGATCGTCATGATCATCCCTACGCGCAGCATCATCCTCTACAACAAGGCGGACGCCAAATACAAGGATGCCGATCTGACGGCCGATCACATCCTTTATGACCAGGACAGGAACGTGGTGGTTGCCAAGCCCGGCGTGGATACGGCCGGTAATCTCATCGGGCTACCCAAGATCGTGCAGACGGATAATACAATGACCTCGGATTCGATCATCTATAATATCAAAACCCAGAAAGCCATAACACAGGGCACCATCACCCAGTCGGGAAACATGTTCGTTCATGCCCAAACGATGAAGAAAGTGACGCCGGACGTTTATTTCGGCTGGAAGGGCGTCATGACGACGTGCGACCTGGATACACCGCATTTCGCCTTTCGTACCAACAAGATGAAGATCATCAATAAGAAGTTCGCCATCACGGGGCCGATCCATCCGGAATTCGAGGGGGTCCCCCTTCCTATCTATCTTCCCTTCGGTTTTTTTCCCCTGGCGCAGGGTCGCCATTCGGGGATTCTGCCGCCGACCTTCAGCGCCAGCGATCAGGCCGGTCTCGGTTTGGAGGGGTTGGGTTACTATAAGGTGCTCAGCGATAATTTCGACGTGACCCTGCAGACCAGCCTCTATACCTATGGGGGATGGAACATGAATATCCGGCCCGATTACTATGTCCGGTATCATTACAGGGGCAACATGAGCTTTTCACTGCAAAACACCCGGTTGCTGGCCGACGCGGGCAAGGATGCTTATACGACCTCCAGGACGTTCAACTTCAATTGGAGTCACTCGTTGGATCAGAAAGCGAGACCGGGGACCAATTTTAACGCCAATGTGAATGTGGCCTCCACGAAATACAACCAGTATCTCCTGAACAATCCGACGGCCAATTACCAGAACCAGCTGGGTTCTTCGATCACCTATTCGAAGACCTGGAACGGCAAGTACAACCTGTCGGTCAGCGCCAATCATAACCAGAATAATGAAAGCCGGCTTGTCAATGTGAGCCTGCCCAATATCACCTTTTCGGCGCCGACCATTTACCCGTTGGCCTCCGGCACGTTTGTGGGGACGCCCAAATGGTATCAAAAATTGGGTATCGGGCTGAACAGTACCGTCCAGGGCATGGCCAGCTTTTATGATTCGCTGTTCAGTCTGAAGCGTATCGTCGATACATTCCAATGGGGGGCGCAGAACAGTATTCCCATCAGCCTGGCGCTGCCGATAAAAGGGCCGATCCAGATCGCACCTGGTTTCAGTCTGTCGAACCGCATCTATTCCCGGAAATTGTATCGCGTATATGATCCCGTCACCAACAAGGTCGATACAACGGCTATCCAGAAAGGGATCTTTTATGCAAATAACATGTCCTTCAGCCTTAGCCTGAGTACGGCTATATTCGGTACGTTCCAGGGATTCGGCAAGAACAGAACGCTGATGGGTATCCGGCATGTAATCCGTCCTACGGCCAGCCTCAGCTACTCTCCCGACTTATCTGGCGCTTATTATTATAACCTGAGGACCCCTTACGATACGGCGGCAGGATCGCCGAAGATCCCGCATAACCAGCGTGTTTCGTATTTCGACGGGACCACCTACGGGCCGTTCGGTGAAGGGCGGTTCGGTGGCGTGTCGTTCGGTCTCGACAACCACATCGAGATCAAGACCAGGTCGAAATCGGATACGTCAGAGGCCGGGGTCAAGAAAACAACGATCATCGATGGCTTTGGTTTCAACGGCAGCTATAACTACCTGGCTGATTCGTTCAGGCTGTCGCCGATCTCGTTTTATTTCCGGAGCACCCTGTTCAAGAGTATCAATATTACGGGAGGCGCCACGCTGGATCCCTATCAAAGCGACACTTTCGGATTCGACAGGAACAAATATGCCTGGGAGGCCAAAAAGTTCTCGCTGGGTCGTATCACCAGCGGCAACCTCGCTATCTCCACCTCGTTCAAGAGCAAGCCGAAGGATGAGAAGCTCGCTCAACAGAAGGTGCAGCAACAGCAGAGCGAGAACCAAATACCCATGACGATGGAGGAAGAGCAGGCCCAGCTGAACTATATACGCAACAATCCCGCTCAGTTTGCCGATTTCAATATTCCCTGGTCGCTGAACCTTTCGCTGGCTTTCAATTTTACCAATGCGGAAAAGCGGGACTATTCGGGCTTTGCGACCACGATCACTTCGAGCCTCAACTGGAGCGGAGACTTCAACCTGACGGAGAAGTGGAAGGTGATGCTCAACGGTTATTATGATCTCAAGGCGGCCGATCTGCAATCGCTGACGATGAGCATCTCGCGCGATCTGCATTGCTGGCAGATGTCCATCAACGTGACACCCGTGGGATATAACCATTACTTCAGCATTACGATCAGCCCGAAGGATCCGATCCTCCAGGACCTGAAGGTCAACCGAACGAAGTATTTCCTTCAGTAGGGAGCGGACGTGCGGCTTTGCCGGTGCGCGCCGAGCCCGCGCCACCCGCGCATTTATTCAGCCGCAATCGCAGGCCTAAATCGGGTCGGCCCACGGCGGGTCGACTGATCGGGCAGACGGCGAGCCGCTTCATTGCGCATACGGCGAGTCGCTTTTTCGCGCATTCGGCCCTACCGTATAATAGTCCCACATAACCGTGAATATTCGCTTTTTTAGGTCGTCGACCGTTTCATTGGGTCCGGCAGTCACCGGATCGAGAAAGTGCATATGCAGCCGGCAGGGCCGGACGAAAAAGGTCTTGCCGGGAGGCATGATCTTTCGGCTGTTGAAGATGATGGCGGGGACGATGGGTTTCCCGGTGGCAATGGCCAGGCGGAAGGCGCCGTCATGAAAGGATTTCAGTGGATCGGCAGTTTTATTGCGGGTGCCTTCCGGGTAGATGCACATATGCAGACCCATGTCGAGCACTTCTTTCATTTTTACAAAGCTTTCTTTGCGGCTGGCCTCGCTGCTTCGGTCCACCAGCACGCTACCGGTGCGGTAGAGAAGACCGAATAGCGGGACCTTTGCCATTTCGATCTTGGCGATCGTTTTGTTGCCTCCGGGAATGCCGGGATAGGAGACGGGTACATCGATGAGCGCGTTATGATTGCAGGCCACGATATAGGCTTGACCTTTGACGAATTTTTCACGGCCCCGCACGCGCAGCGGGCACCCGGCCAGCGGCAGAAAAACGCCCATCCATACCCTGGCCATGGACGCGAACCGTCTCGTCTTTTGCGGATCGGGCAGGAAATAGCTGAACAAAAGGAAGGGGATCAGGAAGAGCAGCATGGTAAGGACGAAGATGACGATCACCCAGATCGCCCAGAGGCGTCCGAAGACGGTCCAGAAAGGGCCGGAGTCTGCAAGGGAGGTGTGGGTCTTACGGGAATCCATGCTGCAATTTAGGAGTTAAAAGGTTAGCTGGTGCCACGTGTGATGGTGCCGGTGCCTGTTCAAAGTTCCCGTCAGGCCCGGGTTCGCCCGTTCAGTTGCCCAGCGACCAATCGATCGGGTCGATGCCTTTGCTGACAAGCCAGGTGTTGGCTTTCGAGAAATGACGGCAGCCGAAGAAACCTTTATCTGCCGAGAAAGGGGAGGGGTGGGCGGCTTTCAGTACAAGGTGTTTGGTCTCGTCGACCAGCGATTGTTTTTCCTGTGCAAACTTGCCCCACAGGAGAAAGACCGTATTTTCCCTTTGCGCGGAGATCTTGCTGATGACCGCGTCGGTGAATTCGGCCCAGCCGATCTTCGAGTGGCTCATGGGTTCGTTCGCCCGGACGGTAAGCGAAGCGTTTAGCAGGAGCACGCCCTGTTCGGCCCAGTGGGTGAGGTTGCCATGCCGGGGGATGGGCATGCCGACGTCTTCATGCAATTCCTTAAAGATATTGATCAGCGATGGCGGCGGGGGGATGTTTTGGGGAACGGAGAAACTGAGGCCATGGGCCTGACCGGGGCCATGATAGGGGTCCTGGCCCAGCAGGACGATCTTTACCTTGTCGAAGGGCGTCGTATTGAAGGCATTGAAGATAAGGCTGCCGGGGGGGTAGATGGTCTTTCCGCTGATCTTTTCGTTTTTCAGCAGGGTGACGATCTGCAGGAAATAGGGTTTCGTGAATTCCTGTCGGAGAACCTCTTTCCAGCTGTCTTCGATCTTTACGTCCATACGGTGGCTTTGCTTACGCCGAAGGTAAATAAAACCATGGGTTTGGGCCGAAGCGGGATTTTTTTTATTTTTGCCGGCTGTTTTGCAATGCTGCGGTCGCCCACCCTGCGGTGGAACAGCCGCCGGCCCGATACGACCGACCCGGTAGCTCAGCTGAATAGAGCTCCTGCCTTCTAAGCAGGTGGTCGTGGGTTTGAATCCCGCCCGGGTCACGATTTTATCCCCGCTTTCCAAAACCCGCCACCACGGCGGGTTTTGTGGTTCGATGCGGTCAGGAGACAAATTCATCAAACTCTTAAATGACTAATTGCTATGGCCTTACGGGTTTGAA